>Ga0210393_10001538_pt1 | contig 19232 bp, 29 predicted proteins | sample IncBWC27OmetaG_FD_160068 | JGI IMG/M metagenome (GOLD analysis project Ga0210393, IMG submission 160068) | Forest soil microbial communities from Barre Woods Harvard Forest LTER site, Petersham, Massachusetts, United States - Inc-BW-C-27-O ... | reverse complement strand
TGGGCAGTCACGTCGTCGGACAGCCCATCGTCACTGGAAAAATCCAGCTCCTCATTTTGGGAATGGGTATCGTTGACAAGGACCACCTCCGGAGGAGAGAGTGGGCTGAGAATGGGGGAGGATGGCCCAGCTGTTGAGCCGATAGACGGAGTCCTGCTGGCAGACATTGTGAAGCAGGTAGTAATAATCGGCTGTAAGCAGGGGGCGATACGATAACACAAGGCACAAAAGTCGTTTGATTCCGGGCACAGGTAATCATGATTATCTAATCATTTTCTCATTTCGTCTCATTCGGGGGTCATCGTGGGAAACATTCTGAACTGGGCAAGAAACCGGGAAAAATAGCTGCGCATCCTTCCGTAACAACGAAACGGGAAAAAATCATTCTCAGGCCCCCTGAACGCCGTCATCCAGATTGGTGTCAGAAGGTCGGGACGCATTCTTTGCACGCGCAAAATGACGGCGACTGGCCTCATTACTGAAAGAATAACGTTAAAGTCCAGTCCAGGAAGTATGGCATCGGAGCGTAGTTACGTTACTCACGGGGCATTGAAGGGACTTTCAGGGCCAACGTAGACTAGAGCATCATAGAGAATGCCGGCAGTCAAACCGCCACAAACGGAGCCCAGAATAGGGGACCAGAGCCAGTACTGACTACGATAGTTGAACACTACGATTAAAGGAAGACATTAGACACCGTGACGATGAGCGAACGGCTCGAAAAAGCGGTACCTATCCGTCCGTAACCGACCATTGCGGTCATGATGCGCGGTCCCAGATCACGCGCAGGGTTAATAGCAAATCCTACCAGGGAGCTGTTAAGAAGAGTGGATAAGGGTAAAGACGTAACATGCCTGTTTGCATCCCGAATGCTACGGCAATACCCAGGATGGCGATGAAGACAACCAATGGAACGAGGCCGCCTGGGAGGTTATTTCTCTTGTCGGTGGCGGCGAAGATACACAACAATAGGATCATGGTGCCGATAAACTGGACCCCATTAGTCAGGCGACTTGTGGCCTGCTGACCTGGGAACTCACCTCGTCAAAGAAACAGTTTGCTGACGGCATGTAGTTAAGCTATAGAATACGTGAGACAAAATTATGCAGCGGTTGCGCGAGACTAACCGCATAGGTACCAAAGAGTGAGCCGGTCGAAAGAGTGCGTCTACCCTTCTTGCCCTCAAAGATGTCGATAGCGTGGAAGTAGTTTGCGAAGACGATAATCGCACCAAGCCAAGCGCCGAGAATTTGTCCGAGAACATATCCAGGCACCTTTCGCCATGGGAAGCGCCCAAAGGCAGCCATAGATAGCGTCACCTGCATGATTGATTGTGTTTCAAGACGGGGATGGAGTATCTCAAGGAGGGTGCCATACCACGGGATTCACGTGGCCGCCAGCGGTACCAGCGACCCAGGCGCCCAGGGATACACCTGTGTCCGCGTTCTTGATCAGATGCGTTATAGAAGATAAGAGTCTACAAACCGCAAGCCCATCCAAAGGACAGGGAAACATAACTTCCCTGCTGAGATGAGGCAACACCAGTGTTCGTGCTCAGCACGGCCTGGCAGTTACCACCGTTACCCAGAAGGGTCAAAATCATAGTACCGAGCATTTCAGCGGCAGGCTCGCGTATTTGCTCGCTACGAAATGACATCAGCGTCGGCGCGGCTGGAATCGTTATCAAATGACAGTAACTGACCGAAACTTTGCCCAACTGTTCGGGTGCCGAGCGAGATATTCATCGCGCTCGTCGAAATTGTCAGTAGAGGGTTGTCCACCACGCCCTGGAGGTAGGTTCTCGAACTTAGCGGCGGAGTCGGCACTCGAGGTATGGCGATGACCTTGGTTCCTGGCAGAAGTGGGCGCTGAAGACATAGGTGTTTCGACTGAGACAATGGACGGTATGAAGGAGAAGTAAAAATGCAGGAAACACCGAGAGGGTGACAGGAGGAGCGTTCTGAGAGCAGCCTTTTATTCAAAAAGAGGCAGCAGCATTTACTGCGCGCAATATGAAATCACCCCTAAGGTGAGAACGATTACGGGACATTTGCGGTATGCCCTGGAATCGTCCAGCTGCCCGTTTGGTCCAGTTCATTTCCTAGCCGATCTTCGGATTCCAATCCATCAACGAGAACATCCCGAGAGGCGAGATTGTGTCATGAATTTAACCTATGCCAGAGCAGGGCTGGGGCACCACGTTTCATGTCTTGTCCCGTTCTGAGTACGTTTAAAACCAGGTGACCCCGCTATCAGTGAATATCATATACCCAAAGTCACGTTGGTAGACAAAAGAGTTTGGGAAGTCCGAGATATCCCAGAAGCCAGTGAATCCACGGAGAGGGACTGCCATAGACAGTCGATCTCCGTCCATTGTATGTTGGTATGTTGGCGACCAGCGCAGCGGTGTAATGACACACCATTCAGGGACTCCGACCGTCATTGTAACCTTGAAAGTGAAAATGTTGCGGCAAGCGGAAGACCAGAAATCGTTGCAGTGACAGGGGCTCTCGAGAACATAATGACTGCCATGGCCCACTGGTACCTCAGCCTGAGTCGCATGCAGTGGCAGGACCAGAAGAGGCCCGACCCCTGACTCGTCAGCCCTGGGCACGCCTTTTCCTCGCCACGGCAACGGCCTGATTCTCGGCATTCGCCATGACCGTCTTCCAGACGGACGTGCACAATTCATGTCAAGTCGACGTATACATGATGCTTCCTTTTAGTGGCGCAGATAACAATACTTCGTGAGTGTTGTCCTGCACTAGGGGTGACTCCCGCGGACTTTGAGCTTCCAAAAGATGCCATTGCAATCCGAGAAACTGCAATCCTTCGATACGAGCCAACCACTGGCACAGGGATAGGCCGTGCGCTCAGTCACCAGCCTGAGTTGTTCTAAGTTGTTCAAGTTATCGCGTAGTTATTTACAAGTTTTAAGATCTTTAAGCTTTAAGGCCTTAAGCCTCGGGCCCCAGTTATGACACATCTTAATATTCGGTAATGAAGCTTACCGACGATTATGGTCAGGATTACGGACGAGTGTCACGGTTCAGAAGTAAAAGGGCCCTTCTTTACATATCCCCATTCGCCGCATTATGATGGGCGAACCGCCAATATATGTATCCATTCGAGTTCCGTAGCAATTTCACATACACCGCGAAACCTATCGCGAGGACGGACTGTTCTCTGATGTCATGCTGGAATTTGATGTCCATCGTGTGGAGGTGATTCGGACCTTTTCTCATTTATCTCATCGCAGATCAAAACAAAGAATTCTAGATAAATGGTGACCACGAGCTACAACTGCGCCCCAGCCCTATGGTTCATCACTGGAAGCACGAGGCAAGAAACAGTAGTCCAATTTAACACCGCCCATTCTACTTCCGATGATACCCAAACATGAGATGAGAGGTTCGGAATCGGCACTTGTGCTATGAATAATCCATCACTTTACCTGCCGGCTCGAAGTAGCAAAGTTCCATAACACGATGAACTGGCTCAAGCACGCAACCTTGTGATAAGTGGGGGGGGCAGCATGACCTTCCGTTTTCATTGCGCAGATCCTAAGCACGTCGGGACCCTTGATAGGGTATGTCATGGAATGACAGGTGCTGACATGGAAGCTATCCCCAGACCTAGTAAGGCTGTCTGACAGCGGAACGAGCCTCGCCATGCGTTACTCCCTAAGCTCCGGAGGGCAGGCGGGTCAGTAGAGCTTCAATTATTGCTCTTCCAAGAGCTCCTGGGATCACAATGTGAGAAGGGCAGACCGTTAGGGGTTCTGCCGCATTGTAGTCCTGAGGGATGGGACGCTCTCGGCATCAGCCCGCAAACAACCCACAAACAAGAGGAGGACAGTCAAGACTCCAGAATGCCTAATTGGGCCTTTGTCTGCGGCGTGACTAATTCAAATGGCAACTGCTGGCTGATCTAGACGGACAATTTTTAGTTGACATACAACATTTTTTCAGTTAGCAGAACTCACCCTGCGGACACACACCTCTCCCCCTACTTCCCATCCACTCCTTGCCACGGGCAGAATGCAGTTCAACAAGAGATCCTTCGCAATCTCATCAATACCGAACAGTGAACCCGTATACCTCCTCCAGCGGATAATATTGGTCATCAGTTTCTCTTGACGTGCAAGTAGGCGCCTCCTAGCCATGATGGCCTCTGGATGGAAGGGCGGGTTGTCGAGCGCGAGGAATGGTTCTTGCGAAGAAATGAAGTCATTCACAGCATCTTGATATGTGCTGAAAACGGATTTTAAAACCATCTTGAACGGTTCACGTCAAATATATCCGGCTGTAAGAGAACCGCAATCACCTGAAACTTATGGCTGCTCCTTTCAACGGAGACTTCAATCTCCTCTGCAAGATTAACCAGTCGTCGGATATCCTTTTCCGAAAACGGGTCGAGGGCACCTCCTTCGATAAGTTTAGATAGACGTGGGAGGACCGCGGTCATAATAGTCGCAGAGACCAGATCTCCGTCTGGTCCCAATTCAGGTGACTCGCTGTCCTCATGGGAATTTGGCCGGGAGTACTCGTATAAGCTAGAGTACCAATGAAAGCTGTCCAGCGTTCGCAAGTCCTGGAACAAGGAAGTATTAATGGACATCAGACCGACGATTAAGCAGGATTTACTCCGAATGGATTCCAGCCTAGCATTTCAAGCCGTGTCCAGAACTCCCACGCGCCAACCAGCGCCAACCCACCCCAAGCCCCGACGTAGCTATCCTCGAAACGCTCACGCCACGCAGCAAATCTCACACCGATGCCCAGACTAGGATCCTTGAACTCTTTGACTTTCACATCTGATAGGATCTGATCGCGTTGACGAGACAATCGCTGAAGTGCAGCGAGATAGTCGGCCGCATCGGAAGATGGCAACGTAGCATCTGTAGAATAGCCTTCCTCGTCTTCACCTTGACGATTCTTTAGTCGAACGGCTCGCCTAGCGGCACGTGCAGCGCGTCGGTCGCCTCGCGTAGATTCGGCATTTAAACGAGGGATAATGCGTCCCATTTCATCCAGTTCTTCAGGTGCTGTATGCGGAAGTGTGGGGAGAGACCCTAAAAACATGGAGAGATCGTCCTCGTTCTCGGCTCGACGTCGTGCTTGGATCATGTCGCGACGTTCCTTCAATAAAGAAACATGTTCATCTTCAAGTTGTTCGAGTCGAGGGAACTGGGAAGAAGAGAATCAAACAGTGGGAAAGGTTAGAGGACCTCGGGGCTGTACCTTTTCGTCAAGAAACGTGGCGACGCTCTCTAACCCGTCTCTAAAGTCGGCAAACCAGCTCCTTTTCTCTTCAGTCCTCGTAACGATATCTCGTAGCGCCGTCTCGCGTTCGTTAAGCTGGACCAGTTCTGCAGATAGCGTAGATACTGAGGTAGTGTTCTGCGCATGTGAAGCCGTCATAGAGGTCATTATTTGAGAAATACGCATGACCGAGGACTCCAATCCAGGTATCTCCGTCGGAGGGGGAACTAGTTCTGCGTGAGAACGCACTCGGAAACCAGAGATAGTATAGTTGCGTACTCGAAGCGGGTTTATAGACAGGTGTCGCAGTAGGAGCGGAAGCTTCATCCGGCTTCAAACCGCTTCGTTTTATTTGAGCTCGTTCCCACTCCTGTGTCTCCTCATCGATCTCTTCCCTAATGTGAATATAAACAAAGAGTCAACTGAGTAGGTGAAGGAGGGATACAAACGCATCAGCAATAAGGTCTTGCATTTCTTCACGTCGCTTAGTCGTCTCCGCCTTCCTGGCCTTTTTACCCAGGGCTATTCGCGTTTGGGCACTCGTGAACTCAGCAAAATCTAGTAAAAAAGAGTCTAGCCAGGGAGGAAGATGGTTGGTTGAATAAACACACCATCATCTCCTTCGCCGAGGTCATCATCCTCCCGCATGAGGCGGCTCTCTGGGTGGGGTCCGCGATACTCGTCATCACGCGAGGTCAATGACAAGGAAATGTATTCGTCAGCACGAGAACTAATGGAGCCAGTGGTACGCATGCGCTCGCGCTTCTCTTTGGCAGCGAGGACCGCTGATTGAGAAGGTATGGTCGCAACTCCAGAATCTGGAAAGGAAAAGATATATCGGCATATACAACATGGAAGACTGAGTATATAGGTTATTACCGATGTTATCAAGACCTTCTACTGCCAAATCCTCCGATGTTGAAAGCATGACAGTGTCATCATCATGGGCGCCACCTTCGGGAATGCGGGGGCGAGATGAAGGTGTGCTTGCTTTCAACTCGTTTAGGTAGGCTTCATCGTAGACAGGACCCCTAGTAGTATGGATAGATATGCTGGCTTGATCCAAGTTGGATGGCAGCACCCTTGGTCTATACAAATCGTAAGCACGAAATTCAAAGTGTGGTAGCGGCAATCACACCCTGGAGACGCTGGATGTTGGCGCAAGGTCAACTTCTGACTGAGGCTAGACTTCTTAATTTTGAAGAGTTCTTCATTCCCCTCCTGCGATACATGGTGAAGATTGAGAAAGCTGGTATCGTATGGACTTACCTCTTCCTCAGCCCCGAAGCTTAGAGAAGTCTTAGGTTGAACGCGTTGTCTGGCTTTATTCCTGATTTTAGAAGCGAGTGCGCTGGGAGACGGCTCGTCTTCGGTCGATTGTACTCGCTGTTCTGGTGCATCTTGCTGTGGTCCTTCTCTCGCCCTTTGATTTGCCTTGAATTTCGATCGTTTGAAGATGACAGGAGTGTCTGACATGGTAGTCCGGGCCACAGGCCCGCCCGCCGTCGCGTGCCTTTTGTAACAGGCGGTGTAACCGACGCGTCTCAACAGGTCTCAACGCTCTGAACCGAGAGTCTTGGTTTCTCTCGTCTTTCTCTTCTTTGTTTATGGCATGCGAGAAGCATGGTACAATCATCTCAAAGGTGGATTACTTGAGGATACTGTCGTGTTACCAGGACCGGGACAGTGAATTTTTGTGGTAAATAGGTCACCGCGTTCTGGACGTGGATTCTCACGGTACTTCAGAAACGCCCTCCATCACTCCTCGCCCTCCATCTCATTAAGCTATGCCTCCTCGCCCTCGCCCGCGCCCGCGCCCGGCGAATCGCCAGGCCAGTAACCAGGCTCAGCAAACTGCCTCCTCATCTATGACGCAGGCTGTGTCGCTCGCCAAGACAGACAGGGAAGTGGAACTGGACAAAGGAGATGAGCTCTTCCTTCGTAATCGAAACAGGACCGCCAAGGATTGGAGGAAACTGGATAGACTGGCCAAGGGCGAGCCTAGCCATACATTTGAGGCATACTCGGCAAGACTGACGGGTATATTGTAGAACAGGTTGGCCAGTCTTCCGACAGGAACTCGGATTCTGAAGAGCTCTCAGAAGCATCCTCTGGGACACCCAGAAAACGACGAAAAGCAAGACAACGGGATGAGACTGATCTGCCAGAGTGGACCAGGAAGGCTGATATCACGTAAGTCACCCCCTCCACATCACACACCCAAGTTGGGCCTTCCAGATGCTATGCTTCGAGGCCGATCTTCGGACATTATTTCGAGTTACATAGATGCTGAAGGCGAGCGCTGAACATTGTCATATTATTACTAGCTTGCTAGCCTCAGACGACGAGAGTGACGCGGAAGTTGTTGATGTTACTTCTCAAGCGGTGGACGATTCTCCTTCCTGTACAGGGAAGGGTCACAAACGGCCGCGTAGTCGATCAAGGTCGTTGACACCGCCACCTGAGCTCTCAATGCAACAAATTCTGAATGTTCGGAATGTTGTTCGGTGAGCTTTCCACTCTGAAAATTACCAGCTAGGTCCACTTAAGAGCTACCGCAGCACGGCGTTGGGAAATTTACCACGCCCAGATTCCCCATCAAATGAGCACATCGATGACTCAATTGACACCATTGTGCTTGATGAAGATCTCGCTTCTATTGCGCGCGATGTACGTGCTCAAGTCAGTCGTGGCGCCGACGTCGAGAAACGCGGCGGACCGGAGATTGTCACAATCAAAGTACATTGGTTGGCCCATCCCCTGAATGTTGATGGTCGTTCCGACGTTTGGACCTTCGAAACGAAGAGGGTATTAATATCCCTACTATCTTCTATGCGGCGTTTGTAACTTCCTCCATATAGCATGACACATTCCATGCGCTCTTCGAAGAGATCGCCGACACAGCTGGCATTCTCACAGGGTCACTTATCTTGACTCATAATGGTTCACGCGTATTTGCATCCGCGACACCGCACAGCTTGAAAATCTGGGCTGAAGCCCAAATGGGTACGTTCCTTCTGAAGGTGTGAAAGTGCATCTTTACATATTGGACGCCCTGCATTTAGACGCATCCGACTTCGCGACTTTCGAATATCTCCGTGAGCACCGGCACGAGTGCTCTCCGCCTGCTGCAGATTCACTCCCCCAAGAGTCCTCGCCACCACATGGGACAGATGACGGCGAATCTGAATCAGATGCCCAATCAGTTGCAGATGATGACGACGGCGAAGTATTCAAGCTGGTCGTACGGTCGGGTGTTACCAAAGATGTTACTCTCAAGGTGCGACCGACGACAAGTTGTGGTGCCATTGTTAAAGCATTCTTGAAACGGGCGGGGATTGCGGATAAGTACCCTGGGGGCAAGAATCCCCGTGGGAAGGGGGAGCCACGGCTTATGGTCGATGGCGAGCATATGAGCCCTGAGACCCTGATTTCTGAGGCAGACCTGGAAGACGGTGATCAAGTTGAGGTCGACGGTCTACAGCCTTAGTAATCTACAATCTACTTGGTTTTGATACGTATCTCAAAACCAATACAGTGTTCTCGAAGCTTCCTGAGTGGTCTAGACTCCGTGGCGTAGACCTGGGTAGGTCAGTCGAGATGTATAGAATTAAGACTAGCACTGTAAGGTAGGAAAGACGCTAGGACGATCGAGGGAGGTGGCATGTCAATGCCAATGACGCAAATAATGAACACCCAAGGAAAGAACATAGGCATGAATGTCACCGCCAGCCGCCATCCGCATTTCGAGCCAGTATTCGTGCATTATTTACGAAGGCCCGAATGAGCTCGTCGAAGGCCGACCGTTCCGACTCTGGGCAACTCTCATCGCTGCGTTTTACGGCGGCAGCAGTAAGCAATTGCGAATCAGCGAATTCTAGCTCCAATTCATGGAGGAGCTCTGGCTGCAGGAGGGTTGAGGAGATATGGGTTTAGGCAACGCGATGTAACCTACCTGAGAGCCCGACGTGCTAAATGATGTGACCTGTGTTAGGTCGACGATAAATTCTTCATGGGTATAGCTGATACGGTCCTTTCGACGTGAGTGTATCGGCGAACCCAAGGGATGTGGCGCTGTAAGGAACGCTGAGAACTTGTCTCTCTCTCGCGCCACCGAAATAGTGATATGCACCTGGAACTTCAACGTTCACGCTAATACGCCAGTCCGCGGCTCGTTTCGGACTGTAGACATCCAAATTACCCAAGCGCACTTTCTTCACACTCGCAAGGACCTCCCCGGTCTTGTCATTACGCGTCACGCGAATCTTTTCTCTATCCCTAGGATTCTCGGATGCGTAAAATGAGTCGATGAGATGAGAATGAGTGTAGGCGATGGGCGACGAGTGGTGTCCTGGCTTGTCTGATGCTTCTTTGAGCTTGTTAAGAAGGATGTTATAATGTTGGTGCTGGGCCTATAAGACGGGTGTGGACCAAATCGGCGAAGAGCGGACAAGCGGTTGCAGCTCACCTGGGACATGTTGGATTCGAAATGACAGTCAGCAGATTTTGGAGCAAGAACTGGCAAAAGTAGTGAATTCCATGCATACGCCTCGCGACGATGATCATACTTGTCTCAACAAGAACTGGCAATTGGAGCCTGTTACCTGTCGCCCTCTCCTTCAGCACACCAATCTTCGCTTCAACCTCAATGTCGCCCTGTAGCTCTGCTGGCCGTGTTGTAATCGAGTGGTGAACGAAGTCTGCAACTTCACGAATGAATTCGTCAAGAGGCTCTACCCCGAGGATAGAGAGGGAAAGCGGTGGCAAGACAGATGATGTAGCGTTCCGGCCGTTTGTTCTAGCGCGATCCGGGGGGGTGCGGCGAGGGCGTTTTGGAGGGCGGTGACCATGACCATAGTCTGCGTCTGACTCTGAGCCAGAGACATAGTGAGGATCTCGGGCATCCATGGGTAATAAAGCTAGTGAAGCTGTGAGAGCGTAACTGAGCGCGGGGGCGTGTGAGGAGAACTGGGGGGGAATAGACAATGGAAACTGTTGGTCATAACAAGCAACGTCGCTCCGGCCCGGCCTGCTCCGCCTCCTTGGCACTCTTGTCCATGCTTTAAATCCCCCAATGGACATCGATGGCGACGACTCGGCTTTAGGAGAGAACTCAGATTTTGAGGAGGGCTCTTCATATAGTATGTCGGTATTCTCGTCCTTTTCCCGAACTCAACTCGATCAAATGTAGGCGGAAGCCACTCATCCGAGGGGGAGATAGAAAGTCATAATGAAAACGAAAACGTGGAACTGCCAGGAGCCGAACTTCGGATAGAGGGCGACTTTAAGTGAGCGTCCTTCTTTTATACATAGCGTCGTTTTTGACATAATCGTTTTTTTTCAGCCGCTTGGTCCAGAACATCAGGCTAGCCGACGATTCGTCTACCGTGGGTGTCTTAGGCAAAGAGTGGGATCTCAACATCGAGGAACAGGAGGTAGAGTTTCGAGATGACCTAAGAGCTGCGTCTGGGATTGGTAAAAGACGGAGGAAGGTGTGGCATTACCATTGTCTACTCCCAGGACAATCGATTCAACCAATCTCTGCCGTAGCGTCATGGTCGGCGCCCGGGAGTAGTGCTATCTCAACAAGTCAAAGCCCTCATCGGAGAGGGAAACCAAGCATACATTGACGGAAAGATACAGGAGAGCATCCGAATCATGCAAGAAGTCATTCGAATAGAGCCCCGGGCTATGTCGGCTTGGTCTGTGCTCGCCAACTGCTACCATGATCTCGGACAGCCTCAGAAGGCATTACAGCTACGCATAATGGGCGCGCATCTTCACCACGACGCAGAGGAGTGGGAACGTCTAGCTAAGGAATCGAGGTGGGCATAGGCATCTGCCGAGAAATGACCCAGGTAGATGACAACCGCAGGGAGATGGGTTTCAATCAACAAGCGTTGTATTGCTATGGAAAAGTCCACAGCCTAGACCCGTCAAACCTTAATGCGCTGTGGGACCGCGCTGCGCTGGCCAAGGAGATTGGCGACAACCGAACAGTAGGCATTTTCGTCGCTTTGCATCTCTTGGTTCTGAGCCAAACAAGGCAAGGAATTCGCTGTTGGCGTTGCTGAAACGAGTCCCGCATGATATGGCCGTTCTCGAGGAGCTTCGACCCATCCTTATCGAACTTTCCGACCTTGGTCTATGCGCGGAGCTTTACGAGGCTGCTTTTGCACATTACTCGGCGACATTTCCAGGTGGCCACGGGATCAACCCCGAAACGAGCCAAGAAGTTCCCGGCGGTGGATACAGTCTCATGGAGGTTTTGGTCCTTGCCGATTTGTATAACACTATGGGAGATTATGACAAGGCTATCCGCATCATTCGGAGCGGATGTCGATGGCTTCAAGGACGCGTGGCGCAGAAGTTGTGGGAGTCATGCGAAGACGATAGAGAATACGATGAGACGGATTGGAGGCCGGGAAGCGGGCGTGAGCGCGAGCTGGCCCCAGGAAAATATCCACTAGACGTGAACGCGCGACATCGGCTGGCTGTCGCGAGAATAAAGATGGGCGACATTGAGGAGGGTGTGGTGTGTAATCGTGTCGTTTAAACGAGACCCTGCATACTAATACAAGACAGGCCCACGCCAGCATTGTTTTGAACCAAGATATTGTCGACTACGGCCCCTTGTTCGTGGAAATTGCGGATGCATACTTCGATCGCGAGATGTACACCCAAGCTCGGCCCATATACGAAATGCTTGGCCAAGATGCTGGGGTATGCTGCTCATCACACTGTCCCTGACGGGTTGTTTATGTCCCCCAAAGACAAATAGTCTACACGTCCTCCTTCAGGTTGCGACATGCTACCACATGCTCGGACAACTTCAGGATGCTTCTGAGGTCTATGAAACTAGTTCGTCCTATTGATCTATTTACACCCTCGATGAAACATATCATATTTCTAGTACTGTCCTTGGATTCATCCTTGAACGATGTCAAGATGCGGTTGGCAGGAATCTATGAAGTACTGCATGAGCCACGCAAAGCATTGGACCTAGTCTACCAGGGTATGCTTTGGACAAGTGTTTTGAATGGGTGCTACATATCCGGTGCATTCCAGTGATTGATTCGAGGAAGAGACGCCCCAAAGATACTGTTGCCAGTGCGAACCCCGCAGATTCTCCGAGTTCATCCCTCTTCGAAGAATCGACCGCCAAAAGGAAGAGCAAAGTGTCAAGAACGGGTCGATTGACCCTACCACAGCTCCATGAACTGGAACGAAAAAAGGAAGTGGAAGTAAAACGCGGATTCAAGCTTCTCTGTGAATTCTGGCCTAGGATGCTTCTACCACGAGGCACTGACGGCCAGGAGCTTGCGGAGCGAGAGTGGCTTCTCGAGGCCGAGAAACTGGTTGATATGTTCAGAGAAACCAGAAACCTGTTCCGGACATCTAGGGTAAGCCTCCTGACACCTGTACGTTTCTCAGTATCCGAACGGGCGGCGCCCCCATTGTCTAGAGCAACCCGTTCCGAGGCATGCTACCAAAAAGGACGAAACAATCAGCAAAAACTGCGGAAGAAAATGAAGATGAAATGGCATCTCGTCTCCACTTGGACATTGGTGAGCGCCAACCTCCGTCAAGTGTTTCGACATGCACGACCGACTAAACCGATAGAGCGAGTGAGGCTCTCTCACGACCGCGCGAATGAGAGTAGTAAGGCGGGGGCCATAGACAACTTTCGCAGTGTCACCTTCGACAATTGGCTTCGGTTATTTATGCAAGTGAGGATATCCCCCGTGTATCTACGGTGCAGAAACTCAACAAATTCTCAGTATGCATTCCTTCTCACGAAGAGAGGAAAGTATGAACTTGCAGACGAAGTTCTCAATCACGTCCTAATCTCAAATGCATACACGGACCGTCAAAGTCAGGATACCATTCACCTCGCGTTGATCGGTGCGTGATAAGCTGTCTCTAACTTTACGATTCCCGATACGAATCTACGTAGCTTGTGCTATCCACGCTCAACGTTATTCCGTCGTCGTCGAGCATTGTCGCAAATTCATCGTCATCCATCAGTTCAACAACGAGCCCCTGCGCATGCTATGCGCCTGTCTTGCGAGCGGCTACCGAGCCACTGATGCCTTCATCGCCTCTACTTTGCAGAAACACCTATTCCGCGAGATGAGACTGCATGACTTGGCTGTGCATAATAGAGACGCCTTGAAGTGGAATGCCATTCCCCGCCGGTGGGGGATGAACAAAGCTGGCGAGGCCGATGAAGGAGTGGATGATGAGCCTAACCCGGAAGGCGTGGAGGGGGACGAGAAGAACCCGGCGCCGCAGCTACCAACGAAAGATAATCCTGCGATTTTCGCGCTGTATGGCCACATCTGTTTGGCGGGGAAGAGCTACCAAAGCGCGATATGTGCGTGTCCATCGCCGTCGTCCTAATTACGGGGTTGGTTGACTGGCACCTTCAGTTTACCTTCTCCACGCGTATGATTACTGTCCAAACGACCCTATGGTATGCCTCGCACTCGCGATTTCTTCAATGGGTCGCGCGATGCAGCGACAATCCGACAATAGGCATCACCTCATAGCCCAGGTAAAACCCTCGTTTAGAACTTATTTTCGGGTCGCTTTCGCTGTCTGACACAATAAATGCTATAGGCGATGGCGTTCCTTACACGATACCGAGTACTCCGCCAGGTAGACGGGACAGAATCGGACGAAGTTGAGTATAACTTTGGTCGTGCGTTTCAGCAACTCGGTGAGGAAGTCCTCTCGGCTGGTTCGGGTACATGACACCGGTCGTTCTTACTATCGGCGTAGGTCTTCATGGTCTTGCGGTCAAGCATTATGAGCGTGTACTTGATATAGCGGAGAGAAGAACAAGAACCAATCCTGACGTAGGTCCCACTTCCTCATTAAAAAGATGAGCAGACGATGACATTGGCTCCCCGCAGGATGTTGGATTATCTAGGGAAGCTGCTTATAACTTATCCATCATATTTGTTACGACTGGCGCAAATGCCTTAGCGGAAGACCTGTACCGTCGTTGGCTCACTTTGTAAACCCAATAAATAAGTCCGGCTAAGTCTCGAAGAAAATCATAGACTAAAGGAAAGAATATGATATATGTCATGGCGGAACAGAACTCGTGCCATGGTCGTGTCCGTGGTCGACTAATGTGCCGAGCAAAAAGGGCGTGAAGATACCCAACACGAGGAGCGAAATTCGCGCTTTTGTGCTAACCTCTTCGGACGTCGAGCGATCATGAGAGACCGGCTGTAGCACAGTCGCCACGTAGAGAAAACTTCCGGCCTTAAAATTACCATGTTCTTAGACGTATCTCGTTGCAACGCGTTGACGAGAGAGAAACTCACAGATATGAGCAGGGCAATGCCAATATCGTCCTCCCGCCTCGATCCGAAAAATGAGAGGGACGCGTAGGAGGCGATGGCCCCGAGCGGGGTCGATGCGCTGAACAGTATCAAATGCCTTTTGCACCCCACTCGCGTGAGAGAGGTCGACATCAGAGACAGGGTGTATGCAAAGGCGGTAGGAGCTGCAACGGGCAAGTGAGTGGGCGTAATGAGGAAAGCCGCCAATGCGACTCCTGGTTAGAACGTACCCTTATGCACCGCGAGAGCCAGGAAAACCACCAAAGACAAGCCGTAGGAACGTGACGAGTCACCGGTGGATAGCATCGACATCCCGAGGGCGAGGCCATCGGCCAAGCCGTGGACCACCAAGCCAATGGTGATCGGGTACGCGGAGGGTGGCACGTTGCCCTCTCCGTTGGTCTTGGCAACGCCGGCGCTGACACTCGCGCGGCGGGGAGGGGGCGCGGGCACGACGTCCTCATCGACCTCGAACCCGGCGAGCTCGACGTCAAAGATATCGCCGCGCGAGGCGACGCTGGCGTGCTGGTCCTCCGCGCGGTGCGTGGGGTGACGCTGGTTCGCATGGGACGAGCTCAGCTGCTCGATGACGAGCATGAACGTGAAGCCGAAGAGGAGCGGCAAGGCGATCGACGCCCCGTCCAGCGCGTTGGATGGCCGGCTGCGCGCGAGGGCTTCGATTCCCCTGCCGGTGTATAAGGGCCAATGTCAGCACTCGTCAACTTGAACGTCGCGGTACGATGGCCAGTGGGTACGGTGGTGCGGTGGCGGAACAAACAAACTCACAGACGTACTCGGGTATGATGACGCCCAGCGCAGCACCGAGCAGAAGGCCTGTCCCCAGGGTGGAAAGTGTTGACATGTGCGACCCTTCAGTTCAGCGTGAGATGGGTCGGTCCGGGGGTGTCGGGGGTGGCTCACCTGAGAACGTGAAGGATAGCGGGAGGATGCCAATGCCAAACGACGTAAGACCAAGCAAACTCGAGAACGTTAGGAGGACAAGTAGTGTCAACATAGTGGTACAAGAAAACTTGAAAGACACCCGCGCTTATAATAATCGGGTCGCTAAACGTCGCCTTGCCTTCGCTTCGTGCATAGCCTGAGCTCTCTTGTCTCGGACACCCGTATTTTTACATATACACCACAGTTGATACAATCTATCCTTCTGACCGTGTGCATCACGATATACAGCACTCATGCCATGGGCTGAGCAATATAATCTCTTATCAATGTATCCTGGCTGGTCATAAGTCGTAGCGCTCAACCGGCACGCTTGGTCACGTCGTCATTGAGAGGGTCGCCAATTTCTGCCGAAAAAAAAAAAGAAAGGGGTAAGGAGAGCGGAACGCCATCGAGCGAGAATGACCGTACTTTTCTTCAAGGATTCGAAGAGCGCGACGTCCAGGAGATCATCTTTGGCCTTGGTAGGGTCTCGCCGATCGGACGGCCCTCCCTTCCTCTGGCCACCCTCCTCTCTGCGTCGCGCTTTGGAGTCGCGATTGCCGGTCGTCTTCGAGGAACCACCAGGCAGGCGGCGTTTCGCGACGCTTTTGGCAAAGGCGAGCGAGTTGGCTAGGAAGCCTGGCCTTTCTGGCTTTTCGTGGACAGCGGGCCCGGAGTACTCCTGGGACATGGGAACATCGTCCGTGAGCGACTCTGTTGAGGATGAGGCGGGGGATGCTGGTTCGAGGGGCGAGTTCATGGCTGATCGTTGGACGCCGTACCGTGAGTGTACTGAGTGTACTGCTGCTACGGCACGCGGTTTTACCAGCCGGGCCGCGCGTCGGCGTTGTGTCATGTCATACGACGCGTGTGCCGTTGTCACCGGTGGGCGTGGTCGTCAATCAGAAAGCCGAGCATGCACTATTATTATACGTTAACTTGAGTATCTGCGTTCACCAAAGCCCTCTCCTCTGCCCTCCGTCTAAACAATATTCTGGGAGACTCCTCCGGGGACGTCAAAAATCATGTCCATCTTACCGAAAACTAGGCTTCCTATGCGCATCATTGCCCTGCCTCTCACCAGCTCCGTGCGTGGCCCAAGGCATACGGAGGAACCTTCGCCGTTGGTGTATTATCACTTCCAGATGCCGCCCAAGGCCGAGAACAGGCGAGGGGGATGGGTTGACTGGGCGACGGGCAAAGCTGCCAGCGTTTGGGCACAGTTTGGCAAAGCCCCCCAGGATTCATGGAAGGTACGTGTCTGTGGTCCCCTCTCCGATTATCGCCTCGAAGACTGATCGCGCGCTCGTCGGTACATTCACAATTCAGTTCAAGGTCTTTACGTACGGGGAGAGGTTGGTAGATCGCCTCGACTTTGAGGAATTGGCCCTCAAGGGCGTGGATCCATCGATGGGCCCCAAAATAACTCACCCAAGAAGCCCAAGCGAGGCGCAAAAGAAAACGGTACTTGTATGTATCACTGCTGGGCGTAGGATCACTACTTCTGAGCACCCCACCGGAACCAGATTCCGCTCGTCCATCCTAGGATTGTTGGAACGTTACCGTTGGCTCACCTAGAAACGATCCTTACGAGACGATCTCCGCGGCATCGCAAGGGATTCTACACGTGGATGCTATTGGCACCGTTGACTGCGCCCTTTATGTTAATCCGTACGTCTTGGCCCGCACTCGTACCACGCGCTGCAACGCACCCTACCCCTAGCTGTGATACCCAATTTGCCTTTTTTCTTTTGCGTGTGGCGATCGTGGTCACATTATAGAGGTGCCGTGATTCCTTTCTTTTGATGTCTCGTCTTTCTTACAGCATGCACCCCTTCTTGCAGCATACAAAGCATCCGACTATCTTCGGTCGCTTTTGCAGCGTGGCGCAATTGTCCCTCACCTCGACGCGGGTTTAGATGGTATCTATACGAGGCATGCACCCTCGGACACGATTCTCGATGCAACAAAATCCGTTTCCGAGGGCGGAAAGAGCGAAGAGAGGAGGACAGAGGAAAAGAAGGTGCTCCTCAGGCGTGACGCGGTCCCTGACATACTTCAGCTATATGGTCTACCCGAGTCTGCAGCGTCGGACATCAATCGTGCCGTGGAGCAAGCCAGTGCTCGCCTGAGAAAAGGGATCTACACATAACGACAGCAGCCTTGGGGTATGTGTACAGTATGTCCATACAACGTTCCCAAGTCTGCGGGTTATACGCTGGATCATTGTCCCTGTTCGCAATGGCACATCTCAGCTCAAATTTTCTTCATCAGCATTTCCACCTGTCTTGAAGTGCTTGAACCGTTGAGCAAGTGCCACACATGTACATGTTCCTGGATCAGGGCAAAATGGTGTCTGGACAGAACCACGATTCTGTTCATCATTAGTTTAATACCATGTACCATGTCTTAATCGGAAGCCTGAGCAAGTTACAGTGTTATCAAGAATAAATCGCAGGTTTTTTTTCATCTTATCGTGGTAGGACCTGCCACGGTGATCTCAAGAGACCCCACACCGTGGGACAAACCTGCGCGCAGTCGGCCAAAAGAGTTGAGCTCGGACTCACCGTCAGCGCAGTTTTTCTATACGGCATCGTTTGTGTGATTAGGATCTTTGACCCGCGGCTATTTGGTGTCGCAGCGGCGCCAAGGACTGTCGCGACTCTGAAACGTCTTCCCGCCCGTCGAATGTGCAATGTCCATCCGCGCTTCCACTTTGTTCGCGTCTAACCCAAAAGCTCAGAATTGGCTTTCAGTCGTGCGTGTCTCCTTTAGTAACCGCTCCGCTCGCCCGACGCGACGTCGGTCATTTGTGACCGCCTTTATACCTTAGGTCACCTACCCCGTCCTCTTCCTTTCCCTTCAAATCCTCGATAGCTTTCGCCCGAGCACGAATGTCCTGCCGATTTCTCCGCTCGAGCTCGCCGTGATCGAGGCGTTGAAGCTGGCATTCAATGTCCTCGCCCGGTATTCGGAACGTTCCCGAGAGCGCCACCCGTCGCCAACGCAGGGGCGAACCCTGCTATGGGACACGTCGCGAGATTTCGAGGAGCAGCCGCTGCAGAGCATGGCCGGTCAATACGACGAAGAGGCTGCTGCGGCCGTTTCTGCCGAGGGAGGCGGCGGCGTCGGCCAACAAGAAACTCCGGCCCCTCCAGCCCCAGCTCCAGATCCGTCGTTCTCGTTCTCGGCGCGCTCACGGCTCGCGGTCGCGTTCGCCTCGGTCGTATGGGCGGGCACCACATACGTCGTGCGTCTTTTCGTTCTTTCTTTCTTTCCCACCGGGTCGTTGCTGCGGAGAAGCGTTTTTGAAAGAACGCATCCCATCCCGCAGTTTTCCTCCGCCCTGTTTTTCTTCGACGCGGCGACGGTGCACGTTGCGAGCGCGACGTCGACCGTCCTCGTCTTGTGCGGCTTTTACGCGTTGGTGGGACGGGGCATCACAGTAGCGGTCTCTCAAAGCATCGCTCTTCAGGTCCGTCGTCGTCCTTTCCTCGTTTCCTTGATCATTTCTCATCACAGCGGTTAGCTTCTGGGCATTTTGCTCGCCAAAAGCGCGTTGTCGCACCATTCTCAGTCTCATCATGCACCATCACTCATCTTGCTCGCCGTCGCTTTCACCAGTGCTTGTAACGTATTCCTCATCAATAATGTGCCAATCTCCCCCCCC
>Ga0210393_10001537_pt1 | contig 19238 bp, 19 predicted proteins | sample IncBWC27OmetaG_FD_160068 | JGI IMG/M metagenome (GOLD analysis project Ga0210393, IMG submission 160068) | Forest soil microbial communities from Barre Woods Harvard Forest LTER site, Petersham, Massachusetts, United States - Inc-BW-C-27-O ... | reverse complement strand
GTGTAGACGCTGTCGGCGGGCAATTCGTGGAAAACCACATTGACATAGGTACTGGGCACGTGATTGATCTCCGAGTGGATGGTCCCAATCTCACCCGCCAGTGCCTTCTTGGTGTCGGCGGACAACGTTGATTCATTCGTTGTGCAGGTATAGATAGGCACCTTTACTCCTCCTGGGTAATTGGACGATCGCTTCTGCCAGCGCCCCGGCGTCGGGGTCTGGTCTGTGCTGACGATGAGCGGGCCGTGTGAAGCGACGGCGCGGTTCACCCCGGTTTCATACGTCACTGGAATGCGTATTTCTGGACTGCCTTCTCGTCCCAGTCGAGACCAAGGCCGGGTCCCCGGGCAACTATTTTGCCGTTGTTGGGCACCAAGGGCTCAGCGAGGACGGCCCCGGCCAGGTCGAGATACTCGCACCAGGATGCGGTTGGTGAGCAGGCCATCGTATGCGCGCTTGCCTCGATGTAGCTATGACTCGACAACGGCAAGGAAGCCGCCTCGGCCTGCCCCGCGGCGGAGATCCACCCGGTGACACCACCGATCTTGACCATGTCGACCATCGCCAGATCGCTGGCTTTGGCAGCAATGGCGTTTGCCATCCCACGGGGGAACCACCAGTTCTCGCCGGTTTGGATAGGAACCGGGCGAACGGCCTCACGAACGACGCGATGGCCGTGCAGATCCTCGGCGCCAACCGGTTCTTCAACCCAGGTCAGATCGAACTCTTTCAGCCGCAAGATCAGGTCGATGGCGCTGGCCGTCGTCTGCGACTGATTGAGGTCGACCATCAACTTGCGCTTGGGCCCGATCAACTTCCGTACGGCAGCAACGGTTGCGACCTGATCGGCCACCTCGCCGGCGCCGAGCTTGATCTTGAACGCGTCAAAGCCGCTTTCCACCGACGCCTCGAGCAAGGCAAGGTCGGTCTTGACGTCCACCAGCCCGTAGCTGTCATAGGCATCTAACGGTTTCAGCTCCCCGCCGAGCAGCACCGCCACCGGAAGATTGGCCGCGCGCCCAAGCGCATCCCACAGCGCCTGGTCGAGGGCACCGATGGCCATGCCGACTATTCCCTGCATGCCCATCAGCTTCAACTGCGCATCAAGTTGTCCCATGCGCTTGCGCGGTGAAACCGGCTGTCCGACAAGCGCGGGTGCAACGTCGTGGAGGAACTGCACGAGCGTGCGCAACATCAGAGGCGTGTATGCGAAGGCATAACTACGCCCGACGATCCTCTCGTTTGTGTGGACATCAACAAGGACAAGCGGCGCAGCGGGAACGTCACCCGCCGCGGTGCGCAGCGGCCGGGCCATCGGGACGAGCACCGCGCGCGCCGCAATTGAATCGATGGTGAGTTTCTCAAACATGGATCGCTACGACCTTGCCTTCGCTCGGCCTGGCCAGTCCCGGTTACTGAGATTCGGTCATAACGGCTATCCCAGATGCGCGGCCTGCACTTTGGTCGGCACTACGATCACGGTGGGCCCGTCGGCCTTCAGCGCGGCATTGAATTCGTGGGCGAGCTTTTCGCAGTTGTCCACATTGACCGCGCGACACCCGAAACCCGTTGCGAGGGAGGCGATGTCGAGGCCTGGCAAGTCCAGTGCCGGCACGCCGGGTGTCTTCTCCAACACCGCGAACGACTTCAGGATCGAGTATTCGCCGTTGCGCATCGCGACGAACACGATCGGTAGCCGGTGTTGGGCGGCGGTGTAGAGGGCCTGCACCGAGTATTGGAACGACCCGTCGCCGATGGTGGCCAGCACGTGGCGCTTGACGCCACGGGCGCGGTCTCCCAGGGCGACACCCACCGCCGCGGGCAACCCCCAGCCGATACCGCCGCTGGCAGTGGCGAAAAACGACCCCGGCCGGGTGCTAGGCAGGAATCGCAGTTGTTGGGCCATCGTCGACGTCGATTCGGTGACCAACGGCGAATCGGCGGGCGTGACGGTTCTCAAGGTGGACCACACCGCATCCGGCTCCAGTGGTGCCGACCCGGTCACGTCAACCGCGGAGGTGGACACCTGTCTAGTCGGCACCGCCCGGTCGCTGTGATCATCGACCATGTTCACCAGTTGCTCCAACGCCAGCAGCGTGTCCCCCAGCACGCTGTCACCGACCGGCGCCGCACCCGTCAGTCCCGGATCGGCGGTGATCTGCAGCAGTTCGGTGCCCGCGGGCAGGTACTCGCCGGCCACGTAGGGGTAGTACCGGAAGACTTGCGCCCCGATCACCACAACCAGGTCATGGCCGCGCAGCACCTCGGTGACACCGGCGATGGTCATCGGCAGCTGTCCCTGGAATAGCCGGTGATCCTCGGGGAAGGATGCCCGGTCGGGCAGCGGGCCGCTGTATACCGGCGCGCCAACCTTCTCGGCGAACGCCACGCCGGCGTCCCAGGCCCCGGCGCGATCGACCTCCGGCCCAAACACCAGCAGTGGCCGCTGCGCACCGTTGATGCGCTCGGCGAATCCGCGCAGCCGCTCGGCATCCGGGCTGACCCGGTGACTCACTGTGCGGATCACGGCCGGACCCAGCGCGGGCTTCTCCCAGTCATCAAGCGGGATCGACAAAAACACCGGGCCGGCCGGTGGCTGTAACGCCACCGCGTAGGCGCGCATGATCGCCGCTGGCACGTCCTCGGCGCGCTTGGGCTCATACGCCCACTTCACCCACGGCTGCGGAAACACAGTTTCGTCCTTGTTGGTCAGATATGGCTCGCACAAAACCATTTCGCGGGTCTGCTGACCGGCCGTGACGATCAGCGGGGTGTTGCCCTTAGCCGCCGCCACCAGGTTGCCCATCGCGTTTCCCATCCCCGCGGCGGTGTGCACATTGACCAAGGCGGGCTTGCCGGTGGACTGGGCGAATCCGTCAGCCATGGCCACCACCGACGCCTCCTGCAGCCCGAGGACATAGGTGAAGTCGTCAGGGAAATTCTTCAAGAACGTCTCCTCGGTAGAACCCGGGTTACCGAACACCGTCGTCAGCCCAAGCTCACGAAGCAGGTCGTAGGTCACCTCGTGCACGGATTTCGCGTGTGTCATCGTCCTGCCGGTCCTTCCGCCGTTTGGAGAGTCTTCGCCACGCGCGCCGCCGCGCGCTCCGTACAGACTCGTCCGGGCTGGTGATGTTGTCGATGTCTTGCGGAACAAGCGTTCCCGCCGGTCGCTGTGAGCGCCCACAAACCTGTGAATGCTCACAGGATTCTTCCAGGGCTCCACCAGGATTCACCGCCGGGAAGACACGTTGTACATCCCCACAGCGCGACGGGCGACAGGTTGTCAGAGAATCCATCGACAGCTGCCGGATGTCGCGTTGGAATCCTTGAACATGCACGCGATTGAAGTCGAGCACACCGGCGGACCGGAGGTTCTTGCCCTCGTCGATAAGCCGCGGCCCTCGCCCGGGCCCGGCGAGGTGGTGATCAAGGCCGAGGCGATCGGCGTGAATTTCGTCGACACCTATTTCCGGTCGGGGATGTATCCACATGAATTGCCGTTCGTCCTCGGCGCCGAAGTGGCCGGCACCGTGGCAGCGGTGGGCGAAGGCGTGGCCGCGCTGCGTGTGGGTGAACGGGTCGCGACCGCCGACGCCGTCGGCGCCTACGCCGAGTACTGTGTCGCATCTGCCGATGTCGTTGCGTCGGTGCCGGATACGGTGGCCTCCGAGGTCGCCGCGGCGGCGATCCTCAAGGGGATGACCGCCCACCTGCTGATCAAGTCGGTGTATCCCGTGCAGTCGGGTGACACCGTGTTGCTGCACGCCGGTGCCGGCGGGGTGGGTCTGATCCTGACGCAGTGGGCGACCAGCCTTGGGGCCCAGGTCATCACGACCGCGTCGACTGAGCACAAGAAGGAGCTGTCGCGCCGGGCCGGCGCGACAGAGGTGCTCGACTATCCCGACGACCCCCAGCGGTTCGCGGCCACGGTTCGACAACTGGGCGGCGGCGAGGGCGTCGCGGCTGTTTACGACGGCGTGGGCAAGTCGACGTTTGACGCCAGCCTTGCCAGTCTGGCGGTGCGTGGCACGCTCGTGCTCTTTGGCGCGGCCAGCGGGCCGGTGCCCCCGATGGACCCGCAGCGGCTCAACGCGGCCGGCTCGGTGTATCTGACCCGCCCATCACGGCCGCATTTCATGCGCACACGTGACGAGTTCGTCTGGCGCACAAACCAATTGTTCGACGCGATCGCCAACGGCGCCATCACGGTGACCGTAAGTGGCCATTACCCACTGAACGATGCGGCCCAAGCCCACCGAGACCTTCAGGGCCGCAAGACCGTCGGCTCGGTCGTGCTCACGCCTTAGCCCACACCTGGCGATGGGGTCCCGGCGCGATCGACGATGTAGAAGTAGCCGTCCTCGTCAACGAAGCCGGTGTCGCCGCTGCAAAGCCAGCCCTCGACTATTGCCGCCGCGGTTGCCTCGGGCTGATTCCAATAGCCCTTCATCACGTTGTGGCCGCGGACCTGAAACTCTCCGGGGGTGCCCGCGGGCACATCCCTGCCGCGTTCGTCGACCACCCGCATTTGCACACCCTTGATCGGCATGCCGATCGATCCCACCTTGCGCGGCTTGCCTGGTTGGTTGAAGCGGGCAGCTGGCGCCGGATCCGATAGTCCGTATCCCTCCAGTACGATGCAGCCGAACCGTTCCTCATATCGGCAGCGCGTGGCCCCAGGCATCGCCGGACCGCAGGTAATGCAGACCCGCAGCGAGCTGAAGTCCAGGCCGCAGCCGTCGCTTGCGTCGAGCATCGCGGTATACATCGTGAGTCTCGACCAGGCAGTGGGCGGATTTCGTGCGTAACGCACCATATCGCCGCCGAAGACTTACCGCCCGCGTTCGGTCACGCTGACGTGACGCTCGGCAATCACCGTCACGCCGACGTAACTCTCGGGGTGGACGAGACGCGCTCCTAAGCGATTTTGGCCAAAGTGCGATCCCACAACTCGCGTGTAAGGACGGGATCGTAGGCCGCGCGGTTGGTTTTCGCGATTTTGCCCTTCGAGTAGTACTCGCCAGGCGTCCAATCAACACCGGGCATACTTGACGCCAACCAGACCAACTGGTCGGCTCCCTCGTCTGCGCTCGCGGTGAGTCGCTCTACCGGCGTGTGGCGCATGAAGTGAAGTAACCATGATCCCGATGCCTCGCCGAAGTTGGTGTTGACGTAGCCGGGGTGGACCACCGCAACCGACAGGCCGTCGGCGTGGTTCCGCCGATGTAATTCCCTGGTGAACAAGATGTTTGCCAGCTTCGCGAGCGCATAGGCAATGCTGGGCCGGCGCCGGTCTGTAGTTTCAAAGTCGGCGATGGTGACTTTGCGCAGCAGTTTCTGTGACGAGCTGGACGTGTTGACGACCGTGGCACGGGAGTCGACGAGCAACTCCATCAACTGCGTGGTGAGCAAAAACGGCGCCAGGTAGTTGACCTGGAAATTTATCTCGTGACCGTCGACCGTCTTGTGGATATTTGTGAACATGCCGCCGGCGTTGTTGCCCAATACGTCGATACGCGGGTACTGAGAACGAACTTTGTCTGCCAAGGCTCGCACCTGAGACAGGTCGGCAAAGTCGGCCACGAAATAGTCGGCGTCCAATTCTGCGGCAACCGCGGCGGTCTTCGTTTCCGACCGTCCCGCCACCACAACGTTTTCGCCGCTGCGGCGTAACCGACGGGCCGCCGCGGCACCAATGCCATCACTGGCTCCCGTGATGACAATCGTCCTATGCGCCATTGCCTGGTCCTCCACCGGGAGTGTATCGATCACCAGCGATTGTCATTGACTAATTGGTGACCCAATAGCGACCGTCGAGTTCAGGCAAGGTATTTAAGCGGATCGCTCGACGACCGGGGCGCGAAGGGCGGTCGCCAAGACCTTCACCGCCGCGCTGTTGGCAAACTGGGTGGCGATTTGGCCCGACTGCTTTGACTGAGACGCGGGCCTCAAGCGCTATCTGGGCGGATACCTAAGCGGTAATCGCTCATAATCACGGCCCGGCTATTCAAACAGATCTCAGACGCTATCTAGCGGAGCCGGGTGACGCCAACGAGTAGCGGACCGGCAGGTGCTTGAGGCCGCCGACGAAAGTAGTGGCGACCAGTTCCGGATCACCAATCAGCTCAATGGATTCGAGCCTAGGGAGTAATTCGGAGAAGAAGCTGTTGACCTCCATGCGGGCCAGGGCCGCACCCATACAGAAGTGCACGCCATAGCCGAAGGCCAAATGCTTGTTGGGGTCGCGCCCGACGTCGAAGCGGAACGGATCGTCAAAGACATCCTCGTCGCGGTTGGCCGATACGTACGACAGCAGTACGGATTCGCCCGCCGCAATGGGTACTCCGCGCACGACGGTGTCCTTGGCGGCGGTGCGCATGAACTCCTTGACCGGGGTGGCCCAGCGGATCATCTCCTCGGTGGCCAGTGGCATCAAGTCGAGATTGTCGCGCAGCCGCTCAAGCTGGTCCGGGTTCTCGATGAGTGCCTGCAGCCCACCGGAGATGGTGGCGCTGGTGGTGTCGTGGCCTGCGGTGGCGACGATGAGATAGTAAGAGACGGTGTCGATGTCCGACAGCGGTTCGCCGTCGACGCGGGCATTGGCGATCGCCGACGCGAGATCCTTGGTCGGATGCTCGCGGCGTGACGCCGTCACACCGTTGAAGTATTGGAACATGTCGAGCAACGCAGGCAGCTGATCCTCGTTTGTGCTGCCGCGCTTGAACTCAGAGTCATCGCTGCCGAACAACTCCTGGGTCAGCTTGAGCATGCGTCCGAAATCGGTCTCCGGCAGGCCCAGCAACGACATGATCACGTAAAGCGGGTAATTGACCGCAACCTGCTGAACGAAGTCGCACTCGGGGCTCGCAGCCATCATCTTGTCGACGTAGATCTTGGCCAGTTCGTCGACGCGAACCCTCAACGCCCGCATCGCCTTTGGGCGAAACCAGTCGGAGCCGATCGCACGCACCACCCGGTGTTGCGGGTCGTCCATGTGGATCAGCGTGCGTACCCCTGCGGCGGCCTGCATCTCGTCGCCTTCCGCGGTGGTCAGGACCGGGCGTGGCCAGTTGGTGAACAGCATGTTCTCGCGTTCGATGTCCATGATGTCAGCGTGTTTCGTGATCGCCCAGAACGGCCGGTAGTTCGGCACATCGACCCACGACACCGGCGCGCTGGCGCGCAGGTGAGCCAGTGCGGCGTGCAGCCGCTGCTCGTCGGTGTACGCCAGCGGATCTGCCAATAACTTGGCGGCCTCGTCCATCGTCGTTGTGCTCACTCGCGAAACCCTTTCAGTGCGGCGGTGATACAGGACTTCGAAGCGGTCAAGAAGATCGGCAGGACACGGTCGACGGCGCCCTCGCAGCGGCTTTTCAGGGCTGCGCGGATTGTGTCGACCGGGCCGACGACGGCAAAAGCCGCGAGCATCTCATCGTCGATGAGCGAGCCCATGGTGTCCCACTCCCCCTCAAGGGAAAGGCGGTGCAGTTCGGTATGCAGATCGCCCCAGCCATGCAACTCGAGGACCTTCCGGTAGGCCGGCGTCGATCCGTAGAAGGCGATCTGCTTGCGCACCGCGGCGGTGGCGGTTGCCAGTTCGGCGTCGTCCTCACCGGTGGCTATGAGCACTTCGCAGGACACCTCGAAGTCACTGCTATCGCGGCCGGAGCGCTGCATGCCACGCCGCAGCGCCGGCACCGTCACCTCATCGAGGTAGCGCTTCGAGACGATCGGGTGACCGAGGTGGCCGTCGGCGACCTCGCCGCACATCTCGGTCATCGCTTCGCCGACGGCCGCGAGGAAGACCTTCGGCACTGGATAGGGCTGCGGCTCAGGGATGAACATCGGAGTCATGATCTTGTGGGTGTAGAAATCACCCTCGAAACGGAGCTTGGTGCCGTCCTTCCAAGCGGACCAGATCGCTTGCAGCGCGGAGACGAATTCGCGCATCCGGCGCGCCGGGTGACTCCACGGCATGCTGAAACGTTTCTCGATATGGGGCTGGATCTGGGTGCCCAGCCCAAGAATGAATCGGCCCTTCGAGTACGCCTGCAGGTCCCAACCGATGTTGGCGACGATCATCGGATTTCGCGCGAACGCTACCGCGATGTTGGTGCCGAGCTCGAGTCGGGAGGTGTGTTCGGCGGCGAGCAGCAGCGGCAGAAACGGGTCATGACTGGTTTCGGCTGTCCAGCCCCCGTCATACCCCTGCTGTTCCAGAGCCGCGGCTGCCTCGGCCACCCCGGCAAGTCGATTGGGGATGCCCCCATCGATCTTGACGCGGGGGCTGCTACCCATGCGGGTAACTTTACAGTAAGCAATCCAGTATGTGACCCTACTCATCTAGGTGCGCGACTGCATCTGCACGAGGTAGGACAGAAGCATGACAAAACCGCCGGACTGGGCGGAGACGCTCGAGGATCTCGATCGCCGCCGTCAGCATGCGAGGGCCATGGGCGGCCCCGAGCGGCTCGACAAGCACCGGGGCAAGGGCAAGCTCGACGCCCGCGCGCGAATCGAGCGGCTGCTTGACCCCGGCACGTTCCGCGAGCTCGCCACCCTCGTCGGCGGTGAGATCGCGGCCGACGGGCTCGTCGTCGGCTCCGGTGCGATCAACGGCTCGCCGGTGATGCTGGGCGCCGAGGACTTCACCACGATGGCCGGCAGCATCGGACCTGGCGGCAACTCCAAGCGATACCGCATCGCCGAACTGGCGCTACGCGACAAGATTCCGCTGGTGATGCTGCTCGAAGGCGCGGGCTTTCGTCCCACCGGTGGGCATTACGGCCGCACCCCGACCGACCTGCTTGCCCAGGCGCAGTGCTCGGGTCGTGTCCCGATCGTCGCCGCTGTGCTCGGTCCCTCGGCCGGGCATGGCGCACTGGTGGCCCCGGTGTGCGACTTCCGAATCATGAGCGCTCAGGGCGCAATCTTCACCGCCGGGCCTCCTGTCGTCAAAGAGTCGACCGGAGAAGACATCTCGAAGGAGAACCTCGGTGGACCGGACGTCGCACTACCCAGCGGGGTAATCCACAATGTCGCCGAGGATGACGAAGCCGTGCTCGACGACATCCGCCGGTACCTGTCGTACTTCCCGCCCAGTGCGTGGTCGTACCCGTCGCAGCTGCCCGCGCACGAGACCAGCGAGCCGCGGCAGACACCGGAACTGCTCGACATCGTCTCCCGCGACAACCGCCGCGTCTATGACATGCGCGCCGTGCTCGACGTGATCTTCGACCACCCGGACTGGTTCGAGGTCCAGCCGCAGTTCGGCAAGGCGATCATCTGCGCGCTGGCTCATCTCGGCGGGCATCCGGTCGCGGTGGTGGCCAACCAGCCCCAGGTGCTCGCCGGCTCCATCGATGCCGATGCCGCGGACAAGGCGGCGCACTTCATCATGGTGGCCGACTCGTTCCATCTGCCGATCGTCTTCCTCGCCGACAATCCCGGCATGCTGCCCGGCAGTCGGTCCGAGCGCAGCGGCGTGCTGCGTGCCGGCGCACGAATGTTTGCCGCCCAGACGGCAGCCAGCACGTTGAAGCTGCACCTCACGCTGCGCAAGGCATATGGGTTCGGTTCCATGGTCATGTCGCTGCTGGGTTTCGACCACCAGGTCGCGACCTTCGCCTACCCCGGCGCGACGATGGGTGCCATGAGCGCGGCAGCGCTGAGCAGGGCGTCGCACGCTGGTGAAGACCTCTCCGCGAAGCTGCGCAACGCCGAGCTGCAAGCATCGTATCGGTCGGCCGAGCAGATGGGATTCGACGAACTCATCGACCCCCGCGAGACACGCGACGCGTTGCTCGCATCCTTGCTTCGCGGCCTGTCCAGCCGGCAGGCCGCCGCCGAACCGGTGACCCGGACCGTCATCATGCCCTAGCGTTTCGGCGGCGCGAGTGACGCTAGACGCTGCTTCGATAGGCCGCGACGACCGGCTCGAGCTCATCGGGCGTCGCCCCGTGCATGATCACCGCGTCGGCCCCGTAGTCGAATTCCTTACGGATGCGGTCCACGCACTGCTGGGCTGACCCGGTCGCCGACGGCTCCAGCCATTCGTCTGGAATCAGTGTCGCGATGTGCTCGATCTGCTCGGACGTGGCCTTGTGATCGATTCCGCCCGCGATCGACGTCACCACGGAGTCTGCCCGAAACCGTTGCAGCACAGCAGGATCCCAATTATTGGTCTGTACCATCAGATCGCCGTACCCCTGCAGATAGGTGGCCAGACGCGCGACTGTCTTCTTCAGCCGCAGCTGTTCGGGAAGGTGGTCGCCGACCGTCGCAAAGCACGACCACACCCGCACGCTGTCAGGATCGCGGTTCGCCTTTTCCGCGGCGGACTTAACGGTCTCGACGCAGCGCTGCAACGTCTCCGGGGTGAAGTAGGTGTGCAGGATGACGTCGTCGAACACCCGGCCGCCGAGCGCGAGAGTCTGGGGACCGAAAGCCACCAACGCCAAGCGAATATCTTCCTTGAAGTCCGGGTCCAGAAACAGGATGGGGTACTTTCCCATCGGGCCGTCATGGTTGAAGATCACCTCGCCATGCCAGAGCCGGCGCATGACTTGGGCCCAATCCTCCATCTGCGCGGTCGTCACCGCAGGGATGCCAAACGCTCCGTAGATCGCGGCGATGCCGCGACCGATGCCCAGGGTAAAACGGCCACCGGAAAGCCGGTGCATGGTGGTGGCCCACGATCCGGTTATCAGTGGATGACGGGTGTTGTGATTGGTTGCGGCGGTGGCGATCTGCATCCGGTTGGTCACCGCGCACGCGGCGCCGACGAGCGACGAGGCCTCCTTGACATTCCACCGCTCGGAGATGAACGCGGTGCCCAAGCCCAACTCCTCGCCTCGGCGCGCCTCGTCCATCAGGGTCGCCGGTCCCTCACCTCCGGCCCCGGCCAGCAGGTAGTAGCCCAATTCGTCAAGCGCGCGATCGCTCAATTCCAAACCCCCTGCTTGTAGCCGCAATTCCAGACCTCGGTGATCTTGCCGTCGACGACGCGGAACACCTCGATGCTGGCAACCTTGGTGTCGGTGTTGGTTTCGGTCCCGTCCTTGGTGGTCATTGTCGAGTCGTAGACGATCGCGACGTGCTCACCGTCTTCGCCGGCAATCACGATATTCAAATCGAAGCGCAACTTGTCGAACATCTCCGAGACGGCCTTGACCCGATTGACCGCCTGTTCGCGGGTCAGGGTGTGCGCCTCCCCCACCTCGTGCCGGATGACGGTGTCGGCGAACAACTCCTCGGCCAGCGCCAGGTCGCATTCGTTCCAGACCACGAGGTTGTAGAGCTCGACCACTTCGCGTGCGGTCCGCATGGCTGCCATCACCCGACCGCCGCGTCGTCGGCCACGCCGCGCAGGAATCGCTCGGTGACCCGCTGCACGCGCCGGGAGAACACGTGACCGACATGACTGCCGTCGTACCAGTACAGCTGGCCGCCCCAGCGTTCCTGCAACGCAATCGTTGGCTCGCGCATCGCCATTCGGTCGTGCCACGCACCGACAATGAGCCGGCGCTGCGGCGGCGGGGCCGGGTCGACTGCGAGAGGGTCGATCACCGAGGTCAGCTTCGAGACCTCCGGGGAACCCAACAGCTCCCGGAACCCGTTACGAGATGGCCCCCACCGCCCCAAGTGTCGCGCGATCATCGCGTTGAGCCCCAGGATCGGGGTATACAGCGCAACCCCGTCGATCTGCCTCTCCAGGTGGGAAACCAGCGCGGCGACCGGAGTACCCATCGAAATCCCAGATACCACAACGGCGGTGGCTTGCGGCTGCGCCCATCGCACAACGGCGCGTACCTCAGAGACCGCGCGCATCATGCCGGCGACGTTGCCCAATGGATCCATGTCCGGGTAGGCCGGCCATTCGCGGCGTCGGCAACCGTGGCCGGGCTGCACCGGCATCGCGACGTTGAAACCCAGCTTGTGATGTATCCGGCCGATTCGAGACAGCAATAGGTCTTCCGTGCCGCCCTGACCTGCGCCGTGTACCCATATAAGCCACGGCCTCGGGCCGTCGCGGTGCCGGCACAGGTGTACCACCGCCCTCGCTGGGCCACCAAAGCCCTCGGCTTCCAGCGTCCTCGGCAGCGCCGGATCATGCTCGAACGTCATCCGTTCATACGCCAGCCCGCCGATGCGCCGTCGCCGTAACGACGTCACCCGTACCGGTTTTGGATCGGCATGCGCACGGTCGATGCCCAGCTCCGACAACTCCTCGGCCGCCGCAGAGCACGCACTCAGCGACCGCACTGCTGCAGGCGTCCCGCCCAGCAACGAGAAGCCACTCAGGACAAGCTCGTCGAGCATGACCTCGCCGAACTGACGCATGCCGCGCCGCGACGCCGGGACCCAGCCGGTCGACTCGTTGAGTCCGGCTACCGTACGCGGCAGCACCATGCCGAGCTCGCGGGCCACGTCTTTGGCGAGGCCTAGACCGCTCAATGCCTTAGCCATGCCGCTCACCCTTGAACCAACTAAGCCAGCTTGAAACCGGTGTATCCGCCGGTCGCGATTTCATCGCAGCGGCGCCGATATTCGGGGATTCCGCCGGTGTAGGCCATGTACATCCGTTTCTTGCCAGGCACATTGCCACCGTTGTACCAAGAGTTGCAGGATGGGTGAACCAGCACCGTCGGCGCGACAAGCGCCGTGGCGTGGTCGATCCACTCCTGCTGCGCGGTGGCCAGCGCTTCGATGGTCTGGATTCCGCGGGCGCGGAGGTACGCGATGCAGTCACTGATCCACTCCACATGCTGCTCCAGTGCGGCGACGAAGTTCGTGGCGGCGCTCGGGCTGCCCGGACCCTGGATCGTGAAAAGGTTGGGAAAGCCGGCGACCGCCAACCCAAGATAGGACAGCGGACCCTCGCTGGCCCAGAATTCGCCGAGCGACACCTCGTCGCGGCCGCGAATGTCGATACGGCTCAGCGCACCGGTCATAGCGTCGAACCCGGTGGCGTAGATGATCACATCAAGTTCGTACGAATCGTGCTCGGTGCGGATGCCGCCGGGCGTGACCTCGCGGATCGGCGTCTTGCGCAGGTCGACGAGTGTGACGTTATCCCGGTTGAATGTCTCGTAGTAGCCCTGGTCGATGATCGGCCGCTTGCACGCGAACGGATGCACGGGCACCAGCGAAGCCGCTGTTTCCGGGTCCTTGACAATCCGGGCCACCGCCTCGCCGTACAACTTGGCAGCCATCCGATTGGCTTCGATGTCGAAGAAGATGTCGCTCCAGTTGAGCGCGCCAATGACGCCGTGCTCCTCGATGGCGCGCAATTGCTCTTCGCGGGTCGCCGACTTCAACGGTGGCCTGCCCAGCATCTCCAACAGCACCGAGAAGGCGCTCAGTCGCGCCGCCCCGATCGGGTGTGCCCGTTGGGCGGCCCGGATTTCGCCGTAACGAGCTTTCATCTCGTCCAGCTCGCCGGGCTCGAAGCGCCGCACTCGCCACGGCAGCGTGTACGCCGGCGAACGCTGGAAAACACAGAGCTGCAAGGCCTCCCGAGCCACTACCGGGATGAGCTGAACACCGGTCGAGCCGGTGCCGATGACGCCGACCCGCTTTCCGACGAGGTCGCAGTCCCCCTTCGGCCAGCGGCTGGTGAACAGCGATGTGCCGGTGAAGCTGGCCATTCCCGGGATGTCAGGCTCCAGCGGCGCCGACAGGATGCCGGAGGCGGCCACCACAAACGGCGCGGCGAAGGACTCGCCATACTCGGTTTGCACCATCCACACAGCGGCGTCTTCGTCGAAGTTCATCGCAACGACCTTGGTGTCGAACTGGATGTCGCGGCGAAGATCGAGCCGGTCGGCGACGAAGTTCAGATAGGCCTCGACCTCGGGCTGGGCGGGCATCGACTCCGTCCAAACCCATTCCTGCTGAATATCTTCGGAGAAGCTGTAGGAGTATTCGATGCTCTCTATGTCACACCGTGCCCCGGGGTATCGGTTGAACAGCCAGGTCCCGCCTACGTTTTCGGCCATCTCCAGCACCCGGGTCCGTATTCCGAGCTGCCGCAGCCGATGCAGCGTGTACAGACCGGAGAATCCGGCGCCGATGACGAGCGCGTCGAAGTGCGCGTCGGCTTCAACCATCGTCACCACTTAGTTTCAGGATGGTTCGGATCAAATGCAGGGTCTTGATCTGCCAGTTACCGTCGCGCTTCTCGTATGTCTCGTGATAGTGACCGGCGCCGTGCAACTCATGGCCGTCGCCGAAGATGATCCAATCTTCCATCGCCCAGATGCCGGTTGCGGTGGTGGCTGAGGTGAGGGTGATCTCCGGAGTGTGGCAGTGGTGCATGGTGGCCGCATTCTCGAGGCTGCCCATCACCATCGGAACGAAGTTGTCGGCACCTTCGATCGGCGGCGCCATCTTGGGGTCTGCCCCTGCGGTGGAGACCGCCATATCCAGGGAGACCACCACGTCGGTGGTGAACACGCCGCGCCAGCCCTCAAGATCTTTGGTATCGAGAAACCGGCAGTACCGCGCCTTCAACTGCCGGATCGCTTCCAGCTCGTCAGCCGCTGTCGTCATTTCACTCCTTGCCGCGCACTGACCGAACTGCTGAAATCTATACTGTAACGGACTTAGTATCAACGATCACGGGAGGCGCTGGCGTGAAAGTGCCTTTCACCTGGAAGGTAACCGGGTGGTTCATGGTCGGGTGGTCGCCCGAATTCCCGGTTGGCGAGGTGCGGCCGCTCCATTATTTCGGCGAGGATCTGGTGGCCTATCGGGATGATCACGGTGAACTGCACGTCCTGGAGGCGCACTGCAAACACCTCGGCGCCCATATCGGCCACGGCGGCAAGGTGGTCGGCGACTGCGTCGAGTGCCCCTTCCACGGGTGGCGCTGGGGTCCGGACGGAACCAATCGATACATTCCCTACCAACCGGACCGACCCAACCGCGCGCTGCGGCTGCGGGTGTTTCCCGTCCGGGAGCAGTACGACTGCGTGTTCATCTGGCATCAGCCCGACGGCAAGGATCCGCAGTGGGAAATGCCGGACATCTTCCGAAAGTTCCCCCAATTCGAGACCGATCCGGCGGCTTATTACCGGGCATATCCGGAGTTCTCCCGGCGCGCGGAGCGCGAACCGGTACATCCGCAGATCGTGGCGGAGAACGCCCCCGACAGTGCTCATTTCGTGTACGTGCACCACGCCACGGTGACGCCGCGGGTGCTGGATTGGCAGATCGTCGACCGCGAATGGCAATTCATTGCGGGTTGGCCAGACGCGCGCAGCGACAACTCCGAGGATCTCGCGTTGCGGTTCCATAGCCACTTGTTCGGTCTGGGTGGGGCGATCAGCGTGTTTGAGGGCGCGCAGAATCATCGGCTGATTTTCACTTGCACGCCGGTCGATGATGGGTGTTCGGACCTGTACTACTCGATCTGGTGGCCGCGGCTTCCCGGCGACACCTCCGACGTGCCGGAGGGCGAGCTGCGCGAGCTCATCGAGAAGCAGTTCCTGTCCACCGTCTTCGACGATCTGGAAATCTGGCGCTACCAGAAGTACGTGGAACACCCGCCACTGTCCAAGGTCGACGCGAAAGGGTATATGGCACTGCGTAAGTGGGCTACCCAGTTCTACGACGTGCCGCCCGTTGAAACGTCATGACGCAGATGACTGAACTAGCGGGACTTGTAGCGCCCGAGCACACCGCAATTGTCACCCAGGAATGCCAGGGCGCGGTCATCGGCCCGAATGCCGGGCTGGCGCAACTCGCCGAGGAAGCGCGCCGTGTTGCATTACCCAACATCGTGCGGCTGCTGCCGGCGGCGCGGGCGGCCGGTGTGCGCGTCGTGCATTGCTTGGTGCAGCGACGCCCCGATGGGCTCGGCTCCAATCACAACGCCAAGATTTTCGCCGTCGGACGCGGCGAAGTAGAGATCGTCCCAGGCACGCACGGAGCAGCTGTTCTGCCCGAATTAGGTCCTGAGCCAACGGATCTGGTCCTGAGCAGGTGGCATGGCGTCGCGCCAATGGGGGGCACCGACCTCGACGCGGTGTTACGGAACCTCGGAGTGTCCACGATCGTGGTGGTCGGTGTTTCACTGAATATCGTGATACCCAACGTCGTCATGGACGCGGTCAACGCCGCCTATCGCGTCGTCGTGCCCCGCGATGCCGTCGCCGGCATACCGACCGAGTACGGTGAGGCCATCATCGCCAACACCCTGTCCCTGCTGGCGACCATCACCACGACCGACGACCTGATCCGAGTATGGGCGCAGCCATGACTTATACCGCAACACAATTCACGGTGCCAGCCGTCGTGAAAGCCGTCGCAGCCGCGATTCCTGATCGGGAGCTGCTGATTCAAGGCGAGCAGCGCTACAGCTACGCCCAGGTGATGGAGCGATCGAACCGGCTCGCCGCATATCTGCACTCGCGGGGACTGGGATGCCACACCGAGCGCTCCGCGATTGCCGGCCATGAGGTGGGCCAGGACCTACTTGGCATCTACGCCTACAACGGAAATGAATTCGTGGAGGCGTTGCTCGGCACATTCGGAGCGCGAGTTGCGCCGTTCAACGTCAACTTCCGGTATGTCAAAAGTGAGCTGCAGTATCTGCTGGCGGACTCGGGGGCGACCGCGCTGATCTACCATTCCGCGTTTGCGCCACGAGTAGCCGAAGTGCTTCCGGATCTTCCGCAGCTACGCGAGCTGATTCAGATCGCCGACTACTCCGGTAACGACTTGGTGTACGGCGCAGTGGATTACGAGACCGTCATCGCATCCAGCTCGCTTCCGCCACCACCGGTGCAGCATTCACCCGATGACTTGTACGTCCTGTACACCGGTGGCACCACTGGGATGCCAAAGGGCGTGCTGTGGCGCCAGCACGACCGGTTCGCTTTCTTACTCACAAGGGTCTAGCCTAGTCCCCATGACAACCACCGCGCTCTACCTGCGACAATCGTTGGACCGCACCAAAGACGAGGCAGCCATAGACCGGCAGCGCAGCGAGTGCCGCGCGCTGGCCGCGCGTAAAGGCTGGACCGATCTGGTGGAGTATGTCGATAACGACCGCAGCGCCACCAACACCCGAAAGCCGCGCCCCGAGTATCAGCGGCTACTCACGGACATGGCCGCTGGGCGCGTCGGCGCCGTCATCTGTTGGGATCTGGACCGGCTGCACCGCCGGCCGATTGAACTTGAGACGTTCATGCCTCTCGCGGACAGCATGAAGATCAAGTTGGCTACCGTCAGCGGTGAGACTGATCTTTCGACGGCACAGGGACGGCTGACGGCGCGGATCAAGGGTGACGTTGCCGCCCATGAGGGTGAGCACAAGGCAGCCCGCCAGCGTGCCGCTGCTAAGCAGGCTGCTGAGCGTGGTATCCCGAAGTGGCGCACCGCTTTCGGCTATGCGGAGGATGGGACTCACAAGCCGCACCGGGTAGAGGCCAGGCTTGTCCGTAGGGCATATCAGTCGATCCTCAGTGGTGGGTCATTGGCCGGTATCGCTCGCGAGTGGAACGCTAAGGGCCGGTACGGGCGCAACGGGAGCCCTTGGACAGCGAGCAGTGTCAGCCTGTTTCTGCGTTCACCGCGTAACGCCGGTTTGCGCTCTCACAACGATGTCATCGTGGGGCCGGGTAATTGGCCCGCAGTGGTTGACGAAAATACCTGGCGTGCAACGCAATCCATGCTTGATGATCCGGCGAGGAAGCCGGGACCAAAGACGGTACGAAAGCATTTCCTGAGCGGCATGTTGATCTGTGGGCGCTGCGGCGCCACCATGACCGCCTATGTGAATGCGCGGGGTCGGCACCGTTACCGCTGCGGCAAGTGTCTGCGGGTGGCCATCGGGCGGGCCGACACTGACGATCTGATCCGGGGTATCGTCTGTGCCCGCCTGGCCCTCCCCGACGCCCGCGAGCTTCTGATAGACCGGGACGCCCCGGACTTGGACAAGCTGAGTGCTGAGGCCAACGTTATTCGCGCCAGGATGGACGAGCTGGCAACAGAGTTCGCGGATGGGGACCTAACCCCGTCACAGCTCCGCGTTGCGACACAGCGGCTTAGAGACAAGATCGACGCGATTGAAGCGAAGATGGCTGACGCGTCAGCGGCCAGCGTATTCGCCGATGTCCCACTCGGCACCGACCGCGTCCACCGCGCATTCACTCGAGTGGATGTGGACCGGCAGCGCGCGATTATCAACATCATGTTGACCGCCACCGTGATGCCGGTCGGCAAGCCCGGCCGGCTGCCGTTCGACCCTGAACGGGTCAAGATCGAGTGGCGCAGGTAACAGCAAATACCTCCGACAATCTACAGCCACTAGCAGTTATCCTTAGACCTGACAAACAGTTTGGAATCCTCGGGACCCAGACCAGGGGACGACGTAAAAGCGCCCGGCAAATAGCGGCCGGTTATCGTCCCAACGCCCGCGCATTCGTCGATTCGGTCATGTGGTTTAACCATGCCCAGGAGCACGAATGCCAGGTTCCCCGTCCCCGACCGTCGCACACCATCGCGCCGTTGTTTCCGGCCTTTCCAGGTGCGTTAAGACCGGTGAGCGGGCCGCTGATGACCCCCAACTCATTGACGCCCGACGCAATTTAGCCGCCGCCAGGCTTGCCGAATACATCGAACGAACGGTGGCTGCGGCGCCAGCGTTCACGCCCGAACAGGTTGACCGACTTCGGGTTCTGCTCGAGCCGGCTCGCCTTGACCTCACCGACGCCGCGATGCGGCCCTACGGCGGTGGTCCTGATGCCATCTAACGAAGTCGGCCCCCGAGACACCACTCCCGAGGGCACCGACACCACCACCACCACCAGCGCTGACCGCACCGATACACCCATTATAGGTGATCGGTCGCGGTCACACATCACCGTCCGCGGCCCCGGCCGCTGCACTGGATGCTCGTTTCACGTTGCCACGCAAGGGCATCGCGAGGGCTGCGACGGCACCGCCCCCGTAGCGCCCGAGCTCGACCCGGAGTGGGAGAAGCTCGGCTTCCTCGAACGCCTGGCTGCGGGCGAGCGATGAGCAGCGCTATCTACGGCGCGGCGTACGGCCTCTACCGCGATCGAGGGTGGACCGCGCCGATCAAGCTGCGGGCCGCCACCAAGTGGCCGCCCCCGTCCGGATTCACCGGCCACGATGGCGCGGAGCCGTCCGGCGCCGACATGCACGCCTGGGCGGAAGATGAGCCCAACGGCAATATCGCGATCCGTCTACCCGCCGACATGATG
>Ga0210393_10001535_pt1 | contig 19245 bp, 27 predicted proteins | sample IncBWC27OmetaG_FD_160068 | JGI IMG/M metagenome (GOLD analysis project Ga0210393, IMG submission 160068) | Forest soil microbial communities from Barre Woods Harvard Forest LTER site, Petersham, Massachusetts, United States - Inc-BW-C-27-O ... | reverse complement strand
CTGAATCCGTCGCGCATTCAGCAGAAGGAGGTCCGGGCAGTAGAAGTCGCTTGAACTTGGTTGTAGGTAGACTTACAGTGCCGAACATCGAGAGTCGCTGCAATCAACTAAAACTCGGACATCCTCCAACGCGCTTACGCTATTGGTAACTCCTGTGTAGTCGCCCAATCGGAAGCTTAAAATCCACATGGACGATTAGAGCGTTAGGACTTGAGTCGCTCACGTCCCGCATATTGTAAGATGGCTCCATGAAAGCCGCCGACAACGAAACGATACTATTTGACACGCTTGAGCCGAAGTTGGCTGCGGATGACGACCGGGCATTCTGGCGTTCTGCGCTCTTCGTGCTTGGGGATGAGTTCGCGCAGCGATACGCAGAGGAATCGCGGCGCAGCGTTTGGGCCATGGTGGTGGGTGCGTGCTCGCACTGGGTCAGACCGCACAATAGCCGATGGAATGCGGCAGGTGGTTTCGTGTATCCGGATGGCTATAAAGATTCCGTTCCGGAACTGGATTGGTCCGTGATTTTTTTGTTTCGGAACCGCGAGTGGAAATTGGTTGAGAAACTACCCGGAAAGAGAATTAAGGTATTCCGGGTTGCGATTCCTGCGCGAACTGCGCGCCACAAACACGCAGCGATTCATGCGCGATGGACACCGAACAAGGAGACTGTTCTTTACGGATTCCGAAAGATTTCGGAAAAATGGAAATGCGTTGCTGCCTCCGACGAACGGTTGAGAGGCGGTATTAGCCTCAACGCCTGATAAGTGCCAGCTCAATCGGTGGATGCAACACCATCCAGTGCATTGATTCGACAACGCTTCCGCGAGAGAATCATGTCTTTGGCTATACTCGGTCAAAACGTAGCCAGGGCAGCGTTCCGGCTGGTCTGAGCCTGGCGGGCGATTTTAGCTTTTGTTTTCAATGCCAGGTGGGTTCGAGCTTAGTGTTGCATCGACCCATTGAGGTCACCCGCGTTACCGTACATGTGGAATCGCTGATGAGGGTCGCCAAATCCCTGTAGATTAGTATCGAATCCGCGCAAAACGGATGTAGAGGTCCAGCATGGTCATAGTGCTTGCAGCGACGGCGACCCACCACCACCTTGAACCCCGGAAGGCTGCAATTATCGTCAACGGTACACTTGCTAGGAAAATGCCGAAGATGACGAACTTTCCCAATGGTGACTCTGGAAAAATATCAGCAACTTCGGGAACGAACATGGCCGCCCAGCAGAGAGCAAGGCAGAGTACACCAACGCATCCAGCAATCGTGCTTTGACGCCGGGCTTCTCGCATCGCTTCATTGTACCCTCAAGCTGGGCCGCTGGTTCCCACCCCAGCGCCTGATAAGTGTTACCGGAGATGCGTGAAGCAACACTTTATTTCTCCGGAAAGAGCGTTAATCGGGGAGTGGCCAATCTTTCAAGAGCATTTCGAGAGATTCGAGGCGAGCGTCCCTCAAGAATTCCTCACCCTCTATGAGCGCCTTGTGACATCGGGCCGCGTATTCCTTCCCAAGTCCAAAATCACCCTCGTGTTTTGCAGCCTTGGCTAAGCCGTAAAGTGCGACAGGATTCTCCGGACTCAAGGCTAATGATTCTTGATAGTAGCGTTTCACTAGTTCTGTCTTGCCCAGAAACGCAGCGATTATGGCAGCGTGATGGTCGAGCTTGACAGCCCAACGGTTATCTTTCTCGTTGATGGCCACTGCAATTGCGTCATCCACCAGTCTCAGAGCTTTGTCACCATCAGCTTGGGCCAATTTAGCACTCGCAGTCATTGCATCTCTGTAACGGTGCCAAGGCTGATAATCTTTGCTATCTGGCATTCGACGAGCGTAAACGACGACCAAGTGGGACGTCAACGGTACCCAGTCAACTCCTGAGTAGTCGCGTAATCGGAAACTGACGCGGGAGCGGATTGACAGGACTCAGGCGTACCCGCAGGACCAGCGCGACACAAGTTGGGACAGCAATGGACGCATGCAACCAAGGTCAGGATGGAAGTTTCCGATTAGGGTTAATCAGGCGTATGGAGCCTAAAGTTTCGGCTCGAACTTCTCGTTGGGGCAACCACCGGGGGAATCCTTGAGGTAGGTGCACCATCGCGCGTCTATGTCTTCCAACAGTTCTTTGGCAGTCGTGTCTACCGCTGACCGATTCACGGAGAGTACTTTGTGAAACCACATGTCTGAAACCGGGAAACTGTTCGGAAGACCCATTTGTTCGATAACGACTGATACAACAGACCGCTTGCCTTCTTCGGCTGGTATGTCGGAGGCATCAACCGTTATGAAATCCACAAAGAACCGCAATCCTTTCTCATTTTCGTTCATGTGCTGATACCGAGGCGAATGTGAGAGTTCTCGGTTGAACGCTTCGACAAAAAGAATTCCGACTCGGTCTTTGCCGGTGTGCCTCACAGACACCGGAATTTTTGCTTGTTGAGCCACGCTAGTGGATGCGATAAGCAAGGCTGTTGCAAGGATGAGTAGTCGTTTCATGGTGTGAGTTTAGCTCCAACAGTCTACGGTGAGCCACAGAAGACTCTTGCGCATCGGCAATGCGGCACGTCGAGCACGGAAACTGCGAGCAGAATTTCTCAACGCCTGATAAGCGTAATCGGAAACTAGGAAAATCCACTTTACCGGTAAGGGTTTATCAGGAGTTTGAATTGCAATCGAACTGGGGGTGCTACCTATTGTCAGTTTTTCCTGCGGTCAGTGGCGCGCAAGTGATTGTGACGTCTGCAACCCGACTCTTACATTGCTGATAACGGTCAGGGTCGGCTCGGTATTCGACCCGAAGGTGCGTTTCGTCAAGCCACAGCATGGTCGTGCTCTGCAAATCGCTCGGTCCCTCATACTCATACGCCGTGAATTGCTGACAACCTCCGTTTTTTGTGACGGTGACAACAGAAAAGTCCCGACCCAGAAATCCAGCGTCGTAAGTTAGAGTTGCGTGATGCGACCCGCTCGGCGAAGTAACGGTACGGTATTGTGTTTTCGGACCTCCGGAACTCAATGCGACCCCGATAGCCACCACGACGAGAATGCAAGCTACTGCCGCTCCGCCAAGGACACGGAGCACTATTTGTAGCCATCGCCGTTTGATGCCGGGTGCCCAGATTAGAACCACGATGATGGCTAGAACCACGGCAGGCCAAACCAGCCACCGAAGTACCACTATTCTGCTCCACAATCCGGGCCAACAAGGCATAGCTATTTTTAATGGATGGCAACATGGGAAGCAAGCGAACCGACGCGCGGCGGTTATCATTTAAGAAAAGTCCAGAAGACCTACGCTCAAATCCCGATTAGTCGTAACCGGACATCAGCTTTTGGCTCGATTCCACTTGTACGGTTTATGCGCGTTAATCAGTTGGACCCAATATCCGCCCGCACCCACCCAGAGATGCGGACGAATTCTGATTTCTATGCCGAGGCTTCGACGGCGACTGCGGCGACAGCCTGTGGTCGAACAAAGTTGGCGACGGTCTTTCTGCGACGCTGCGTCAGCCAGAGCGCGAGGCGTCGGCCCGTTCCCAAGGCAGCGGTCTGGTCGCCCAGAACATGGGCGTGATAGCTCTCCCCGCAATCCTCACTGCACAGGCGACTGCCAACGTAGGTGTAGGGCTTGTCCATGGCAGCGCCACACCAGCGGCAAGCGTCGGTGCCGAACAGTGCCGTCTCGACGCAGGCCAGACCACCCGTGCCATCGGGATTCGTCCGACCGCAGTAGATGCCGGGCAGACGCGGGATGCTGAACGCGCTGCCGTAGATTTTCAGACCGCACGCTCCGCAGATTTCGCCATGCACTTCGACTTGGAAACCGTCCATCGCTGCTTCTCCTTGAAACTGACTTTCCACGAAATGACTGAATCGCGGCTGCGCTGGCACGCGCCGACCATCAAACCGAATCCACTTAATGACGAAAAAAAATATCCGTCCGGCGGTGAGGCTCCTTGCCTGTGGGACTCCAACCGATTTTTCGGTCAGTCCACCCGGTGGCCTAGGTTCCGGCTCACGCTACGAGGCGATTTGCCGCACGCAATTCAGCGGGATGCCTATGGATGCCATCAGGTCAAAATCGGCTACTGAAAATCGCAGGACGACGGTAATGTGCTTGTCTACGACTGGTCGGCGGCGACGACTCTCATCATCCTGTCCGCCACGTTCTGCCACTTGCTCTGGTCACATGCTGGTCACACCATCTGGTCCATCCCGAACTGGGAGGAACTGCGCTGCGGAACTTTTGTGCGCTGCGCGGTTCTATTAGCGTCCGTATGGGTACCCTATTCTCTGTAAGCGATACCACCCGTGGCACTTACCTCCTGCCGTCGTGTGCAGAAACTACCTCGGTGTGCCTTGATAATTCTGATGGACTGCTTCCTCGACCCGTGGGGAGGAATCCGCTCCCTGTCTTGAGCCTCCCCCTGACCACCCTAAACTACATGAGCAATCTATTGAATCAATTACACTTACTGATAGTCGGGCCGAATTTCGCGAGGCCATTTTCTCTCGCTCCAAAAGTGCGCCGGGCTGATGAGTGGGGCGGGGGTTGAAAACGCGGCACGCGGTCGTTTATCCGGTGTCGCACCTGATGCCAGCCTGATGTCATGTGCATGTAACACGCTAATAATGTGATACATAGGGGAGTAAATCAGACTCGGTATCTCATTCACCATGGAACCCCGCGCCATGATTCTGCTCGACTTGCGCGTTTCTACCGGATAAGCCCATTGATTACAATAGACTTACAAAATTCTGGCAAGATTTGGAGAGAATTTCTGTTTCGCGTCGGATTCATGCGCGGTAGGCAGTACCGAAACGATTCGACCCCATTTTCTTCTTCTGCTTTTCTTCGCCCAACGCGCTCCAGATTTCAGCGCCCGTCGGAACGGTTCAGTTGGTGTCAACAAAATGGACGCCCTGCGAAGGGGTGTACTTCTGACACCAACTGCCAGCACCCGTCATAACTCTCGACGTACGAAAATAAATGCCTGTGTAATCATGCAGATAGTCACACGAGTCAAAAAACCCTCTCAGGCAATTCTCGTTCAGTACCCGTCAGAAGTCAGAACTATTCCCACTCAGCGAGTTGCTTGACACCGACTGAAATGCTCACCGATTTCCCGACTGTTTTCCCGCTACTCTGACGGCTCTCCGCTGAGTGCAAAATCCTGCGGCAGAATCACCGAAGAATGCCCCGGCGTACTGCTGAGTTTGCAGCTATAGACGTTGTACTCTTTATTGTCCCGTGCCTTCTCGCGTCCACTTACGAAAGCAATCACGCCCACAATCTTGCGGGCGCGACGCAGTGTGGATTCACTGTAACCACGCAGGGCGCGGCCATCGGCCATCAGTTCGCTGAGTCGCTTGGCCCCGTCTTTCAGATAGTCGCGCAACCACTGGGCTGCTTCGTTGATTTGGTCCGGCGGTCGGTGCGCGGAATTCTTGTGTTCGGCGCGCCCGGTGGCTAGGCTGCTCGCGGTCTGGTCAATCTCTTCCAGCCACTCGACGTGCGGCACCCAATCTTCCTCGCCCTCGAATACGAATTTCTTCGCCCGGGTCGTGTAGGCCAATCCTTTCAGCGTTCGGTGAACGATGTTCCCCTTAACCTTCACCATAATCATCTGGTCGGCAATCTCCTCGCCGTCTTCGTTCAAGCGCGGCGCGACCATCCAGACCATACGGGCCACGCCGACGAAGGCCACCGCGCCCCCGGTGCGATGGATTGCATCCAAGTCGACTTTCTTGTTCAAGTGCATGACGCCTACGATGCCCAGCTTCATGCGGTTGGCAATCTCTTTCAGCGGCGTCAGAATTTCCGCGCGGACGTTCTGCTCGTCAATCATCTTGGCTCGGCCCAAGTAATTCGAGATAGGGTCAATGATTACGAGTCGCACGGCGGGATGCTCGCGCAGGAATTGTTCCAGTGCATGCGCGTCGCGGTCCAGTTGCAGTTCCTTTTCCACGGGCGTTCCGTCAGGCGATGTGGCCGACATCTTGAGCCAGTGAACGCGCGATAGGTCGGCGCCCGCAGACATCAGACGCGGGACAATCGTGTCGTCCCAATCTTCCTCGCCGGACATGATAAGCACATCGCTGACCGGGTTATCGTTCTCGCAATCGAACCATGCGCAGCCTGTGGTCAATCGCGCCGTCAGATAGTAGGTGATAAGACCTTTGCCCAAGTCGGGATTGCCCACAATCAGATTCAACTTCTGCGCGATACGGTTGGGCCAGAGCCAACGAATCTTTTTCGGTGCAATTTTATCGGCGGTGCCCGATACCGTTGCGGAACTCGTCGGCGCAATGTTTGCGAGTTGCGCCTGTGATGGATGCTTCTTCGACCACGTATCGAGAACTTTCGCGATGGTTTTCGCACGATAATCTTCGCGGGCAGTCCACTTCTCGCGCTGACCGCGCACCGAGGTATTGAAGTACGTTTCCATCAGCGCGGCGTTTCCGCTGGTAAGTTCAGCCAACATGCAGAGCAGAGCGTAATCGGCTTTGCTGTCGTCGTTGCCGTATGCGCTGCTGTCGCCCAGCCATAGCTTCTTAAACGGTTCGTTGGTCAGTCGAGAACACAGAGCGTATGCGTGTTCTAAACTGTCCAGCACGGGCATGCCTTGACCGCTGATGTGATTTCCCGTGACGGTTAATACCTTAGGAGTATGACTGCCAGCGTAAATCTCGACGCCATACTTGCCGCGAGTCTTATCTAAAAAGTTTGTCTTGGACAATTTCGGGCCGTCATAGCGAACGAATGCGCGCAGACCGCATTCCGACGGCGATAACTCGCAATAGGGGTCACGTAGCGCACGCAAAATGATTTGCACGAACGGCTCGACCACGCCGTGCTTCACAACGCCATCGAAATCAAAGCCCACGTATCCGGCGGGCACCGCGATTCCCGCTCCGTCAAACTCTCCAAATTCACCGCACTTGCCCAGTGCATCAGCGAAACTCGACCACGTTGCTGAATTGTTGGACATGGCGTTTCCGCCTGTGCGCAAATTGATTGGCGCGCGGTTTTCACCGTTCCAGCCGGTCCAGTTGTTAAACGTTTTTAGTTCGTCGGGAACATTTTGCAGGCTCACAACGCGCCCCCGATGATTTCCACGTCCACTGCTTTCACAGGGTGCTTCCTGCTAGTGTTGGGTTGCGCGGAAAATTCCACGCGCATGCCCGCATCTATTTTGCTTTGGGGATTTCTGAGAAAGGAAAAATGGAAGAAAACGCTCGTGCTCAGACGCAATCCGTATGCGTCGTCTACTTCAATCAGGCCATATCCCTTGGTGGGATGGTAGAAAATCACCGACCCACGCAGGCGGGTGCCCCAGTCACAATAGTTCGTCATTGTTTATCTCGTGTCGTTAGATTGGCAGTGCTGGCGGGAACTGCGGCCCACTCGTCTATCGGTGGGGTCATTCACCTGTCGTCTGGCTTTGACGGCGACGTGCGTCATCCCCTGTTTAATGGGAGGGGCGTACCAACTTCCTACGGCTGAAATTTTATTCGGCGGTTGTTCCCGCCAGCGTGTTCGTGGCGGACACCACCGCGCTGCTGCCACTATCATCAGGTGATGCCACGGCACCTGTACCAATTCTCTGCCACGGCGCAGTGGCCGGGTCACGTCGAATCTCGGCCAGTTTGGCCAATGCCTTTCGCACCGCTGTGGGCGAACGCCAATTTGGGGAAACTTGCAGCGAGTCGCATAGGTCAATTAGACGCGCGGCTGCTTCGCGGATGCGCTGCGCTTTGTCCGGGGCAATATCGCGGCCACCGTAGTACGAACTGACATCACTGGGCCAGATGGTACTCTTGTCGGTACTGGCGACTTCACCGATGCGACCGAACGGAATTCCTCGGCGCAACACTTGGCTTTTTTCTGACTCAACTGACATGAATCGTCCTTTATTAACAAAATTGTCGCACTGGCCCAAAAATGTGACGCCCGAAGGCGTCCGAAAAGTCATTTGATGGAAAGTGCTCAGGGTTACGGCAGGCAGGCGAGAGCGACATGCCTCTCACTCTAAGTAAAGAATTCTGGTCATTCATCCTCAACTCCTTTATCTACAGTAACTTGAGCGTTTCGTATTTTTCGACCGTGACGGAATCCGTTGCATCCTTCCGCTCGCGGTATCGCCGGCTCCGCGCGGTGGTCGCGCACGGGTCGCTGCAAAACTTCCCCCTCAGCCGCACCGGACGCTGGCACCCATTCCGCTGGCACAGGCGGACGCCATCCAATGCTTTCATCAAACGCTGGACAGCAGCCAGCACGATGGCGGGGTCTTGCTCGACCGTAGAATTCTCTACCCGCAGATAAAGGACGGCAATCTCACGCAGCGCGGCGTCTTTGCTAATCGTCTTCGGCATCGGCGTCTCCCTTTACAATCGCTTCCAATTCCACATCGGTCATCGTTTCCGGCTCCTCATCGAGTGCCCGGTCAACGGATTCCTTGCCCAGCGTAACCGTCACTACTGTCTCGTGCGTCTCATCGTCGGTCACTTCCTCGACGGCAACTTCCGCATCGAACTCGGCACGTAGCGCGTCAATGTTTGCGTCGGGATTTTTGCTCAGTGCTCTTTCCAACTGGCTCTCCCAGAGTTGCGCAATCTTGTTTTCGGTAGCGTCGGCACGTTCCCACGCTTTCTCCAGTGGGCCACCAGCACCAGCCGCGAAATTCTCAGAGAAATTTCCTTCGTCCGCCGGGGCATCCGAATCCGCGCCATAGCCGCCACACTTGCCGCGCTTATCCAGTTTCTGTCCGATGACGCGTTCAATGTCGCCACCGCTGCCGCCGTAGCGGATGTTCATGCCGCCAATGTCCCTGCCTCGGGACTCGTCAACATTCGCTCGCTTCAAGATACGGTTGCGATACGCGGCAACACGTCGGAGCATCCGCAAATCAATTTTTGTGAGCACGCATGGCACATGGCGATTTACTTGGCCGACACGCTGGCCTTGCGCAGCAACTTTGAATAGGTCGAACAACCACATCCAGACGAAATTTTTATCTTCCTTTTCTATCGTGCCCACGTTTGCGCAGACGACGGCCACATCATCCGTTGTGGACAATTTCGCCTTGACGCGCTCAATCTCTTCGTCCGTGATTTGCGGTGGTGGAGGCGCAACTTGTGCTGGGCGAGTATCCATCACCGAATTGCGTGGCCCACCGAGTGGCCGCGAGGCAATACGCGATTTGGAAGGAACGGTGCGCATAATCTGTCGCTACTGTGCGCTGCCCGGTTCCTGCAACAAATGCAGAAATTTCCCATCCAGATGTGCGCGATACGGACTCTTTGGCCCCTCTGGCTCCTCAAGTCGGGCGGTTATCTCGCACACCAAACATTGCGCCGTAGTCATGAAACGCACGACCTTAGCCAGTGCTTGGCAATGTGGGCAGTGCGGGCAATCGTTGTCCGGCACTTCGTTGCCGTTTTCGTCGTAGTAGGCCCACGAGCCGCTTTGGTACATGGGAATTGCGTGAATCGGGCAGCATCCCTCCGCGAGTCGCCGCTGGCGTGCGGCCAGTGACTGGTTAGATTGCAAATCACCATCGAAACGAACCTTGCCGTTCACGGTCGTTTTTGTGAGTCCGAAGTTCTCAGCAAACAGCGCACGTTCTTCGGCGGACAGCTTGCGAAATAAATTCTTCAACTGCCCGTCGTAGATGTAGCCGCCGTGGCGACCGAGGAATCGGTGAACCGTCTCGGCTGCACCGACGCCGCCGTAGGGCAACTTCTGTTCCATGGCTTCGATGATTTGCGCATCAGTCAGCATTGACGGATTCCTCCCACGGAAATTGCGCAGCATCGAATTCTCCAAGCAGCCGAACCGGAGCCGTCGCGGCTGTTGCAAGCCACGATGACGGAAACTGTTTGTGGATGCGCACGTTCTCGCTGGCACGAATCAGGTCGAGAAGTTTCAGGCAGCGCCCGCACACGTTCATAAAATCGCCTCCCTGCCCGGTGACTGCATACACCGCACCGATGCCGCCGATTTCTCGGTCTTCGCTGGGGTCGCTGCACAACGCTTCGCGGAACGCCGCGAATGCCTGCTCAAATATTTCGACATCAACTGGCGGGATTGCTCTACCTCGTTCTTTGAGTTTGTCTTTCAAGCGCGCGGCTCCCCGGTCGCAGCTTCTGGCACGACCACTAGTGGCGACGGCTCTACCACTTCAAATCCCTGCAACCATTTCTCATCGCCAAAACGCCATCCCGCCATAGTGGCCAGCGGCACCAACGACTCTTCACCCTCAAATGGGTCGTCCTGCCGGTGCACCAAATACATCGCGCCGATGCGCGATACGATGCGCCCAGCCACTACATTGCCGTTGCCTGTTTTGTTGTCCGGCCCGATGAAACACTTACCGACTAGCGGGTCAGGCACAGTTGGGGCCGAAGCCACGGTGCGCACTGGTCGCGGGCACCCGCAAGTTTTACAATCTGCGCGAAACAGCTTCACCTCGTCGCATTGTGGGCACTTCCGTCGCGTTGGCTTAGACATTACTTCACCAGTCTCACGGTGTCCGTGTAGTGAGAGACTTCCAGTTCTTGGGCTTCCGTCCACTCCCGCGAACCAATATCTTGCTTCAATTGTGCGACCGCTTCGGCTTTCGTAGTCGCCGCGACGGTCGTGACATGAACCTCCGTCCACGTATACTTCCGAGTCACCTGAAATGTTTTCATGTTGTTGCTCCTCACTCCGCGTCGGTTTCCCCGAGTGCGCGGTTTACTTCTCAAAGCCCCTTCGGCTGTGTGAAATCTTCGATGCGAGTGCGCGTAGACCATGGATAGTCGGATTGGTTTTCACGCGACCCTCCGATTGCAAGGCCCGCTGACAACTTGGGGCAGGGAGGCAACGTATGCTTCGAGGTCCGAACGCAGGACCAACAATCGCTTGCCAGCAAGTCGGGCGACGAGTTTTCTGTCCCAAATAGCGGTCCGAAGCGCCCATACGGTCAAGCCGCTGTAGCGCGCCGCATCGCTCAGGGGGAACGCGACCGGGGTGCCATCGGTTGTGGGGGCGGTCGCGGCATGGTTGGTGTCGGTCGCCCCCGTTAGTCGTTGTTTGCGTGCCATGTTGTTGCTACCTTCGTTGTGATTTGGCTGCTTTGAACACACCCATTTTCCTATGAAAAGGCAGTCTTCTGCAATATACTGTCTACTGCACTGTCTAGCACTTCTAACAGTTTCTGCTTGACATGGAGTGCTGCGCACTGTAGAATTATGTTCAGATAGATGCACTGTCTAGCAGTCTTGGAGTTTCGATGGCGGCAACGACGTTCAAAGAGATATTGAATTTGGCGCAGAAACTGGCCGAGTTTGCTAATTTGACGCCCGAGGGCGTGAGCAATTTTCGCAACGATAACCCAGACTTTGTGCCTGCGGCGATGTGGAATACGACTGTTCGTTGGGGCGACAGCGCGACGAGCATCCCCGGCTGGCAAGAGGACCAACAGCTTGTTCGCGACGCATGGAGTAACCGATTCGCACCGGATGACTGCATACGAGTGATAGTTGAGTGGGCTAATGATTATTGGGGCAGCGAGAGTTTGCAGCGGACGAGCGAGGCGCTACAAAGGATGGACGAGACGGAGATGGCAGCTTTCCTGTCGAAGCCTGAAAACCTTATTAAGCCGAAGGCGTTCGAGGCGCAGCAGGCGGTCATGTTCCTCCATGACCAACCGTGGCGCGCGTCACGTTGCGAGCGCGAAAAATGCCGGAAGTATTTCGTAAAGGATAAAAAGGGCCGCAGATTTTGTAGCACAGCATGCTTCAACGAAAACCGGCATGCGGGCAAACGAAGGTATTGGCACGATACAGGCAGCAAGCAGCGAGCTAAAAAGAGAAAGGCTAAGAAAGGTTGAGCAGGCTTGCAGTCAAACTAGTTTCGAGGTGAAAACAGATGGCAAACATAAACGGTTCGCGCAAACGAGGTTACAAAGAGGGCGGCTTAATCAAGCCCGCGAACAGCCCCTACTGGTACACGCTCGTCAGGATTGACGGAAAACAAATCCGGCGTGCCACTGACTTGAAGCATACCGAGGGCGGCAGGGAAGTGAACCGCAAGGCGGCGCAGGATGTCCTGCGTGAGATAGTCACGCGCGCAAAATTTAGTGATTCCTCGGCGGTCCTGAACCGCGAAAGGCTAACCTACGAAGAGATGCGTGGTGACTATTTGAATTTTTACGAATCGAAAAAGCGCAAATCTCTAAAAACCCGCAAGGAAGATGGACAGCACGGTGGCAAAGAGGGCGAACTGTTTGTGTGTGGACTAAATCATCTCGATGAATTCTTTGCTGGCCGCACGGCAATCCAAATCTCAAACGATGATGTCTCGCGCTTCGTCAGGCAGATGCAGAAAGACCACAAGCTGTCGGGTGCGACAGTAAATCGGAGCCTTGCTGCTCTCCGCAAGATGTTCAATCTCGCCCGCGACCGCAAGAAAATTCTGGTGACAGATGGCCCGAACATCAAGATTGAGATGTTGCCCGAGCCGGAGTCCCGCAAAGGATTCATTACGCATAAGGAATTTCTCCGTTTGATGGGTAAGGATGAAAAAGGGAAGTATCTTCTCCTCGACCACGTTCGAGCACTGGCGTTCGTCGCGTACAACACGGGCATGAGAAAGGGCGAATTGCTCAACCTGCGCTGGGCAAACGTGAATCTGGATGAAGGATTCATCCGCCTCAAGCCTGCGGAAACCAAGAATGGCAAAGCGCGGTTGATTCCGCTCGATGATGAAACCTTGGCGCTGCTGACCAAACTCGACGCATTTCATCCGACGGACCATTACGTTTTTCAGGGACGAAAGAAGGAAGGGAACAAGTGGGTGCGCAGCGGTGAACGAATTCAGGATGCCAGCTTCAACAAAGTGTGGAACGCCGCCTGCGCTCGCCACAAAATCGTGCAATCCACCGAAGATGGGGAGGTGGTTTCGCATGTGGAGGCTGACGGCACGTACGTTGGCTTGATACCGCATGACCTTCGCCGAAGCTATGTGCGCAGCATTGACAACTCGGGAGTTCCTGCATCGCTCGGGCAGAAAATCACCGGGCACCTTGACGCTGCGGTATACGAACAGTACAATCAAAAACATCAGAGCGATTTGCGGAGCGCAGCGCAGAAACGTGCCGAATATTTGTTACAGGCAGTTTAGCTCGTTGGTGCAGCCCGCCTCGGATGTAAGCATCCGGGGCGTTTCTGTGTCAGCGGGTTTCTTCGCAGATGATGTGAGTATGATGTCAGTCATGGGTTCTTCGCACTGCCTGTTCCCGACGACCATCAACAATCGTCAAGCAGGCTAGCGTTTTCTTCACTGCTGGGAGGTCGTACAATTGGCAGTACATCAGATTCTGGATCTGATTATCCTGGTTCGAGTCCAGGCCTCCCAGCCAACTACTCATCCGCTCTAAATCTCCCAACAAAACCGAGGAAGCTAGCGACTATGTGGACGTCCGCTCGTTTGAAAAACTCGAACAGGAAGGCGACAACGCGCTTTTGGAATTACTTGCGATGCGGGCGAGATGTGAGTGGGCCGCGCAGGCCGTGCTAGCGACTTGCAGTTGCGCGATGAAAATTGGATTGGAAGTGTCAGCGGGCTGACAGTCGTCAACCTGTGGTCGTCGCGAGGCTGGCGTGCCGAATTTGACGAACGATCGCGGCTTCGTTGATGTGCCTTTTCTTTCAGGCATTTGCGACGGGGAAGCTTCTTCCTACCAGTCGGCAGTTCGATTGCACTTGACGAAAGAGCGGGCGTCAGTTAGCAGGTGTCTGGAGCCGACAGGGGGAAAATGCGCAAGGCCAGCACAGCGGACGCCGACAGCGAGGTGAGGCAGGCTCGCCAGGTTCGGAGCCTCGCACGTGAGGTTGCGGCTATAGCCGCATTGCTCGCGGGGGTGTTGCTTGCGGCGACGCTGTGTTTTGGTGCTCCGGCCGATCCATCGCAGATTCCTAGCATCTTTCGGCCGCAGTCGACGCCTGCAAACTCGATCTTGCATTTGTCGCTGCTGGTCCTGGCGATCACCGGCGCCATTTTTGCGGTTGTGTTCAGCTTGCTGGCGTACTCCGTTAGAAAGTTCCGCCAGCGCGATGGCGACGATGGCCGCGAGCCCGCGCAAGTTTATGGCAGTAATCAGGTGGAACTTGCTTGGACCGTGATTCCCATCCTCATCGTACTGGTGCTTTTCCTGGCCACCGCGCGCGTGATCCATTCCATCCAGGACGCTCCGAAACCTGCGGGAGCGATCGAGGTCATCGCCATCGGCCATCAGTTTTGGTGGGAATTTCGCTATCCGACTCTCGGCGTTGTCACCGCCAACGAGCTGCATGTGCCGGCGAGCAATCCTGCGAATTCGACGCCCACATTTCTTACTTTGCTTTCTGCGGATACCGACCACAGTTTCTGGGTGCCGCAACTGGCCGGGAAGACCGATCTGATTCCCAATCGCTCGAACCACATCTGGATCGATCCTCAAGAAACCGGAGTGTATCTGGGTCAATGCGCGCAATACTGCGGCACCCAGCACGCGAAGATGCTGTTGCGTGTGTACGTGGATTCGCCGCAACAGTTTGACGAGTGGGTGCGGGAGCAAAAGAGGCTGTGGGTGAGTAATGATACGGTCGCAGAAGGCCGGCGGATCTTCGAGACCACGGCCTGCGTGAATTGCCATGCGGTGGCGGGGACGGTGGCGGATGGGCGTTTCGGTCCGGATCTGACGCATTTGATGAGCCGCGATACCATCGCTGCGGGCGCGGCGCCGAATACGCGCGAGAACCTGCGCGCATGGATTGAGCAGCCAGATTCGATCAAGCCGGGGTCGTTGATGCCGGCGATGCAATTAAATGAAAAGGACCTGGAGGCGCTGACGGATTATCTGGAGACGCTTCGATGAGCGTGAGGGCGTAGGCGCATGTCGTCTGAATCCATTGCACTGGGTACGGTGATCGAGTCCGCGCGGCCGATCGGCGAGAGGCTGCACGACTGGGTTGTCACCGTGGATCACAAGAAACTGGGGATTTTGTACATCCTCTATGCGCTTTTCTTTCTCGTCGTTGCCGGTATCGAAGCCATCATCATGCGCATTCAGCTGATCGTTCCGCACAATCATTTCGTTTCGCCCCAGACTTTCAATCGCATGATGACGATGCATGGCACCACGATGATTTTCTTCATGGTCATGCCCATCCTTTTTGGATTCGGCACCTATCTGATTCCGCTGATGATTGGCGCCAGGGACATGGCCTTTCCACGGCTGAACGCCTTTAGTTTCTGGATGACTGCTTTTGGAGGGCTGCTTCTTTACTTCAGCTTCATCGGCGGCAATGGGCTTTACGGCGCGGGGACTGCTCCCGACGTTGGATGGTGGGCCTACGCACCACTTACTTCGCGCGCATTCTCAGTCGGGCACAGCACCGATTTCTGGACGCTGGCGCTGCTTGTCTCCGGCATCGGCAGCATCGGCGCAGGGGTCAATTTCATAGCTACTATCCTGTGCATGCGCTGCCCCGGCATGACTCTCGGAAAGATGCCCTTGCTGGCATGGCTAAATCTCGTGGTGGGCGGGATGGTTATCTTTTGCATATCGCCTCTCACCGCGGCACAGATCATGCTCTGCATCGATCGTTATCTTGGCGGACACTTTTTTGATACACAAGCAGGGGGTTCCGCAGTTCTGTGGATGCACTTCTTCTGGATTTTCGGCCACCCGGAAGTTTACATCCTGGTAGTTCCGGCCTTCGCTTTCGTATCCGAAATTGTCCCAGTGTTCTCGCGCAAACCGATCTTCGGGTATCCCATCATGGTGGCGGCGACAATCGCCATCGGGTTTATCAGCTTTAGCGTCTGGGCTCACCACATGTTCACGGTGGGGATGAGCGCTTACGGGAACAGTTTCTTCGTTTTCACGACCGTGGCCATCGCGGTTCCAACCGGGATCAAGATATTCAATTGGCTAGGGACGATGTGGGGCGGGAAAATTCTGCTCCGGGTTCCGATGCTGTTCTGTATTGGCTTCCTGTTCCAATTCCTGATCGCTGGCCTGACGGGAATCATGTTGGGGACGGCGCCGTTCAACTGGCAGCTCAGCGGCTCCTATTTCGTGGTTGCGCATTTTCATTACGTCATCGTTGGGGGAATCGTTTTTGCGCTCTTCGGGGCGTTCTACTACTGGTATCCGAAAATGAGTGGAAGGATGTGCAACGAGACGCTCGGGAAATGGCACTTCTGGCTATTTCTAATCGGGTTCCATCTCACGTTTGATTTCATGCATATCCCCGGGATCTTGGGAATGCCGCGCCGGATTTACACCTATGAGCCGGGCCGCGGCTGGGAACTCTGGAACTTGATCGTCACCATCGGCGCATTCTTTCAAGCCGCAGCTATTCTTGTGTTCGTCGTCAATCTTCTCTGGTCGCTTCGGAAGGGTGAACCTGCCGGAAATGATCCCTGGGATGCGTGGACGCTCGAGTGGTCCACCAGTTCACCGCCGCCCGATTACGACTTTGCCACGACACCCGTGGTGCGCAGCCGGCGCCCGCTTTGGGATCTCAAGCACCCCGAAGACCCGGATTGGAAATATGAGTAAACAGGAGAACTTCATTGAGTAGCGCGGCATACACACGAACCACAGCAGAGCCCGAATGGGTTCTCCCGTCGCGCGGACGCGTCGGAATGTTCTCCCTGATTGGCGCCGAATCCGCGGTCTTCACAATTTTCGTGGTCGCCTACATTTTTTACATCGGGAAGAGTGTTGCGGGCCCAACGCCTGCGGACGTTCTGGAGCTTCCGATTTTCAGCACGATCTGCCTACTCTCCAGCAGCCTGACGATCCATCTCGCCGTGCGCGCTCTGCACCAGGCGAAGGTCGGCGCGTTTGGATTGTGGTGGTTCGTGACCATGGCGCTCGGCACGATTTTTCTGGTCAGCACCGGGCGTGAGTGGCACCACTTGATTTACGACAAAGGCCTGACCGTCAGCACAAATCTGTTCGGCACCACCTACTACTCGCTCGTCGGCTTGCACGCATTTCACGTAACGGTGGGGCTGCTGATAATCGCTCTGGCCATGGTTTTCACGCTGTTCCGCAAAGTGAAACCGGAGCACGGCGAGCGCGCGGAAGTTTTTTCGCTGTATTGGCATTTCGTGGATGTGGTGTGGGTGATTGTGTTCACTGTGGTTTACATCATCGGCCGCTAAGGAAAAATCGCGTCACATGAGTTCTGCTGAATCGCGATCGCACAAATCGGAAGCCACGCGGAGCACTATCCATCTGCCGGCGCCGACGGCTTGGCCCATCGTCCTGGCTTTTGGTATCACTCTGCTCTTGGCGGGATTGGTCACCACCACCGCGGTGAGCTTGCTCGGAGCAATTCTCGCTGTCGCTGGACTCGTCGGCTGGTTCCGGGATGTCCTCCCGCAAGAACAGGAAGAGACGATTGAAGTAAGAGTGGAAGCGACCGTGGTTTCCACCTCTCGTCGCGAAGTCGCCAGGCTGCCGGTTGCGCCGGATCTGCCTCGCGCGCTGCTGCCGCTGGAAACATATCCAGTCTCGGCAGGTATCAAAGGCGGTCTTGCCGGCAGCGTGGCCATGGCAGTGCTCGCCTGCCTATACGGCGTTCTGAAGGAAGGAAGTATCTGGTATCCGATTAATCTGCTGGCAGCCACCGTTTACACTCAATCGGTGCACCTAAGCATTGCCTCGCTGAAGGCATTCCATCTGGATAGCTTTCTATTGGCGACGGGCATCCATCTGCTCACGTCACTGTTGGTAGGACTGCTCTACGGTGCCATGCTGCCCATGATTCCGCACCGCCCCATTATTTTGGGTGGCTTAGTCGCGCCAATTCTCTGGACGGGATTGCTCCACAGCTTCCTGGAACTGCTGAACCCGCTGCTGAACCAACTTATCAGCTGGCCGTGGTTCGTCGCGTCGCAGTTCGCGTTCGGCATCGTGGCTGGATTGGTCGTAGTGCGCCAGGAACAGGTGCGCATCCGGCAGTTGGTTCCATTTCTGATGCGGGCCGGTTTCGAAGCGCCTGGCCTGATGAAAGAACGAGCGGACAAGGACGAACCCCGATGATGTTTCGCGCGCTCATCCTGGGAGCCGTGAGCGTCTCCGCGTTATTTTGCGGATGCGCGAATGCACCGGGGCGCGCGGTGGCGGGCGAAGTGCCGGTCGTACCGAGCGAGATATCGGACTTTTCGACGCTGTACGGCCAGAACTGCGCGGGGTGCCACGGCGCGGAGGGTAAGGGCGGAGCGGCGATTGCGCTTGATGATCCCGTGTATCTGGCGATCGCCGATGGTACGGTCGTGCGTCACGCTACAGCGGATGGAATTTCCGGAACGTCCATGCCCGCGTTCGCGCAAAGCGCGGGCGGCATGCTCACGGAAAAACAGATTGACGCGCTCGTCCAAGGAATGCGCCAGCGCTGGGCCCAGCCGGATGTTTTGCGCGGCGCAAATCCCCCGCCGTATTCTTCTTCGGAGCCGAGCGATGCATTGCATGGTTGGGCCGCCTACACGGAATTTTGCTCTTCCTGCCACGGCGCCGACGGCCGCGGCGGACAAAAGGCCAGCTCCATCGTGGATGGATCGTTCCTCGCCCTGCTCAACGATCAGCAACTCCGCACGATTGTAATTGTGGGCCGTCGCGAACTCGGAGCACCGGATTGGCGCGGCAATGTTCCCGGCAAGCCGATGTCGCCGCAGGATGTGTCCGATGTTGTGGCTTGGCTCGCTTCCCAGCGGGCGAAATTCCCCGGCCAACCTTACTCGACTAGTGGCAAATCGACGGGAGAAGTTCGATGACGTTACCGACGGACCTTGGCAGGCGCGATCTCTTCATGAAGATCGGAATCTTCTTGAACAGCATCGTGGGTGTGATTCTGGTTGTGCCGATCGTGCGCTACCTGCTTTCCCCCGTTGCGCACGAGCGGAAAGGAAGCTATGACAGCTGGGTTTCGCTGGGCAACCTCGGGCAGTTTCCTTCCGGTCAGACGCGCCTGGCCACCTATCGAAACCCTACGGTCTCTCCGACCGATGGAGACACGGCAAATATAGCGTGCTGGGTACGCAATGTTGACGGGCAAAATTTTCAGGTTTTCGCGATCAATTGCGCACATCTGGGGTGCCCGGTGCGCTGGTTCCCGCAATCCAGTCTGTTCATGTGTCCTTGCCATGGCGGTGTTTACTACCAGGACGGCGCGCGCGCTTCCGGACCTCCG
>Ga0210393_10001533_pt1 | contig 19268 bp, 16 predicted proteins | sample IncBWC27OmetaG_FD_160068 | JGI IMG/M metagenome (GOLD analysis project Ga0210393, IMG submission 160068) | Forest soil microbial communities from Barre Woods Harvard Forest LTER site, Petersham, Massachusetts, United States - Inc-BW-C-27-O ... | reverse complement strand
GGGAGTACGCCATCATTGGACCAGGCGGCGGGGTCGACGTGCTTCGCGCCGTGGCCAACGGCAGCCCCAGCGTAACTGGAATCGAAATCAATCCCATCATTGCCAATACGGTGATGCGCGATCGCTATGCGGAATATTCGTATCACCTCTACCAGCGTCCCGAGGTGCATATTCATGTGACCGACGGCCGATCGTTCGTGCGCAACGCGACGCAGAACTTCGACGTGGTTCAGATGACCCTGGTTGACACCTGGGCTTCAACTGCCGCAGGTGCGTTCGCCCTGAGCGAAAACAGCCTCTACACAGTGGAAGCATTCCGGGAATATTTCGAGCACCTGCGACCCGATGGCATGGTCGCGATCACTCGCTGGGAGTTCCGTCAGCCGCGCGAAGCCTTACGCGTGGTTTCGGTCGCTATGCAAGCGCTGCACGAGCAGGGAGTCGACGATCCAGCCAGGAATTTCATCGTAGTCTCCGAAGGCGATTTGGACGAAGACGGAATCCCCGTGGTGGTGCTGGCGAAGAAGAGCGCGTTTACGCCGGAAGAAGAGGAACAGGTTCGATCTCACCTGGCGAGCAATCCCAAATTAGTGGCACTGTACCTTCCTTCCGATCCGAAAGATAATCCGTTTTCTGCTTTGATCGCGCACAACGACCCTTATGCTTTTGCCGAGAAATATCCTTACAATGTTGCGCCAGTGAACGATAACCGGCCGTTCTTCTTTTTTACGCTAAAGCTGGGCCAGGTTCTGCACGATGACGATTTGAGCGAAGGCATCGACTGGAAGGTGAACCTGGGCGTTGTGGTACTGGCCATGGTGCTGGTGATTTCTTTTGTTGCGGTGCTCGCGTTTCTGGTGATCCCCCTCGCGGTGCGTGATGGAGGCGCGCACGAGCGGCCGGTGCGCCTGTTGTATTTTGTCGCTGTCGGTCTGGGATACATCCTGGTGGAAATTGCTTTTATCCAGCGGTTCGTTCTGTTTCTCGGGCACCCGACCTACGCCCTTACGGTTGTCGTGTTTCTGCTCCTGCTTTCGAGCGGCGCCGGCAGCCTGGCATCGCGCAAATGGCTGGCTCGGACTCAGCGGCCCTGGCTGCCGCTGGCGTTTATCACGGCTGCGCTTCTGCTGTATGTTTTCGTTTTGCCGGGACTTCTAAACGCGCTGGTCGGGCTTCCCTTCGCGGCCAAACTATTGGTGAGCGCGATTCTGCTGGTTCCCTTAGGGTTTGCCATGGGAATGCCATTTCCCACAGGGTTACGGGCCTTAGCCAGCATTCCCGTGCCGGAGTTTCCCACAGCCGGCACGAGTAGGTTTCAGGAAAATTCGGTGGAGTGGGCCTGGGCTATGAACGCGGGTTCCAGCGTATTGGGGTCCGTACTGGCGATGGTCATCGCCATCCAGTTCGGACTCAATGCTACCTTGGCTTGCGGCGCTGGCGCGTATCTGGTCGCCATCCTGCTGGTACCAACTTTGCAGCGGCGCCGTGTCTGACGAGAATCGTTCGCCGACTGTCTGGTATCATGCTGAAATCCACTTTGGTTTTACGGGTCGCCACGGAGAATATTGCCATGACGCGCTTGGAGAGAATCAGTGCCTAGCCAGAAACAGTTGCAGTGGTCTGAACTGAAAGTCGGGCTCACAGTGCTGATTGCCAGCATCACTCTCGGCGTTCTGATCCTGCTCATGAGTGGCACCGGTGGCATTCTTACCAAGAAGATTACCCTGATCTCGTACTTCGACAATGCCGGCGGCTTGCGCGAGGGTGCGCCGGTTCGTCTTCAGGGTGTGGACATTGGCAATATTTCCGGGATCCGGGTTGTCTCCGATCCAGCCAGACGGTTGACCCCCGTGGAAATAACCATGAAAGTGAACACCAAGTACCGAGGCAATCTACACAAGGACTCGGTAACCTTGCTTTCCACCGCGGGAGTGCTGGGCGAGACCTACATTGACATAGACAGTTCTCAAGCCCATGGACCGGAGGCCCAGGAAGGAGATGTGCTGACGACGCACGATACCCCCGACATTCAGGATGTAGTGCGCGCCAGCCAAAGCACGCTGCAGAACCTCGACGCGCTGGAGAAACGGGTGGATCGGATACTGGCCTATATCGAAAGCGGCCAGGGATCCATCGGCAAAGTGATCTACGATGCCAGCCTCTACAACCGGCTTAACGACACGGTTGGTCAGTTTCAAGGCCTCGTCAATGACGTAGTTTCAGGCAAAGGCAGTATTGGCAAGCTTCTCGTCAGCGATCAGCTTTATCAGAATGCAAATGCGACCATCGACAAGCTGAATGGGATTATCGACGATTTGAATGCGGGTAAGGGTACTGCCGGGAAGTTCCTGAAGGATCCTACGCTCTACAATACCGCTAACGACACCATCGCCAACGTGAAGAAATTGACCGATGACGTGAACGCGGGCAAGGGCGCCTTGGGGGTGTTGGCCAGGGATCAGCAGTTTGCCGAGAAGCTGAAAAATACCATGAACAAACTCTCGGATCTGAGCGACCGCCTGAACTCAGGCGAGGGAACGATCGGAAAACTGCTGCAGGATCCGTCCGTCTACAACCACACCGACGCTTTGCTGCAGCAAGCGCAGGATTTGATCAAAGCGATACGCCAGGACCCCAAGAAGTATCTGACCATCCACCTGAAGATTTTCTAAGGGTTGTTCCATCGCCCAGCGGCGTGGACAATCCGTAACTCAGCGCACGCACCCGAAGCTGATCTAGACGATGCTTGGCTGACTACGCCGAACTGGCGCAGTGGACTCGGCCTGCTCGTGGGCGTGGTAGCTGGAACGCACCATCGGCCCTGATTCCACATGGCGGAAGCCGAATCGGAGGGCCTCGTCCTTCAAGTAGCGGAATTCATCCGGAGTGTAGAACAAAGCAATGGGAAGGTGGTCGCGCGATGGCCGCAGATACTGGCCGACGGTCAAGATGTCGACACCACGCGACCCCAGATCATGAAACACTTCCACAAGCTCGGAGACCGTCTCCCCTAGACCAACCATGACGCCAGACTTAGTTACCATCCCCGGCGAGAACTTCTTGGCGTTCTCAAGCAGGCGCAGCGTGCGCTCGTAGCGAGCGCCGGAACGGACGACGCGATAAAGCCGGGGCACGGTTTCGGTATTGTGATTCAGGACATCGGGTTTCGCATCCAGAACAATTCGCAACGCCTCATCGATGCCCTGGAAATCGGGAATCAGGACTTCGATGCGACAGTCGGGAGACAACTCACGAATCTCTCGAATCGTTTCCGCGAAAACTCGCGCCCCGCCGAGATTGTCGTCGTCCCGGTTAACGCTGGTGACGACCGCGTGTTTCAGGCCCAGTGTCGCCACTGCCTCGGCCACGCGGCGTGGTTCGTCCCAGTCAATCGCGCCGGGTTTGCCCTTGGGTACAGCGCAAAAACCGCAGCGCCGGGTGCAGATATCGCCTAAGAGCATGAACGTGGCGGTGCGGTGATTCCAGCACTCCCCGATGTTGGGGCATTGCGCCGATTCGCAGACCGTGTGCAATCCCAAACCACGGGCTAGTTTCTTGAGATTGTGAAAGTTCTCACCCACTGGAGCCTTGGCCCGAAGCCACTCCGGCTTGGGTTGGCGGACGGGCGGTCCGATGTCGATCTGAACGAACTGGGAAGCACCTGCCATCTGTCTCAATTCTACATGTCAGCTTGACGATTCGCGAACCTCGCCTAGCCAAATCCATTCACCACGGAGACACAGAGGCACGGAGAAGGTCTCGTGCAAAAACCGCCGCTACCTATCAGTGCTCTCGAAAATTAAAGCCTTCCTCCGTGCCTCGGTGTCTCCGTGGTGAAACCTCTTACGTGACGCGTACGTCAAACAATGCCAGCCAATACTGAAGCGATTGCAAAGCAAAGCCACAAAAGATGAGTGCGATGCCGAAGGCCCCGAGTCGCCGCTCCGGAAGGTTGTCCGCGTAATATTCGATGTATGGATTGACCGTTATCCCAATGCCGGTGACCAGGCCGGTCACGAGCCCTACTCGGATGGCAAAAGACCAGGCGTGGTCAAAACGATGCACAAGAGCACTACAAACCAGTGCCGTGACGATGTAACCGACGGTGCGAACGAGCGTTCCCGAAAATTGCCGTCGGGTAAGGCGCGGGCGGCGGGAGGCTATATAGTCGATCGAGGGTCGCATGCCGCGTGAATAAGCGAATATTTGACCGATGGTGATGAGGGTGCCGAATGCGATTGCGTATTCGAGGCCTAGAATCCGATATAGTCCAGCGCCGAAAGCTAGTCCGCGGATGGTGCTGAACAACCCCTCCCAAGGCAAAGAGTAGTGGGGCAAACCACGAGCAGCTCGATTGAGTTCAATCGAGATCGTGACACCAGTTGCGAGACCCGAGGCGAGGCCAAAGAACAGACCGAGACCAATGCCGTAGCCGACGCCGAAAACGACAGAGTACGTCACGGCACGGGTAAGCAGACGTAGAGGACCGTGTTGTCCGCCTAGCAAGTCGTAGGCGAGATAAAGGCTACCCAGCACATCAAAACAGGTACCTGCGATGCTTACGGCAGCAACGGTGTGGTGGTCCATTGAGTGATTGTAGAGATATCACTCAGCGGATTGCGCTGGAATTACCGAGTGTCCCGACGAAATCGCCATCATTGGCGATTAGGAGGAGCCAGCTAACCTTCCAGATACGCGTCGACCCACTCTTTGACCCGGAAACGACGCTCGTCCTGATTGTCGAAGCGGATGCCGAAGGTTTTGCCATTCACGTTGCGCCAAGTCACCGCGCAGCGAATCCAGACCCGCGGCAGGGTGAGCAAAGCGAACGAAACTTCTCCTGACTGCCCAATCGCAATATCGTCGGCGCTGCGCAGGGACATCCCTCCCGAGCTGATTTCGATGCTGGTTGCCGTCACCTTGCGGCCATCGCTCAACGCCAGGGCGATTTCTGTAATCACGGGAACGCGGACATAGCGCCGCAACTCGTGTAAGACGAGCATCTGTGTGGCCCGGACCAATTTCAACACAGCTGGGCGCTCAAGGGGTTCGTGGAGAATAGCGTTGATCCCGTACTTCGAATAACTCATCGCATCCTGGGCACTGCCGCCCACGGCATAGAGCACGATGCGGCTATTCGACGGCGAAGTGCGGGCGGACTCCATTACGGCCTGAGCCGTCGGGCCCAGTTTGATCACGCAAGCCTCGAATTTCTCTTTTTTGAGGCGTTCGGCGGAATTCCCGTTCAACGAGACACTCTCGATCCCAAACTGCCGAAAACAGTCTGCGAGAGTCGTGCGTGCCGGTTCTTTCATATCGACCAACGCCACTCGAGCCGAGGCCTTCTTAGTGCTAAGTGTGGGCATTACAGCGGTTGCAAAGGCTTTATCCATAGGAAGAGTCATCTTGCCGCTAAATCTATTCTGTATTGCACTATCGGCATTGGCAAAGTGGAAGAAGGCCAATCCCTGGGTACCAAGGTCTTATTACTACAGGAAGGATGGGAGAGGCCTAAAGTTCCTTGCCAAAATGGGACGAACTTGTGGATGCAGGCTCGCAGCAGCGTTCGCGAGCGCGGTCTCGCTCTTTGCGACTGAAACTGATCGCGGAGCGGAGCTGAAGCAGCGCGCCGCGCATTCTCAAGCAGCTAAGATACTCATGGCGATGTTAGCTAGCATAGATTTGAGAAGAGGCGACAGGCGACCAGTGCATGGCGTTCAGACATTCGAAGACTCTACCGAAGGTGGAAAGAGATGCTCGATTGTCGCGAAAAGATCCTTGACTGAGAGCGGTTTTGAAATATAGGCATCCATTCCGGCCTGGAGACAGCGATCCTTGTCACCCACCATTGCGTGCGCCGTCATGGCAATGATCGGAATGTGCTTTCCGGTGCTTTGCTCGTGCCGGCGGACGCTGGCCGTGGCTTCCAAACCATCCATCTCCGGCATCTGAACGTCCATCAAGACCAGATCGAAAGACCGTTTCTCAAGGGCTTCCAGCGCAGCCGTGCCCGTCTCCGCCAAGACCACGGCGTGGCCCGCTTTTTCGAGCAAACGCGTCGCCAGTAACTGATTCACCCGATTGTCCTCGGCCAGGAGAATTTGGAGATGTCGTCGACTCTCTCGCAAGGAGTGAACCGTGACCAGCCCTGGCGCCTGTTTCATTCGACCTGGCGAGCTCAACACGGTTTTAATGGCTTCGAGGAGATCTGAGCGTTTGATTGGTTTGGACAAATACGCGTGGATTCCCAACTTCCGGCAGCGCGCAGCATCACCTCGCAAACCCGCCGAAGTGAGCATGACCACGATGGTGCTTGACAGTTGCGAGTGCTGCCTCATTTCTTTCACGACTTGGAAACCATCGACTTCCGGCATTTGGGCATCAAGCAGCACCAGAGAAAAGGCGGTTCCGTCCGCAGCGGCGCGTTTTAGGGCATCCAAAGCGGAACGGCCACTGGCGCTCTCGACTGGCCGCATCTGCCAACCCAACAGCATTTCTTTCAGAATGCACCGGTTGGTCGCGCTGTCGTCCACGATCAACACCGACAAGTCGCGAAGCCCCTCTAAACCGATAGACACGGCTTTGCTCGGCGAGGCCTTCTGCAACGAGAAAGCAGCACTGAAATGAAATGTGCTGCCCTGCCCAGCTTTGCTTTCCAGCCACATCCGGCCGCCCATCATTTCGACCAGTCGTGAGCAAATCGAGAGGCCCAGGCCGCTTCCACCATATTTCCGGGTTGTTGAATTATCTGCTTGCGTGAATGCCTCGAAGATGGAGGCTTGCTTGTCCGAAGGAATTCCGACTCCGGTGTCGCTTACGGCAAAATGGAGGATCGCTTCACTCTCGGTTTCGCGCTCTGTCTCGATGCGGATCAGAACTTCGCCTTTGGCGGTGAACTTAATGGCATTGCCGAGGAGGTTGGTCACGATCTGACGAAGACGGGTAGGGTCGCCTAGTAACGCGTCCGGAACCTCAGGCAGAATGTGGCACGCAAGTTCGAGCCCCTTCTCGTGCGCCCGCAAGCTGACAGCTTTGGTAGTGTCGTCCAGGCAATCGCGCAGATTGAATTCGATGGTCTCCATGTCTAATTTGCCGGCTTCAATCTTGGAGAAATCCAGAATGTCGTTGAGCAGCACGAGCAACGACTCCGCAGAGCTCTTGACCAGGTTCAAATAGCCGCGCTGCTCCTGGGTAAGCTCGGTATCAAGCGCCAGTTCGGTCATGCCGATGACGCCGTTCATGGGTGTGCGGATTTCGTGGCTCATGTTGGCGAGAAATTCGCCTTTGGCACGGCTGGCCGCTTCGGCTGCTTCGCTGGCCTCTCGCAGAACCTGCTCGGCTTGCTTTCGTTCCGTGATGTTTACAAAGGTTACAACCGTGCCAATGATTGCTCCGTCCTGGTACATGGGGTGAGACCAGTATTCGACGGGAAAGCTGGTGCGGTCACCGCGCCAGAGGACTTCGTCGTCCCGGTGCGTGCCGAGCCCGTGGCGAAAAGCTTCATAAATATGACACTCCTCTACCGGGTAAAGCGTTCCGTTGGGCCGGGCATAATGGGCCAAGTCGTGCATGTTGTTACCCAATAAGTCAGCAGCCTTCTGAAAACCCAGAAGCCGCACACAAGCAGGATTGCAAAACGTACAGTTGCCCTTTAGGTCGATACCGTAAACTGCCTCGGGAATAGAATCCAGTAACAGCATGAACAGCTGTCTGCTATCGCGCAGTTCGGCCTCCGCCCGCTTCTGCTCGGTTATGTCTATTCCTACCCCTGCAATCCCAGTTATCTGCCCGTGATTGCCTCGGATTGGCACTTTTGTGGATAGGACACATATAGATTTTCCTTGGTGGTCAACGACGATTTCTTCACGATTGAGCAGAGGCTCTCCGGAGAGAATCACGGCCTGGTCATCTTTATAGAAACCAGCTGCGAGAGGCTGCGGGTAAAGATCGAAATCGCTCTTGCCCAACAGATCCTCGGGACCGTCCAAACCCAACTGGCGTGCGCAGTAAAGGTTGGCCACTACGAATCTGGCCTGCCTATCTTTTACGTACAAGAAATTGGGCACGTTATCGATCAAGGACCGCAAGATCGAGCGTTCCTGCGAGAGCGCCTCTTCAGCGCCGCCACGCAAGGCGATCTCGGCTTCCAAAGACGTATTTGCTTTACCCAGATCAGCAGTACGTGCCCGGACACGTTCTTCCATGTGGTCGTGCGCCCGGTGCAGTTCTTCTTCGATCTTTTCACGTTCCGCAATCTGCGCCTCAAGCGACTGGTTGACTCGTAATAAATCGCTTGTGCTTCTCGCCTCTGACTTGAAGATGGAAAACATGCTGATAAAAAGTCCTGTCAGCACGAAGATGTGTCCCAGAATCTTGAGCCCGTGAGCGACAAGAAATTGTGTGTCAAAGATCCGGCTATAAAAAGACATGTAGCCCATGTGGCCGATCGCGCACAGGATCAGGGATAGCACCAGCCAATGTTCAAAGTCGTCAGTCTTCCACGCACCCCTCCACAAATATCCGAGCGCGGCCAAAGCGAAAAAGAAAGCCGGCACGAAGTCGGCGGGCCGATGAATCAGATGGTGAGGATGGAAGGGAGGCGGCAGGTGCAGCAACGCGAAGCAAAAAAAACTGACGACGGTCCAGATTCCGACGATCAAGTAAACCGGCCCCTCCTTAATCCTGACCCCCTCCGAGCTGGACTTCTCCTGTCTCCACGCCAGAAGACTCGCACACATGAGCAGGGACATGAACACGCGTGACATCACCCCGCTCCAAGGCGTAAGGGTGGAAAGCGCAGAAGGGGTATAACCGGCAAAGAAAGACGAGGTTACCGCCGCATGGTAGCCATCGAGAAGAGCCCCTCCTAGAAAGCCGCTGCCCAGCAGCAGGAACATTGCACTTTTCTTGGTGTAGTAGCGCACCAAGGCCATTGCGCCCGTCACGAAGCCCAACACCGTAGCAATGGTCTCGAGCAGAGTGTGTAATTCGGCAGTGCCCTGCCATGCGGACCGGTGGGCTGGAAGACCACCGAGAAGCAGCGCCACAGTTAAAAAGGCGTAGACGACAATCCGTTTTCGGACGTGGTTTGGCTGGAGAACTGCCATTCAAGGCTTATCGGCAGAAAGGGATGCTTTGTTTAGTGGTTGATGGTGCCAGGAGTTTTGTGCGGTTCCTACATGCGGGAGGGTCTTGGTCAGTCGAACCCGATAGGGGCTGCATCGTGCTAACTGACAGCGATCAGCGCCGCGGGAAGTGCTGGATTGGCTAAACCACTATTCCATCCAGCGCCGGAAAAGCAGAGCACCGTTGGTTCCGCCGAAGCCGAAGGAATTGGACATGGCGTACTCCACGTCGGCCTTCCTGGGATGGTTAGGCACGTAGTCCAGATCGCACTCGGGATCGGGATTATCCAGGTTCGTGGTCGGAGGCAAGATCTGGTCGCGGAGCGCGAGCACGGTGATGCCAGCCTCAAGCCCGCCAGCGCCACCCAGCAAATGTCCCGTCATCGACTTGGTCGAACTGACTGCGAGTTTGCGGGCGTGATCGCCGAAGGCGCGCTTGATGGCAATGGTTTCGAGCTTGTCGCCGAGGTCCGTCGAAGTGCCGTGGGCGTTGATGTAGTCCACGTCCTCAGGTCGGACCTTGGCATCGTTGACCGTATTCAGCATCACGCGATAGGCGCCATCGCCGTTCTCGGCGGGCTGGGTGATGTGGTGGGCATCGCCGCTCATGCCGTAGCCCACGATTTCCGCCAGAATCTTCGCCCCCCGACGCCGGGCGAATTCGAGCTCTTCGAGAATCAAGATTCCCGCGCCTTCGCCAATCACAAATCCGTCGCGTCCTGAATCCCATGGGCGACTGGCTTTTTCGGGAGCATCGTTACGGGTCGAGAGCGCGCGCATAGCGGCGAAACCGCCAACGCCCATGGGGGTAATCGCGGCTTCCGTCCCGCCCGCGATCATGATGTCGGCGTCGCAACGCGCGATGATTTTGTAAGCATCCCCAATCGAGTGTGCGCTGGAAGTGCACGCCGTACACGTGGCCTCGTTCGGACCCTTGGCGTTGTAGCGGATGCTGATGTGTCCCGCAGCAAGATTCACGATCGATGCAGGAATGAAAAATGGGGAGATCTTGCGCGGTCCGCCATTAAGCAGATTTATATGCTCGCGCTCGATCACGTCGAAACCACCAATGCCGGATCCGATGTGCACTCCGGTTCGGGTCGAAATCTCTTCTGAGATCTGCAAACCTGCGGCTTTCATGGCCTCGTCCGCGGCGGCCAGGGCCAGGTAGATGAAGCGGCCCATCTTTTTCAATTCTTTTTTCTCGACGAAATTCAGGGGATCGAAGTTTTTGACTTCCGCCGCAATCTGGCAAGCAAACTGTGCGGCATCGAAGTGAGTGATGCGCGCCACTCCGCTCTTGCCCGCGAGCAGGTTTCGCCAAATCTCCTCGGTGGTGTTGCCCACTCCGCAGATCAGGCCTATGCCAGTAACTACGACCCGTCTACCCAACTACTTCCCGCCTTTCGAATGCTTGCCAATGTAGTCGATCGCATCCTGCACGGTGCGGATCTTCTCGGCATCCTCGTCGGGAATCTCGATCTCGAAGGCTTCTTCGAACGCCATGACCAATTCCACAGTGTCCAGAGAATCGGCTCCCAGATCATCCACGAACGAGGCATTCTGTGTGACTTCGCCCTCATCCACTCCCAGTTGTTCCACGATAATTTGCTTCACTTTTTCGTCAACGGCTGCCATGAGTTCTCCTTGCGATTGCGTGTATGCCACGATGGAGGACGGGCGTCACGCCCGTCGAGCCGGGCGGGGACGCCGAGCCTCCATTTGGGAAGTGCAACTTACTTGGCCACTTTGGCGTGCTTATCGATGTAATCCATGGCATCCTGAACCGAGCGGATCTTCTCCGCATCCTCATCAGGAATCTCCAGATCGAATGCTTCCTCGAGGGCCATCACCAGTTCAACCTGGTCCAGTGAGTCCGCGCCTAAGTCATCCACGAACGAAGCGCTGGGCGTGACCTCAGCTTCGTCAACCCCCAGTTGTTCACTGATAATCTGCTTTACTTTTTCATTGATCTCTTTCAACTTTTCTCCAACGGCCATAGCAATCCACCTCCCGAAGAATGGTAAAAGGGAACGAGTAGTGTACTGGCCAGCACGAATCGGTGTAAAGGCGAGTCCCACCGCAACCAAATCAGACTGCGGTCGGCTCTAAGAAGTCCCATAAGAATCCTAACCGCTGAAAGTTGCCCGGTCAAACGTTATGGCCGACAGGAAGCGCGGTCTTTTCAAGACGTATGATGGTTGCCGATCAAGGTAGCAAGGAGGGTAAGAGTGAAACGTGCCTTTTGGTTCACGCTTCTGATTTGTCCGTTTGCCTTTGGGGGCTGTCCGACCGGGCAGACCAAAGACGAGGGTGCCTTAATTAAGATCGAGCAATTTTGGGCGCAGGCTCTCGATCAGCACGATTCCGACGCAGTTGGCTGCCTGCTGGCCGAGGAATTTCAGGAGGTGGATCTTCATGGGATGCTGCGCGACCGTGCCGAAAACTTGGCGAGTGTCATCCACCGTCAACCCGGACGCAATCAATTGAGCGAATTGCATCCGCACGTCTACGGAGAATTCGGCTATGTTCGTGGATTAAACACTGTGATAGACGCCGATGGGCAACCTCGCGCCAAAGTCCGGTTCACCGACATCTTCGTCTACCGTGAGGGCCGCTGGCTCGCCGTAGCCGGGCAAGAGTCCCTGGTGAGCGAAGCATCGAAATGAGGAGTTAAGACAATCATGCGCGCCGTCGTGCAACGCGTCAGCCGAGCGCAGGTCGCCGTCGATGGAGAAATCGTGGGCGAAGTTGGACGCGGTCTGCTGGTTCTGTTGGGCGTGACTCATGCCGACACAGAGCCGGACGCCGATTATCTGGCCGGCAAGATAGCTGGATTGCGCGTTTTCGAGGATGAGAACGGAAAGATGAATCTGGATGTCGCGTCCATAAGCGGCGGAGTCCTGGTGGTCTCGCAGTTCACGCTCTACGGCGATGTGCGCCGCGGCAAGCGTCCGTCGTTCGATGCCGCAGCCAAGCCGGAGCGCGCTCGCGAGCTATACGAATATTTCGCTGCGCGCATTCGAGCTGCAGGCCTTCCCTGCCAGACCGGGCGCTTCCAGGAAATGATGGAAGTAGAATTGGTGAACGATGGGCCGGTAACGATTCTGCTGGATTCTGCGAAGGCCTTCTGAGGGCAATGCAGGCGCGCCGGGCGTCCTCGCTCTTTTAGGTCCGCAGTCACAGAACCTACACAGATGGCAGCCGGTACAATTCTTCCAGCACCTTGCGCGTGTTGGTCAGGACTTCTTCAACTTTTTCCGAGGAATAATCGCGGTTGAACATCTCAGGGTCGTGAATAGCTTTATTGCCTGCTTTGGCCACCTCACGGGCGCAACGCGGACGAACGTCCGTCAAAAGGTGTTTCTCCACTGCCATCCCCAGCATGTCATGGATTGAATGATTGGTTTCGCTTTGCGGATCCGCGACTTCCTTGAGTGCTCCCTCCAGGATGGCGCGGCAGAATACTGCACAGGCTAGGTGAAAACCATACAGATAGCAGCGATGGGCTTCCTCAAACAGGAACTGGACTCTTTGGTTGGGCACGATTTCCAGGCCCACGCGGTTCAGCGCCGAGGCCCGGAAAACAATTTTATCCAGCTTGCTGAGAATTTCTTCAGAGTAATAGCGATCGAGCGCGTCCAGTTGGCCCTCGACTCCGGGCGGGCTTTCAGGGATCGGAGAATCGCGTCCAGCGGCGATCGGGCCAAACGCCTGTCCAAGAGCTTGCTGGGTTTCGGGCGTCAGTTCATCCATGAGCTTCTTGAACTGGTCCGCAAGCGAATCTACCGTTGGAGGGCTGGAAAGTGAGGTTCGTTCAATAGCGACAGTGCGCGCAACATGGTCATAAACCAGGTGGCGCATCTTCTGAAAGACGGCCTGGTCTTTGTTTGCATTGCCGCCGTTTGCCTCGCGAGAGACACCGCGACCGACGCCGAACCACCAGCCTTCTCCCGCCGGCTGATAGTTGCCGTCGTTGATGTACCGCAGAATCTCGGTGAGAACTTGGGCCCGTTTTGAGAGATGGTCGCTCATCTCTGGCCTCCCTGCACTGGTTCGGATGTCTTAGCTGCCGGCTTTCACTCGGCTGGACGGTCAGGGGGGCCGTCCACGTTCTTGCCAGTCTATGCGTGTACAGCGGTTGGCTTGGTCGACAGCAATTGCCGCAGCACGAATTGCAGAATTCCGCCGTTGGCGTAGTACTGCGCTTCCTGCGGAGTGTCGATTCGCACCAGGGCGTTGAACTCCATGGTCTTTCCGTTCGCACTGGCTCGTACGTTCACCTGACGGCCCGGCGCGAAGCCGCCGATCAGTTCGCGGATGCCGATGATCTCGAAAACTTCCTCGCCGGTCAATCCCAGCGAGTGTGCGGTCTCGCCCTCAAGGAATTGCAGAGCAAGAATGCCCATTCCAACCAGGTTCGAGCGGTGAATGCGCTCATAACTTTCAGCGATGACAGCACGCACGCCAAGCAGGAGAGGTCCCTTCGCGGCCCAGTCACGTGACGATCCCGAACCATACTCTTTGCCCGCGAGGATCACTAGCGGGACGTGTTCAGCAATATATTTCTCGGAAGCTTCGAAGATGCTCATCTCCGCGCCGTCGGGCAGGTGCCGCGTGAAGCCGCCCTCTAGGTTGGGAACCATTTTGTTACGCAAACGGACGTTGGCAAAAGTGCCACGTACCATGACTTCGTGATTGCCACGCCGCGAGCCGTAGGAATTAAAATCGGCAGGCTTGACGCCGTGGTCGATCAAATACCTCCCCGCCGGGCTATCTTTCTTGATCGATCCCGCCGGCGAAATATGATCAGTGGTCACGCTGTCGCCGAGAACCGCCAAAACGCGTGCATTCCTGATGTCTTCCACAGCCGCTGGCTTCAGCGTCATGCCATCGAAGTAAGGAGCGCGCCGGATATAGGTAGAATCTTTATCCCAAGCATAGGTTTCTCCTTTGGGAACAGGCAAGCCGCGCCAGCGCTCGTCTCCGTGATAAACCTCGCCATAGCTGCGCCGGAACATGTCCGCCGAAATCGACTTCTTGACCGCCTCATCGACTTCGCTTCGAGACGGCCAAATGTCGGCCAAATAAACGGGCTGGCCTTGCTTGTCGTTGGCGATGGCGTCTTTGCGCAAGTCGATATCGATGCGGCCGGCCAGCGCGAAGGCCACAACCAGCGGTGGCGACATCAAATAGTTGGCACGAACGTCGGGATTGATACGGCCTTCGAAGTTACGATTACCGGAGAGCACCGACGCGACTACCAGATTCTGTTCGTCGATCGCTTTCGAAATTTCTTCTCGAAGCGGCCCGGAGTTGCCAATACAAGTAGTGCAGCCGTATCCCACGATGTGAAATTTTAGCTTCTCGAGATAGGGAGTCAGGCCGGCGCGCTCCAGATAATCGCGTACAACCTTCGATCCCGGTGCGAGCGAAGTCTTCACCCAGGAAGGAACTTGCAAGCCGCGCTCAACCGCCTTTTTCGCGAGCAGACCCGCGGCAACCATCACGGAAGGATTGGATGTATTCGTGCAGCTGGTGATGGCCGCAATCACCACACTACCGTGGTGAAGATGCCCGTTGCCCGTAGTCGCTGCACCGGGTTTCGCGTCGCCCTTGCCCGGCCTGATCAACGAGGGCAGAGCTTGCTCGAATGACTCGCGCGCCTTGGGCAGCGGCACGCGATCCTGCGGACGCTTGGGCCCGGCCAAGCTGGATTCGACTGTGCCCAAATCAAGCGCAAGCAGTTCGGAATATTGCGCCTCGGGCGTTTTCTCATCGTGGAATAATCCTTGCTCGCGGCAGTAAGCTTCGACCAGCGCGATTTGTTCTTCGGAACGTCCGGTTAGGCGCAAGTAGGTAAGAGTTTCTTTATCGACCGGGAAGATGCCGCAAGTGGCGCCGTACTCGGGAGACATATTGGCGATGGTGGCGCGGTCGGCCAACGGAAGTTCCTGTAAGCCGGGTCCAAAGTATTCGACGAATTTCCCCACCACACCATGTTTGCGCAACATCTCGGTAACGGTCAGGACAAGGTCGGTCGCGGTCGCGCCTTCGCGCAATTTGCCAGTCAGCTTCACGCCAACAACTTGCGGAATCAGCATGGACACGGCTTGACCCAGCATCGCGGCCTCGGCTTCGATTCCGCCTACGCCCCATCCCAGCACGCCCAGGCCGTTAATCATGGTGGTGTGAGAATCGGTGCCGACGAGCGTATCGGGATAAGCCACGCGCTTGCCGTTCAACTCCTGCACGTAGACGACGCGCGCCAGGAACTCAAGATTCACTTGATGCACGATGCCGGTGTCGGGCGGAACGATCGCCAGATTGCGAAAAGCAGTTTGCCCCCAGCGCAGAAATCCGTAGCGTTCCTTGTTGCGCAGGAATTCGAGTTCGGCGTTCAATTGGAATGCTTGCGGCGTGCCGAATTCGTCTACTTGCACCGAGTGGTCGATGACCAATTCCGCCGGCTGCAACGGATTAATCAAGGCTGGATCCCCCGAGAGCACTTTCATGGCGTCGCGCATGGCGGCCAGGTCGACCACTGCGGGCACCCCTGTAAAGTCCTGCATCAGCACACGGCTCGGGGTGAAGGCAATTTCTTTGTCCGGCTTCGAATTGCTGTTCCAAGCTGCGAGCGCGAGGATATCGTCCTTGGTCACACTGCGGCCGTCCTCGGTGCGCAGCAGGTTCTCCAGAAGAATGCGCAGTGAGAAAGGAAGATGCTTAGTCGAAATGCCCTGCTTGTCGAGCGCGTCAATGCGGTAAATCTCGTAATCGTGGCCAGTAAACCGGAGGGTAGAATGGCTGCCAAAGCTGTTCATAGAAGATTGCCTTCCCGACGAAATAGATGCGACCCCGGAGTGGCAAGAACCAAGCCGGAGCGGCATGTCAACTAGCTAGTTTAATCGTTTCCAGGAAGAATTGCGTAGCGCGACGACCTTTCGTCACGGCGCTTTGGGGAGCGTGTATTCGAAGTCGTACGAATGTTTTCCATCGGTGATGGTGATGGTCATCTTGCCGGTGATGCCAACCAGTTGGCCAGTACCCGAATCCGGCACCACCGTGATGGACAGTTGTGTCGTGCCCCTGTTTGAGCTGCCGCTGTGCTGCAGGACGAAACTCCCTGTGTGACCATGCAGCGTTCCGGTAACTCGCTCGATGGCGACGTAACCGGCCGAACCCTTAACGTCCGTCATGGCGGTCAACATCTGTACTTTACTTGTGCCTTCGAGATCACCGTGAAACTGCTTGTCGCCCGACATCCGGCCCAGGGTTGAGCCCTCGGCCTTGTCCTCCGGTGGCTGAGGAGTCAGCTTTACTTCAAACGTTCCAGTTGCATCCGCCGCCATTGCCACCTCACTCTGAATTGTACTTGGAGCCGCGCTTGGTCGCTGCGTTTGCGCGTACCCCGCGATCCCACGGCACAACCAGATGACCGTGATGACACCAACCACCACCTTGTTCGCCATTGCTCCATTATGCCGCTTTTTGTGCGCTGGAAACAGACGCGCCAAGGGCGCCTAGAACGACCAAGCAGGTCGAACGCCGACTTGGGGTATTCAGGTTAAGACTTGCGCTTTGAAAGTGGTCAAGGCACGCTTGATGAAATCTGAACTGAGGTCACGGCTCCAATGCTTTCGATTCACGCCAAGATTGATCGCACCCAGCGTTTGCTTCGGATGCTGGAGGAAGATGCTCCACTGCTCGCCGCCCGCGTTGCCCCGTTGACCCCCGAGCGCCAGCAGTCGGCGAAAGACTACGCCGCCCAACTCACCGCACATGCCCGCGCAGAACTCGAAAAGCTGATCGAGGAAGGCTCCTTCTGGGATTCCAATGACCGCACTCCCCAAGCCGCCGACTAGCATTTTGTGCTGCCAAGCAAGGATTTGTCGGCGCGGCCCTCAAACCAAAAATAGCTCCATATACACATCGGCCCGTTCGTACGGCGAGCGGATTATTCGGCTCGGATCGATGTGCCTGAATCCCACGGACTCATATAGCCGAATCGCAGTCGTCAGCGCATGGTTGGTTTCCAGATAGAACCTTCGTGCACCCGCACGAAGGTGGCGATTTATGCGACCCAGACCGTGCACAAGGCTGGTCTGTTCCGGTGGGTGCGGCATCCTTCATATGCGGGGATGCTGCTGATCTTTACGGCCATTGGCTTAAGCCAGCGCAATTGGGTGAGCCTGGCGATCATGCTGGTCTTTCCCACTGCGGCCCTGTTATATCGCATCCATGTCGAGGAGATGGCGTTGACCGAGGCATTCGGCGAAGATTACCTGGAGTACAGCCGGGTTACGAGGCGGCTGGTGCCCGGCATCTACTGATGGACAATCCAGATCTGGAGTGGGCTCAGGCCGTCTGTCCAGCCATGGCATGGAGAGACTCAGACTCCGGAACCTGCTGGTCCTCCATCGTAGTCTCCTCCCACAACGTCCGATCACGCAGCAAGCGGGAGACTAGGGCCGTATGCATCGCGTGGCCCGCCCGGTCGGCAACCACGTTGCCGAGAATCTGTTTGCCCAAGAGCGCGAGATCGCCGATGAGGTCCAGCACCTTATGCCGCACGAATTCGTCGGCGAAGCGCAGGGGCGGATTCTCGATACCATCTTTTGTCAGGACCACGCAGTTCTCTCGCGAGGCGCCTCGGATCAATCCCATATTGCGCAGCGTCTTCTCATCCTGGCGGGAACCGAAGGTGCGCGCCGCAGCAATTTCGCGGAAGTAATTGCCGTTCGCCAGCTCCACGCTCAAGGTTTCCTTGCCGATGAGTGGGTGCGGGAAGTCGATGGTGTAAGACACGGAATAGGTATCTGCCGGATATACCGCGATGAACTTGTCGCCTTCGCGCATCTCGAGCCCGTGCCGAATGCGAAGATAGGTTCGTGGACGCCGCTGCTTCCGGATTCCTGCCTGCTGAATCAATTCCACAAATGGCTGCGCGCTCCCATCCAGAATAGGCAGTTCCAAATTGTCGAGCTCGACGATGGCATTATCGATGCCCGTGCCGATGAACGCGGAAAGTAAATGTTCAGTGGTGGAAATCAGTACGCCCTTCTTCATCAGACTGGTGGCGTAGCTGACGCGCGCGACGTTCCGGCTGATGGCCTCAACCTCAAAACCATCCAGATCAACGCGGTGAAACACGATGCCGGACCCCGCGGGTGCAGGCAGGATTCTCAAGTGGACGGGAGCGCCGCTGTGCAGACCTACCCCGGCGCATTCCACCGCCCCACGAATTGTTTGCTCGTGTTTCAGCTTTCAGTTCTCTTATCTGTTGTTAGATGAAGAGATTACAGCCCGAAGCCATGAGTCTGGCTGTGGTAATTTAGCCACGATTCGTGGGTTTTATCCGACGAGTCTCTTGGAGACTTGAGGGTAAACCTAGCGTCAGCAGGAACTTAGCCTGTGAAAAAAGCGGTCCGAGGAGGGTTAGTTTTTGGATGCGGGCTTGTTTGGATCGTAAGTAACATCCGCCGCAAACATGGAATCGCTCAATCCTTTGTTGTAGCTCACCGAGTTCATGAAGCGCTGATTGGCCATATCCCCGTTATAAAACCGGGTAACGCTAAAAGGGGTCATGACCCCCTGTACCGGGCGATAGTTGTCGTAGACCTCGTCTTCGATATTGCGCTGCTTATCGGTCGGATCGCGCCAGGAATAGGTCTTTTTCACCGGCAGATGCGAATTCGAATCGATGCACAAGGTAACGCTCTGATCGTTCGCAGTCATGATCGTGACTTGTTCCGCATCTTTCTGCGCGGCTATCGTATGCCCCTCGTAGAATAGAGCCACGCCGGGTTGAGTCAGCCATTTGCGAATCACCCAGTCCAGCGAATATTGCCGCCGCCGCACATAGTCGCTGACCGCCTTGGGATCGTCGGTGCGGGTGCCTTTGTATGTGATCTCGAAACCCTGATCGCCCCGGTAAACGTAAGCCACATCGCGTTTCTTGGTGAGTTCGACGCGGTCCCGGTCAGGGAATTTGTAAAAGCGCCAGAAGAGCACTCCAGTGCCCTCTGACTCTCCTAGATGAAAACTGTAAGTCCGGCCTTCCTGGCTGACGTCTTCGATATTCAGGTAAGCATTGCCCCCCAGCGCATCCACCATTTGATCAAGCAGGGCTTTGGCCTTGCG
>Ga0210393_10001530_pt1 | contig 19292 bp, 14 predicted proteins | sample IncBWC27OmetaG_FD_160068 | JGI IMG/M metagenome (GOLD analysis project Ga0210393, IMG submission 160068) | Forest soil microbial communities from Barre Woods Harvard Forest LTER site, Petersham, Massachusetts, United States - Inc-BW-C-27-O ... | reverse complement strand
CGAAGCGAAGCTCGTCTGGATCCCGCGCGACACGGACCGCGAACGGACCGTTCGTGACCCAAGCGGCCAGCTGCGCAAGGTGCCGGCCTCCGCTAATCGCGTCTGGGTCACGCAACACGGCAACTTATTGCGGGCTCAAAAGATTCAGCTCAATCATGACCCGCAAGGGGAAGTCACCCATGTCATGTGCCTGGGCGAAGGAGAAATGCAGCACGTCGAAGAAAAGACGGGGCTGGTCGATCTGGCTGTCTATTGGCACAAGGAGATGCGCAAGTATCCCGATCCCGACTCAACGGCGTTCGATCTGATCCATCTGGAAGAGGCCCTGATCGAGCAACCCAAAGACCAGTCCGGAATTTACGCTGACTTCATTCGCCTATGGCTGACGCGGCAGAATCGCGGCGGGCAAAGTGCTCGCGCCAACCAACCTCCCGTGGCCAAACAAGAGCAAAGCGGGCCGCATCTGGACCGCATGTTGGCCGTGCGGAAAGTGGCGATGGTCAGTCCACAGATGGAGTGCGATACTGACCACCTGGAAATCTGGTTCGAGAATGGCCCCGCGGCACCGGGGCGTGGTCCCGTCCCCCAAGCGCGCAAGCGCGCCAACCTTGTGCCGACGTCGGACCGCATTGTGCGCGTGGCCGCCCCTGCAGGTTCCGGAGATGCGGCAAATGTCCACGCGGTTCCGCGCAATGGTTCCTTGAACGCGGTAAGGGCTCAGCCGCCAAGCTCCAGCAAGACTAAAAGCAACCCGAATGATCTCTTCTCGACGACGGGTGGTTCGGGTGATCCGTATGTGCTGACCGCGGCGAAGGTCCTCGTCCACGTCGTTCAAGGTCCCGAAGGGCAGCAGGCGCAAGTCGCCTACATGCTGGCGAACGACAACGTTCAGCTGACACAGACACACGGCGACGCGGCCGACCCGCTGCAGGTCAACGGAAACGTGCTCGAAATGCACAACCGCGGTGAGCTGGACCAGGATATGGTCGTGCTCGGGCAGCCAGCGCATGTCAGAGACCGTGGCGCGCATATCGAGGGAGGACGCATCGTCTTCAACCGCCTCCGGAGCACGGCGGACGTCGTCGGGCCGGGACGACTGCAGCTACCCGTTCAGCAAACGGCCGGGACCGAAGGAGAGCCCCCTCGCACCGGCGAGGCCCCGCAACCGCTCGACGTCGAATGGCATCAGAAAATGCACTTTGACGGGAAGACGGCCCACTTCTACGTGAACGTCCACACCTCGATGACCGACGCCCAGTCGCAGAGCGATATCCGCTGCCTCAACATGGATGTCACCCTCGATAAACCGTTCTCCTTTGCTCAGCAGCAGCCGCAAGCAGAAACAGACCGGCCGGCAATCGAAACCGTATTCTGTAAGGGAGATGTCGAGTTCGAGAGCCGGGCCAACCAGGTCGGCCACTTGGCCGAGGTGCGTCGGGGCACCTTTATGGATCTGGTGTTCCACAAACGAACCGGCAAAAGCACGGCCAGCGGTCCCGGACAGTTGCGAGTTTGGCGGCACAACGAAAATGGACAATCGGGAATCTCACAGTTCACGAACGTGCACTCGAATGCTCCACCGAAAGCGCGGAAGGCGTCCAGCTGGGAGTTCGAGCAGGTACAATTCGCGGGTCATATGGACGGCGACTTCAGCGATCTGCTGGCGGGTCAATCGCGCCCACGGCCCAAATCACCTCCGAAAGTCCAACCGACCGCGGGCCCTAATTCATTGCTGGCGACAAGCGGGGCTTGGACAACCGTCTTCCATGATCACGTCGAAGTGATTTACGGTCCGGTCGAGCAAGAGATGGAACTGGTGACCCGCGACGAACTGTCCGAGGAAGCCGGTTGCTTGTTGTGCGAGTTCTTGCAGGTCATGCAGATTCCACAAGCACCAACCGTCGCTCAGCACATCGAAATGCTAGCTCGGGGTAACGCCCGGATTGAAGGAAAGACGTTCAACGGAGAGTCCGACACCATCACATATGACGGCTCGAAAACGCAATACGTGCTGATCGGCGATAGTGCCGGCCCCGCGCGACTTTGGCGTCAGGTCAAGATCGGGGCGGAACGGAACATGGACCTGGCGGATCGGATCAAATTCAATCCGGTCACGCACCAGGTTGTCCAAGAAGGGGCCAAGGGGTTCGATCTGCATCAATAGCCGCGACCCCCGATCTAATCTCGGGGCGGCTTCCGACCGTCAGTTCGACGTCACTTCGCTCTTGGCTCCGGTGCCCCATTCGTGAGCCGTCATTTCGACGTTCGTCTGAGTGGCCGGCTTATAGCCCTGCCGCGGCGACGTACTGTCCTTGCGCTCCAAGGTGGTTTTGACTGTCCAGCGCACGAGCCCAAATGGCACGGTGTTTCCGTCGCCCCGCCAAACTTCGGCCTCGTTCACGCTCCGCTCGGTCGGACTCTCGATGGTCCGCTTGGCCTTGAATTTTTGAGTTTTGACAGGACCGCCGGGCAACGGAACTTCTTCGTTCTCACTGCCAGCTACTTCCACCGCTTCGTAGTGCATCACCGGAGCGATCAAAGGAAAGACCTGGAACCCACCGGGCGGAACAGGGGTCACCTGCCCGCCCGTTTTGCGAAAGCCTTTGATCACGTCAAGGAACGAAAACGGAATCTTCTCGCCGTCAGCGAGTTGGCCGAGGACTCGTTCTTCCGGAACGAGCACCTTATAGATCCGCTCGCCCACCGGACCCGCCTCGATCCCCGCTTCACTCGCTTTGCCGGTGACGATTTTGATTTCGATCCAGCGGCAGGGGACTTGCTTGCCACGATATTGGGCGGTTTCGGATCCGACCGATTTGATGGTCAATTGCTGGATCCAGTCCAACGTGATGTCGCCTTCCGCCGCGTCGGGACGAAATTCGACTTGCTTGACCGTCCCCTCAAAGCGCACCCAGGCGCCGTCCTTCTTGGGGAGATTCAGAATCAAGCCTTGCGCCGACGCGGAAGGCAACGAGGTCAGGATCAGAAGTCCGGCCAACGACCACGCCCAAATGCGATTACGATCCATGACCGGACTCCAGGCCGTTGCTCGGCTCTTTACTGATCGATCAATTCCAAAAACTTTGCATCAGTCCGAGATCCTTCGCCGGCTGACTGGCGTTGGATTTTGCATCGGAGGCTGATCCATCAAGTCTGTCACAGCGCGAGGGTCCAGGCAAGCGGCGATGCAGGTCCAGGCAAACGGCGATGCCTAGGGCCTTCTTGACCCGGCTTCGTGGCGGACCTATTCTGAACCTCGGATGAGTACAGGCGTTCCCGTTTTTTGTCTAGCGGGCGTTCGCCTTTTATCGGCTGTTTCCTCATCGAATTCCTTCCGACCTCGACCCGCCGGGGAGATGTTAAGAGATGCGACTTTTCCGCCCTTGTCTGTACGTAGCCTGCTTTTGCGCTCTCATAACTGCCGGTGCCACCGCTCGAGCGGCGACCGCTGAAAAGGACGCCAAGCCGAAAAAAGTGCAGCCGCTGAAGTTTGGCGAGATCGAGCTGAAAGGCGCCTATCCCGAGGGGGCCGGGGCTTCAGGCCTGTTTGGCGCAACGACCGAGACGCTGGCCGACCTGATCGGCCGGCTCGACAAGGCAACGGCTGACGAAAAACTCGACGGCGTCGTGATCAAAATCAACGGCGCGACTCTGGGGTGGGCGAAAGTCAACGAGCTTCGGCAGGCCATTTCGCGGCTGCGGGCCAAGGGCAAGCACGCAATCGCCTATCTCGATTCCGGCGAGACCCACGACTACCTCGTGGCCTCCGCCTGCAATCAAATCGTGATGCCCGAACCGGGCGAGCTCTCCATGCTGGGCCTGCGGGCCGAGGTGACCTTCTATAAGAACTTGCTCGACTGGCTCCACGTGAAGGCCGAGATGCTCCGCGTCGGCGAGTTCAAGTCGGCGGCCGAGCCCTACAGCCGCACCGAAATGAGCAAAGAGTTTCGGTTGGAGATGGACGCCATCCTCGACGACTATGTCCGACAAATCGTCGACTGCGTGAGCGAATCGCGAAAGATGACCGGCAAGCAGGTCCTCTCGATCATCGACAATGGCCCCTACTCGTCGAAGCTGGCGTACGCCAACGGTCTGATTGACCGCGTTGGTTACGAGGACGAACTCGAGGGTTTCATCAAGGCCGCGGTGAAGGACGATAAGCGACCCGTCGAAATCGTCAAGAACTATGGCAAGAAGAAATCGGACAACGATTTCAGCGGCTTCGCCGGCATGATGAAAATGATGAACCTCCTCATGGGGGGTGAAGAAAAAAAGCACGTCGGTTCCAAGCCGAAAGTCGCCGTCGTACATGCCGTCGGCATGATCATGAGTGGCAAGAGTTCCGCCAGCTTCTTCGGCGGCGCGACGCTGGGATCTGAAACGTTCATCAAGGCCGTGAAGCAGGCGACGGTAGAAAAAAGCGTCAAAGCCATCGTCCTTCGCGTCGACAGCCCCGGCGGCAGCGCGCTGGCCAGCGACTTGATGTGGCGGGCGCTCCAAAAAGCGGGCAAGCCGATCGTCGTGAGCATGGGCGACGTTGCTGCCAGCGGAGGCTATTACATCTCCATGGGTGCAACCCACATCTTCGCCGAACCAGGCACACTCACTGGTTCGATCGGCGTAGTCGGTGGCAAGGTCGCGATTGGCGGGCTGCTCGAGAAGGTCGGCATCACGACCAGTGTGATTAGCCGCGGCAAGAATAGCGGCATCATGAGCATGATGTCTGGCTTCACGCCGAACGAGCGGCAAGCCATGCAGCGAATGCTCGACGAGATCTACCAGCAGTTCACCCGCAAGGCGGCCGAAGGCCGGAAGATGGAATACGGTAAGCTCGAAAAGCTGGCTCGCGGTCGCGTCTACACCGGAGCCATGGCGATCAAGCTGAACCTCGTCGATGAACTCGGCACGCTCGACGACGCCGTCGCCTATGCGGCGAAGCTCGGAGGCCTCCCGGCCGGCGAAAAGACCGAGCGGTGGTTGTTGCCCGCGCCCGTCAGTCCGCTCGAGTCGATCTTCGGCTCGATGGATGCTGACGCAGAGTCGTCCGCGAGCCTCAACCGGGGAATGGCCCAAATGCTCCAGCAGATCTCGCCCGAGCTGGCCGAAGCTCTGCAGGGGGCGTGGATGGTCAATTTGTTGGCCCGCGAACCCCGACTGACGTTGATGCCGTTCCACGTTCGCGTACACTAGAGTCCAGCTTCGCGTGCACTGAGGCGAATGCGCTCTCTCGCCTCAGTGTCGCGAAGTCTTTTGTCGCAACGTTTGTGGCATCCGAATCTCTCGCACCCGCACTCGGGTGGCGCGGGCGGCTTATCCGCCCGTTTGCTTTGGTGAGCACCAAAGCCAAGGAGCGGCATGTTTTCTTTGCTCGGAGAAAGCGGTCGGCTCTGCGACGGCATCAGTCGCCGCGAGCTGCTGCGAATCGGCGGGTTAAGTGCGCTAGGCCTGACGCTTCCCGATCTGCTTCGAGCGTCGCAAACAGCGGCACCCCCCAAGGGAATCATCAACGATCCGACGTTCGGCCGGGCGAAGAACATCGTCTATGTCTGGTTACAGGGTGGTCCGCCGCAGCACGAGACGTTCGACCCCAAGCCCGACGCGCCGTCAGAAATCCGTGGCCCCTTCAAACCGATTCAAACGAACGTCCCCGGCATTCAGTTCTGCGAACTCTTGCCGCGCATTTCACGAATGGCGGATAAGCTCGCCGTCGTTCGCTCGCTGCACACTGATACCGACCTGCACGATGCCAGCGGCTATGAAGTCCTCACGGGCTATCGTTACACCGGCGCCAACTCGCGGCAAATCAGCCCAACCGATTGGCCCTACTTCGGCTCGGTCGTGAAACTGGTCAAGCCGAGCGAAAAACTGCCGCCGCTCACTTCGGTCTGGCTTCCCGACATCATGCGGCTCAACGAGAACGTCACTCCAGCGGGGCAAACGGGCGGCATTCTCGGCCGGCAGTGGGATCCCGATCGTTTTGTCGGCGATCCCTCGCGGCCCGATTATAAGGTCGAAGGTCTGCGCGTCACCGACATCGCACCCATGCGCCTCAATCAGCGGATCTCCTTGCTCGAACAGGTACAGCGACACTTCACAACAGTGGCCGCTAGTCGCAGCGTCGGTCTCTACGACACATTTCAAGGGCAGGCCTTCGACCTTTTGACGTCGGGTCGCGTGCAGCGGGCGTTCGCCATTCAAGAAGAGCCGGACAAAGTCCGCGACCGCTACACCCGCACGCAATGGGGCCAGTCGCTCTTGTTGGCGCGACGGCTGATCGAAACGGGCGTGCGGCTGGTGCATGTCAACTGGTGCCGTGAGCCTGGCGATTCGGCCGTCGATAATCCGATGTGGGACACGCACGCCCAAAACGCCGACCGACTCGAAGACGTATTGTGTCCCCTGTTCGACACGGGCCTCACGGCACTCATCGAAGATCTCCAGCAGCGCGGCCTATTGCACGAAACGATCGTGGTAGTGATCGGAGAGTTCGGCCGCACGCCCAAAATCAACGCCGCCGCCGGACGAGATCATTGGGGGCACGTCTTTAGCTTTGCGCTGGCTGGTGCCGGCATTTGCGCGGGACAAGTCTATGGATCGAGCGACCGTGACGGCGCGTACCCAGCGCGCGACGCAGTGACGGCGGGCGACCTCACGGCGACGCTTTTCCATTCGCTGGGCATCGATCATGAATCGAGTTTCCGCGACGCCGAGGGCCGCGAACGCCGCCTGACGCTGGGATCGCCAATCCGCGCCTTGCTAGGGGGCGGCGTGGCAACCGCGGATCGTGTTCCTCCTGGCGGAAGCCTGCTGGCAGCCGGCTTCGATACGAGTCTGTTGCTCAACACGGACTTCTCGCAATCGGTCCCGTTGTATCCCGTCGATCGAGGCTCGCGGCCGAAAGGCTGGCGGGCTGCACCGTTGACGGCTGCCGACGATCCCGCGTTCGGCGTACGTCTGCTTCCGGCGTCCGTGGTAAAGACTGGCGCACAGCGAAACGTGGTGTTAGGCGTTGGACGAAACGAGGGAGCAGGGGCAACTCAAGTCTCCAAGGGTGAGCGGGCGATCCTCGCCCAGGAAATGCGTAACCCGCGGGCCGGCCGCTTTGCTTTCACGGTCGAAACCTGCCTCGCCGGCCCAACCCGCGAAGCCTGCGAACTCTTTCAAAAGCACTTTGCCTGTCGCCTGGCGTTCTATCGCTTCGCCGGCGAGGACAAGAACCCGCTCCACCGCGAGGAACTCGGCTCACTCGTGTTTCAGCCGCCATTCGTAGTTGGAGAGACGCCCGCTTACACCAAGTTCGAGTTCGCTCGAGTTCTGGACAGTGCCGGCCCGGGCCAGAACTTCAGCATCGGCCGCGGGCTCGGTGTATCAATCGAAGTCGAAAAGACTTCGGAGGGTTCTCTGACAATCGAAGGATCCGCGGCGGCAGCGTTACACGTCAAGTCGGCTCGCCTGTCCTTCTCCAGCCGCACGATCAACGACAAGGTAGTCGCCTAACCTGGCGCGACGAAGTGTTGTGTGCGAGCAGTCGGGCGGGCCCTTAATCCTGGCTGCGCCAGCGCTGGATCGCCTCGGCATCGAGAGCGGCGTCGGCGGTCATCTGCTCCCGCAAAGTCTGCTTATGCTCAGGCGGAGCCAATGTGAGCATCTTGTGCAGCATCATTGGTCGGAAGTCGTTCTTGGAATCGCAGGCGAGGACTTCGGCCAAAAAAACGGTGCGGTCACCCGTGTCCATTCGCGTTTCAACGCGGCAGTCGAACCAGGCCAGCGCCTCGCGGAGGATCGGACTGCCGGTGGCTGCCGTGTCGATTTGCAGGCCGGCAAACTTGTCGACGTCGCGGCTGGACTGCAGGCCAAACCGCCAAACGAGTTCAGCTTGCGACTCCTCGACGAGATGAACGGCAAATGCGCCCGAGGCATCGATCACCTTCCAGGTCTCGTGCGTTTTCGCGATGCCCGCGACGACTCGGGGCAGGTCGGGAACGATCGATGCCGGAGCGACAAACGTGGCCACCAGTCCCGAACGACGCGCTCCCTGTGCCGCCGTGACGATCCAGACCTCGCGGTCGATCCGCTCGAAGAGTTTGCCGATTTGCCGAGCGTCCATGCGACCATTATTCGGGAGAATAAGACGCGGGTCGAGTCGCGAACGGTCTAGGACGCGTTACAGTCGAAGACTCGAACCTGCGACCAGCTCTCCTTGTTCTCTGCAATGAACCGCAGGTGCCGCTCATCGACCTGGTAATCGTCGTGTGCCTTTCGGCTCTCGAAGACCACGTGCAGCCCGACGTGAAAATCGGTCACATTCACGGGACGGGTCAGATCCGCGACCCGCATACCCGCCGCGAAGTAGACGATGCCCGGTGCCACTTTTAGATACCGGTGACAGTCGTCGACGAGCTTCTGCTGAGCTGCCGGGGAGGGGTCTTTCAGCGTGAAATAGACCATGTGAGCGATCAGCGGACGGGTCGTGTCTGCGGGCATAAAACGTGTTCCTTCAACGGGCACTTCGGACAATGCACGGAGGTTGGACAGACCTTGCGGGCAACGACGAGCGATTCTGACCAGCACCCCCAGCAGTCGCAAGTAAGCCGTAGTGGCCCCAAGGGCGACGCGATTTTGGCCAAGTTGACATGCTTCAAACGCGCCGATTAGACTTCGAAGTGGGCCTCTCACCGACGGTCGCGAATTTTTTTTCACCGAAATTCGGCAGGTTCTTCGCCTGCCGTGTGGACTCCGTCGAGCGAACAGCGGTAATAAGTAGTGAGACGGCAAGGTCTTCCGGGATCCTTCGCGATTCGCCCGCCCCCGCAACGAGATGACCGCCCATCCAGGATGCAGTCTGCGCCGCTGAACGAGGACGAACATGAATCGACGACCTGAGTGGAAGCGCAGCTTGTGGTGGCTCGGCGCGGTCGTGGCCGTCTGGGGTTATTTCTGTGCCGTCGGGCCGCTCTCGGTCCTCGCTCAGCAAGGCGCGAAAGGTAAGGCCCCGGCTGCAGCGCCAGTCGCAGCACCTCCGGCCGCCGCTCCCGGTGCCCCGGCCGCAGGAAGTGAAACCGAAGCCGCCCCCGCCCCCAGCAAGAGCGTGCTGATCTGGCTGATTGAGACCTCGGGCTGGATCGGAGCCGTCCTGTTGGTGTTGTCGATTTATTTCGTCGCCAAGATCGTGCATCTCTATATGGAGATGCGCATGGAGATCGCCGCTCCGCCGGAAATCCTGCAGCAGTGTGAAACACTGTTGAAGTCCAAAGACTTCATGGGTGTCTATAAGTTGGTGAAAGGCGACGACTCGTTCTTCAGCACGGTTCTGACCGCGGGGTTGGCCGAATTGCCGCAGGGCTTGGTCGAGGCACGCGACGCCATGGATCGCGTGGGCGAAACGCTCGTCGTCGAAATGGAAACGAAGATCAGCATGTTGGCAGTCGTCGGCACATTGGGACCGATGATCGGTCTGCTGGGCACGCTGAAAGGGATGATTGCCAGTTTTAGCGCCATCGCCATGTCGGACACGCAACTTAAAGCCAGCCAGGTGGCCGGCGGAATTTCCGAAGCCCTGGTTTTGACCTTCGAAGGGGTCGGACTGGCCGTACCTGCGATCTTCTTCTTTGCCCTCTTCCGGAACCGGGTTTCTTCGATCAGCACCGCGACCATGCTGGCGGCCGACGAGTTCATCCGCCGCACGAACACGCTCTTGCGCAGCAAGCCCACGACCGGTCCCATTGGTTCGTCACCTGGCTAAGGACGTTCAGCAAGACGAGACGCCGCGCCGTTCGGCCTCGAACGGCTCCGCCCTTCGCTCGGAAGCTCGAGTATGGCTCAATCTTCTGCCGACGTGACGTCCCAGCCGAACCTGACGCCGCTGTTGGACATGGTCTTTCAGCTGATCACGTTTTTCATGCTGGTGATCAATTTCAAGGATGCGGCCCTCGACCAATCGCTGCAGCTTCCCGTGCTTGGCTCGGCCCGACCGCTCGACACCAAGGGGCAGGAAGACCTGCTCGTCCTGAATATTGATGCCGAAGGACGGCTCAAGGTCTACGGAGTGCCTCGCGAAGTTCAGACCTATATCGCCGACGAAGCCCGGCAGGAAGAGGCCCGGCTCAAAGCCAAGAATACGCCGCTAAAGGCAGGCGAAGAATTGCCGACGATGGTGGTAATCCGGGCTGACCGGACAACGCCCTTCAAACTGCTCAACGACATCATCAAGACGTGCCAGAAGCACAACTATCGGAAGTTTGCGCTCAAGGCCATGAATCGACGAGAGGGACCCTGACATGTCCCGTCGCCGCCGCCGCTTGTCGCCATCGCAGGGCGATGTCGAGCTGAACCTGGCGTCCATGCTCGATATGGCGTTTCAGCTCCTGGCGTTTTTCATCCTCACTTTTCGGCCGTCGCCGATCGAGGGTCAGCTTTCGCTGCACTTGCCGCCGGCGGTTCCCCTCACAAACGTTGCGGCCGAGCGACCCGATGCGTCCGAAGCGGCGGAGGCGGGCAGCACCACCGCCAAGACACTCGAGGTGAGCGTGTTCGCGGACAACACGGGCGCCGTCTCGAGTGCTCAGGTCGGGCTGCGCGGCGCCTTTTCCGGCCCGGCCGACGCGACCAACCTGCACAAGCTCGATCAAAGGCTGCACGAGGCATTTGCCACCGAGGGAAGTCCGTTCGAGCAGATCGTGATCCGTGTTGCGCCGAATTTGCGGTACGAAGAGTTGATGAAGGTGATCGACGTCTGCACTCGGCAGAAAACGGCCGACGGGCAGATGCTGCACAAAATCAGCTTTGTCGAAATGTCCGGAACCGATCAGGCCAAGTGAGCCCCCCCGATGCGCCGGCGACGCGGTCGAACCAGAGTCTACGGTTCGTTTGCTTCGAACCCAGTGTCGGCCCTGCTGCGGATGGGCACGTTGCTGATCGTCCTCGGACTGATCTATTCATGGGCCAGCAAACCCCAGTCCTGGCGCTGGTTGGAACGCGAGTCAGGAACTTCGGACGCTTCCGCAAACGATAACCTTGCGAACGCGCTCACCCAGGCCACAACTGACAAGACGAGCAGCGACAAACCGATCAACGACACGGCGACCACAAAGGGCGCCGCAGGGTCCGGCACCGACACCGTTGTTCCCGCGGCCACCGATCTCGACAAAGCCGAGTGGGACAAATCCGCGAAGTTGTTTGAGGCTCTGTCGGACAAAACGGTGTTGGCCCCCGAAGAAATGTCCGCCTACTGGCGCTGCATGAAATGGGCTCGCGCCCAGACGTTTGCGGAAATGGACAAGCGCGCCGCCCGTGATGTCGCCTATACGCGTTTCTTCGAACAGCCGGACAAGTACCGCGGGCGGCTCGTGCGACTGCGTCTCCACATCCTGCGAATTCTCGATTGGGACGCTCACGAAAACTCGGCCGGCGTCAAACACGTCTACGAAGCGTGGGGCTGGACCGATCAATCCAACGCGCTCTATGTCACGGTCTTCAGCGAGTTGCCGGAGGGAATGAAGCTTGGCGAAAACCAGCACCAGGAGGGAGTGTTCGTCGGATACTTCCTTAAGGATCTCGGGTTCCAGGCGTTCAACAAGAATCGCGCGGCCCCGCTGCTCGTGGGCCGCATGCATCGCGTCGAGTCGGCAGCGCCCGCTCCGCTGATCGCCCCGTCCGACTGGAATTGGGTTTGGCTGCTGGCCGTTCCGTTCGTCGCGATTGGATTCTGGGCCGCATGGCTCCGCTTGCGCCGGAGCCGTCGCACCGCCGTACCAGTTCCCTCGCCCAGCGACGAAGCGGAAATGGAAGACTGGTTCCGCAACGAAGGCGGCACTTTCCCCAATAATGCGGCCGATTCGGCGCGCCTCGGCGACTTCTAGGTCCGCCTGCCGCTAAGCGTCAGGAACGGATGCCAAGCCCACGGCTCGGCGTGGGCAGGCATTGCAGGACATGCCCAAAGCTGTGGGCATGGCACCCGACAGATCGCATAGAAGGAGTGCGAGCACGAAGCCGAGCCGCAGTCCGTCGGCTTTACTTTGCGGCGGTGCTCTTCGAGGCAGTCTTCGTCGGCTCGGTCTTCGCAGCCGCAGACTTTTTGAGCAGGCGCGACAGCCGCGATTTCAGCCGCGAGGCGGCGTTCTTGTGAATCAAGTGGCTGGCGGCCGACTGATCCAGCTTCTTCGAAGCGAGTCGGACCGCTTCCGTAGCCGCGGCGGCGTCGGTCCCGGCGGCAGCAGCGGCGGCACGGGCCTTCTTCATCACGGTTCGCAGGGCCGAACGGGAGGAACGATTGCGTTCCCGTCGAACGGCCGCTTTACGCATCGACTTCCGGGCGCTGGCTGAATTGGGCATGCTCGTGTCAGCTTCTGATTTTGATCTTAGGGAACCAAGAACGAACCACGGAGTTTAGCGGCCGGCGGACCGAATTCCAACTCAAAGAGCCGCGCACGCAGTAAGCGGTTCCCACAACCGACTTCGGCTTTGGGCACGATTCCCTTCTCCCGGCGAGACGGTCCGGACCGATCGGGTCAGCCGTGTCCGGATCTGTTCCGCGAAATCGTCCGGACCTGATTCAGCTTTCGTCGCAAGCAACTAGCACAGAAAGGGTTGAAGCCGCTCCGTTCTCGATGCCCAGACTGGTCCAGATAGTTGGAATTGGGGACCTCAGCCTCAAAATTGCTCCGACCCTGACCTCCGCTCGTCGGAGTTGGGGTAACGTTCCGCGGGTAAGCTTCCCCTATATCAAGAAATCCTTACCCGCCTCGCCGGGTACGAGTTCGTTTACCCGGTGCGATCAACCTAAAAATCCTCAAGCGTGCCGCTTGGCAATGGACGTAAAAAAAGCCGGATGGAATAAGTCCACCCGGCGAATGCCGTGGCAGGGGATTTACAGCTAGACGCTGGCCCGTAGGGTCAGCCCTACCATTTCCAGACCGTTGGAGTGATGGCTAGCCAGTCGAGTTTTGACAGTGGGGACCGCCGCCCGCAAGAACGCCGGAAGCTTGTTGCGACTCACTCGGGGCAGGTTCGCCGCATCACAGAATCGACAGAATGCCGCCCACACGTCGCGGGTCAACACCGTGCCGGTCGGCACGACGGTGCAGGCTTCGCGGACGAATCGCCGAACTGCGTCGGGCACGGTTTTGCCGTGGTTCGCGCGGTCGATATCTCGGGTGATTATCAACACGCTCTTGGGGGTGACCGGTTTGCCGCTCGCCACACAGGTGTGACCCTCACGGGCCACCACCTTGAAGATTTGACCGGCTGGGATTCCCTGCCCATACAGTCCCGCGATGCGGTCCCGTAGGGACTGGCTCGCGATGAACCGTTTCCCGATGGATGCCCGCTTGCCGTAGAGCCGGCTCTGTCCCACGTAAATCATCGCCATAGCATCCGCAAAAATCTCACTCTCCGCGTCCTTCGCTGTGCTCTCACGCTCACCGGTTCGCGTCACCACAATCTCAACCCCGCACTTGGCCAGCAGTCGAGCGATCAGCGCGTAAGACCCTCTCGACAATCGCTCTTCGTGTTCAATGAACAGGGTTTTCAACCGACCGGACAAGGCAAGGTCAATGATTTTGGTCAGCCCGCGCCGTTCGGAGTTGATGCCCGAAGCCTGTTCTGAGATTTCCACGCACTCTTCGTCCGCGTGGTTCGCCGCCACATATTCCTTCAGACGAGCGGCTTGCCGCTCCAGGTTTTTGTCGATGCACTGCGACCGTGTACTGACCCGGCTGTAGCAGACACTGATTTTTCCCTGCGCCACGTCTTTCGGCGATTCATCGCCGCCATCCGTACCCAAGTCCACACCGAAGCACTCAGCGATGGCTACCAAGTCCACCAATCGGTGATTGCCCGGCGTTCGTCTCACCTCAACGCCGTTCACGGGGTTGTCAGCGTAGTTGCGGATCGTTTGGACCGACACGCCAAGCAATCGGGCTGCGGTCTGGACTCGGCAGAATTGGGACGAGCGCAAGCGCTCGACACCGGGACCGGGAGCGCAGAGAATTGGGGCCAGCATGACCGCGTACCTTCATTACGGGGTTGTGTGAGGGGCTGACAGCGATTCACAGTCGCCGTCAGTCCCGTTTTGTTTTCCGCGTCCAATCTTGAGGATTTGGACGCTCAAAGCATATCAGTCGAACCCGCCGGGTAAAGTTTACCCGCCGCGGACAACTCTCGACTCGGTCGCACGTTGCGGTCTGTGTTGGCTCACTCAGGCCAGCGGCCAGGCAGCCCGTCGAACCGGGTCCCCTACTCAAAGTGAGTGTCCGGACCCGACTTTGCTAACAAATCCTGTCCGGCGTTCGAGCCGAGGCGGCGGGAAGAAACGCTTGGCTCCTCTCAAAGGGGTCGTTCCCACCCCGTCACAGATCCGCTGAACCGCCCGGCGCGCACCGCGATCGCCTCGGCCGCACGGCCCCTAAGTCCAGCGTACCGGCAACAGCGTCGAGCGCGGATCCCGAGTTTCTACGCGAGTAGAAACAACTCGGAACGCTTCTGAGTGCGGTCCCATCGGTCAAGGAGTCAGTGGACCGCTGGACTGCTGATCGCGACTAGGAAGAAGAAGCTTAGCTCAACGACGATAACGAGCCACAGGAATGACTTAACAGGATGTGTGACGACTGATCGCCCACACTTCGCGACTAGTCGACGACATTGCACAGCTAGCGCACGCCCTCGCCAATAGTAGGCGAAGTACACAAACCAGAAGACCGCGGCCGGCGCTAGGACTGCGACCATTGCCGACGCGTTCATGTGTGGCCAGCGACCACGAATGGGCTGCGGGCGATCCTGCCACTCGATGATCCGTGCCGCGGCGATGACGCACAAAGCCGTGAGGATCAGGGCGCCGATGAATCCGCGAATCCACTTCTGATAGCGCATTTGTGTTCGTAGCCAGAGTGCTTAGGCTGCAAAAAGAGACTCCCGGCCTTTCCTAAATGTACTGGACGTGCCAAGAGAGGGTGGAACGAGGCAAAGTAGGCGCGAGCACTGGATGTCGGTCGTCTTCTAAGACAAACAACCGCTTACTGCGTGCGCGGCTCTTTAACGCCCGAATTCACGATTTAAGCAGGCGAGTGCGGCCGGCCCAGCGTCGCCTGCGACGACGGCGCAGATGCGGATTTCGCTGGTATTGATGAGCTGAACATTGATCGCGGCTTCGGCCAGAGCGCGGAACATCTTCTCGCCGACGCCCGTATGCGTTCGCAGGCCAATTCCGACCACGGAGAGCTTGGCCATGTCCTGGTCAAAGCTCAACTCGGCGCCCGGCCACTGTTCCAGCACCTCGCGAACCAGAAGCAAGCACGGCTCGAGGTCGGGACGCGGAACGGTGAACGACAAGCTGGCCCGGCCGCTGTGGCTGACGTTTTGCACGATCATATCGACCATCACGCCACCTTCGGCGACCGCGGCAAAGACCTCGGCAGCAACGCCCGGAATGTCTTTCACCTGACGGATGGTGACGCGAGCCTGGGCCGTGTCGAGGCATACGTCGCTGACGACGATATCTTCCATCGACGCAAGCTGCGCCACGACTTCGCGCTCGAGATCGGAGTTGGCGTGCCCATCGCCCGGCGGGCGCGGGGGTTGGCTGACGCCGACCGAGGGGGCCGTGGCGTGTCCCTCATGCAGCCGAAAGCCGGAATGCACTGCCTCGGCCGCTCGATCACATTGATCACGGCTGACCAAAATCGAAATCTTGATTTCGCTCGTGGTGATCATTCCGATGTTGACGCCGGCATCGGCCAGCGATTGGAACATCTGGGCCGCCACGCCGGTGTGGGTTCGCATGCCCAGGCCGACGACGGAGATTTTCGACACGTTCGTTCCGTGCTGCACGCGTCCCGCGCCCAGCTCGCCGACAGCCTGCTCGGCCGCGGTCAACGTATCCGCCAAATCGTCCTGGGGCACCGTGAAGGAAACTTCGGCACGCCCCGCCTGGGCCACGTCCTGAACCACCATGTCGATCGGAATTTTCAGACGGGCCATCTTGGCGAAGATCAGACTCATCACGCCGGGCCGGTCGGGAATATCACACAGGCTGACGCGCGACTCATTCCGAAGCAGGGCCACACCGGTCACGACGGGCACGTTGGAGTCGTCCGGGGGAGCGATGAGACTGCCGGCGCTTTGCGAGTACGCCGGTCGCACCCGCAGCGGCACGCGATACTTCTTGGCGAACTCGATCGATCGCGAGTGCATCACCCCCGCGCCGAGACTCGCCAACTCGAGCATCTCATCGTAAGAAATGCGATCAACCTTGCGAGCGGACTTCAGCAGCCGGGGATCGGTGGTGAACACGCCTTCGACGTCGGTGTAAATCTCGCACTCGTCGGCGCGCAGGACGGCGGCCAGGGCCGTCGCCGTCGTGTCACTGCCGCCGCGGCCGAGCGTCGTGATATCCAAGTCGCCGTCGATCCCCTGAAAGCCGGCCGCGACGACGATCTTGCCGGCATCAAGTTCTCGGCGAATACGATGCGTGTCGATTTTTTGGATACGGGCCTTGGTGTGCGTGCAGTCAGTGACGATGCCGATCTGGCCCCCAGTCAAACTGACCGCCGGCTCGCCAAGATCCTGAATGGCCATTGCGACGAGGGCCACCGACTCTTGTTCGCCGGTCGCCAACAGCATGTCCAGTTCGCGGGCGGAGGGAGTTGCGCTGACGTCATTGGCCAGCGCGATCAGTTCATCGGTCTTGTGACCGCGAGCGCTCACCACCATCACGACTTGATTGCCGGCCCGCTTGGTGGCGACGGCCCGCGCGGCTGCGGCTCGAATCTTTGCGGCGTCCGCGACGCTCGTTCCGCCAAATTTCTGAACGATCAGGGCCACGATGGTGAACTAACGCCGCTAGCTGCGGCCTAAGGTCGCGCGAAACCGTCACTCTTGAGCACGCAGTCGAAAGAATAGCAAATGCCGCGCGCAACGGAAGGCCGCGAGTCACCGCAAAAAAAGGCGAGCGGCCGGTGTCAGCCGGCCGGTTCTCAACAGCCTGCCCTTGAAGCAACAGACTTAAGAACCGGCGGGCTGACACCCGCCGCTCGCCTGGACATAGCTATGCCGTTAGGCGGCTCGGCTCATTTCGATGACGGCCGGCACCTTGCGACACGCGTCCACGAACTGCTCGAAGACTTGCATGTCGAGCGCAGAGGCCGATTCATTTTCCGGATGCCACTGCACGCCGACGGCCCACCATTCTTCGTCGACGGTTTCGTAGGCCTCGACCACCCCATCCGGAGAAGTCGCGCAGACGCGGAACGGCTCAGCCACCTGGTCGACGCACATGTGATGCTGACTGTTCACGCGAATTTCGCCGGGGCCATAGATGGAGTCCATCCGAGTTCCCGGAACGATTTCGATGATGTGCCGCAGAGTCGACTCGACCGGGTCACGGTGATGCAGCGGCTTCTGGAATTCTTCCGGAATGTGTTGGTGCAGCGTGCCACCGCAGACAACGTTGAGTTCCTGCATGCCCAGGCCGATCGCCAACACGGGAATTCGCATCTCGTAAGCCAGCTTGCAGAGGCGGCGGTCGAAATCCTCGCGTCGCAAGGGCATCGAGCGCGTGGCCGGGTGCCGTTCCATTCCCAAACGAATCGGATCCAAGTCGAGCGGGCAGCCGCAGAGGACCAGGCCGTCGAGCATCTTCAAGTACTGCTTGAGGTCGCGATCCTCGGCCAAGGGAGGTATGAGCGCGGGAAGTCCGCCGGCGGCGGTCACTGAATCGTAGTAGCCAGTGTTGTACCAGCTCAGGGGCACTACCTCTTTTTTCGCGGCCCGAAATTCTCCATTGATTCCGATGACGGGTTTGAACGACATGCGAATCCCTCCTTGGAAACGACTTCATCCTGAACTAACAGTGGGTCGACCACGCACACACCGCGCGGGTCACGAGATTGACGGGCAGGCCGCTGGCAATGCGGAGCCCAGTCACAGAAGCGGTGCAACGGATACTTGCATCGTGCAGGCGTTGCGCGAGGAGATTTCGTGTGCGGTCAGAAAATGCGGTGCCGAAAGCACAGGCCGCCCGCTTGAGCACAACGAATCCCTTCGTCTTGTCGAGAGCAGCGAATCGATCCATCGATTCACTTCGGAGAGACGAAACCTAGTTAGCGTCAAGACGGATGTCAAATAAATCGCCGATTTTGTGGCCGAAAATCCGATTTCCACAATTAGTTGGGGGCTACGGTCGGCCACAGGGTTACGCACGGAGGCAAAGTGTCCTTGTCGCCCCGGCCGAGCGGGACCAATTCCCGCATCGACTTGACTGGGTGCCATGCCCACGGCTCGGCGTGACGCTGTCCGGGAATTCGGTCTGTCTGGCTTCGAATTTCCGGAAGGTCTCACCGCTTGGCATCGGCATGCAACAGGACATGCCCGCTTAGCTGATTACTTCCTGCCATTGCGGGAACTGAGCCACAGACCAACGCCGAGCACCAGTGCCACGGTCGCCGCGACGACGACCGTCGCTGCGGTCCGAACGGCTGGGTCAAACTCGTAGTAGCGAGCCAGCACCGGGGTCATACCGTTGTCCTGGTGGCCGCGGTCTCTGGATCTAAACCGCCCCGGGGCACGACTCCAAGTTCGCGGCACGCGCCGCAAGGCTCACTAGGCCGTGGGCGGGTCGTTCGAGAATTCCCAGCGGATGCCTTCGCCCTTCCCATCGCCCAAAAAGCGAACGAGGGAGTGCTTTTGATTGCGATTCAGCGAGTTGATCGTATCGTGCAAGCGGCGTTTGGAATCCTGGTTCAATTGCGGAGCCAGCGGATCGTCGATCCGGGGGACCCAGTTCTCTTCTTGGAAGGCGGCCAGAATTGCTTCTTGATTGGCGGCCGGAACCTTGAATTCCTTGACGATCACGCGACCGACCCGCAACTGCTGCCGGTCGGAATCCCATGTCGGCGTCAAAGTGCCAGTCTGGCCGTTTGATTCCGGAGCGGGCCGCCTGCGGTTCACGGCGTTCGAATCGCGGGCATCGCTCGCGCGGCGGCGGGGCTGCGACTTTAGCAGCGCATTGGCATAGGTGATGCCTCGCTCGGCGATCACGAAGCAGGTCCGTTTGGAAAGCGCCAAATTCGTATAGTGTTGAAAGACGCGGCGATCGGCGTCCGGCGCGGTGACTTCGCGGGCGTGTCGGGCGAGTCCTTTGGCAACCAGCCAGCGACATTCGTTCGTGGTCAACCCCGCCCGGCGGAGAGCCGATAGTTCGACTGAGAATTGCCAAGTGTCGGCACCGACGTCCTGAGCGCAGGCGGCGGCGTCTGCCAAGAGTTGCAGCGCTTCGCGAATCCGAGGAGTAAACCTCGGCA
>Ga0210393_10001529_pt1 | contig 19293 bp, 16 predicted proteins | sample IncBWC27OmetaG_FD_160068 | JGI IMG/M metagenome (GOLD analysis project Ga0210393, IMG submission 160068) | Forest soil microbial communities from Barre Woods Harvard Forest LTER site, Petersham, Massachusetts, United States - Inc-BW-C-27-O ... | reverse complement strand
CGGCGAAGTCGCTGAACATCCAGGTGAACCCGCAGTTCGGGCGGCTGGACTACTCGCAGTACACCGTGGTGCCCGCGCCCGATACGCTGTCCCGGCCGGCCGGCGCGCCGTCGCCTGCGTCGACCACGGGCCTCGCCCCCGCGTGCTGACGGTCCTGCTGAGCAGCCCGCGGGTCGCGCCCGGGCTGCTGACCTGGCAGGCCTGGTCCGCGCTTCGCGCCGCTTCGCGGGTGCTGGCCGGCTCCGCGGGGCATCCGCAGCTTTCCGCCCTGACGGCTTCTGGCGTGATCCCTGAGGTTGTCGAGCTGCCTGCGGACCCTGCCGGGCAGGCCGCGTTCCTGGCGGCGGCGGAGGCCGCTGCTGACGGGCCCGTGGTGTGGCTGGCGCCGCCGGGGGAGGCCGCGGGCGCCGCGCTGCTCGCCGGGCTGTCCGCGGCGGGGATCCAGGTCCGGGTGCTGCACGGTGCACAGGAGCTGCCAGGCGCGCACCTGCTCGACCTGGTGTCAATCATGGACACGCTGCGGGTTTCGTGCCCGTGGGATCGGGAGCAGACGCACGCGTCGCTGGTGCAGTACCTGCTTGAAGAGGCCTACGAGGCGGTCGAGACCGTGGAGGACGGTGACTTGGCCTCGCTGCGAGAGGAACTCGGCGACGTCCTGCTCCAGGTGCTGTTCCACTCGCGGATCGCGGCGGAGCGCGCCGCCGGCGACGGCGGGTTCACGATCGACGACGTGGCCGACACCCTCGCGGCGAAGCTGACCAGGCGCCACCCGCACGTGTTCGGCTCGGTGGCGGTCTCGTCCGCCGACGAGGTTAACCGCAACTGGGAAGACATCAAGAAGGCCGAGCGGTCCGAACGTGCTGGCGTTGGCGAGCCGTCTGTGCTCGACGGGGTGGCGTTCGGGCAGCCGGCGCTCTCGCTGGCCGCGCAGCTGCAGCGGCGGGCGCAGCGGGCCGGAATGCCCGCCGTGCCCGACGACCTAGCCGTGGCGGGGGACGCCGTCGCGGCCGGCGACATCGCGGGAATCGGCGAGGAGCTGATGCACGTCGTGGCGCGGGCCCGTTCCGCCGGACTCGATCCAGAGCTGGAACTTCGCGCGGCCGCCCGCCGGTACGCGGAGCGGATTCGCTCCTGGGAGCGGTCGGACAGCTGAATCGGTCGTCGGGGTCCGCGAGCGCGCGAACCTGGTGCCGTCGAGCGCTGGCCGGCATCGCACTGCGTCCGTGCGCCATGAATGTGCTGGTCAGATGGTTTACATCCGCCGCCTCTGGGCATCCATAGTTGCTGAGATTAGCTGCCCGCTCGGCCAGGAGCGGGCGCGGGGGAGATTCATTCACTACGGGCGGGGACCGGAGCGTTACCGTCCATGGGTACGTCTCAGTTCCGCCAGACCGGCTGTGGTTCCTCACTCCAGAACGGCTCGCTGGTAAGCGGGAGGCATACGAGGAGATCGCCATGAGCAGAGGTATGGTCCATGTCTCCGGTGAGGCCATGTTCGTTCACCTGGAGATCCTCGGCGTAGCGGACGACTGATGGTGACGTTCGAGACGCTTCCCCGGTTCGAAACGAGCTGGGCAGCTCTAACGCGGGAGCAACGGGCCGCTTTTCGCAGAGTCGTGCTCGAGGCCTTCGAGCCAGACTTGGTGGTGCCCGATCGTCCGTTCCGTCCTGCCTTGCGGGTTAGACAGCTGGTCGGCTATCCCGGAGTGTTCGAGATGACCTGGAGTGATGATGGCCGGGCGACGTTCAGCTACGGTGTGGAACGAGTGCCTGGTCAACCCCATGTCATCTGGCGGCAGATCGGAAGCTTCGCGAGGCCCTCACGGCGGCGAGTGGGCGGCTGACTAGCCGCGCCCAGAGCGTTCGAGATAGGCGAACATGGCCTTAGCAGAGGCGTGCACAGCCCCTCCTCCGGCGGTGATCTCCTCCTCCGCCTGGTGTTTGGCGGCCAGTTGGTCCGGAGTGAAGAACCATACTTGGTCGCTTGGCACGGAGACGTAACCCCGGACTGTGATGTTTCCGCTCTCGTCCACAGCGAATTCGATCTCGTCGCCTTCGCTCACATGCAGTGCCCGCCTGATTTCATCTGGCAGCGTAAGCTGCGCCTTCGGCCGAAGCCTCGCTCGAGCGCTGGCCCTCGGCCGTACTTCTCCGTTGGCATGTGACTTGTTCAAAGTGCCCCCCGGCTCTGCGCTTAGTTCCCACCACTACCGGGGTCTGGAGCAGTGACGCTGTTATCAGCAGACGGTACACTCAGGCCGCGCAAAAAAACATACCCAGCCGGGGCGCATAATGCCTGATCACTTGGAGTGCAGCGTCCTGGATCCGGTCGAGCGGGCCGTAGAGTTCGCTGTCGCCCCGACTGAGAAGACGACCCACGGTATGGAAGCCCAGTACCTTCACCACGTACATTCTGGCTTCCCCACGTACGTTTTGGCCAGAAAGACCTGGTGAAATTACTTGGCGTGGTGCCGCATGTCCGGACCGTGCGGACGGCGTCGGTCCTTACGGCTGTGCAGATCGTGTGGTTCTCCCACCAAGCGGCTCGCGGGACATCGAGCATCAATCACCAAAACCGGACACCGCGACCGCGCCATCAGGCCAAACACGATCACCGCCGCCGATTCCTCGCCCGCCGGCCGCCGGGCAGCCTCGACCTAATTCATGGCCGATCAGTTGCATACTAAATTGTCACAAGTCAGGTTCCGGCCAGAGACCAGGCCTAGTGAAGCGACTTATCAGAATGTCCGGCTAACCTCGGACAGCAAATGAAGCAGATCTCGTAAAAGATAAGCGATCCCGTAGCGGCCTCTTCTCTACCTTGAGGACGAGTCGTGAAAACAAGTGGTTAGCCGTTGGCTGGGCGACTTCATAGTCAGAGAACGCCGCCGGCCGACTCGCGTGACGAATTCGCCAGGCTTCCGATTTCCCGCCATATGACGTGGGGCTGCCCATGCTCGCGTTCAGCGCCGTAGCTGAACGTCGCCCACCCGTAATCGCCCCACCTCATTTCGAATACGCCAGGATAACCGGTTATCTCTCGTACTCGCAATGATGGCCGGAACAGGTGATCAGGCACCACCAGGTCTGGCTCGAAGGCTTCGAGCACGACCTCCCTGAAGGAGGCCTGCTGCTCAGGTGTGAGGCGTCTCCAGTCCAGCTCGAAACTAGGAAGCGTCTCAAAGGTCGCCATCAAGTATCAGCCGCGGCTGAGGTTGTCGAGACGGGCGGACAGCACCTCGTCGGAGCGATGCATAGCCCCTCCTCCAGCGGCGATCTCCTCGTTCGCTTGCCGTTCACCGGCCCGCCGCCCCCGGGGTGAAGTACGGATCTGGTCGCTTGGGATGGAGACGAAGCCCCTGGCTCTAATCGTCCCGTCCTCGTCGACGGCGAACTCGATCTGGTCGCCCTCGCTGACGCGCAGCGCCCGCCTGATCTCCTCAGGCAGGGTTAGCTGCGCCTTCGGCCGCAGCCTCGACCGAACGGTGATCCGCGGTCGAGGCTGCTGCTTAGCGCTGACCCCGCTCATAATCCTCATGTCCATTTCTCCGAAAGTCGGATTTTCCGACTAACTGTTCTCTTTAAATATAATTATTGGACTCGAGCCACATGTCAAGGGAGTCCAACTTTCCTACTCTCCCGATCTCGCAAATTCTGGAAATCGCTTACTCCTATTATCCATGCGATACGCCGTAAGATGCCTTTGAACATAGACAGAAAGCAGCCCGTTGTGATTCTCTAGGGCGTAGCGAGAATCTAGGTCACGTCAGTCGCCTTGATCACAATGTCGGCAGAGCTTGGCGTGGCCCGAATCTTTGGGGCGTGGATAGAGCAGATGGAGGGGGTCGCGTGGAGGGTTCGGACTGACCACGCGTCACTTAAGGGGACTTGTGCGGCACGTACCCGGCTCGAGCGGGGCCGTTGCGTGAAACAGGGGGGGTGGGGTTGAGGGATGTCGGATTCTGTTGCTTTTCCGCGCAGCCCTGCTGACCGGCTCACCGACCGGTCGAGCACATGGAAGAGGACATACGTTCGTCGTGTCACGGTCGCAGATTTCGGCGCCGCCGTCGTGGCCGTGGTCATAGCCGCGAGCTTGCGTTTCGGAAGCGGTGTCACCGGCGAGTACCTGGTGCTTACCGTGGTGCTGCCGCCGCTGTGGATCATCGCGGTGCGTGTTGTCGGCGGCTATGAGATGCGATTCCTTGGCACCGGCTCGGACGAGTTCCGGCGGGTGCTGAACGCCTGGGTTACCTTCACCGCCGCGCTTGTCCTCATTTCGTACTTGGTCAACCACGAGCTGTCCCGGGAGTACATCGCGATCACCATGTCGGTGATGGTCACGCTTGACATGCTTGCCAGGTTCGGGTTGCGAAAGCGACTGCACCGGGTTCGCGCGCACGGCCAGTGCATGTCGACCGTGGTGGCCGTCGGCCACGAGCCCGCGGTGGGGCAGCTTATCCGGGAACTCCGCCGGGAGCCGTATCACGGCCTGGAGGTTGTTGCCGCGTGCCTGGCCGGAAAGTCCGCTGCCAGCGAGGTGGCCGGGGTGCCGGTGGTCGGCGGCCTTGATGCCACCGCCGACGTGGTGCGCAACATCGAGGCGGGCACGGTGGCGGTGCTGCCCTGCCCGGAAATGGACGGCATTAAGCTCCGGACGCTCGCCTGGGAACTCGAGAAGACCAGAACGGACCTCTATGTCGCACCCGCGTTGCTTGATGTGGCCGGGCCGCGCACTACGGTCAGGCCGACCGCCGGCCTGACCCTGCTGCACGTGGACCACCCGCAGCTGAGCGGGCCGCGTCAAGTGCTCAAGGACTTCTTCGACCGCTCGGTGGCCGTGCTGGTGCTGCTCGTGTTCTCACCGCTGATGCTCGGGATCGCCCTGGCCGTCCGGCTCTGCGACAAGGGCCCGGCACTGTTCACTCAGGTTCGGGTCGGCAAGGACGCGCGTCCGTTCAAGATCTACAAGTTCCGCACGATGGTGGTGGACGCGGAGGAGCGCCTGGCAGAACTCCGGGAGGAGAACGAGTTCGACGGGGTGCTCTTCAAGATCCGCAAGGATCCGCGCATAACGCCCCTCGGGGCACGGCTGCGGAAATGGTCGCTCGATGAGCTGCCGCAGCTGTTCAACGTGTTGCTGGGCGAAATGTCACTGGTCGGACCGCGGCCCGCGCTGCCGGACGAGGCAGCCAGGTACGCGGATCACGTCCGGCGGCGGCTGGTTGTCAAGCCGGGGCTGACCGGCATGTGGCAGGTTAACGGCCGCTCCAACCTCTCCTGGGACGAGACGGTCCGGCTCGACCTGCGTTACGTCGAGAACTGGTCGCTCGCTCTCGACCTGCAAATCCTATGGAAGACGTTCTCGGTAATCTTCAGGGGGCCCGGTGCCTACTAGCGCGGTGATATCGGAGCAGGCTGTCGCAGACTCGGCCTTCGACAGCCCTGACACGGACGGTTCTGGTGTCGCGGATCTCGATGTGACCAGGCTGGTGCGCAGGGCCGCCAACGGCGATCCGCACGCGTGGGAGAGCCTCGTCGATCGGTATGGCCGGCTCATCTGGTCGATTACCAGGGACTTCAGGCTCCTCGAGAGCGATGCGGCGGACGTATTCCAGACGACCTGGATGCGGCTGATCGAGCACATCGACCGGATCGAGCATGCCGACCGGATTGGTTCCTGGCTCGCGGCAACGGCGCGAAACGAATGCCTGCGATCCCTGGCCGCCCGCAAGAGACTGGTGCTCTCTCACGAGGATGACCCGTTCGACGGCCCCGCAAGGCATGAGCCGGAAGTCGATGAGGCGCTACTCACGGCGGAGCGCGTGGCGGGGGTGCGCGAGGCCATGACCCAGCTGCCCTGGCGCTGGCAGCGCCTCATGGAGATGCTTATGGCCGACCCGCCCGCTTCTTACGCGGAGATCTCCGACGAACTCGGGCTCCCGGTGGGCAGCATCGGTCCGACGAGAGGGCGCTGCCTTGCCCGGTTGCGCGTGCTGCTCGCCATCTCCTTAGCCCGAACCGAGCGCATCGGCGTCTACCCACCGACCACCGTGCGCCTCGACTTCCGGGTAGCTGACGCGAACCTCTGCCATCAGGTCAGAGACGAACAGCGCCACCTCATCCGGGCGCCGCGCGATGAGTTCGGCCGGGCTAATCACCGGAATCGTGGTCCCCGGCATGCGCAGCCCGCGCTTGGCGGGTGAGGCGTCTGCCACCGCGGGCAGCAAGTCGCTGTCAACCCGCGCGGCGCGCAGCAGCGCGATGGCACGCGAGGCAGCGCCGTAGCCGAGCACGGTCCTTCCGGCGGCCGCGCTCTCGGCAAGCCAGCCGTGCAGCGCGACCGACCTTGACCGGACGTCTTGCTGCAGCCCGCGCAGAACGTCCGGATCGCACACCCCGGTGCGCTCTTCAGCGGACAGAACGGCCTTGACCGTCTCGTCGGGTGTTCCGGAAACGTCAGCGTCACGGACCGCGGCGAGCAGCACGGTACCGCCGTAGAGGTCGAAGTACCAGGTCGTGCGCGGACTGAAGCCGACGGCGGCGAGCATCGCGCGGAGCGCGGTCGTGGAGTAGTACGCGTAGTGGCCATGCCGCAGCGCGTTCCACTGGCCCTGCCGGATGATCGTATCGAGGGAGTGATACTGCAGGAGCAGGACTCCGGCCGGTGCCAGCCGCCCGACCCGCTCGGCGAGCGCACCGGCCTGGTCGGCCGCGTGCATCATGCCGAAGCAGTCGAGGATGACATCGGCCCGGCCGGCGCCGTCCAAGGGCCGCAGGCCCCGGCCGGCGAGCAGGCCGAGCCAGGAACCGCCGTGCGGGCTGCCGTACTCAGCCACCCGCGCCCCGGCCCGCAGCAGGCCCGCGGCCGCGACCCGAGCCACAGCGTCGGCGGCCTGCGCTACGAGTGCGGCGGGCTCGGCGCCCTTGGGCTCTTCCGGCACGGTCGGGTCGTCGAGCAGCTGTGCCAGGCCGCAGTGCGAGCAGAGCCACATCTGCAGCGGGTGAATCGGGTCGGGTCCCGGATCGCTGTAACGCGGAAAGTAGTCGCAGGCCGGCTGGCTGCCGAGATCGAGTACCACGTGCCCCGCACCGCGGCGGCAGGCCCGGCATTCGTGGGCGTTCACGAACACCCCAATCCAGTCCTCATGCGACGGATCCCATGCCGCCGCTCGTATCAACCAGACCCGTTCCTGATCGTATAAATACGGCCATCCGCCCAACATCGAAGGCTTGATTGCCGCCTGTTCGCAGCCGGATGGGGGGACCATGTTTGATGGATATGCGTGCCGTCTATGCGGTGCTTGCCTTACGCGTTCCTTCGTCGACCTCGGGATGTCTCCGCTCTGTGAGAGCTACCTTCCGGCGGAGAACGTCGACGCGCCCGAGGTGTTCTATCCGCTGAACGTATTGCTATGTGAGGGGTGCCTTCTCGTTCAGCTCCCCGCGTACGTGCCGGCGGAGGACATCTTCTCGGAGTACGCGTACTTTTCGTCGTACTCCGATTCATGGGTCGCCCACGCCAAACGGTATGCCGGTGAGATGACCACACGGCTTGGCCTTTCGTCCGCCAGCCTCGTGACCGAGGTCGCGAGCAATGACGGCTACCTGCTGCAGCACTTCGTCACCGCCGGCATTCCGGTACTCGGCGTCGAGCCGGCCAGTAATGTCGCGGCGGCCGCCCGCGCCAAGGGCATCCGTACCGTAGTGGAGTTCCTGGGACCCTACACCGGCGCCGCGATCGCCGCCGAGTATGGCCAGGCGGACCTGGTAGCCGCTAACAACGTCCTCGCCCACGTGCCGGACATCCGCGGGTTCGCCGAGGGACTGCGCGAGCTTGTCAAGGACTCGGGACTGGTGACGCTCGAATTTCCGCACCTGCTCCGGCTGATCGAGCGGCGGCAGTACGACACGATCTACCACGAGCACTTCTCGTACCTATCACTGCTGACGGCATGCCGAGCGCTGGCGACAGCGGGACTGCGCGTCGTCGACGTCGAGGAGCTGAGCACGCATGGCGGCTCGCTCCGGGTCCACGCCCGGCCCGCCGAAGACGCTGGTGAGCCCGAAGAGCGCGTGAAGACGGTGCTTGACGCGGAAGAAGCGGCGGGCCTGCACACCGTCGCTGGGCATGAGGGGTTCGCTGGCGAGGTGCTGCGGATCAAGAGCGATTTGGTCGAATTCCTCATCGCCGCAGCGCGAGAGGGCAAGTCCGTCGCAGGCTACGGCGCCCCTGGCAAGGGAAACACGCTGCTGAACCACTGCGGGATCCGGTCGGACCTGCTTGCGTATACCGTCGACCGGTCGCCGGTGAAGCAGGGAAAGTTCCTGCCAGGCACGCACATCCCGATCTACCCGCCGGAGCGCATCGCGCACACCAAGCCGGACTACGTCCTCGTGCTGCCGTGGAATCTGCGGGACGAGATCAGCGAGCAGCTCGGCTACGTGCGGGCCTGGGGAGGACGTCTGGTCTTCCCGATCCCCGCGCTCGAGGTCAGCTAGCAAAGTCGTCTAGGGGAGTGGCTATGAAGGTCGTGTTGTTCTGCGGGGGCCTCGGAATGCGAATGCGGGACGGGGTAACGAACGCGCCCAAGCCCATGGCAATGATCGGGGAACGGCCGCTGCTTTGGCACGTCATGCGCTACTACGCGCACTACGGGCACACCGAGTTCGTGCTCTGCCTGGGCTACGGAGGCTCGGCCGTCAAGGACTTTTTCCTGAGTTACGACGAGACGCGTTCCAACGACTTCGTGCTCGAGGGCGCCGATCGGCAGGTCCAGCTCTTCAAGACCGACATCTCGGACTGGCGGGTCACCTTCGTCGACACCGGCCTGCACTCCGCGATCGGCGAGCGGCTCCGCCGGGTCCGCCGCTTCGTTGAGGACGAGGAGATGTTCCTCGCCAACTACGCGGACGTCTTCACCAACGCGCCGCTGCCGGATATGATCTCGCGCTTCGCGGCCACTGACGCGGTGGTCAGCCTGCTGGCCGTACCGCCGGCCTCGACACACCACGTCGTGGATATCGGCGACAACGGACTCATCACGCAAGTGACCCCGGTACGGGACCTGCGCCAGTGGGAGAACGGCGGGTATTTCGCGATCCGGCCGGAGATCTTCAACCACCTCAACGAGGGCGAAGACCTCGTAGAGGACGCGATCGTGCGACTGGTCGACCAAGGGCGCGTTCTCGCCTATCCGCACAAGGGCTACTGGTCGCCGGCCGACACCGTCAAGGAGCGCGCCCAGTTGGAGGAGATGTACAACCGGGGGGACTGCCCATGGATGATCTGGGATCCCGAGCGCTCCAGGCGGGCCGCCGCGACGACCTCGGCTGAGATTCTCGCCAGGCGTGACGGCGCGGCGATCCTGACGTGATCACGCTGCGGCTCGGCCCGTCGGCTGCCGGGCCACTGTCCGTGCTGGCACTCGGGGCACACCCCGACGACATCGAGATCGCAGCGGGCGGCACGCTGCTCAGCCTGGCCGGCCGCCACCCTGGCCTGCGCGTCAGGTACGTGCTTTTCACCGGGGCACCCGAGCGCCAGCAGGAAGCGCGAGCGGCGGCCTGTGCGTTCACCCCCGGCGCCGACCTTGAGGTGGAACTGCACGACCTGCCCGATGGCCGTCTGCCCGCCGTCTACGGACAGGTCAAGGAGATCCTCGAGGGCGTCGCGGCGTCCTTCAGGCCGGATGTCATACTCGCGCCGTCTCCAGGTGACGCGCACCAAGACCACCGGACGGTGGGTGAACTGGTGCCGACGGCCTTCCGGGACCAGCTCTGCCTGACATACGAGATCCCGAAGTGGGACGGCGACATGGGCCGTCCGAACACGTACTTCCCGCTGACCGATGAGATCGCGCGGCAGAAGGCCGAACTGCTCGGCAAGTACTACCCGTCGCAGCGGAACCGTGACTGGTGGGGGGAAGAGACGTTCCTCGCGCTCGCGCGCTTGCGCGGCTTGGAGTGCCGTACACACTACGCCGAGGCGTTCATCTGCTCGAAGCTCGTTTTCTCGTGACTTCCTTACCGTGCTTCGTGCGCGATCTCCGCGCCCGGCATCGGGAAAGGCCCGCTGATCTGGCGGCGCAACGTCTCATCCACGAGGCCCGCCGACAGCAGCTCACGGATCCGGCGCAGCCGGACGAAGCGCGGTGAGATGAAGTCGTCGTAGCTCAGCCTATGCCGGGCGTAGGCTTCGGCGAGCTCATCGACGCCGTCCCGCACCCTCCAGCGGAGTTTCAGATCCGGGAAGGTGTCGGCCAGCTTGGAGAAGTCGACGCGGTAGTCGCGCAGGTCCGGCCCGGCGTCTTCCGCGAACGATATCTGCGACCCCGGCACCGCGTCGCGCACCAGGTCAGCAATGTTCCTGACCTGCACGTTGTCTTCCGGGCGGCCGATGTTGAACGCCTCGTCGTGGACGAGCTCGCGCGGGGCCTCGAGAACGGCAAGGAAGGCCCGGCTGATGTCTTCGATGTGCACCAGCGGCCGCCAGGGCGACCCGTCGCTTTCCAGGCGCACCTGGCCGGTGGTCATCGCGACGGCGGTGAGGTTGTTCACGACGATATCGAGGCGCAGTCGCGGCGAGGCGCCGTACGCGGTGGCGTTGCGAAGGTAGGTCGGGCTGAACGCGTCGTCGGCCAACAGCGACAGGTCGCGCTCGGCCAGCACCTTGGTCTCGCCGTACGGCGTGACCGGAAGGAGCTCAGCGTCTTCAGCCACAGCCCGCGAGCCGGCCGCACCGTACAGGCTGCACGAGGACGCGAACAGGAAGCGCTCGACGCCGGCCTGTTTCCCGGCCTGGGCCAGGCGCAGCGTCCCCTCGTGATTGATCGAGTACGTCGCCGCCGGGTTGAGGTTACCGAGCGGGTCATTGGACAGCGCGGCCAGGCAGATCACCGCGTCGTAGCCGGCCAGCTGGCTCGCCTCGGCATCCCTGATGTCGAGCGTCGGCCGCACGCCGGTACCCTCTGGCGCGGCGCCGAAGTCACATCCCTCATACAGGCCGACATCGAGCCCGTCCACCTGGTGCCCGGCCCTGCGCAGGAAAGGAACCAGAACGGTGCCTATATAGCCGCGATCACCCGCAACGAGAACCTTCACCAACATACGAGCTGCGAACACGCGGCCCTGATACATCCCGAGGGGATCTGGTCACGCATAGGTTACGGAGAGTAAAGTCGGGAATTCGCCGATAGCTTCCGCTCGCTTCCCGCCGAGCATGTCGGCTCCGCCCGGCCGGAGCCCGCGGGCGTTTGCCGTATCACGGCCCCCCATTCGGGAGTCTGTATGTACAGGAGTTTCAGGCTTCCTACGGGCAGACCCAACGCGCGGAAAGTAAAGGTGAGTTGATGAAGGAGGGCAGCGCCGAATCAGCCCGGTTCGAGCCGACGGTGTTCGGTGCCATACGGCGCTACCGCATCATGGTTATCGTCTTCGCGCTCGTAGGCCTGGTGGGAGCCGTTGCGTACACGAAGTACGTCAAGAAGACTTACCAGGCCGCGGCCAGTGTTACGGTGCCTGTGCCCCAGTCGCTGCAGACCCCGGATCCCGCGCAGTACCTCGACAGCCAGGTGCTGCTCTTGGAGTCGCCGGCCGTCGCCCAGCGAGCGGCCAGTCTCGCCGACGCGGCTTTGCAGGGCAACAGCTTGTCTGCCGCCGACTTTTCCACCTCTGGTGGCTCGGTAAGCATCACCCCGCCGATCGGTGCCAGCGCGGGCAGCTACGGGGCCAGCATTGTCGACGTGGGGTTCACCAACCCGAACGCAAGGGTCGCCCAGGTCGGCGCCAACTCCTTCCTTCAAGCCTTCAGCGACGTGCGGTCCGCCACCATGGTGGCCCAGTTCAAGAACGCGATCGCCGGCATCGACAGCGCCATTAACGAAACGACCGACCCGGTCCAGCTAGCAGCCCTCGAGAGCCAGCGGACGCAACAGCTGGTCAATGAGCAGGTCGACCTGGCGCAGCTTCCCACTGTGTCGTGGGCCAGCGAGCCCGCCGGCCCGGTCAGCGGCGGCTCGAAGAAAGCCGCATTGCTCGGGCTCGTGATCGGGTTCGTGATCGGCGCCACTCTCGCCTACGTACGGGCCAGCCGCCGGCGAGGCTTCAGGGACCGGCAGGATCCCGCGGCGCTCTACGGTGTGCCGCTGATTGGCGAGATCCCGGCCTTCGAGGCTGAAAAGGCGCTGCGCTCGAATGGAGCGGCAGCAAGTGGCCTGCCAGTGAGCGCCAGCCCGCACTCTGCCGTCGCCGAAGCGTTCCGTTTCACGGCCGGATCCCTTGAGCGGATCCGCGCGGAACGGGGCCCGCAACTGTCGCTGGTTTTCGTATCGCCGCTCGCCGACGCAGACAAGAGCATGGTCGTTGCCAACCTGGCTCTTGCCATCGCCGATGGCGGCACCCGCGTGCTCGCCGTGGACGCCGATGCGGGCGACGGAGACCTGACCGCTTGGCTGCTGCCCGGGATCCCTGTCGGCGGTGGCCTGGAACAGGTGCTGGCCGGGCAGCAGCAGCTGCTGGGGTGCATAAAGCCCAGCCCGCTCAACGACGCGGTCAGCGTCCTCGCGTCGGGTCCGCCGCTACAGCGCCGGGTGACAGGCGCGGCCCGCTCCAAAGCAGCGTCTGCGCTGCTCGCCACGGGGAAGTCCAGCTTCGACATCGTGCTGATCGACAGCCCAGCCCTGCTGCAAGTGGCCGACGCCACCGAGCTGGTCGACGCCTCCGACGCTGCGATCATCGTCCTCAGTCCCAACGAGCAGATCAGGGACCATCTCGAGATGGTGAACCGCCTCAAGCTCATCGGGACCGACGTTGCCGGCTACATCTACAGCCAGGCGCCGATGCCGCCGCAACTTGCACGTTACCTGCGCAACGGTTCATCGGGCCGCCCAGCGGACATCCGAAAAGCGGTGCTTCTGGCTCTTTCCGGCAGCCGGCCATCGAACGGCGGAAGCAATCCGTCCTCTGCAGCGGACGCCTGAGTAAGCGCCGTGGCGTCGTCCTTGCTGAACCGTGAGCCAACCGCCGATGTCCTCATGAATGCGCCTGGCCGGGCACGGGGGGCGGCGTCAGGGAATCTGCTTGTCCTCTATGGCCGACTGCTCGGCCCGCTCCTCGGCGGCTATATGCTGCTGGACAAGGGGTGGGCGTATATTCGTCTCCCGGGGACGCCGTTGTACATCGGCGAGATGGTTCTCACGGTCGGCGCCCTCGGGGTCCTTGCCGCCACTGGATATCTCCGGATCCCGGTCAGGGACGAGCCGATCCTGGCGGTGCTTGCCGCGTTCTTTCTCTGGGGATTCATCCGGTTCTTGCCTGGATTTGAATCCTACGGAATCCAGGCCCTACGCGACTTCGCACTGGTCTACTACTGCCTCTTCGCGTTCTTTACCGTCGCGGCGCTGGCCAGGGCCCCGGACCTCCTTGACCGCTGGCTCGCCCAGCTCGCCCGGTTCGTGCCGTGGCTGCTCATCTGGCTCCCGTTCGCCGTGGTCCTGCCTCTGCACATACGTGGGCCCAGCGTGCCATTCAGCGGCACGCCGGTTCTGTCGCACAAACCAGGGAACGCCGCCATCGCCGCGGTCATCGCTCTCGGCGCCATGTGGCTGTTCCCCGGTACGCGCAGCGCTCGAAGCCGAGTGGCGTTGAGCCTGCTGGCTCTTGTGGTGATGGCGCTGTCCGCCACCCAGAACCGCGGCGGTCTGGTCGGCGCGACGGCGGGCCTCCTGGTCGGGCTCCTTTTCTTGCCCTCTAAGGACCGGCTTCGGTTGATCGTGCGAGCCGTCGTGATCATTACCCTGGGATTGGGCCTCGCCGTCCAGCTGTCGCTCAAGATCCCGAGCTCCGAAGCCCGGAGCCGGGCGTTGTCGGCGTCACAGCTCATCGAGAACATAACGAGCATCGGAGGCTCACGGTCCGGCCAGCTTGCTGGCACGGTGGCCGGCCGTAACGTGCTATGGACACTGGTCTACGACGAGCAGGTGCGCGAGGGCCTGCTCGTCGAAGGATTCGGATTCGGTGTCAACCTCCCCTATCTCGTGAACGACACCCAGGTGACCAACGGGTCCGACCCATTGCGCAGCCCGCACAACTCACACGACGACGTGCTTGCCCGGATGGGATTGATAGGCATTTTCCTGTGGATCGGGCTCTGGCTGGGCTGGTACTGGCGCATGGTCACGGGCTGCCGACGCCTGGCGCGGCGCGGGATGCACGTTCGCCGGCAGGTAGGGGTGCTCTGCCTCATGGCGGTCACGGCATTCTTGGTGTCCTCGTTCTTCGATCCCCAGCTGGAGGGAGCGCAGGTAGCCGCTCTGATGTGGACTGCGTGCGGGATCGGAGTGGCAGTGACCAGCTTCCGAGGCTGGTTTGGCCGGCAAGTGTCGGCCTCCAGCACAGCGGAGTCCCCGTCCGCTTCGCTAAGCCGAGATGCGCTACGGGGCTGACCCAGATCACCCCCTGGTTCGCCAGGCAAGCTCCTGAGGCGGATGGCAGTTGCGGCTTCGCCGGCTGAATAACCGGCAGGTTCCTACCGCAAACGTTCCCGCATTTTCCAGCCAGTAGGTTTGCCATGTGGAGAAGTCCAGCCATCCGTTTAGCCATGCGAACCAACCAAATGTGTGACCGTCATTTGGATGAATGATCGATGTCACGCAATAGTGGTTATTACGAAAGATATTGTTCTGATTGGTGAAGATGCCGTTCCCTGCACCGTCTTGAAAGGCGCCAGTGGCGCCTTCGGCCATAGTAATCCAATTGTTTTCAACCAGTACATTTTGGACATTGCACGGGCCGTGCCAGGCCATGATTTGCTCGGGACAGTCGGAGCGCGGGGACTCAATCAGTGATATGGCATTGTAGTTATTCACTACTCTGTTGCCAGAGATGATCAGCGGTGCGGAGGCGCTTAGCGCTCCCGACCGTCGAAGCTGGATACCGGCATCCCATGCCCAGCCTTGCCGATTGCCTCCTCCCGGCGACGACGGCATCCCGTTGTCAGTGACCGTATTGTTGATGATGGTAGCGTTGATGGACAGTTCCTCGTAGATTCCCGGCCCCCAGTTATTGCTGACCCTATTGTCGTCGAACGTGGTGTTGACATTATTGGTATCAGCCCACAAGCCAGGACCGCCGTTATCATGCACGTAGTTGGACACAAAGGTGAGGTCCATGGTGCCGTAGGCTTTGCCGCCGCCGGCCTCCCAGCCCGCATCGATCGCCAGATTGTAATTATTGTATGCGATCTCGTTGTCCTGATACAGGCCGCCCTTACCGTGCGCCGAGAACCCTTCCTGGCCGTTGTGGTCGATCAGGTTGCCAAGCACCCGGACGTTGTCGCCAGTTGCTACTCCGGCAGCCGTATTATCGGTGATGTGGTTGTTCTGGATAACCCAGCCAGGGCCGTTATAATCCTGGATTGCTCCAGCCTGCAGCGGTGTATTGAAGTCTCGAATGATAAATCCTCGGACTGTGACATCCGATGGGCCATGCGGGGTCAAATCACCGTAAATCGCGTAACGTGCTGATTTGCCGCCGACGAGGCTAGCTGCCCGGTCGCCGCCGTCCAACACGTCGCCCGACTTGGGTATGAGCGACGATACCTGGTAACTGCCGTGGCTAAAGCAAAAGGTGGTACCGGGCGGGGCGTAATTGATGGCAGCCTGCACATTACTGGTCGGTGTCAAGAGGGTGCCGCTACAGACTTGACCGGACCTGGCCGATGGGCTCGCGGACGAAGAACTGACACCTGCGTGCTGCCCACTGTCGCCTGCCGCCAGGGTAGCACCAACCGCCGCCGCCACCAGAGCCGCTGATATTGCAAGCATAAGCAATCCCATGGATTTGGATGGCTTATGCTGGATATCACGCACCGCTATACTCCGGATTCTTATGGTCCTCGCTTGCGAATATGGTCAGCTTACTAGGTCGCTCAATTTCGTAGCTATGCCGCCGCGTTCTCCCGGCCAGGCGGATAGTCCGGCGGTGATGAGTGCGCGGCGCAGCTTGGCGAGCATGTCCGCGGTGGATTCTCACGCCTAGCCTTCAAGGCTGACGTTGTAGACATCTGCCTGGAAGGTGCCGGAGGATCCGTCTGGCGGCAGCTGGGTGAACCAGATGAGCACGTAGCGGCCGCGCGCTGGGCCGGTGAGGTCCAGGGACACTTGCCCGCCGGCATCAGATGCGTGCGCGACCGGGCGCAGGTCCGTCAGCGATGACGCCGTGGCCCCGACGCGCAGCTGGAAATCCGCGCCCGGTGTCTTGCCGAGCAGGACCCGGACGGTGCTGATGGTCACTGTCCGGCCCATGTCCAGGAGCAGGCCGGTGCCCGGCTTCAGGTCCGCGAAGGACGGGCTGGCATACCATTGCGTGTTCCAGGCGGTGGCGGGATTGCCGTCAATCGCGAGGTAGGCGAGCTGGCTGTTCTCGCCCAGGCCGTCCCCGTACGGGTCGAACGACACCGCGCTGAGCGGTTTAAGTGCCCGCGCCCGGTCACGGGGGTGCGTGACCAGGGCACGCCCGGTGCCGCCGTCGGCCTGTGCGCCGACGGCCTTGGCGGGTGCGCCGGCGGTTGGGTGGGTTCGGGCCGGCCCGTGCGCCAGTACCCAGCCGACGGCGATTACCGCCAGCGCCACGCCTCCCGTGGCGAGCAGCAACCTGCCCACGGCCACGGGCACCTTCACCCGTAGGTCCCGCCGTGCCGGTATCAGTAGCGTAGAAGATGCGGCCGCCCCTGATGCCGGGTCGCGCCGCACCGTGTCGCCCGGCGTAGCGGGAGCAGACCTCGGAACGGCCAGGGCCAGCCTGCTGCCGCGCCGCCAGTTCGGGCGGATCAACCAGAACCGGTGACCGGCGGGCAGGTGGCCCATTTCCTTTTGTGCTGCGTGCAGCTGCCACCACCCGTACACCGCGGCAATCCACATGGCAACGGCGGCGCCCCACACTGCCCCGGCGGTTCCTGTCGAAAAAGCACCCGCCATAGAGAAGGTGACGTAAAGAACGGCCATGAAAAGTGTCAGGCGCAGGCTCCGCCGCGACGCCCCAAGAGCATGCAAGCCCGTGCTGGATCCAGAGCCCATGCCCTGGCCTACGACGAAGAACATCGACGGCAGCACCAGCGGATATGTTGACCGCCAGATCGGTCCCAGCAGCCAGTGACCGAGCCCCCTCGGCACCGCTATCAGCAGTACGATTCCCCAGACAAGCCCGGCGGCGCTAAGTCCACCGGTGAGGAGCGCGCAGAACAGCGTCAGATGTCGAGGCGAGCGGCGCAGGACCCGGGCAGCCTCTGGAATGGCAACAAGAGCTATCCCGAAGAACACGATGTTAATCGGGCCGAACAGCGTGGCAGCGGCCTGCACAGAGCCCAGAGCGGCCAGGCCCAAGGCAATGCTGACGCTGTAGGCACGGAGCTGAACCGCGGTGCTTTGCGCGGTGCCCTCCGCGAGGTAACGGGGGCCGAGATCACGGTGCTGCGACACCCATCTCCATGCGCCAGCCAGTCTGGGGATTACCCGCGCTTGCCATGGGCCGACGGCCGCGCCGATAGTTGCCGTGGCACCCCACGCGAAAACGACCCAGAAGACATCTGCGTGATGGGTCGCGCGCAGCAGCGCCAGGGCGGGAAACAGCGTCAGCACCCAGATAGTGTCGTTGATGAATGCCTGGCCACCGCGCCCTAGCGCGAAGAACGCGAACCGCCAGCTGTCCTGCAATAGCAGTCCCGGCATCGTCAGTCCCAGGGCCAGGAAGGCGGCCTCGGCCGGGCCGCTGAGCACCGACGCCGCCACGACTATGCAGGCGCCGGTGGCCAGGCCCACAACCGCCGCGGTCCCGGTACAGTCAGTGACGGCACGCCGCCAGGTCGGGAGGTCCGTGCCGCTGAACCTGACCATCAGCGGGTCGGTCGCGAGGCCACGTGACGCGTTGAGCGCGAACCCATAGGTGACGTATGCGAGGCTGAACGCGCCGAACTGTACGGCCCCCAGCGCATGGACCACGTAAATGCTCACCGCGAAGTTGGTCAGGCTGGACATCACCTGGTCCGCCAGACCCCAGCCAAGACGGCGGGAAGCGTCACCCCGCAGCTGCCGCAGAACCGCCATTGGTGACCGGGGCACGCCCGGCTCGGTCGTCTCTACGTCGACGTCTAGCTCAGCCGCCATCCGTATCCCCCGAAGGGGTCACGGTATGCCACGCGGACGGCAAGGAGTTGACCCACGGCAGCCGCATGGATCGCCTGAAGAGGCCGACGTGGCATCTGCGCAGCCCTGCCCAAGCACCGCTGACGGACGACACCTTCGACCCCGGCACCGATGTAGCTCTGTTATATGCTGCGCGGACTCTCAATCGCTCTCTCCAGGCGGGGGACATGAGCCGGGCCCCGGCGAGAACGCCCGTCCCCATAGGGACAAGACCCGCGCCGATCCGCTCTTGATACCCTGGTAGCCGCTTTAGGTTTCCGATCGGCAAGCAGCTTCGGCGACGGCTGACCGGTGCCCTCCGGCCGCCGCCTGATGCGGAACGGGGTCCGCAGCGCCGGCACGTCCAGCCGGGAGCGGGTTCGGTCCACGACGGTGCGGAAGACCGGTCCATCCCTCGCGCCATAGGGATACAGCGCGGAGGATCTACCGCCGGGCACAGGAGCGTCCAGCCGATGGCTGCGGCACGGCGGACCCCCGCAGGCTCGCGAGCAGGTGCTGGACCGGCACCGCGGGGCTCTCGCCGAAGGTTTGCCTCGAGCAGCCGGGGACCGGTCAGCGGATCCTCCAGACCCTTATCCGCGCCGGCACCCGGCGGCCGTCGACGGGCGCATCAGCGCGCTTGCAATAGCCATGCACGCAGGCAGTTTCCGCGCCGCAGCCCAGGCTCGCCACGGCCCGGCCCGAAGTCCTCGCCCGCGCCTCGATCACCTCGCCTGCGTCCTGGCCCCCGGCCCGATGTATCAGCATGGAGCCGTCGCGGATCTTACATATAGCGGCCACTGCGGCGGCCGCCCAGACCGTCTCCGGAACCTAAGGGGCTAACGATGAACGGGCCTGAAAGTCGTCGTGCAGAGCGTCAGCGTCGCCGCGCCTCGGGTGGAACGTGAGTTAAGGAGTTCATGGAGGTGAGAGCCGCACCCCGGCTAAGCATCGGGCTCCCCGTCTATAACGGCGAGAAATACCTCGCCGAGACGCTCGACTCACTGCTGGGTCAGAGCTACGAGGATTTCGAGCTGATTATTTCGGACAATGCCTCAACCGACGGCACCGCTGGAATCTGCCGTCGCTACGAGAAGCAAGACTCCCGGATCCGCTA
>Ga0210393_10001528_pt1 | contig 19295 bp, 18 predicted proteins | sample IncBWC27OmetaG_FD_160068 | JGI IMG/M metagenome (GOLD analysis project Ga0210393, IMG submission 160068) | Forest soil microbial communities from Barre Woods Harvard Forest LTER site, Petersham, Massachusetts, United States - Inc-BW-C-27-O ... | reverse complement strand
TAATCCGTGTGTGGACGTGGTAGCGAAGAACTGAGTCCGGAGTGAAATTCACGCGCCCGCGTCTCTCGAACGAGCTTGCGGATATTGCCGGCGTTCGTCCCCGCACCCGGCAAAATAATGATGCGGTCACCTGCCTGCTCGACAAGTTTGCCCAGCACCGCACTGCCTTCCGCTGCCGTAGCAGCCCCGCCCGAAGTTAGAATGCAAGTCGCGCCCGTCTGAATCACATCTTCCAGCGCCTTCTGCAAATCCGCACACTCATCAAACGCGCGATGAAAAGTCACCGGAAGCGGCCGAGCCAGCTCAACCAGCTTCCGCGTCCGCGCAACATCCACTTGTTTGTCCGGCGTTAAGATTCCCAGCACCACGCCATCCATTCGGAACTCTTTCGCGATATCGATATCCCGCTTCATCGCAGCGAACTCTTCCGGGCTATAGACAAAGTCTCCGCCGCGCGGACGCACCATCGAAAAAATCGGCAGGCAAACTTGCTTTCGTGCCCCGCGGATCAATTCCACACTCGGCGTCACCCCACCGACGGACAGGTCGCCGCAAAGTTCGATGCGATCCGCGCCGCCCCTCTCCGCTGCGGCTGCGCCCTCGACCGCTTCCACGCTGATCTCTAGAAGATAGCGGCCCGCCATCGTCAGTTCCCCGTGAAAGGATGCGCGTGCGTGAGCGTGGTATGGTTCCAGTTCCAGAGCATGCCGAGGACGGCGACGGCGTTCCAGCCCCAGAGGAAGAGGCGCATCTGAAAGGGAGTGTAGTGGCGGTTTTTCCAGAAGAGAAGTGCATCGAGCACAAACCAGACGGAGCCGAGACCGAGAAATCCGGTGACGATCGCGTCGCCAAAATAAAAATGCACGAGCAAACTTTCCGTGGACAAAATTGCGGCAATGAGAAATTTTGAGGCGGCCGGGCCGATCGTTGTCGCGGTGGTGCGGCGGCCACTCAGACGATCGGGTTCGATGTCCATCACTTCGCCGAAAATGTGCGAGTGCATGGCGAACAGCGCGCCGAACAGAAACGTTTGCCACGGCAATTGCGCAACATGGTTCAGCCAGCTGCTCAACACAAAAACGAGCAGGTAGCTGGCTTGGATGAGGACGTCAAAAGGTGGCTGGCCCTTCAGTCCGAAACGCGGTGCGTTGTAAACACCAACTGCAAACAGCATCAGGGCGAACCACCACAAAATGCGCGGCCCGAGCAAATAGAAAAATAAAACAAGGAACGGAATTTGCGCAACGGCGATTTGCCAGCGCAATGCCGCAAGCTGTTCGTGCGCGCCGCGCGAGCCGAAGAGGTAGGTGCCCTTGCGCGGATTGCGAAGATCGTTTTCAGCGTCGGCGATGTCGTTGACGCCGTAGAGCAGCAGTCCCAGCGGCAAAAGAATGTAGAACAGTCCGATCCAAAAGACCGCGGAACGGATGAAATTCGAATGGCCCAGGGGCATCAGGTAAAAGAGCGCGGTGGTGGTCCAGAGCCCTGGCCGGGAGACCTGCAATAAGAAGCCCGGGGCGGAAATGCGGCGCTGGTCCGTTGTTTCGACAGGGAGGGCTAAAGTTGCTTCAGGCATCTGCCGCCAATATAACCCGCGCGGCGGGATTGCGGGATTTTCAAATTTTTCGCGGGTGTTCAATTGTTTCGGAGGAAATGAATTTTCGCGCAAGAACCGCAAAAGGTCGAAATTCGCGCGAAAGGTCGCACGGCGCGCCGGGAATTCATGCAAATAAACGAGCCGCGCTCGTGCGCGAACTAAACGAGGCCGAAGGAGGCGAAAGTGGTAATGGAAGCGCATCCGAGGGCCACGCCGAGCACGATGCCGGCGAGGACGTCGCTCAAGAAGTGCATGCCTAGTACGACGCGCGAGACGGCGATGCTGATGGCGAGAAAAAAGAGCGGACCTTCAAGCACAGGATAAAAATAACTGACCACCAGGGCGACGGAAAAGGCGGTCATGGTATGGCCGGAAGGAAAAGAGAATTGATCGGGCGGCAAAACCTTGGACCAGCAATGCGGTTCAAGCTGGCAAGGCCGCGACCTGTGACTCAATTTTTTCAGCGCCTTGAAAACGAGAACTCCGATGAGCGCGGCGCTGCCAGCCGCTCCCACCGCGGAAAAGCGCTGAGGCCCGCCGTAAACCAGGAGCATGATGCCCAGGCCGTACCAGAGCCAGCCATCTCCCATGCGGGTTGCGGCGATCATCCAGATGCGGATCCAGCGAGGCGCACGCCAGCGATTCATACGCCGCATGAGACGGTGGTCGCGGCGTTCGATCAAGCCCCACAATGTGCGTGCGACTGTCATGGCGTCACCTCACACGAACGGCCGGAGAAACAAAAGAACTCTTGCCGAGATAGATGCGCAAACGCGAGAGATGGATTTCTCGCTCAATGTCAGCGCGAACGCGTGGAGCCTGTCCGTGCCCAGCCAGTTTCGCGGTCCCGGCATTTTTGTTTCGACTGTGGTTGTCGCGTTCATATAATTCAGCTGGCCAGTCGCGCTTCGAGACTCGCGTCCATATCCCACAACATGCGCGGGCGCTTCTCGCCGCTATCGAGCGCGGCGGACCATTTCTTGCAGAAGCGGATTTCGTTGAGCCAGTGGCCGGCGGTGAACGCCGGCAAGAGTAGGGCCAGCGGCGAAAGCGCGATGGTCCAAGGCTTTTCGCGAAACAGGGAAGCAACGATGGAGTACACGTCGGCGGTGAGCTTCGCGCAGCTTCCATGCTCGCCGTGGATGCGGCCGCGCCCGGTGCGCAAACCGGCGAAAAACTCGTCGGCGGTGCGCGCGCCGGGAACTTCCGTGTAGGTGAGGCCGACGCCGCTAAGAGCATGGGAATCGCTGCCGGCCACGGCAATTTTGCCCAGGCTGGCCGCGAGGCGAGCCGCGCTTTCGTTGGCTTGGGGCCACATCTGGCCGTTGCGGGTCTCGAAGGCCGGCACGTAGGAGGCGAACCAGCTGAAATCTTCTGCTTCGCGGCGCCCGGTGAGCCCGGAGAAAACATGGTTGACGCTGAAGAAAATCTTGCGTTCGGTCAGGTACATGAGCAGGGAAACAAAGTCCTTGCGGCGGCGCTGGATTTCCACATGGTCGCGCTCGGTGATGGCGTAGGCGCCCAAGTGCATTTCGGTTCCGCTAGGCAAACGAACCGTAACTTCTTCACTGAGAAAGAAATCGGGGTGTTTGCGGAGAACCTCCGCGGCGTCGATGGAGTCGTGATCGGTGATGGTGACCATGGTCATACCCAGCTGCTTGAGGCGGCCATAGACTTCCGCGGGGTCGTTATAGGACTCGCGGCAAAGCCGGTCCAGGCCAGGAGTGTTACACATACCGGAGGCGATCGAGTGAATGTGGAGGTCGCAGCGCATGAAACTATTGTTAACCACAGATATGAACAGTCTGTGAAGAGGTGGCGAAATCTGCGTGAATGTGCCCATGGAACTCTATGAACACAATGGGTTTACAAAGTTATCCACATGGCATAGAGTGTGCTCTTCGCGGCGAACAATAAGCGTATGGCAGAATCCTACTATGAAGAAAATACACATAGTTTTCCATGATGCGGGGGGTGGGCACCGGAACGCCGCCATATCCCTGAAGGCCATTATCGAGCAGCAGCGGCGGCCCTGGGAGGTGGAACTGGTCCAGTTCCAAGACCTGACGGACGATTTGGACGTGCTGCGGAAGCTGACGGGGATTCGCATCCAGCAGCAGTACAACACGATCCTGCAAAACGGGTGGACACTGGGCAGCGCACAGTTGCTGAAAGTGCTGCAGCTGACTATTCGCATCTTTCATGGGCCGATGGTGCGGCTGCTGGAAAAGTTCTGGCGGGAGAAGCCGGCGGACATGCTGGTCTCGGTGATTCCGCATTTCAATCGAGAGATTTACGAGAGCTGGAATGCAGTTTGTCCAGGAAAGCCGTTCGTTACACTGATTACCGACCTGGCGGATTATCCGCCACGTTTCTGGATCGAGCCGATCAAGGAGCAGTACGTGATTGCGGGGACGGAAAAGGCCGCGGAACAGGCGCGCTCATTTGGCCACGATGAGGCGCACATTTTCCGCACGTCGGGGATGATCCTGCGTCCGGATTTTTACGTGGAGGATAATTCCGATCCCATTGCGCTGCGAAAGGAATTGGGGCTCAAGCCGGAGCTGCCGACGGCCATTGTGCTTTTTGGCGGACACGGATCGAAAGTGATGTATGAGATCGCGGAGAGGCTCGATGCCGCGGGAATGCCGCTGCAGCTCATTTTGATTTGCGGCCGCAATGAAACGCTGGCCGCCAAGTTCCGCGCGCGACAGTGGAAAATGCCGGTGCAAGTCATCGGTTTCACGAAAGAGATTCACAAGTTGATGCGGGCGGCGGATTTTCTGATTGGCAAGCCGGGGCCAGGAAGTATCGCCGAGGCCATGGTCCGGAAGCTGCCGGTGCTGATCGAGTGCAACGCCTGGACGCTGCCGCAAGAGCGCTATAACGCACAGTGGGTGGAAGAGAAACGCGTCGGAATCGTGCTCAAGAGTTTTGACGATGTCGTTACCGGAGTGCGGCGAATGCTGGATCCGACGCGACTGGCAGAATTTCGCAAGAATGTGGCCGCGCTCGACAACAGGGCGATTTTTGAGATTCCGGAGATCCTGGCGAAGCTCCTGGAAGAAGCCCCGCAGCAGGCGGGCCAATCCGGCGGGAAAATTCCACAGCAAGTGGCTGTCGCTCCTTCGTCAAAGCAATAGAGCTCCCGATTTCGTCCTTCTGGCCGTCTTGCAGAATCGGAACCGGTTGGACTTATCGGTGCACTGCAGGAATTGCGGTCCGCGCTTAATTCCCGGTATCGGAACAAGGGGATACGGTTTTACGTGGGAGGCCTCTACCCCCCCCGGTTTTTTGTAAGTGTTGCATTTAAAGGGGTTAGGTTTTCCGTAAGTCTTTTAGATGCAACACTTATGAGCGCCGATGGAAGTGTTGCATCTAAAGGGGTTACGGGACGCATTTTTCGGGCGGCCGTAAAGCAAAAACGCTCCGACATGGTCGGAGCGCTACACGGAAAAACCGGAGTTTTCCCATTCCGTATAGTAGACGAACAGTTAGTTTTTGTCAAGGGACAAAAGGTTACATTCCCGAAGCTCTCTCAAATCTGGGGATCAGCGGGCGGGTTCGAGTTGGGCGTGTTCGGCGTGGTCGGGGTGGGGGAGGCGAGGGCCTGCGCCGGAATTGTCGGCGGGAGGCTTGATGCGGGGCTTGGCACAGGAGGTGGCCCACCAGCGGGAAGCGTACTTTTTCAATTCGCACATTTTGACGCAGCCGGCGCGGGCGTGGGATTCGGAGCAGTGGCAATAGCACTCGCCGGCGGGAACCGTGCGAAGTGAATCGGGTGTGTTAGCGAGCAGACTGAAAGCGGTGGTTAGAAGCAGGGAGGAAGCAAGAAACAAGCGCGGGCCGTGGGACCTTAAAGGAGCGGGTAGCGGAGAAAGCCAGAGCATAGGCAGATTGTGTGGGTAGTGGAAAGAAAAACCTATGGCTCCGAAAGGCTGATGGTTTTATTACTGGGGTCCTGGAACTAGGTTGGAGGCGCGAAAGAGGGGAAGAGAATGCGAGAGTTCCCGAATCAGTTTTGGAGCCGTTCCATATTGGAATCAAGGGACGAAATGGGAGCGATGCAGAAATGCGGGGGCAAGTCTAAGTCTTTCAAATGAGAAGGCTTAAATCTATATCCAGGGTGCGACAACAATGGCTGGGGTCTTGCAATAGGGGTAGGCGTGGATGCGTTCCATATGACGGGATGTGGAGAGAGGCAAGCGAGGGGGAAGGGGCTTGCTTGTCACTTTTTACATTTCGTTCCCACCTGCCTCTGAGAGGGAAGCTAGGATGGATGACCCCACGCGCTGGTGTGAAAACGACGCCAGCAACGGAACGCATCTTCAGGGGCCCCCGATCCCAAGCGGGGGCCCCACTTTTTTGTTCCAGCCTTAGATAGACCGAATCAAACGCCAAATCTGATTAGTTGACCTTGCGGGTGACGGCAATGCGCGCTTTGCCGAGGACGTGTGCGACTTCGGTCTCGCGGAGGCGCGAGGCGTCGTATTCGAAGGACAACTGGTTCTTGGCTTCGTCGACGTGGAAGCTGCGGAGGCCGTAGGTGTTGGCGAATTGGCCCAGATGGCGGAGCTGATCCTGGGTGAGCGGAGATTGCAGTTCGTAAGTGATGTCCACGAGTGTCATGGTGGGGATTATAGCAGGGGTTCAAGAGACAGCGGGGGCGGCGGACTTGACATCCAATAGGGGGCAGGGGTATAAATAGGGGTGGAGGGTATATGGGCGGCAAGAAGAGGAAGTCAGGGCAGACAGGCAGGGCGGGGGAAGGCGATGCGGCGCTAGCGAATTGCGCGTGCGAGGCAGGGGTGGAAGGGCGCAAAGCAGCGGGAGTCGACCCGGAGATTAAGGAATCGAATCGGAAGCGGCTGCGGCGGATTGAGGGGCAGGTGCGGGGTTTGCAGAGAATGGTGGAGGAAGACCGCTATTGCGCGGACATCATTACGCAGGTGGCTTCGGTGCAGGAGGCGCTGCGGGGAGTGGGGCGAAACCTGATGAAGAATCACCTGCATCATTGCGCGACGAAGGCGCTGAAGAGCGGGAAGAAAGAAGAAGCGGACGCGATGTACGACGAGTTGCTGGAATTGATTTACGCGCATTTGCGGTAGGGGGAAGTGACGAATGGCGAGAAAGCCGAAGAGGAAAGATGCAACACCGGGAGCGCGGAGAGACAGCGAGGACAGAGAGCACGGAGAAGAAAGCGAACGGGGAGCGTTTGTGGACGGGTAGAGCGGACGAATAGAACGGAAGAATAGAGCGCGGGAGTAAAGCGCAAGAGTGGATCTGAGGATCGAGGAGAGACGCGGTGGAGCGAGATACGGTTTGTGGGATGAGTGTGGACCCTGGGAAGGCCGCAGGGAAAGCAGTGCACGATGGGAAGCAGTATGTTTTTTGCTCGGCACGGTGCGCGGAGCGTTTTCGCAAGGAGCCGGAGAAGTATCTGAGCGCACCGGGTGCAGCGGGCATGGAGGGCGCGCACGTCGCGCTTGCGCAGATAGAGCCGGCGGCTCTAGCGGAGTCGCGACCGATCGCCACCGCGCTTCAGGACAGACGGGAAACACGGGAAGCGCAGGGAGCGAAAGCAAGCCGTTACACCTGCCCGATGCATCCGGAAATCGTGCGCATGGGTCCGGGGGCGTGCCCGATCTGCGGGATGGCGTTGGAGCCGATGGACATTTCCGCGGAGGTGGAAGCTGATCCGGAGTACGAGTCGATGTTGCGACGCTTCTGGGTGAGCACCGCGCTATCGGCGCCACTTTTGGTGCTTTCCATGTTTGGCGAAGCGCTGGGGGTACATCTAGCGGCGAATATTCGCAATGGGATCGAGCTGCTCATGGCTTCGCCAGTGGTTCTTTGGGGAGGCTGGCCGTTTTTCGAGCGGTTTTGGGCGTCGCTGGTGCATCGCAGCCCGAATATGTTCACGTTGATTGGGCTAGGGACGGGTGCGGCTTACTTCGATAGCGTTGTGGCCACGCTTTTTCCGCAGATTTTTCCAGCGTCATTCCGCGCCATGGATGGCGGCGTTCCGGTGTATTACGAAGCGGCTGCGGTGATCACGACACTCGTGCTCCTGGGCCAAGTGCTGGAATTGCGCGCGCGGCAAAAAACGAGCGGAGCTATTCGCGCGCTGTTGAACCTGGCGCCGCAGCAAGCGCACCGGCTCAATTCTGAGGGAAGAGAAGAAGACGTTGTACTCGAGCAAGTGCAGCGCGGCGATCGTCTTCGCGTGCGTCCCGGCGAACGTGTGCCCGTTGACGGCGTGGTTTTGGAGGGCGCGAGCGCGGTGGATGAGTCGATGGTGACCGGGGAAGCGATGCCTGCGGAGAAATCCGCGAACGACAAGGTTACGGGTGGCACGCTAAATACGAGTGGCAGCTTTGTGATGCAAGCGGAACGGATTGGGAGTGAAACGACGCTGGCGCAAATCGTGAAATTGGTGAGCGAGGCGCAGAGGAGCCGCGCGCCGATGCAGCGGCTTGCGGATAAGGTAGCGGCATATTTCGTTCCCGCGGTCGTTTTGGCGGCGATACTGGCTTTTCTCGGTTGGATGATCTTTGGACCCGAGCCGCGGTTTGCGCACGCGCTGGTGGCTTGCGTTTCCGTGCTGATCATTGCATGTCCGTGTGCGCTGGGGCTCGCCACACCGATGTCGGTCATGGTGGCGGTTGGACGCGGGGCACATGCGGGGGTGCTGATTCGGAATGCCGAAGCGCTGGAAATCCTGGCCAAAGTGGACACGCTGGTGGTGGACAAGACTGGAACGCTGACAGAGGGGAAGCCGCGGGTCTCAAAGATCATCGCTTACGAACATAGCGGACTCTCTCAGGAAGCTCTGCTGCGACTCGCGGCCAGCGTTGAGAATGCGAGCGAACACCCACTAGCGCGGGCCATAGTCCGCGCTGCGGAGGAAATGCACCTTGAGTTGGCGCCGGTCACGGATTTTCGCGCCACACCAGGTGGCGGATCGGAGGGCCGCGTTCTGCAAGATGCGATAATGGTCGGCTCGGTCCGATTTCTGGATGAGCAAAAAGTGGAATCCGGAACCGGCCGCTCGCCTCAGTATTTCTACATGGAGTTGGAAGAAAAGCGGGGCGCTTCCACGAGCGTTGTTCTGGTGGCAATCAATGGGAAATTGGCGGGAGCGCTGGTCCTTTCCGACCTCGTTAAGGAATCGACGCCGGAGGCTATTCGCGAACTGCAGGGAAGCGGTGTCCGGGTTGTGATTGCTACGGGAGACCGTCGTGAATTTGCAATGAAAGTGTCACACGAACTTGGGATTGAAGAAGTGGAAGCGGAAGTCCGACCGGCGCAAAAGAGCGAAATTGTAAAGCGGCTTCGTGCCGAGGGCCGGATTGTGGCGATGGCGGGCGATGGGATTAACGATGCGCCGGCGCTGGCGGCGGCTGATGTGGGGATCGCGATGGGCACGGGGGCGGACGTGGCGATGGAGAGCGCGGGAATTACGCTGGTGAAAGGCGATTTGCGGGGGATCGTGCGGGCGCGAAAGCTGAGCCGCGCGGCCATTCGCAACATCAAGCAGAACCTGGCGTTTGCGTTTCTCTATAACGTGATCGGGATTCCCATAGCGGCGGGAGTGTTGTATCCGATTTTTGGGTGGCTGCTCAGCCCGATGCTGGCGAGCGCGGCGATGAGTTTTAGCTCGGTCTCGGTGATTGGCAACGCTTTGCGGCTGCGGAAGGCTTCGCTCTAACGCGTGCGGTTGGAGGTGCGTCACTTTTTCGCAGCGGGTTCCAGGAGCCAGATCTCGTCGGAAAGGTGTTGAGCGTTTGTGGCGACAAGCCACTTGGCATCCCGCGAGATATCGAAAGGATAGTTGGTCCCGGAAAAAGAAAGATTCGGGAGCGTGCGCTTTTCTCCCGTCTTCAAGCGAAGAATCTCGACCTGTTGATTCCCGTCAGGCCCAACAACCTGAAAGCCGATTTGATCTCCATCGGGCCACCATACGGCCCACCCTCCGGATTCCGAAAGGCGCAGGAGTCCGGAGCCGTCGGCGTGCACGATGAAGATTCCGCTGGAAAATCCACGGTTGGGGCTGAAGCTGATCCATTTTCCGTCAGGAGACCAGCGCGGAACCGTTGCAGGCGAATCGAGAACGCGGCGAGGTGCGCCGGTCCCGTCCGTAGATGTGACGTAGAGGCGGGAGACTTTGTTCTCGGTGCGTGTGAAGACCAACGATTTGCCGTCAGGAGAGACGTCGGCGTAGGCGTCACTTGGTACTCCCGGACTGGCTAAGGGACTTGAGAGTCCGCCCATGCGGGGAACGCGCCAAATGCTGAGGGGTTCCATTCCCCAAGTATTGAAGTAAATGGCCGTGCCATCCGGCGTGAAGCGGGGATAAATCTCCGGCACTTTTCCAGAGGTAACTTGGCGCGCGGCGCCGCCGGCGGCGGGAATTATCCAAAGATGCCACGACCCATCGGGTTGATCGCGGGAATAGGCGATCTCTTTGCCGTCGGGTGAAAATGCGGGAGCCCACAATCGCGAAGCGTCGGTCAGCAGAGTTGTGGTGGTGCCATCGGTGAGCGAATAGAGGAACAGGGTGATCCGCGACCGAGAATTCAGAAAAGCAATCGTGCCGTCTCGCGCGACGCTCGGGGCAGTGTCCGGGCCGGCGCCGGCCGTCAATTGGACAGGCGAGGTGTTATCGAGCGGCTGCCACCAAAGATTCGAGGCGCCGCCGCGGTTCGAACGGTGAATGACAGCGCGGCCATCGGCGGTAAAGACCGGCGAATCGCTGACCACGCCTTGCTGATCTTTCGTCAAACGTGCCGGCGGCCCACCCTGAGAAGGCACCGTCCAAATTTCACGATTCATGCCTCCGCGGCTGCGCGAAATGGCAATGAGTGCGCCATCCACGGACCAGGAGATGCGGCCGAAGAAGGGAAACACATCGTCGCTTTTCAAAATGATGCGCACGTCTGAGCCGTCAGCGCCGGAGGTAGCCAGGGCTTCCGGCCGTCCTGGTTTTCGGAGAATGAAGGCCAGCCTGCTACCGTCGGGAGACCAAGAGGGAAGTTCGCCTCCGGAAATGATCGGGACGATGGCGCCGCCGAGTGCCGGTATGACGCAAAGTTCAGATTCCGCGGCGTTGGCAATTCGGCGGGTAAAAATGATTTTTTCGCCGTCAGGAGAGAATTGCGGGTCGTCCTTTTGTGAATCATCGGTGGTAAGCCGGATGTGCTCGCCGCCCGCCTCACGACTGACGTAGAGTTCGTCTTTGCCGCCAGCCTCCTGAACGTAGGCAACCATCTTGCCGTCAGGGGAAAGCGCGGGACCGCTCAAATTGTCTTCCGACGATACGAAGAGGCGCAATTTGCCGCTCGTACCGGGCCGAGGCACCGTTTTGATTCCGCGACCAAAAATGAGCAGAAGGACGGCTGCTACGGCCAAGAGGCCCAGAGCCGGCAACAAGTAGGAGGATGTGCGTTTGCGGGCGGCGTGGTGGTCGACTGGGAGCGCGGTCCCGGTATCGGACTGCAGCGCTTCCATCGCGGCGCGAATTTCGCTGGCGCGCTGGTAGCGCTTGTCGGGGTCCTTGGACAAGCAGCGCATGATGACGGCGCGAAGACCAGGCGTGACGTGCGTTGGCAGGGCAGCGGGAGCCTCTCGCAGTATGTGAGTGGCCAGGTCAAATTTGGTTCTTCCCTGAAAGGGAAGCTTTCCGGCGGCGAGTTCAAAAAGAAGTACGCCGAGGGACCAGATATCGGATCGCGTGTCGGCGGGATTTCCCTGGAGCAATTCCGGAGCCATGTAGGCGGTGGTCCCCGCGCCACTGTCGGAATCCATTTTTGTGGAACGCGTAGCGCCATCGACGGAGGTGTCGTTGAAATTCAAGGCGAGGCCGAAGTCCAGCACCTTGAGCTGGCCGGTTGGTGTCAACCGTATGTTCGAGGACTTCAGGTCGCGGTGAAGAATCCCGCGGGTATGCGCGTGGTCCAGGGCATCGGAGATTTGTGCGCCAAGCGCGAGCACGGACTCGGTTGGCAGACCTTCAGGAGGGATCCTGTTGCTGAGAGTTTCGCCCGCGACATACTCCATGGCGATGTAGGGCTGCCCATCTATTTCGCCCACTTCGTAGATGGTGCAGATACTGGAATGGTTCAAGGCGGAGGCTGCGCGCGCTTCGCGCAGAACGCGGGCACGCAGCTCATCGTCGCTGAGCAAATTTCCCCAGGGGAGTTTGAGGGCCACGTCGCGGTTCAAAGTCTCATCGCGCGCGCGGTAAACGACAGCCATGCCGCCGGCCCCAGCCTCCTCGAGGACCGCGTAGTGCGCGAATCTCTTGCCAATCATCCAAGTGAAACCTGTTGCGGCATGATAGGCCGCTGACTGGAAGCGCGTCAAACCAGTAATGGCGGACGATACCTGACCAAAGGCTTGCTCATTCGTCTATAAATCCTGGCTCTACGGAACATTTCGTAATGCGTTTCGTACAGATAGATAGCAGCGAGGCCAAGAATCGCGGGGGTCGGGTATGTCCAGCAATGGCAATGGGTCAAGCAACGGAAAAAACGGCAAGAAACGGCGGAAACGAATCGTTTGGTCGGTGATTGTGGCCTTCGTGTTGCTGGGCGGTGGATTTGGCGTGAAAGCGGCGCTTAGTCCGAGTCATGCGATCGATCCTTCAAAGCTGGCCGCTGTCGAGCGCGGCGATTTGGCGCGGGTGGTGGTGGCCACCGGGAAAATTCAGCCGCTCTCGAAGGCGGATATCAAATCCAAAGCCAGCGGCATCGTGAAAAAGATTTATGTGGATTACGGCGACCGGGTGAAGACCGGGCAAATTCTTGCGGAGCTGGACAAGATTCAGCTGGAAGCGGCTGAACGGGCGGCACGAGCAAATCTGCAGGCGGCGGAAGCGTCGAGGAATTCGGCGATTGCGGCGCTGGCCCGAAATAAAGTTGATTCGGAAGGGCCGGATGTGCCCTTTCTGAAACTCAGCATGGAGCGCGCAGAAAAAGAATTCCATGAGGGAGTTGTGGCGCAGTCGGTGGTGGAAGACGCGCAGAAGAATTACCGGCTAGCGCTAAACAAGCAGACCAGCGCGGTGGCCACGCTGGAGGTTTCGCGGGCGGAGATCGCCAAGGCGGAGGCCGACGTGGCGCAATCGCGGGCCGCGCTCGACAATGCCGAGGAAGATCTTCGCAATTCGACGATCGTAAGTCCCATCGATGGATTGGTGCTCTCGCGAGACGTGAATGTTGGGGACGCCGTCAGCTCCATACTCATTCTTGGTTCGCAGGCCACGCCGATCATGACGCTCGGGGATGTGAGCGAAGTGTACGTGCAGGGTAAGGTCGATGAAGCGGATATCGGGAAGGTTTATTTGAACCAGGCGGCGCGCATCGTGGTGGAGTCGTTCAAGGACAAGAAATTCGTGGGCAAAGTCACCAAGATTTCTCCGCTGGGCAAAGAGAAGGATAACGTCACCACGTTTGAAGTGCGCGTCTCGATTTCGAATTCCACAGGCGAACTGAAAGCGAGCATGAGCGCCAACGCGGAAATTTTGCTGGAAGAGAAAAAAGATGTGCTGATGATTCCCGAGGCGGCGCTGATTTACGACAAGGAACGCCGCGCTTCGGTGGAAATTCCCGATGCGAAGGCCGAAAACGGGAAGAAAAAACTCAACGTAAAACTCGGAATTTCCAACGGCGTGAAGACGGAAATCGTAGAAGGCCTCAACGAAAAGCAGCAAGTCGTACTGCAGTAGAGCAATGCCGAGGCGTTGCGCCATGTCATTCCAGGACTTGCTGAAAGATACGCTGGCCACACTTTGGGCGCACAAGCGGCGCACATTGCTCACCATGTTTGGGATTGCGTGGGGAATTATCTCTATCACGGTGATGGTGGCGGCGGGCGAAGGGCTGGGTGTGGGCATCCAGAGAAATCAGGAATCGTTTGGCAAGGATGTGATGATTATTTTTGCCGGGCGCACCAGCATGCAAGCGGGTGGAGCGCGCGCTGGTCGGGTGGTGCGCTGGCTTGAAAACGACTACGTGGAAGTTGCGAAGGAATCTCCAGCTTGCAAGTACGTGATGCCAGAGCTTGGCAACGACGTGCAAGTTCACAGCCTTTTCAATAGCGGCACGGTTCACGCCGTTGGCGCGCTTCCGCCCTTTACAGAAATTCGCAGCATTACCGTCGCCGAAGGCCGCTTTTACAACGATGAAGACAACGCGGAGGGCCGCAACGTTGCGTTTCTGGGCAGCGACGCCAAGAAGCAGCTCTTCGCCGAGCGCGAAGCCGTTGGCCAAACCGTGTGGCTCAACGGCATTCCTTACTCGGTGATCGGGGTGATGAAGCATAAAGATCAGAACTCCAGCTACGACGGCGTGGACACGCGCAAGATTTTCATTCCATTCAATGCCATGCGCCGCGATTTTCCCAACAAGCCGCCCGCGATCGAGCACTCGGTGGACCGCTTGCTCGTCGCGCCATGGTCTCTGGAGACGCACCCGGATTGCGTGAACCAAGTTCGTCGCTCGCTCGGACGGTTGCACAATTTTGATCCCCGCGACAAAGAGGCCGCGGGAATTTGGGACACCGTGAAAGGTGCAGAGGCGAATCGGTTGATTATCGTTGGCATGGAAGTTTTCATGGGCGCTGTTGGCGTGGCCACGCTTTTTCTCGGCGGACTGGGCGTGATGAATGTGATGCTTGTCTCCGTTCGCGAACGCACTCGCGAAATTGGCGTGCGCATGGCGCTCGGGGCAACCCGGCGTTCGATTCTTCGCCAGTTTTTCCTGGAGACGATCATTGTAGTGGCGTTAAGCGGGGGCGTTGGCCTCTTTCTCTCGTATAGTTTCTGCGCGCTCGTCAATCTCTTGCCGTTGCCGCCGTTCTTCGCGGGTTTGCTCGCAAGCTGGAAGCTCGGCGCGCTTTCGATTTTGCTGCTTACGGTGATCGCGGTTCTTTCCGCCCTCTACCCGGCCAATCGCGCCGCCTCCGTTGATCCTATTGAAGCTCTTCGCTTTGAGGCTGGCGGATAAATGCTATTCGAAATCTTCAAAGAATCCTGGGCCGCTCTGGGGCGCAATCCGGTGCGCAGCTTGCTCACGATGACGGGAATTGCCTGGGGAATCGTCGCGGTCACGCTGCTGCTCAGCTACGGTTCGGGGTTCCGCAACGTTTTGATGTATACGTTCGAAGTTTTTGGCAAAGGCGCGGTTGTCTGTTGGCCCGGCACGACCAGCGAACAGGCGGGTGGAGAGCGCGCAGGCAAGGCGGTGCGCTTCGAACAGGAGGACGCTGATTGGGTGAAGGCGCAATCGCCGCTGATCAAACGCGTCACGCGCGAAACCGTCCGCTTCTGGGGCATCGCGCACGAGCAGCGGCTTTCGGACACCGCCATCCGTGGCGTCTATCCGGAATACGGCGAAATGCGCACCGAGATTCCCATCGAGGGCCGCTGGATTTCTCCGGAAGACATTGCCGAAAGGCGCCGGGTCGCGTTTCTCGGCGCGCGGCTGCGCAAAAAAATCTTTAGCGGCACGCCGGCCATTGGCGAGGCTGTGCGCATCAATGGCGTCAAGTTCACCGTGATCGGATCGATGGACACGAAATTTTCCGACAGCAACTATTTCACCAGCGATGACGAATCCGCGTTCATCCCGTACACGACTGCGGGCGATCTTTGGGATGCGCGCTATGCCAGCGTCATGCTGTTCGAACCCGTCGCGCCAAACTTCGAAGCTGACGCCATGCAGCAGTTTCGTGCGGCGATCGCCAGCCGGCAGCGTTTTTCTGCAACGGACAAACGCGCTATCACCATGTATGGCCGGCAGGAGTTCAAGCCCATCTACGAAGGCATCACCCTGGGCATCGAAGCCCTGCTTTTTTTCATTGGAGCACTGACGCTGGGAATCGGCGGCGTCGGCGTGATGAACATCATGCTGGTGTCTGTCGAAGAGCGAGTCCGCGAGATCGGGCTCCGCCGTGCGCTTGGGGCGAAAAAGTCTCACATTCGTTGGCAATTTCTGTTGGAAGCGCTGGTGATGACGCTGGCCGCCGGAGTCATCGGCATGCTGCTTTCCGCCGCCATCACTTCCGCGATCGGCACGCTGCCGTTCCTAGGGCCTGCTTACGAAGATGACTCCGGCAAGGTGGATATCCACTTAACGTTGTCTCTCGTGACGATGCTGCTGTCCACGGCTATCTTGATCGTGGTCGGAGTCATCAGCGGTTGGCTCCCCGCCATGCAGGCTGCCAAGCTCGATCCTGTCGAAGCGCTGCGCTACGAGTGAGCGCGGACCCGCAAACCCATTTCTGAATTTTTGGCTGAAACTGATGACTGACAACTGCAAACTTTGCTTATAGCTGTCCCAGAATCGAATCAAAATACGCCAGCATGTCGGGCGAATCCCACTGCTGGAGGCCGATCATCTTCCGCAAAATCTTTCCATGACGGTCGAGGATGTAAGTTTCCGGATACATCGACGTCCCGTAGGACAGCGCAATCGGCGAACGATCGTCTTTTGTGGCCGGGTCGCGGTACGTTGGAAATATGACGCCCTGGTCGCGGCGGAATTTTTCATAGGCTGCAAGGTCCTCGTCCGCAGCAACGCCCAGAATTACGCCATTCCGCGAGTCGATGTATTTCTGAAGCCTATTGAGCGAAGGCGTTTCCTCAATGCATGGCTGGCACCACGTGCCGTAAAAATTCAACACCACCACTTTGCCTCTCAAATCAGAGAGGTGCGCGGGCTTCCCGGATAGCTGCAAAGCAAAGTCCTCCGCAGTCTTGCCCGCAAGCGAGGCTTCGCCTTGGCGGTAACTGGGCATGGCAAACAGCACCAAAATTGCTGCTGCCAATGCGACCGCGCCCCAGGCCGCTATTTTTCGAAGAATGGTCATCGAGTGCTATACTAACGTATCCGCCCCGGATGGGAAACAGCCCTTCAGCACTGCCTAAACATGCCCAGCAAGGCTTCCAATTCAGCGCTAGAACCTTCCTCCATCGAAGTGGAGGTCGTTCCACGGGTGTCGGCCATTGTGCCGGCGCGAAATGAGGAAGCGGTCATCTCCGGCTGCATCGAATCGCTCGCCAGCCAGCCCGAAATCGCGGAAATCATTGTCGTCAACGATCAATCTATCGATAAAACGGCCGAGGTCGTTGGGGAACTGCTGCGCAAGATTCCGCGGTTGCGGCTGATCGAAGCCAACGGAATCCCTGCCGGCTGGGTGGGAAAAAATCACGCGGTAGCGCTCGGCGCGAAGGAAGCCACGCATCCTTGGCTGCTTTTCACCGACGCCGATGCGGTGCACGAGCTGGATGCTGCGGCGCGGGCGCTGTACATCGCGCAAAAAACTGGAGCGGCGCTGGTTTCGTTTTCGCCGGAACAACATACCAAGACGTGGTATGAGAAAGCTCTAATCCCGTTTATCTACTGCCGCCTGACAAAACTTTTCTCTTACGACGACGTGAACAATCCCAACTCGCCGGCTGCGGCCGCCAATGGCCAGTTTCTAATGATCCGCCGCGACGCCTACGAAGCCGTCGGCGGCCACGCCAGCGTCGCGGGCGAAATTCTGGAAGACGTCGCCCTCGCCAAGCTCGTGAAGAGCGCGGGGTACAAGCTTTGGTTCGCTTCGGGAAAGGGCATCGTTCGGGTGCGCATGTACCGGTCTTTCAGCGCTATGTGGGAGGGCTGGAGAAAAAATCTCTACCGCCTGGTCGGCGGAACACCTTGGAAAGCCTTTCGCGAACTGGAGAACGCTTTCCCCTGGATTCCCATTGTCCTCGTCTTTGTGGGGCTCAAGTTCCCACTCGCGATGTTTGTGGCGGCATTGTTCTTGATCATGCGGCAGATGAATTACGGCTCCGAACTGGCACGTAACCAATATCCCTTCTCCCTCATCCTTTATTACGTGCCCGGCGTAACTCTGTATGCGGGCGTCCTGTGGGCCTCCTACCGGAGCCATGCAAAGGGAAAGGTCGAATGGAAAGGGCGGGAATATCCCGTCGAAGCTGCCGGCGGCCTCAAGTAGGCGCACATCCATGGTCCTTCTCACACGCAAAATCGAGTTCTCAGCATCGCATCTCTACCACAATCCGGCTTTTTCGCCGGAAGAGAATCGGCGCGTCTTCGGCAAATGCAGCAATCCGCACGGCCACGGCCACAATTACACTTTGGAAGTAACTGTTGCGGGGGAACCCGATCCCGTCACGGGGATGGTTCTCGACTTGAAAGTGCTGAAGGAGATCCTCGAGCGCGAAGTGATGCAGCGCATGGATCATCGGCACTTGAACTATGAAGTTCCCGAGCTTGCGGGGCAAATTCCCACGTGCGAAAACATCGCACGGGTCATTTGGAACTTGCTCGAGCCGAAAATCACGCAAGGCCACCTTCATCGCGTGCGCCTCTACGAGACGCCGGACCTCTTTGCCGATTGTTACCGGCCCGCTTCGAACGGAGGAGGGAATTGATGAGCGTTCCTCTGAAGGTCGAATTGGGCCGGCGGTACCGTTTCTCTTCATCCCACCGCCTGCATAGCCCGCATCTAAGTGAAGAGGAGAATTGCCGCGTCTATGGGAAGTGCAACAATCCTTACGGGCATGGCCACAACTACGTCGTGGAAGTCAGCGTGTCAGGAGACGTGGACCCGTCCACGGGCATGATCGCGAATCTCGCCGATCTGGACTCCTTCGTCGAGAGGGAAGTGCTCGATTCCTTCGATCACAAATCTTTCAACGAAGACGTGCCCGCGTTTCGCGAAACGGTGCCCACCACCGAAAATTTGTGCATTGAAATATTCCAGCGCCTGAAAGCCTTCCCCAAGGCAAAACTCGAACGCATCCGCGTCGAAGAGACCGGAAACAACAGCTTCGAATATGCCGGGGACAATCCAGAAGGGAATCGGCCGTGAACAAACCAGCAGAAGAAATCCTGCTCCATGAAACAAAGCTACCGGAGGAGCAGACCGTCGCGTATCACATGCGCGAGATTATCAGGCTGATCGGAGAAGATCCGAACCGCGAGGGTCTGCGCAAGACTCCGGAGCGCTTTGAGAAAGCGCTCAAGTTCCTGACCAGCGGCTACCACCAGAACATCGAACATGTCCTGAATGGCGCCACGTTTAGCGTCGCTTACGATGAAATGGTCGTCGTGAAAGACATCGAGTTCTTCAGTCTCTGCGAGCATCATTTGCTGCCATTTTTCGGAAAGGCTCACGTGGCGTATTTGCCAAACAAACGCGTTCTCGGCCTCAGCAAGGTGGCGCGCCTGGTGAACATGTTCGCGCGACGCCTGCAGATTCAGGAGCGGCTCACCAGCCAGATCGCCGCCGCCATCCAGGAGAAAATAAGCCCCGAAGGCGTCGGCGTGATTATCGAAGCGCGGCACCTGTGCATGCAGATGCGCGGCGTTGAAAAGCAATGTGGCAAGGCGGTCACGAGCGCGATGCTGGGCGGATTCCGGCACAATAAGCAGACGCGCGACGAATTCTTGTCGCTCGTCCGTTCCCGAAAGAGCTAGGAATTATAAAAAGGAAAACTGCTGTTTGAACAAGAGCGGCACGCGGACTAGTGATCGCGTGTCACTTTTTCTTTTTGGCCGCGGCACGCGACCGGCGGACGCGGTCGCGATTGCCGCAGGCCCGGTCGCTGCACCAGCGGCGCGTTTTGCCCTTGGTCTGGTCGTAAAATACCCAGCGGCACCCGTGATTCGGGCAGATTTTCAGC
>Ga0210393_10001527_pt1 | contig 19301 bp, 13 predicted proteins | sample IncBWC27OmetaG_FD_160068 | JGI IMG/M metagenome (GOLD analysis project Ga0210393, IMG submission 160068) | Forest soil microbial communities from Barre Woods Harvard Forest LTER site, Petersham, Massachusetts, United States - Inc-BW-C-27-O ... | reverse complement strand
ACAAAAAGGGAGAACGAGTCGCACAGCTTGAGAGAATATTTGACCGCCTTGGCTATCATCGACGACAGCACGTACTTCCTCTGGTGTCGCGTCGGGTTTGACTGGAAAACGCATTCGTCGTCTGAAATTTACGAATAGAAGTGTGCTATAAGGAGACGCACCAATCTTGAACTGGCGTTCCATCCTCTGCTTGTATTTCTGCCTGTATTGCTGCTCCACTTGTTGGTAATTTTGAATGGCCTCGACAAATTTCGACTTGACCAACGCGGTCTGTTCGTTACCATGCCGATTCCATGGAGGTTAGAATACGATGCCACCCAGGAAAAAATGAGACGACGCAGCACTGACCTGCTGCTTCTTGATTTGTGCTTCCCGCGCGGATCCAGCCTGGCGCTCCAGACCCTGAATCCTTCGCTTGAGAGTTGTGCTCAAGGCACTTGTGTCATTGACGAGTTCTTCCAGCCGTTCTGTATTGCGCGCCGCTGCTGCATCGTCTGTGTTGTTAAGTGACCGGGCGTGTAGGTCCGATATTCTCGAGACGTTGTCGTTGAAGACCCTGATACTGTCTTGAATGGACGAGATCTATACGAGACAGACGACAGTGGCGGTCAAGCCAAAAGAATTGCTCATCCTGCGAGAGGGGTCTACCTCGTCATAGAAATTAGCCATACTATCTCCGGCCATGTTTGAAGTTAAATGGGCTGTGCTCGGGTTCACCACATCGGTCATTTCATAGCTGGGATTGTCATCTTGTTGGGCGTAGGGATTTTGTCGGCGGGGGTACCCTCCATCATTACCAGAGCGTTGTGTTGGATACGAACTGCTATAGAATGGCTTAGGCGCTGAGTGGCAAAGAAGAAATGTGATCGAGACGTACTTGTTGGAATAGTTTCCCCCCGCAGCCTGCTGAGCCTGAGGAGAGTGCTATCAATACAACTGCGGTGGGTTGAACATGGCAACACTGACTCTCATCGCGGCAAGTCTGTCCCTAGCCATGGTGTGACGGTGTGATGTATGGATGAAAATGTAGGAGAATGGAGGATGTCGAGTCCTGGACAACAATCAATGTTGAAGGGAATAGAGTGTGATAGGGGAAAGAGTGTAGAATTGTCCGAAGGACCGAGGACTATGATACGAGGCTGCAAATGCACAGCACAACACAGCCGGCCAACGCCGCAATCAGTCACCTAGTCACCCGCTCTGTCTAGCCCGCCCTTCCCGCCCCGCCTCCCCCTGGCGTCAGGGTACCAAAGTCTCGTATAAGATTAATTGTCCGTACGTGAAATGCACAAGCACAATAGCAAAATTGACCAATCCGGGAAAAGGAACGAGAAAACAACCTGTCTCCCAAACATGCCCGCAGTGGTGCTATCGTCTCGTCGACCAAGGCGCGAAACAATACTGGTATTCTGATCAGTTGAGCTCCACTACATATTCCCTTTCGAGAGCATACATTTGCTGCACTACCCGTCAAGCTTCTCTCGCAGAACCGCAACCTGTCTATCTAGCATTGCACGACTAGGCCCGCCAACTGCCTGCCGCCTCTCCACACTCGCTTCAAAGTCGAACACGTCATGGACGTCGTCACCAAAGTCTGGATGAAGGCTTTTGTAATCAGCGACTGTGAGCTCGTTTAGTTGGCACTTTCGAGACTCTGCGAGGGCCACGGCGCGACCAGATATATGGTGCGTTTCCCTGAACGGTACCTGCGAAGCATCACAATGGGTTGTGGAGGTTATATGGACAACTTAACCCACTCCTTTGCGCACAAGATAGTCGGCCAAGTCAGTCGCCAAGACATCCATAGTAAGTGCCTGTCTCATCCTTTCGGCGTGCACCTGGAAATCTGTGAATGCATGGCGTGATTGAGATGATCTGGATAACTTACGTCTAATGTACTCATGACTCCTTCAGCAATACGGAGACACGACGAAATGGTGTCGACTGTATCGAACAGGGGTTCCTTGTCCTCTTGTAGATCCTTATTGTAAGTAGACGGAAGGCCCTTATAGCTCATGAGGAATCCCGCCATCTATCTCGCTCTCAATGTACAAGGTCACAAATGTGAGCAACCAAAGACTGACATTCCCGAACACACGGCCAGACTTGCCACGCAGCAACTCTAGCGAGTCAGCATTTTTCTTTTGAGGCATCAGACTCGAGCCAGTACTGTGAACGGTTCGTCAGCCCTTGCCTCGCTAGGGAGTGAGACAACAAGCGAGAGAGAGAGAGCACCTATACGCATCGTTCAGGGTGATGAAGCCGAACTCAGCTGAGGAATAGATGATAAAGTCTTCCGAAATGCGACTCAAGTGGGCCGTCGTCAGGCTGGCCCACATCATGAACTCTATGACAAAGTCGCGGTCGCCTACGCCCCATAGACTATTCTCTGCGAGGGACTGGAATCCGAGCTCTTTTGCGAGGAAGTGACGATCGATGGCAAAGGAGTTACCCGCAAGCGCGCCGGAGCCAAGGGGCAGAACTGATATCCGCGGGACGAGCTGGCGGAGGCGTTCGAGATCCGAGATGAACGAAAAGGCGTGGGACAGGAGGAGGTGAGCCCAGCGAATGGGTTGCGCACGCTAGAGCGACGGGCATCGTCGATTAGGCATTCGCTGGGACGCGAGATAAGCGAGAAATGAAACCTGGAGGTGCGTGTACCCCGGCATGAGGTGATCCCTCTCCTTGTCGGCACGCTCGACCATGACCCGGATGAGTGCGACCAGGCTTGCGTCTATCTCCCTGACATGTTCGAGGAGCCAAAGGCGCATATCCGTCGCGACTTGGTCGTTCCTCGATCGGCCGGTGTGCAATTTCCCTCCCAACGGCCCTATCAGTTCACTCAAGCGGCGCTCGTTCGCGGTGTGAATGTCCTCATCGTCCGGTTTGACCTGAAACTGCTGGGGGAATGAGCGATCAGGAGGTCGTGGTGAGAAATTTTGTGAAAACAACCTGGCCACTTTGCCATTCATCCTCAACGGCGATGAGACCCCGGACAATCTTGCTCTCCTCGTCTTTGGTCAGGACGCCAACTAGAGTCAATGCCTTGGCATATGCGATCGAGCCACGAATATCTGCAGCGTGCATCCTCTGGTCGTATTTCAGTGATTGATTAAATGCGTGCATGCTTTGTCGATCTGAGAAGTCAATAACCTTGCCACGTACGGAGTGATACGAGAGAGAATCACAGTGGATCAGTCTTGCCTGTGAAGCGGCCACCCCATAGCTTCTGCTTGGTAGATTTGTCTTCTGCCATCGCGTTGTGGTCGTTCGATTGCAAGTCGCAATGTTTCGGCCACGTGCAGTGCTCCGATGTGCCGATGTGCCGCTAAAATTGATTCACTCTCACTCACACTCTTGACATGATGACACCACCCAGCCGACACGTTCACCTATTCGCAATATTCATAGCACTTATCAAATGGTGCAGTTCTCCCGTAATCGGTTTTCACCATTTTTTGTGACAGACGCAAGGCGTACTTCAAATGCCAAATGAAACGACAGGCCACAAACAGGAAGAGTCCCAGCTAAGACAATATGGTGCTAGTGGGGCCATGGATGCTGTCTCCGTCTTTCCGATGTATGCTGGGCCCAACCCGATGGGAACGGGACGCTCAAACGTACGTTGGCAGACGTCCTTGACGGTCTATTGATCAAGAAAAGCGTACAGTACGCGTAACACGATAGGCACTGGAGCTTGTGCATGTTTTGAGCGTGACACCGTATGTTGTGTCCAATGCCGTTGTCAGAGTTCTGAGCCATGCCGCAAGCCCCACACTGACCCCGAGTTCAGAGCTGGATCCTGCACAGGAACCCAGGGTTGGCATACGCAGAGAAAGCGGCATTCCCCCAGTAGCGGCTCAAAGATCTGACACCCTAACTGTTGCCGAGCCCATGCGGACAAGACGATTCTAATGAGCCCGAGATCAGATGGGGCCATGTCTATAAACGCGCTAGTGTGGCCACACCCACTAAAGTGTGATCAGGCGAGCGCAAGGCATAGCGCCGTTTGATGATCGACGCTCGATGGATGATCTCCGGGGAAAACCCCAGTACGGATTAAAACGTAATGTGTGAAACTACATGATGCAAGTGATTGGTCTAGTGTGTAAACAACGAGGATATGACTGCATGGATCTGGCTTACAGTATCCCATCGACTACAGAGGGTCATCGGGAATTCGCGGGTAGGGTAGGTAGATTCGATTCGATTAGACTAGCTCCTTCCATCGCCGCCACAATAGTATGCTTGCGACGAAAGACAGAAGGGACGCGCCAGTGCTCACCCAGAACGTAAGGCTCCAGCAAGTGACACCTATACAAACACCACCGCCAACATTATTGTGTGCTGAGACAAATGCATAGAGGTATGAAAAGAGGGGTGTGCCAATAAGGGGAGCGTAGGTTATTATGCCAAAATTCCGCCCGAAGTTACAGTTTCCCCAGATGGAGGATACAATGCTTGGTCTAGGTCGGGGCAAGAAACGTGAGTAATATAAGTGGGGAGAAAGTAGAAACTCTGACGCACAGAATTGTGAATGTTGCACCGTAGGCAGCACCGGTTCCAATACTAACAAGTCATTGAGTAATGTGCGACTACAAGCGAGGACAACATACCTGAGCACTCGAAGGCTATCTGGGGTTCTGATAGCTAGTTCTAGATATAAGAATGTGCCCGCCAAAAGAAGTGATATGCAAGACAAGAGCACTACTCTGCTAATTCTATAGCTTCGCGAACGTGACGACCTATCGCCAGCGACATGGGAGGAGAGAGGGGATATGAAGTCCGCAACGGGGCCAGAGAGAAGGCGTGACAAGGTGTTGGAAATGGAAAGAAGGCGGACTTGAGTTGCGGTCACGCTTTCTGCAGGGGAGGAGAGGGATCTGATACCAGACGCGGCCTCGGGGTACAGGGAGAGCACAATGGTTCCTATGTTCGAGATGATCATTTCGCACTGCGGATGATTAATAAAAAATCCACGCATTGGTATTGGTAGCAAGCTGGTGACTCACGGAACCAAGTATGATGAGCAATATGAAAGCCAGGAGCCAGAAATGAGGATCTCTGAGGAGATTTAGGATAGATGTGCCATCGTCGATGGGTATGGCCTGTATACTCGACTCATGTGCTTTGTTGCGCAAGAGGGGCTGGCGCTCGTCGATGGAACTCTCTTCATCACTTGACGCAACGCTCAGGCTGTCGGATATTAACGCGACATCGCACTGAGATTTGGGTACGCGTAAGGTGAAGGCGCCGACAAGATGGATAATTCCAGAAGTGAAGGCCAAGAATAATAAGAAACGGGTGACGTCCAAGCCCGTGGACGAGTCGGTAAAGTATCTGGATGCCAGTACAGAGAGAAAAAGCGGAGAGAGACCAAAGACTGTCATACTTGCTCCCGATGCAGCACCAAGGTATTGGGGAAAGAGTCTAGAGGCTGCGAAGAGAGACGAGAAATAGCTTTTGTATGTGAGGACAAGAGCAGACATTAAGTATGTTGAGACGTACGAGGAAACTGTCCCGAGCCCCATCAGGAAGAAGCAAGCAGCGAGAATTCTAAAGGACGACTTGGATGGCGCTGCAATGTCGTCGGGGGTCTTTGCGACCTCAGCAGCAAAGAGACTAAATCCAGTAGAAAAGAGGAAGGAGGCGATTAAGGAGCATGCCCAAGGGCCATATGCATCAATTACTTTGCCAACAAGAGCGGCGAACGGATATTGGCCCATCATTCCACTAAGATAGTTCAGAAAGAAAGCCGCGTGGATCGAGTAGTTGAAAATCTCACAGAAGTGCGATGGTCGTCAACTGTGGCTGTGTGAGCTTGAGATGAAGGGCGAGAGCAGGTGATAGCAGGGGGAAAGTGAAGATTCCGCCGGCGAAGAGGCTACAGGTAAGTCACGGAAATGAGATGTTGTGTGAGATGCTGGGATAGAGCGGTTAAACGTACGCATTTGCGGCAATTGAGAGACATGTGAGGGATAATCTGATATGGTGAAGGACGGGCATGAGGATTCGTCCTCGACGTCGACAGCGCAGCTGAAGTAGTGCCTGGAGTACGAGAGTACGGTACACGCTGGAGTGCTGGCACGGAGTGGCCGGGCCGGCAACCGGCAACCAGCAAGCCTGATCGCGATTACGCAGCAATCAAGAGCACGTGACTGACGCGTTTACCCGTCAATCAACGCGACTTGTGGTGCGCACCTCGTTCCTTTGACTCCACCATGCGCACCTATACCAGTTCTCGTTCTTCCCGCGTTCCACTGCGTTCTTCTTCTCCTTCTGACATATCCTCTCAGGAATATACAAAAAAGCGTCCCCTCACCGAACGTCTTGCTTTCCACAACACGCCCCAACCTCTCAAACGAGCTCGTACGACCGCCTCCGGCTCAACTCCAGTCCCTAAACACAAGCCAAAGAATAAGCATAAGTACAAGAGTAAGGAGGATCGCCCTCCCAAGAATCTCACCCAACTTCATTTCACCCTCGATTCCTCCATCCTACGCACATGTCCTCTCTGCGATCTCACCTACACGAAAGGCGCACCGGAGGATGAGACTTTGCATAACTCCCACTGCGCAAGGGTCCAGAGGGGTATACAATGGCGTCGTGATGAAGAAAGAGCTGCCACAGAGGTCAAGGTCTCCGAGATCGCTACCGGCGTGAAGCTCAAGGATGGCAAGTCAGGCAGGATTATATCCGTCAATGCCGATGTCGGGGGAAAGATAGGCTCAAAAGTATGTTCCAATGATCGCCGTGAAGGTTTATCTGACCGATGTCGAACGATCACTTCGTTCAGCTGACTACACTTCTACAAACGATATCCTTGCACCTTTCATCGCCACCACTCACGCGCGATGTCCTTCGCGTCTCAAAGGTCTACCTTTTCCTCCTTCCGTCCGAGAGGTCACTTTCCTGTGAAACTATTGCGGGCTGCGTCATTGCCACCCACATCTCTACTGCTATGGCCATCGCCTCTCCGGCAGAGGTTCAAGGGCCGGTCCCCGAAACACTCCAAGAGGCGAATCCCTTACCACCCCCTACAGCTCGCCTGGTCGTCGTGGATACTAATTCCAGCCTATTTTGCAAGCCGGAGCCTCTCCCAACGCCGATGGGTATCCCGCGTGTGTTCGTTCCTTCCGCATTCCAAAGGCGCGGGATCGCTCTCCGCCTGCTCGATGCCGCAGCCGTGAATTTCGTGCATGGTTGTCCTCTGAATCCCCGTCAGGGGGAGGTCGCGTTTACCCAGCCCACTGCCTCGGGTAAGGCACTGATGGAGAAGTGGGGTGGAGGTGGTGTCCGAATATATCAAGAGTAGAAGTCTATCACCGTCTATCTTGCCGAATGTATGATTGCGCCTTACAATAATGATTGCCTCCGAAGTATTCTTTTGTTCAAAAAGGAAATGTCGAAACCCTCCTTATAAGAGATGGATTCTGTCTTTCAAAGAGAACGCCGTGATCAGGATCAAAATGGCCCATATCTAATGGCCTTGCATCGATTCACATATTCACGGTCTATGCCCGAGATGGAAGAACGTACAGTGATGTACTTTCTGTAGCGAGTTTTATTCAGTCTTTGCATCAAAAACCTTGGCATGCCCCTGTTTTTAATTCCCTTGCTAATAATCGGCCATATGGAAAAAGAAACAATACGATATGGCATTTATTGATCACTGATACATGGGGGAATATTCCATCCACGATCGAAGCTGACAAGATAGAAAGGGTACATAGAACAAAAAATAATATGGGCGTTCTTCATTTCTCTTTAAATTTATGCAGCTACAGCAATTACAGCAGGGCCTCCGTTGGGAACGGCGACCTTGCTGGGCGTCGGGACGAAATGCTGCAAAAGGATAAAGTCAAACTGCGTTCATCTTGCAACGGGGCCAAGCTAAGGGTCACTTACTCTTGCCTTGATGCCTCCGGCAGCAGGAAGTCGCGTATTGCCCATCAGCCACATGTCAGCCTCCGCTGCGGCACCACGCCCCTCCCTGTGAAGGTATCAATGTGATCAGATTGGCCTTGTGCGGAGCAAGTCGGCCGCGCTCACTGTATACCCCAGACAATCAACGACTGCCCACGGCGACAATCACCCGCCGCGAAGACCCCCTCCACGTTGGTCAAGTACTTCTTGTTGGGAGTTTTGATGTTCGAGCGAGCGTCTTGGTCCACACCGAGCGATTCAATGGCCTCTTTTTGTGGGCCCAAGAAACCGAGAGCAAGGAACACGAGCTGTGCTGGATAATACTTCTCCGTGCCAGGCACTTCCTCCGGCTTCAGGCGGCCGCCGCTGTCCTTTGTCCACTCGACATGGCCTGCATACAACGCGAGTTGAGTAACCCGAATAGAGGTCACAACGCAACAACTTACACGTCTTGAGGCCTTGCAGTTTTCCCTCTTTGTCTGCAATGAATTCTTTCGTCTGAATACAGAATTCGCGAGGGTCTTGGCGGTTTGCTTTCAGCTACGATCGAGTTCGTATCTCAATAGGACACCCACCGTTACCGAAGTGTGCTGCGACCTCTGTATGCCCATAGTCTGTGCGGAAAATACTAGATGTGGTTTAGTCTCACGAAGGATGATAGGGACAACATCCAGACACACCGAGGCCATTGGGGCCAGGGGTTGTCACGGCCACGCGACGAGGGCGGTTCTGGGAGCAACTCGAAGTTGGTCACGGACTTGGCGCCATGCCGCATGGCCGTGCCTATACAGTCATTTCCCGTGTCACCACCCCCGATGACGATAACATCCTTGCCCTTTGCGTTTATATAGTTGCCGTTTTGGAGCTCCGAGTCCAGAAGTGACTTGGTGTTCAGCTAATCATAACGAGATAATCCCGTCAAACGCCGGCGACGCTGGGAAAGGACCCATAAGGGAGTATTGCTTACTTGTAAATAGTCCATCGCGAAATGGATGCCATCTGCATCACGTCCCTTTATGTTCAAATTTCGGGGCCAGGTCGCACCGGTACATAAAACCACTGCATCGTTGTTGGCCCGGATATCATTTATATCGGTGTCTACGCCAACATGTGCGTTCGGCACGAATACCTACAAGTCGGAGGTTTTAGTTGTGTCCCGAAATATGGAATACACGAGCCCTACCACGCCCTCTGCGGCCATCAAGTCTAGGCGGCGTTGCACGATGGACTTGTCGAGCTTCATGCTAGACGTGGGAAGAGGTTTAGCACTAGCACCTAACCCCTCTTGATAAGACCGTTACGTACTTTGGAATTCCATACATGAGGAGCCCACCCATGCGATCGTTCCGATCGTAAACCGTCACCTTGTGCCCAGCTTTGTTCAGTTGATCCGCACATGCAAGACCCGCTGGACCAGAGCCGATAATGGCAACCCTCTTTCCGGTGCTGAATGTCGGCGGATTAGGAGTCATCCAGCCCATTTCGAAGCCCTGTGACAATCAAATAAGGGAGGCGAGTCGTGCAAAAGATATGGATTAGTAACCTTGTCGATAATTGCGCATTCGATGGACTTGATGCCGACGGGTAGCTCATTTATTCCCAACACACAAGCACCCTCGCAGGGTGCAGGACAGACCCTACCCGTGAACTCGGGGAAATTATTGGTCAGTAACAGGCGATTCAACGCATCCTGCCATTGCCCCTTGAAAACGAGATCATTCCATTTCGGAATAATGTTTGAGATCGGGCATCCCGTGTCTGATTGGCAGAAGGGTACACCGCAGTCCATGCAACGTGCCGATTGGTACTTCAATTCGCTTTCGGTTAAACGGCTCGAAATCTCTTTCCAGTCCTTCGTGCGTTTCCGAGGGGGCCTGTACGCCTCTCCAAGGCGTGTGTATTTCATGAATCCGCGCATCTTGTCCAACTTGTGCAAGCGCTGTTTGGTCGAGGCTTCATCAGCCATCGAATCTTCAACGTCGACAACCGATGGTTCATGGCGTTTGATGGGCGTGGCCTGTGGCTCCTTTGGAGTAAGGATTTCCTCCATAACCTCGGAAGCGAGATCGACTTGGCTCGCAGTCCGTGATGGCACAAGATCAATGACGGTCTGGCGCAACTTCTCTTCCTTGGCCTTCACTGCTTGCTCCTCCAATACTCGTTTGTAATCGAAGGGCATTACGCGAACAAAAGAGGGTAGCAGGTGGTGGAAGTCCCGTAAAACACGATCAGCAACTTCGGAACGGGTATAGTGACGATGGTCCTCGATGAGGCTACGAAGTTCAGCGATTTCGCGTGGTTCCGTTACCGTCCCGAGCTCGACCATTTCTTGGTTGACCTTTGACGAGAATGTGTGAGCGGTATCCAAAACGTATGCGATGCCACCACTCATTCCTGCGGCGAAGTTGCGTCCTGTGGTGCCGAGAACGACGACCCTCCCACCCGTCATGTACTCGCATCCGTGATCGCCCGTACCCTCAACGACGGCATTGGCTCCGGAGTTCCGAACGGCGAACCGCTCTGCGGCAATACCACGGATAAATGCTTCGCCCGAAGTGGCACCATAGAGACAGACATTGCCAATGATGACGTTCTCCTCCGCCTTGAACTGGGAATTGCGCGGAGGATAAACGATAAGTCGGCCGCCTGAGAGGCCCTTGCCAACGTAATCGTTCGCGTCACCTTCCAGTTCAATCGTTATGCCCGGAGCAAGGAAAGCCCCACAAGATTGCCCCGCCGATCCTTTCATGCTGATGTGAATGGTATCCTTTGGGAGTCCTTCTTCCCCGTATAGCTTGGATACGCGATATGAAAGAGTGGTTCCGAGGGCACGATCGGTGTTGACCACGGTACATTCGATGCGAACGGGAAGCCCTTTCGTAAGGGCAGGTTCAGACTCATCGATGAACTTGTTGTCGAGGCGAATATAGAGTTTGTGATCCTGCTGCCGTGTACAATAAGTCGCAACTCCTCGACGCATCATCCATGCGGGTCTCAAGACCTCCGTCATATCGAGATGCTGTGTCTTCGGAGTGCGAAGGGAGTCATTGACCTTGAGCATGTCAGACCGCCCAACCATTTCATTGATAGTACGGAAGCCAAGCTTTGCCATGTATCCGCGAAGCTCTTCGGCGAGGTAAAAGAAGAAGTTGATGACATGCTCAGGCTGGCCGGCAAACTTCGCGCGCAGCTGTGGATCCTGTGTGGCAATGCCAACGGGGCATGTGTTGACTACATTCCCAGGGGCGTTAGAACATATGACCACGAATGGAAAACCGACCACCACACTTACGGTGGCACTTCCTCATCATAATACAGCCCATGGCGATCAGCGGCGCAGTGGCAAATCCCCATTCCTCGGCTCCAAGAAGACACGCGATTGCAATATCGCGCCCAGTTCGTATCTGCCCATCAGTTTGCACGGTCACACGACCCCGAAGATCGTTCAAAACGAGTGTTTGATGGGTTTCGGCCAAACCAAGCTCCCAAGGAAGCCCTGCGTTTTTGATGCTGGTCCAACGCGATGCACCAGTTCCTCCGTCATGTCCTGAGATGAGGATGTGGTCCGCCTTTGCTTTTGCAACACCACTTGCGACAATCCCCACACCAATTTCGGAAACCAGCTTCACAGACACACGACCGCGTGGGTTGGAACATTTCAGATCGTAAATGAGCTGCTTGAGGTCCTCAATGGAGTAGATGTCGTGGTGCGGGGGTGGTGAGATAAGGCCAACACCAGCAGTAGAGTGGCGTGTCCGCGCAATCGAAGTGGATACTTTGTGACCGGGAAGTTCGCCTCCCTCTCCAGGTTTCGCGCCTTGCGCCATTTTAATTTGGAGTTCATCGGCATCTGCGAGATAATTCGAGGTGACTCCGAAGCGGCCAGAGGCCACTTGCTTGATGGCAGATCGCATAGTATCCCCATTACTTTGTCTGTATGATCGCTCGGCGTCCTCGCCACCCTCGCCGGTATTCGACTTGCCGCGAAGTCGATTCATGGCAATTGCGAGAGTGGAGTGGGCCTCCATCGAGATCGAGCCATAAGACATGGCCCCTGTAACGAAACGGCGAACGATTTCATTCCAAGGCTCCACCTGCTCAATGGGAATGGCCGCGGCCTCTTCATAGCAGAACTCCAGCAGGCCGCGAAGATGGATGCTCTTTGACTGATTGTCCGCATTCCGCGAATAAGTCTCGTACGCCTTCTTATTCTTCTCGTGGACGGCGTCCTGGAGATTCGCGATGCCTTCTGGGTCGTTGATGTGTGGCTCTCCGCCGTCCCGCCAGTGATATTCGCCGGATTCCGGCATCCCGGGAGGGATCAGGGTGTCGCGGGATGGCCACCCATGCTCGTGGAGCTCGAACGCATCCATGGCAAGGAGATCAAATGTTGCTCCCTGAACGCGACTTGCCGTGCCGATAAAGCACCGGTCGATGACTTCCCTGTGTAGCCCCAGCGCCTCGAAAATCTGAGCTCCCTTGTACGATTGGAGAGTGGAGATGCCCATCTTCGACATGACCTTGAGGATACCGTTGTCGAGTGAGGACTTGTACCTGTCCATAAGTTCGCCCAGAGTCATGTCGTCCTTCACCCTGTCCAGTGGAAATAGGTTAGGGATCTGGTGAACCGAGTAAAGATTCCGAAAAAATTTGTCTCACAGTCCTTCGCGCGCAACCTTGTGTATGACTTCCATCATAAGCCATGGACAAATGGCATCTGCGCCGTATCCGACGAGGACACAGACGTGATGAACCTCCCTGGCTTCCGCCGTCTCCACCATAAGAGCAACCTTTGCTCGCTTCTTCTGGAGAACCAAGTGGTGATGTACTCCTCCGCAAGCAACGAGAGTGGAGAGCGCCACGCGAGTAGGGGAGGTCGCACGATCTGAAAGTATTATGACCTTGATACCATCTTCAATAGCTTGTGTGGCCTCGTGACACACCCGGTTGAGCGCTTTCTTGTAACCGGGAATGCCCTCATCCTTCGGGAAAGTAACGTCGATGATGCGGGACGGCCACGTGGTGTGCGCGGACTTGAGATTCTTCATAGCATTCATTTCTTCGATTGAAAGTACGGGAGAGGGTAGAAGGATACGATGACACTGTTCTGGCCTCATTTCCAGAAGATTTCCCTCGGGACCAACGTAAGTCTCCAGAGACATGACGATACTCTCCCGAATGGAATCGATGGGGGGGTTGGTGACCTGTGCAAACAATTGACGGAAGTAATCATAGATGACACGAGGCTTAGTGGCCATAGCGGCGAGAGGCGCATCATTTCCCATAGAACCAAGCGCCTCCTTTCCGCTGGTGACCATGGGAAGCATAAGGAGGTTGAGTTGTTCCACAGTGAAACCGAAAGCTACGAGTCGGGCATCGGTCCTCAGCGGCACATCATCAATGTTCGCGGCAATGGATTGGGTGCGCGTGACACGTTTGACAATGTTCGGAACCTGAAGCACATTATGCTCGATCCACGATGCGAAGTTGTGCTTATTTGCAGTGGTCTTCTTCAGCTCCTTGTCATCAACAATGCGTCCTTCAACGGTGTCGACCAAAAGCATTCTCCCGGGTTTCAGACGATTCTTCGAGACGACCTTTTCCGGAGGAACCGGTAAAGCCCCAACTTCGGAAGCGCAAATTATGATGTCGTCACTAGTGACGACAGACCGACAAGGGCGCAAGCCATTACGGTCCAAATTGGCTCCACAATATCGACCATCAGAGAAGGCAAACAGCGCTGGGCCATCCCATGGTTCTTGAACGCAAGCCGCCCAGTTGTAAAAGGCACGTTTCTCCGGATCCATGCTCTCGTTGCCTTGCCAAGCTTCGGGGACAAGCATCATCACAGCCTCGGGAAGCGTGAGGACGCCATTAACTACAAGCAGTTCCAAAACGTTGTCGAAAGCAGCCGAGTCTGAACCACGCGATTCGATGATGGGATACAGCAGGTCAAGTTGGTCTCCGAAGTGAGAGGAATGTATAACACCCTCCCGGGCGTGCATCCAGTTCCTATTCCCGCGGACGGTATTGATCTCACCTTAAAATAAACAAATCAACGCAGGCCATTCCCGGAAGCCGAGGCCAACTTGGCTTACCATTGTGAGCTGCCAACCTCATAGGTTGCGCACGATCCCAGCTAGGGAATGTGTTCGTCGAGAATCGGGAATGTACCAAGGCGAAGTGGGACATATAAAGATAATGGCTGAGATCATGGTAGTAATTGTATACTTGAACAGGAGACAACTGTCCCTTGTACACAATGTTCTTGGACGACAGGGAGCAGATGTAAAACCCATTCGCGAGCGTACTTTATACGGGGCAAGTCCGATATGTTGAGCTCAGAGCGTTGCATAGAGATAAGAAATCACAAACATGCTATGCGTTGCGCGTTTCCGGAGGACGTAGAGCTGCCTCTCGAAGTGTCTCTCGTCAAAATGCTCGCCTTCGCAGACATCGCCGTCGCCGTAATGAGAACGGAGAACGACAAAAGGCTGACGAATGACGGGTTCGGTGCTGCCGGCGGCAGGTCCAAGGATGGAACCATCGGTAGGTACCTCACGCCAGCCGAGGACTCTGAGGCCGAGGGGGCTGGCGATATCGGTAAAGATAGACTGATGTTTCTGCAATGACGCTGGATCGTTGTGTTTGAAGAATATGTTGCCGACGGCGTACTCGCCAGGCTCTGGTAAGGTGGAGCCAAGGTCTCTCTCTGCCTCACGCTTAAAGAACGCATGAGGGATACCGGTCATCACACCGGCACCGTCGCCGTCGCGGCTGTCAGCACCCGTGGCGCCTCGATGGGTCATATTGCAGAGCAATTGCCTGGCATCTGAGACAATTTTGTGGGCCTTTTCACCTTTGATATGGCAAATAAAACCGACACCACAGGAATCTTTTTCGAGCTCATTCATATAAAGGCCCTGGCTGGCGGGCATGGCGCCAGCCCAGGAGAGGGGATCGCGTCGTACTGCATGAAAGCTGTCGATAGAAGACTGGGAGGGGATATCTTCAACAAAAGGGATGGAGGGAACAGGAGGGGGGTCGAAGGGAGGAGTACGGGACATGGAAGAGCTGTAACCTCTCGACGCTGGCCAGCACGAAAGGGGACGACGTTGCTGGCAGAAAATCTTTAAATCGCTTTCCTCGGAGCGGAGACGGGATGTGGGCTCCTCCGTTATCTTCACCCGCCCCTGCCGAATCAGTCGGCCGAACCGACCCCTGAGCCTATCAACGTTCATTGCATCCAAATTTTCCATCTCAGCGGCATTATCTTTCAGGTCACCCGCCTCGCTCCAACTCCATATCTCTCCTTGGCCAGCCAGTGGGAACAGTTACTCACGCTAGAAGCGCCACGGACAGGTGTGTACGACACTACTTACGTTGCCCGTATCATCCCCCATATTCCTCCACACGCTCTCTCGTCCTTAACCAGCGCCGTCGTGGAGGGCACAACAGACAGCCGCTGATGGATTTGCGCGTTTCAAGGTCAACGTAACGTGTTCCGGAAAAAACGTGGAACGAACCTTTATGATGTCCGTTGTATTGTCTGACCGTTTCTCCGGACGTCATCTCCCACAGGCGCGCCGTATGGTCAGAAGATGCTTGTGGCGTATCAGAAGAACTTTACATTAAATCATTCAGGGCCAGCCTCACCAGTCACAAGGTATGCCGAGTCGGCGCTAAACGCACAATCCCACACCCAACGCTGGTGTCCTTGCAAGACTTTCTCAGGTTTGAACTCATAATTGGAAGTGATCGACCAGATCTTCACGGTGGTGTCCGCCGAGCAAGTGGCGAGATATCTGCTTCATCTCAGATGAAAAACCGAAGGACTAAAGAAGATTCCGCACTTGACATCAGGGCTGAGAAGGCAGCGCGTTAGATACTTATTGTGCGCCTGAAATTTTGTGACAGCTTGGAAGCGGGGTAAGCCCAAGCCTTCTTCGTTAATCTTCCACACGTAGCATTTTCCCTGGAAAATTGATCAACCATGTGACAGCGGGTCACGGAATCTCACGCGTCCGCCACCTTATTGTTCCCAGCAACTAAGCACGATCCATCTGATGCTAGCGTAACCGATCGTATCGGGACGTCCCCCGCAGGTGTCTGGTACGCTTTCAAATTGGTTCAAGATAACACGAGGGGCGAACACGAATACACACTAGTTCATGTGTGCATATGTTTTCGGATAAATCCCATTGCTTGATTCGGCCTGCTTGGTCGCACGATATCAGTTCCCCTTGGTTTGGGTGGACGCAAACATCATTCACTGTGTAAATGTGCAGCTTGAGTCACGATCATGGCAATGAGTAAAAGACGTAAGAGCGACCTGGGGCCTCGTTGTTATAATTGCGATGTAAGTGTGTATTCCTGCCAAGAGATTTATCGTAACGCACGGCGGTGCTGCACTGATGTGCTCACCGGAGGTCCCATATCTTTATAGTCCCATCTTCACTTCCCGTCACCAACCACTTTCCCTGACTATGAAAAGACACCGAAGTGACATTAGAGGTGTGGCCTTCGAAAGTGATGACCTATGTTCTTCGCTTGAGAAGAGGGGGTGAAAGCAATCGAAGATCCAATTACGGGAGTGGATGATGAACTCGCAATCTCGTATATGTTAACTTTCTTATGAATTGCGGCAGCCAACAGACGTTTGCTGTATAAAATCGGATCAGGGGACCGGGTGGAGACCGGGATACACGCGGACGCACTCGGGAGAGATTGCAAGACGATTCACTTGCTGTGTGAATATCGTAAAGAGTTGGAGGTGAGCGTGGAAGACTGCCTGGATAGGAGGCTATGCCTCACTCCTGACTCCCCGGAACGAGAGATTGTTCGAGAGCATATGCCACTCCAGGCTTCCCAAAACCGAATTTCATGGTCATAAGAACCGGTGACAAGGATGACTGACATGTCATGCCGTGCAGCAGGGGTCGCGGGCTGGGTAGGCATGGCAGGGAAATCTTACGCTCTTGTGGAATAGGGGGAACACCAAGATAGAGCGTTTCGTTTCTGCTGCCGCGTTGGGTATGTATTTTTAGGACGAGTTTTGCCTCACGAGTTATTGCCCGTTCGATCGAGGCCCTCGGGGGTGGTCGCAGGTCGTTCCTCGAGGGTGCGGCAAAACGAGACGGGGGGAAAGGTTGTTTGACAGCGCGGCCGTAAATGGAATGAGGCCGACCTATGGCTGGGCGGCTGGGCGCCGGGTGTCCGCATGTTCCACCATCCTTCAACTGCTACTCCTTCGTTTTCGTTCACTTTGCTACTATGCTATGGTTCCCTTCTGCCATTTACGATCATGCTCCGCCCTTCATGCGCGACTGCCCTATGAGAACTCCACCCACGCTCCGGCCATGCGCTCGACCGACGCCCCTCAGCAGTCACCTTCTCGCCGGGAATGTAAGCTGTATTTCCACTCTTGCCCTTGATCCAATGGCACTTTTCGACCGAAGCCTCGCCCCGTACATCCCCATCCCCGCCTGAACACGCCCTGCGAGGCTCCGCGTGGTTTTTTGTCGGCTCGCGCGTTACGATTACGTGTAATGTCTGGTAACGGTGCCTGCTTCTTTTCCTTCTGAGAAATTTCTCACTATGGCTCCTCCGGCAACCCTTTTCGCTTTCGGTAAACGATTTCATTCTTGGCCACGCACCGCACCACGCAGTATTACATTAGGCCCTTGTTCCCAGTCCATGCTTCGAAGGCCTCGACCTTGGTGTAACCGCATCCGATATTTCGCCTCCTAGAAGTCTTAACGTATTCTAGTGATCACAGTTTTCAATAGGCGGCTGTCGCTGTTCTCCCTGACACAACCCCTCACCTAAATGTGATGAAACTGTCCCAGTCTTTCTCCATTGATCAGACGCGAGGTCCCTTTCATTCACGCGTTCTTCTTACCTTGACTCATCCCCCATCCGAATACAGAGGCGTGGCACTCTGTGTGGGATTTATGATCGCGTTGTACTGGTTCTTCTTTGATATACAGGCGACTCCGTTCTTATAAAAGAGATTGGGAGCTGACCCATTCATCAGGCCTTGGAGCCAACCTCCACACACAACGCTTACTTCCTTCTGTTTCGGCTATGAACCTCGAGGCTAGATTGAAATTTTCTCCTTGACGCGCTGCATAGCTCTGACAGAGGAGATATAGATTGGCGACCACGTCTGGTGGTGGGATGCCCGGGGGCAGGTCAAGCATGGGGTTGTAAGACAAATCAACCATTTGAACGACGTGCGTTGTGGGACAGATTTACACCCCGACCGATCCTTGACTCAGATATGATTTTGCAATTAGAGCTCCCACGTCGTGGTGATCCAAGTGGATGACGGTCAACCACCAACGGTAACGCTTCCGTACGTGACACATATCTGACAAAATATCGGGACTTAATCTAACAACACCAGAATTGAGAGCGTACGGCGGGTAGAATGACAGTAATGAACCCGAAACCCACACTGTTCTATTCGACCGTATAACGAAGACAGCGTGGCGTTTCCTCCCTTCCTTGATTGTATCTAATAGATGGCTAGACTAGTATGTATCGTACTTGCATTGCACCGCGGACAGACGGGTTTCCGGACACATTCCGTATTCACTTAGATTGCACTAAATAATTTATATCACGATCCTGTACAGTCGATTGTAGCATGGGAGAAATTTTTTATAATTCTAGCTCTGTTCGAATGACGCTCTGTGGCGCTGAGCTGAGAAGCATGACGTCAAGGAGTCCGACTGGGCAAAAGGACATTTGAAAAGAGCGGATGGGCGCACAGCCCTAGAGGAACCTGGAAAGCGTAAAGAGCAATCTGATTTCCCATGAGTTACTGCATGAGTGCAAGAGTTGCCACTGGCAAGAGGCAAGTCTAGAATTTTTGGCCAATAGAGGCATGGCAGAATTGGGGTTGCGATGTCAGTCTCGCCCATATCGTGGCGGACACGGGGATACGGCGCGAATGGCGCGACCACGAACAACGTCCGGTACGACGCCAAGGCGATAGAGCCATATCTGTCCTTTCGGGCTTTGGATTTCGGAAAACGAGCAGTGCAATACGGCAGTTGAGCTCGGTAGCAGTGTCATTTATTATAGCTTCGCTATAAAAAGATAAGAGCTCCGAGGAAGGACGCGAACAGTGATCGAGATGGGATATGCATCGTGGCGTCGTTCGAAACTGCGATGAGGTGAACGACGACGAAGTGGCCAAGATGTAGCACACTACTAGTAGCTGTGCGGAACGGACGGTGCCAAGCCAGTCAGTGGGGAACACGTGACGATTGACAGTCGGATGCATGTTGATCTTTTGATCTTGAGTTGCAGTGGTCACACGGCATGATCGGCTTTGGTGGTGAGGAGAGAGTGTAGTGTAAATTTTG
>Ga0210393_10001526_pt1 | contig 19305 bp, 19 predicted proteins | sample IncBWC27OmetaG_FD_160068 | JGI IMG/M metagenome (GOLD analysis project Ga0210393, IMG submission 160068) | Forest soil microbial communities from Barre Woods Harvard Forest LTER site, Petersham, Massachusetts, United States - Inc-BW-C-27-O ... | reverse complement strand
GGTGGTCGAAGCCGAGGACGCGACCGCGGTCGTGGAGATCTGCCGGCGCCTCGATGGGATCCCGCTGGCAATCGAGCTGGCGGCCTCGCGCATGGCGTCGATGACGCCGATCGAGGTGCGTGACCGGCTCGATCACCGGTTCCGGCTGCTGGTCGGGTCGCGGCGCGGCTTGGGACGCCATCAGACACTGCGGCACGCCGTGGCATGGTCCTACGACCACCTCGACGACGCCGAAAAGGCGCTGCTGGAGCGCTGTTCGGTGTTCACGGGCGGATTCGACCTGCAAAGTGCCTGCGCGGTAGCCGGATTCGATAGCGACGATTACGAGGTCTTGGACCTGCTGGACGCCTTGGTACGTAAGTCGCTACTGGTCGTCGATCGGCTTTCCGGGCGGACTCGGTATTCGATGCTGGAGACCATCCGCGAGTTCGCGGAGGAGCAACTCGTCATCCGCGGGGAGGCAACGTCAGTTCGGGCAGCACATGCCTGCCACTTCGCCCTGCGAATAACCGACGTCATGGCCGTGTGGGACAGCCCTCGCCAGCGGGAGGCCTATGCATGGTTCAATGCCGAACTCGCTAATCTGCGCACCGCTTTCCGCTGGGCCGCTGACCACAACGACCTCGACGCTGCCGCCACGATCGCCACCTACGCGGCCTTCCTCGGCTATTTGGTCGATAAATATGAGCAGATCACTTGGGCCGAAGAACTCCTCGAGCCGGCGCGGGCGGCCGACCATCCCAAGCTCGCGTTCCTGTATGTAATGGCGTCGGCGTGCTACTCGGCCGGACGAATCGAAGATGCTGTCCACTACAGTGACGTTGCCGTGAGAGTGCTCGGCAGTGGCTGCGACGAGGTGCCGTTCGGCATAGAGGGTTTCCCTTCCGGTGCATACACCGCCAGTGGGCACCCTGAACGGTCGGTCGAGGTGTGCCGTGCCCAGCTCGCACGTGGTCGCGATAGCCACACCCTCACCCGGGGGTGCCTGGTCATGGCCTTGACGATCAAGGGTGCCAGTGACGAAGCCAATACCGTTGCCGACGGCCTGATCGAGGCCGCCGAAGCCACCCGTAACCCCATGGCCCTGTGTTTCGCGCTGCTTGCCGACGGCTTTGCATTCCGCGACGTTGACCCCGCCCGCGCCCTGGGGGCCCTGCGCCGGGGCTTGGCGATCGCACAAGACACCGGTAACCGCCTCAGTGAGTCGCATCTAGCGGCGGTCCTCTGTCGCGTCGAGGCCAAATACGGTGACCCGTCCGCCGCGCTCGATTACTTCGGATTGGCCATCCACAATCACCACGAGTCGGGCAACACCACCATGATCAGCACGCCTCTGGCTATACTCGCTGCATTTTTTGACCGGCTCGGACGCTACGAATCGGCGGCAACCATCGCTGGTTTCACGTTCAGCCCCGTCACCCTAGCGTCGTGCCCTGAGCTCAGCACCGCGATCACGCACCTACGCGCGGTGCTGGGAAACGATGTCTACGCATCGCTCGCGCAGACGGGTGCAAACATGACCACCGCTGCCATGGCGAATTACGCATACCGCCAAATCGACCAAACCCGAACAGAACTCGAACAAGCCGGGTGACCGTATCCTGAAGCATGAGAAAACTTCATGTCGAACGCGATCCGATTGATCGCCATAAGCCTGATGGCGTGTGTCGGCGTGACCGCGTGCGAGTCGCACCAGCCGTCGCCGCCAAGCGCATCCGGCCCGAGCTCGACGAAGCCCTCGACGACCATCAGCACGACCATTTCGCCGAGCACGCCTGGCAGCACGACTATTTCGCCGACTGCGCCCAGCAGTACACCACCGTGCATCGGATTGTCGATCTGTCCCCCGCTACCGCCGGACGCCGAGGGCAATCCGCCGTGTTATTACGCCGATGGCTGGCGAGCCAATGAATCAGGGGCCGGCATCGAGGTGTGGTACTTTTACGAGCCGCAGAACATGTCCAAGCCCGACAAAATTACCGCGGTCGTTCGCAAGAGGGACGGCACCAACGAGTCCCAGGACGCCGACATCGAGACCGGCCAACAAGTGCATCGCTTCGAATTTCCGGCCATCGACAAGTCTTCAGTTCAAGAGGTACTGCTCAGCACGAGTGCCGGCCGCTGCTTCGTGATCGGACCGGATAGTCAATAGCCTGCTCGAAGCCGTTACCGTTCAATTCGGCCCGATGGCGGTGACTCTCCGTAATCGTCGGGGCAGGTCACCTGGCGGCGAAAGTTGAACCCTGGTCGCGCATTCCGATTCGGAACAGCCAACATCCGCTACGGATGGTCGGCTTTGAAGAACATTTCGAACTGAATGCCGTCGGGGTCCTTGAACGTCAGTACCGCACCGTATTCGTGCTCGGCGATCGGGGAATGACTCACACTGAGCTGTTCGAACCGTGCGAGCCACTCGTCGAGCTCGGTCCGCGTGTCGACTTTGAACCCCATGTGATCGAAGCCGGTACGCCTTGGATCGAAGACCTCACCCCGATTCCCGTCATGCTGCTGGAACTCGATGATGGTCCGCGACCACCGATGCATGAGCAAAATGCCGCGCCATCCATCGCCGACGACCCGGTCGATTTCGGTGAGCTCGAGCAGATAAGCCCACCAACGGGCGCTCGCCTCGGCGTCACGGACCGAGAACGAAATGTGCGACACCCTGCTGAAAGTCGGCATAGAGAATCTCCCGAAGTGGCTTGTACACGCATAGTCTCAGTCATGGCGCGGTAAGGGCAACATCCCAACTACCGCAGTTGATTTCCCGCGGTCAGGCGGTGAGGTGGTCAAGCGCACCCTCAGGGCGGCGGGGTTCAGTCGTGAGTATGTCGTATGCCCGACTCATCATCCGCTGGATGATTTCCGCGGCAGGTGCGGTGCTTCGAACTGCGCCCACCCCTTCGCCGGCCGGGTAGACCATCGATTCCCAATCACCACTGGTTTCGGGCGTTGGCGGCAACGCTGACCTGATCGGCAAGTCATAGGGCGTGTTTGCCGAATGCGGAAACAGCCGCGTCCGGCCGATCGTGTCGTGCTTTTGCGGATCGGCATCGCGGACGCTTGCGTCAGCGCTGCGCACAGCTGGAGTCGCGAGAAGCCGGTAGGGCTGGTCGGGCCACTCGGGTCCGAAGGCATTGGTGCGCAATGTCCTACCGGGTGAATCGATCAGTCGGCGCTGGTATTCGGGATGGGCATTGGCTTCCGCCGCGGCGACCAAGGAGGTGCCTACCCACACCCCGTCAGCACCGGCACGCAGCGCAGCGGCTGCGGCGGTTCCGTCGGATATGCCGCCTGCCCCCAGCAGGAGCATGTCAGGCCAGTTGTGACGGATCGTCCGTAGCAGCGCGTGCAACGGGATGCGTCCGCGTGCATGGCCTCCCGCCTCGCTGCCCTGGGCGACTATCCCGTCGACGCCGAGATCGATTGCGGATGCGGCGAGTTCGGGCGAGGAGGCTTGCATCCACACGCGTGCGCCGGCGGCGCGCAGCGTGCTGACCCAGCGGGCCGGCGGTGGGTCATGGTGGAATACGACCACCGGTACGTTCAGCTGGACGCACGCGTCGATGTGTCCGTCTGTGCTAGCCGGTCCGAAACCGGTATCGGCGCAGATGAGGTCCACCCCAAACAGCCCAGAAGTCAAGGTGCGCAACCGTTCTACCATCACGAACAGGCTGTCCGCGGGATCCGGGGATGCTCCCAGCACACCCAATCCGCCGGCATTTGTGACCGCGGCGGCAAGCTGCTCGTGTGCGATGAAGCCCATGCCCGCCCCGACGAACGGATGCCGGAGACCATACTCCCGGGTCAACCGCGTCGGAAGGGTAGCGACATCCCGCGACGCGCCCACCACACGCCCTTGGCCGTCGTCGATTACCGGTTTACTCCGCGAGTCGGACATGGCCTCTCCTTCGTATACTCCAATTCGGAGTATCTCAAAATATAGTCCGTTTTGGAGTATTGTCAACCCATGTCCCGCAAGCAGCTGAGCCCGACGTCCTTCGCGATTCTCGGGCTGCTCTCGATCCAGCCGTTCACGACTTACGAACTCGCTCAGCAGATGGACCGCACGTTGAGCTGGTTCTGGCCTAGGGCGGCCAGCATGATCTATGAGGAGCCGAAGAAGCTCGCGACCGCCGGCCTGGCCACCTCGCGGGTCACCTTCACCGGCAGGCGGCGTAGCACCGTTTACGAGATCACCGACGCAGGACGCGCAGCACTACGAGACTGGCTGGACACACCCGCTTCCGGAATGCGCATGGAGTCCGAGGCCATGATCAAGGTGGCGTTCGCCGACGCCGGCAATGTGACCCAGCTACGTGCGGCAGTGCGCGAAATCCGGGCGGACACTGAGACGCAGCTCGCTGAGATCCTAGCCAGATCAACGGAATACGCAGCTACGGGCGGACCATTCCCAGACCGCCTGCCAATCGTTGCGATCACCGGCAAGCTACTCATGGCCGAATACGAGGCTGCCGTCCGGTGGGCCCGATGGGCCGAAGACGCGATTGCTGAATGGACAGGTGTCACGCCCACAACTGGCGCCGCGGTACCACCTGACGCCTTCACTTCCGGGTGGCCCAATCAATACATCGAGGACACCACCGAACGCCGGAACACGGAGCCAGACTCCAAGGCGGCCGCTAAGCAGGCAGCACCTCGCCGCGCGTCTCGGGCGCCATCGGAATGATGAAAAGCCCGATCACGAAAGCGATCGCCGTGAGCGCAACGGGCAGACCCAGCGTATGTGTGTGCAGCACCGCCGCGCCGAGCAAGAAGTTCACACCCGCACCGACGAAACGGCCGAACGACGTGCAGAACGCAAACGCCGTCGCGCGCACACGCGTCTCGAACTGCTCGGGCAACCACAGGCTGAACAGAGCGAAGTTGCCGCCGAAGAAACCGAGCACGAATAGCCACGCGATGAACGGCCCGAGCCCATTGGGCAGATAGAACGCCCAGCCAAAGCTGCCGGCAATCGAAACCGCCATGCCCGCAAAATAAATCGCGAGGGTCTTTCTCCGCCCGATGCGCTCGGCGAGCACCGGCACGAGCAGACAACCCAAGATGGTGCCGATGGACAACAGGCCCGTCGCCCACGATGCGGTCTTGGTCGCTCCGCTCTTGTCGAAACCCGCGTGCTGCGCCAGCTGAATCACGGCCGTGGGTTCGTAGACCGCGCCCGCCCACAAGCCCAGGATCGCAATCGTCAGCAGCGCGCAAGCCACCCAGGTGCGACGCCGGTAGCGCGGCCCGAGAATTTCGCGCAAAGGCTTCACGCGGACCGTGGGATCGGCCTCGAGCTTCTCCCACTTCTCGGTTTCCTGCACACGCGTCAGGATCAGAATGGCGACGACGACCGGCACCGCGCCAGTCAAGAACATCGCGCGCCAGCCGAAATGCACGCCGATCGTGTAATTCAGCGCCGCTGCCAAAAAGAAGCCGGCGTAGTAGCCGGTCTGCAGATAGCCCGCCCCCATCTTGCGCCGGTCCTCCGGCCATGCCTCAGCCACGTAAGTCCCCGCGAGCGCCCATTCCCCGCCGATTCCGACGCCCGCGATAAAGCGGAAAGTCGCGAGCTCCCAGACGTTCTGCGACGCGGCCGAAAGCCCGGTGAAAATGGCGAAGGTGAAGATCGTCGCGGCCAGCACCTTGGTGCGTCCGAAGCGGTCGGCGATCGGCCCCCAGATGAACGACAGGCCCCAGCCCACAAGGAACAGGGCAAACAGGATCGATCCTGCGAGACCTACGTTGGTCGATGTTGCGGCAAAACCCGAACGCGGCAGCAGCTCCGTCAACGCCGGCGTCAGCACGAGCGCATAGATGAACGAATCCATCCCGTCGAGCGTCCAGCCAGTCCATGAGCCCCAGAATCCCGCGATCTGTGAACGATTAAGCGGCGTGCGACGTTTCGTGGGACTCGCGTGTTCCGTCATTGGACTCATCTTCCGCCTCCGGTTAATCCGGTTGAGCGACCAGCTCTGAACTCGCATACGCGACGCCGGTTTGGCTAGCGTCTCTCTGGATATCAGATTATATATAATATAGTGATGAGCGCAACAAAGCGGTCCTCGGTGTCAGGCGCGTTACCCTCCTCGCTAGCGCTCGCGGAGCGCGGCAGCACGTCGCGGCTGATCGCGAACGCGCTGCGCACGGCAATAGTCGACGGCACCCTAGCGCCCGGTGCGCCGCTGCGCCAGGATGCGATCGCGCGGCACTTTGCCGTCAGCGCCATCCCGGTTCGCGAGGCTTTGCGCCAGCTCGAAAGCGAAGGCTGGGCAAAGGTCGAGATGAACAAGGGCGCCACTGTTGCGCCGCTGTCTGCCGATGAGGCGCGCGAAATCTATGAGATCCGTGCCGCACTCGAGAGTCTTGCAATCGGCCTCGCGATACCCGCACACACGCCTGCCTCGTTGCGGCACGCGGAAGCACTCTGCAAGGCCGCGTCAGCGGAAACCGATCCGTCGCTTTATGTTTCGCGCAACGAGGCTTTTCATCTGAGTCTCTACGAGCCCGCCGCGCGCCCGCAACTCTTCGAAATGATCGCCATGCTGCACGGACGCGGTGAACGCTATCTGCGGCTCAAGTTCGGACTGCCGTCGTACAAAGCCCAGTCCGACCGCGAACACGCCGCACTGCTCGACTCCGTCCGCCGAGGCGACGTCGCCCAGGCACAATCGCTCGTGACCAAGCATCTGCTCGGCACCGGCGGACTGCTCCATCGGTTCCTCTGCCAAGATGCCGAGGCTGCAGTCGCCGCTCCGCGTGAGATACACGCCCGGTGAATCCGTCTGCGACAAGAACCCGAATCAGCGCGATCGTCGAGGGCGGCTGGCCGGGGCGGTAAAGCCACCGGTGTCATCGAAGAACGCCCACTCCCCGTCGTCATCGACCTCCATGCGCCAACCGAGCTCGGAGCTGCCCGCAACGGAGTTCATAAACCAGGCGTGTGCAGCCTCCGCGCTGGCGAAATTCTTCGTCGCGATGATCTCGCCATGCGGGCCGATAACTCGAAACCTAGCCATACGGTGTGGTTATCCCTTTTTATCGGCATTCAATCGCAAGTAATGCCCGACGACAAGTGCTAGGAAGGGAATTCAAAGCGCACGCTCATCAATTCGGCCGGCGAGAAGCTCGGACGTCACTGATTCGGCAATACCGGCCTAGACTGTGCGAGCCAGACGGTGGGCGAGCAGCTCGGCGAACTTTGCCGGGTCCTCGAGTTCGCCGCCTTCGGCGAGAAGCGCTGTGCCATATAGTAATTCGGCGGTTTCGGTGACCGAGGGATCGTCGGCACGGTCCTGGTGCGCCTCGCGCAGCCCGGTGACCAGCGGGTGGCTCGGATTGAGTTCGAGAATCCGCTTCCCGACCGGAACCGCCTGGCCGGAAGCCCTGTACATGCGCGCCAGCGCCGGTGTGATGCCGAAGGTGGGGGTGATCAGGCAGGCCGGTGACTCGGTCAGGCGGTTAGACAAGCGCACTTCCGTGACGTGATCACTCAAGGTTTCCTTCAACCAGGCAAGCAGGTCGGCGAAATCTTTCTCCTGCTCCTCGCGCTCGGCGTCGCTTTTGTCCTCGTCGGAATCCAGGTCCACCTCGCCCTTGGCCACCGATTGCAGCGGTTTGCCATCGAACTCGGTCACCGATCCCACCCAGACCTCGTCGACCGGGTCGGTAAGCAGCAACACCTCGTAGCCTTTGGCTTTGAACGCCTCGAGGTGCGGCGACTTCAAGATCTGCTGACGTGTCTGCCCGGTCGCGTAGAAGATCTGCTCTTGACCGTCCTTCATCCGTTCGACGTACTCGGCCAGGGTGGTGGCTTCCTCCTCGCTGTGTGTCGAGGCGAACGAGGAGATGCGGAGCAGGGTGTCCTGGTTGTCGAGGTCCGACATCAGGCCCTCTTTGAGGACCCTGCCGAATTGGGTCCAGAAAGTGCGGTAGTCGTCTGGCCGCTCGGTTTGCAGATCCTTGATCGTGGAAAGGACCTTTTTGGTCAGGCGGCGACGGATCGCGTTGATTTGCCGGTCCTGCTGCAGGATTTCGCGGGAAACGTTGAGCGACAGGTCTTGTGCGTCGATGACGCCCTTGATGAACCGCAGATAGCTGGGCATGAGCTGATCGCAGTCACCCATGATGAACACGCGCTTGACGTACAGCTGTACCCCGACGCTGGCGTCCCGGTTGAACAGGTCGAACGGGGCGTGGGACGGGATGAACAGCAGGGCCTGGTACTCGAAGGTGCCCTCGGCTTTCATCGCGATGACCTCGAGCGGATCGTCCCAGGCGTGGGCGATGTGCTTGTAGAACTCCTTGTACTCGTCGTCGGAGACCTCGTCTTTAGGCCTGGCCCACAGCGCCTTCATCGAGTTGAGGGTCTCGGTTTCGATGGTGACGACCTCCTCGCCACCTTCCTCGGTGGCCGGGGTACGTCGCTCGACCTCCATTCGGATGGGCCAGGCAATGAAGTCGGAGTACTTCTTGACCAGGCTCCTGATCATCCACTCCGCGGTGTAGTCGTGCAGCTCGTCCTCTTTGTCTTCGGGCTTGAGGTGCAGCGTGACCGACGTTCCCTGCGGAGCATCGTCGACGGATCCGATGGTGTAGGTGCCCTCACCGCTCGACTCCCACCTGGTGGCGTCGCTCTCGCCGGCCTTGCGCGTCAGCAACTCGATCTTGTCGGCCACCATGAACGACGAGTAGAAACCGATACCGAACTGCCCGATCAATTCCTCGGAAGCGGCCGCGTTCTTGGCCTCGCGCAACTGCTGACGCAGCTCGGCGGTACCTGACTTAGCCAGAGTCCCGATCAGGTCCACGACTTCGGCCCGGGTCATACCGATGCCGTTGTCGCGAACCGTCAAGGTGCGGGCACCCTTGTCCACCTCGATCTCGATGTGCAGATCGGAGGTGTCGACGTCCAGGTCTTTATTGCGAAACGCTTCAAGGCGCAGCTTGTCGAGTGCGTCAGAGGCGTTCGAGATCAGCTCCCGCAGAAACGAGTCCTTGTTGGAGTAGACCGAGTGGACCATCAAGTCCAGCAGTTGTCGCGCCTCAGCCTGAAACTCCAACTGCTCCACACGTGCATTCATGCGATTCCGTTCGACGACATAGCATTGAAATCTACCGAGATCCGAATCTGTGAAGCTGTGGGGTACCCCACACCCTCATCGACGAGCGAATAGGGTCAGCCGGCATAAGTGGCGACAACCAGCCGAAACACTGTCCGGCGCCGCCCCAAGCAAGCCAACACCGACCCATGCAGGGCTGAACCGCGCAAAGGGTCGTTAGGGGCGGGTCACAGCGAACTCATAGGCAGACTATCTAGCGTCTGTGGGCGTAGGGGGAATTCAAGGATTTCACTAGAGATGGGTGAAGGACCATGAAACTGAAGCAACTGATTGCGGGGGGAACCATCGCTGGTGCTCTTGGCGCAGCGGTGTTGGGTGTGGGCGCCGGTACGGCGTATGCCGCTCCAGCACCGCCACCACTGGCTCCGGGCGCTCCCCATGACCCGCCGGGACCTGGGCCGGGCGGACCTGGCCCGGGCGCGCCGGGCGGTCCCGAGGACCACGGCCCGGGCGGACCTGGCGGACATGGCCCGGGCGGTCCTGGTGGCCCGGGCGGACCCGGGGACTTCCACCCGAACGGAGCCGGTGGCCCGGGCGGACCCGGCGGTCCCGGGGACTTCCACCCGAACGGACCCGGCGGACCCGATGACCACGGGGACTTCCACCCGAACGGTCCCGGTGGCCCAGGCGGTCCGGGTGGTCCGGGCGGCCCTGGTGGCCCATGGCACGGAGATGCCCAGCGCGGCTATTTCCATGGGGCCCCGTGGGGTGACGGACCCGCACCGTGGGGACCGGGTGAGCCGCCGCGGCCGGACTGGAACCGACCGCTTCCACCGCCCGGCGGGCAGTGGGGGTATGGCCCCATCAACTACTGGGGCTACCAGGAAACGCCCGTTTGGGACCCCGGGTTCAACGCGTGGGGCTTCTGGTTCTTCGGGGTCTGGATCCCGCTGTAAAGAGGCCTCCTCACACGGCGCCCGCCTTGCCACTCGGCGAGGCGGGCGTGGGCGTTGGCGCGACGGCCGCGCAGCACTCCGGTCGCAAGTTGTTTTGCCGTAGGTGAATTGACGGCCAGATGGCCGGTAGTACCGTTATCTCGAACTCAAGAAGGGGTAGCGGTGGTCGTCGGCAGGCAGGTGCTGCACTCGGGAGCCAACGAGTCACTCGGCCGCAAGGCACATTATGCTGCCCCGGATTTCGCTGACATGGATGAGCGCAACGCCGCGAAACTGCGGACGGTGCGATGCAGCTGCGCTACATAAGCATCCCGGCGCTAATCGCCGAAGCCGGCGGCGATCCCTGGGCGATCAACCAAAGCCTGCAAGCCGGCCGCCCGGTCGAGATAGCCGATTTGGCGTCTGCGTTTCATGACGCGGCCCGGTGCACCGCCCAGTCCAGCAATGTATTCGAGGAAGCTCGTCGCCGTTTTGAGGCGTCCTGGAATCGGCAGAATGGCGACCATCCCATCAATGACTCCGCCGAAGTGCAGCGCGTGGCCAAGTCACTTGGCGCCGAGTCCTTGCAGCTTCCCAAGATCGGCGTCGGATTAAAAAACATCGCCGCCGCCCTAGTCCAAGCGCAACGAGCCGGCGCGGTGCTGATCTCGACCCAGGAGGGTCAACTACAACAGCTCGACAACGAAATCGGCCAAGCGGTGCGACTGCAAAAAGACGTCCACCTCACCGTGGCTGATAGAGCCGCGCTCGATGCGCTGATCTCTCATCTTGAACAGCAAGCCATCGACGACACCAAATCAGGGCTGCGCCAACTCGTATCGCTACGCGACGGCTACTCGGACTACTTGCAGAAATCACTGGCCGGCCTGCGCACCGACGGACACGACCCGGCCGCTGTCCAGGGATTGGACGCCAAGGAATCTCCGGCCAAACCCCAAGTCCCGACTCAGATTCCCCTACCCAACACGGAGCCCGAAGATGTCAAGAAGTGGTGGGATTCGCTGAGCCAGGAACAAAAAGACCAGCTGATTGCTCAACACCCACCGGAGCTGGGCAACCTCAACGGAATCAACGCCGTCGTCCGCGACACCATTAACCAAACGGTGATGAACGATGACATCAACCGGGTCGAGAACATCGCCAAGCGGCGCGGGGTATCGGCCGCGGACATACTCGCCAATCATGGAATGTATGGGCTTTCGGCCACCGATGTCACGCGCTATGGCAACGCCATGAAGACGCGCGACGACTTGAACCATGACAGAGGACCGGAAGGCCCCAACCAAAGGCCTGTCATGCTATGGGCTTACGACCCGTTGGCATTCAACCGCTGGGGCAAGGCGGCAATCGCGATTGGCAATCCCGACTACGCACGCAACACCGCGGTCATCGTCCCGGGCGCCGGCAGTAGCGTGGCGCAGGGGTGGATGTCAGGGCACCAAGACGCGATCAACCTCTACGACCAGTCCCTGGCGGCCGACCCGGAACATCACTACACGTCCGTGATCGCGTGGATGGGTTATGAAGCGCCGCACGGCTTCTCCGATCTCCGAGTCAGCGAGCCTGGCCTGGCGCGGACCGGCGGCGATCTGCTCGCCGCCGACATCAACGGCCTCTGGGTAACCCACAACAGCCTCACACCCGAGCACATCACGGTCATCGGACATTCCTACGGCTCGACCACGGTTGCTGACGCGTTTGCCCACAGCAACATGCACGCCAACAACGCCGTGCTGATCGGTTGTCCTGGAACAGATCTGGCACACAGCGCCGCAGATTTCCACCTTGACGGCGGGCACGTCTACGTCGGCGCGGCCTCCACCGACCCGGTCAGCTGGATCGGCGAGGGCAGCGGCATGCCGGAACAATGGCTCAAAGGCAAGTTCAGGGAATACGGACTCCCTATCCCCTTCGACGCCGGTTTGGGGCGTGATCCGGCCGGCGGTGGTTACGGATCGATCCGGTTCGACGCTGAAGTGACAGCCTCCGAGGAGATGGACAGGTACGACCATTCGCACTATTACGACATAGGCAGCGAGGCGCTCCGCAGTATGACCGACATCGCCACCGGCCACCCCGACCACATGGCAACCGAAGGACTACTCGCAGACGGCAGGCGCCAGCCACACATCGGACCGTTCCGAATACCCGGCATACCTGCATATATCGATCCAGAACACGACCGCCCACGCGATACGGTCCACGACAACCATGCATATCGCGCGTACACCCCTCGCTGATAGTCGCCAAATGCTATGGAGGTCTGCGGTCTTCACCGCGGTAGTACTCGCCCTGTCGATCGCCTCGGGAGGGTGTTCGCTGATGTTTCCCCACCGACACGACATTGACCATCCGGCGAGCCCCCTGTCTGATGACCAAGCCGAAGCCCAGGTTGTCGATGCCGCCAAACAAATCGCGCAACTGGTGAACCTGCCGGACATGTACGGGGGCTTCTCGTTTGAATCGTGCAATGACCAAGGGGATCCGCCCTACCGCGGCGTTGTCGAGATCAGCTTCAAACTGCCTTTAGATGACCGGAAGGGGTATCCCGCCGAGGTCGACCCGGACGCATTGTTCAATCGGATCGCCGCGACGATGGTCGCGCACAGTTGGACCGACGGACCCCCGCCCGGATTGCACCCGAACGGAAGGGTCATCAACAAAAACGGCGTCATGGCGGTCATGTCCTGGGGCCCAAACCCCGGCTGGAGCCGCATCCAGCTCTACGGCGAATGCCGGAACATGACTGATCACCACAACGATGGCAAGACCAACTGGGTGAGGATCACCGACCAGTTGCGCGGAGATTAAGCCGGCAGGTGCTCAGACCGCGGGGGTAACGTGCGGTTTGATTTCCTCAATCACCCACTGCGCGTAGTCCAGGTAAGCCTCCGGCCCGTTCACCCGCGGCGCAGGGACCGAGCTGAACGTCACGCCGAGTTCGGCGAATCGGCACAGCTGGTCGACGATCTCTTGTTTGCTCATCCCCGGGCGGTAATTGGGGTCGTCTGTCGAGACGTGGCCCTCGCCGACTCTGCCCATTCCCAGTGGATACATGACGTCGAACGGCCTGCCGTCGTACGTTGGCTGCGACTTGATGAAGTCGATCTTGGCCGGAACGTCTTCGACCTTCGACAGAAACGGCCACCAACCCGATCCGAACCGGGCCGCACGTTTTAGCGCCGCGTCCGCGTCACCGGCAATCCAGATCGGCAGATGTGGGCGCTGCACCGGCTTCGGCGCGAACGCGATTCCGTCGAATGACACATACTTGCCGGCAAATCTCGGCGACTCGCTTGTCCACAGTTCGACGATCGCCCCCAGATACTCGTCGGCGATGCGGCCCCGCTCGCGGAACGGCACGCCGAGGGCGTCGAATTCCTCTGCGTCCCAGCCCACCCCGAACGTCGCAGTGATGCGCCCGCCGCTCATCCAGTCTGCGGTCGCCAGCGCCTTGGCCAGCACAACCGGATGGTGCAACGGCAGGATCGCTACGCTCGAGTTGACCCGGATTCGCTGCGTCGCCCCTGCGATGAACGCCTGCGCAACCGTCGAATGCAAATAAAACGGGCCCGACAACCCCAGGTGCGAATGCGGAACGACGAAATGCTCAGGCACCGAGACCATGTCATAGCCCAGCTCGTCGGCGCGCTGGACCATCGCCGCTTGCTGCGGTCCCGTCACGGCAAACTCCCAGGCCGCCGTGATCGCCGGCAACTCAAGCGTGTGCGGCAGCGCGAAGGCCAACTTCATCCCGCCATGATGTCCGGTCAACGGTCACCTCCCCCCATTGGGGGCTCGAGAACGAAGACACGGAGACGGTGATTCCCCTACTGGATTCGCCGGATAGTGCTCAGAGCGTCGGCACCAGCCCGCCGTCGCAGCGCAGCCCCACTCCGGTCACGTACGACGCTCGCGCGCTGCACAAGAAGGCGGCCACCGCGCCGAACTCGTCGGGCTCTCCATACCGTCCTGCGGGAATCTCGCCGGTCGAGGATTGCTCGACGTCGGCGAGGGGGATGCCTGATTGTGCCGCGGCCGCTTCATTGATCTGGCGCGCACGGGGCGTTGCGATTCGGCCGGGCAGCAAAGAGTTGACCGTAATGCCTTGCGAGGCAACTTCACTCGCGAGAGTCTTCAAATAACCTGCCAGGGCGGCGCGGCCGAGGTTGGACAGTGCGAGGTTGGCAATCGGCGCCACTATGCTAGTTGAGCTGATGCTCAAAATGCGCCCCCAGCGCTGCGCCTGCATGGCGGGCAGCACTGACTGCACCAGTTGCACTTGAGGCTTGACCAACGCGGCCACAGCAGAATCGACACCTGCATCACCGACAGCTGCGGCAGTTCCGGGCGCCGGGCCAGGCCCATTGAGCACGAGGATGTCAATCTTGCCGACTTGTTTAGTCGATTCGCCGAACAGTCGCGCTGCACCATCGGCGGCCACCAGATCGCAACCGATACCGATCGCGTTCGGCAGTGCGGCTGCCACTTCTTCCGCGCGTTCGCTCGAGCGGCTGGTAACCACGACTCTCGCACCGTCGTCGCACAGCGCCCGGGCGGTCGCTAAGCCCAGCCCTGACGTTGAGGCACAGACGAGAGCGGTGCGCTCTGCAAGTCCAAGATCCATATCACCACCATGCTCGGTAGGGCCGTTCGTCGGGCGTTCGTAGGTGACCCGTCGTGCCAGCTTAACGGGCATGCCCGGGCATCAGCGACAGTCACGAACACCCGAGAAATCCGTCAAGTTCCTACTCCTTTGCGCGGCACAGTGCTTCGACACGCTTTAGACTTCGCGCGTGGAGCTGCGAGTGACTGCTGATCCTCGGCGCGCACTGGTGAAATCGTGGTGACCTTGCGACGTTTCGTTGCCGTCGTCGTCGTCGTGGTGTTGGCCGCGGGCTGCGGATCGGCGCGCGCGGCCGCTCCGCGCACCATCACGTTGACGCTAGTGCGTCACGCCCAATCGGCGGCGAACGCGTCGGGCTTGATCGACACCTCGACCCCCGGTCCGGAACTCACTGCCAGGGGATGGTGTCAGGCGACGCTCGCGGCCGCCCAATTGGCCCCCAACCACTACGACGGCATCTACGCCTCAAGCATGATCCGCACCCAGGAAACAGCCACGCCGACGGCACAGACGTTGGGCGAACCCGTCACCGTCCTGTCCGGGCTGCGGGAGATCGAGGCTGGCCAGTACGAAGGCACACCCGAGTCCAACATCCCGCAGACCTATTTTGCCGCCCCGCAGAAATGGCTGAAGGGCGACCGCAGCGCGCGGATCCCAGGCTCGGTGAACGGCAACGAATTCGACGCGCGGTTCGACGATGCCGTCCAACACATTTACGACAGCGGCGAGCAGAATCCGGTCGCGTTCTCGCACAGTGCGGCGATCATGGTCTGGGTGCTGATGAATGTGCGCAATGCCGACCCGTCACTGCTGACCACCAAGCCGCTGCCAAACGTCGGCCGCGTGGTGATCACCGGAAATCCCTCCGACGGCTGGACATTGACCGAATGGGATGCGGATCCCCCGCCGTGCTGACGACAACGCGAAAACCCTTAGCTCTTGGTGCCAACGGTGATCAGGTCGGACACAATCTGAGTCCAGACCGGTCTCCGGATACGGTGCTGATCGCTGACGGCGAACCCTGCGTTCTCGAACATAGACCGCATCTCGGTTGGCGAGGCGTTGTGCTGAGGTTTCCACCTATTGGCCGCGGAAGCCTGCAGCAGCGGTTGCCGCGTGCTCAGGGCACTGACGGCCACCAGGCCGCCAGAGGCCAGCACGCGATGGAACTCGCGTAACGCCGCTGGCTGGTCGAAGAAGTGAAACGCCGAGGTCGTCACGACGGCGTCGAGGGCCCCGTCGTCAAAGGGCAGCTGCTCGGCCGGGCCGCGCAGCCATTTCACCCGGTTGGATCTGGCGCGAGCTTTCTCGAGCATGCCGTCGGACATGTCTATCCCGTAGATCTCATCGGGCTGGAGTTCGCGCTCAATCCGATCGCTGAGAATTCCTGTGCCGCAGGCAATGTCAGCGATCCTGCGGGAGCCATGGTTGCGCAACTGCGCGATCACTTCGTCGTGCGGCGGACGGTAGACCCATTGCTGCAAAATCGGCAGGTCGTAGGCGGGGGCTAGGAAAGTCCACAACCGCGTGACCGCGCTGTTGAGTCCCCGGCGTTGCGGTGTCGTCATTTGAGCGACGCGCTCATACTGGTATCCATATCCCACGTGGCGCCGTCTGCGAGTCGCATGTGCTTATTCTCCCCCGATCGGACCGAAGCGGTATTTAGCTAGCTTAACAACCGCTGGGTCGCGCAGATTGCGAGGAGGTCCGGCCCTGGCCGAGTAGCGAGACGCCTAGTGTCGACCGGGCCCACCAGGGCCGCCCGGTCCCCCCGGTCCACCAGGACCCGCCGGTCCCCCGGGTCCGCCAGGTCCATTTGCGGCGGGAAGCACGAAAACGCATTGATTCAAGTCGGGGCTCCAGGCCCAACCGGGGGCGCAAGTATCGTCGGCCCGGCTCACCGCCGGCGAGGCGAGTGCGTGCAGCGGCAATCCCGCCAACGCAAGAGCGCACGCTCCGATTGCGCAACGCCGCAGAAAATGGCTCACTCCGTCATTTCGCCCGAGTCGACCCGTTGGTGTTCCGGATTGGCCATCTTGCCGTTCGACGGGACATTCACTCGGCAATCAATTCAAAGACCGGGATGAGCCGGTCGGTGCGCTGCTGGTACTCGCCGAACCCAGGAGCTCGTTCGACGACGATCTGGTAGATCGAATCGCGCCCGTCGCGCGGCAATTCACGTGCGGTCGCGGGCTTAGGGGGCTTCCGAGCCGCGCTGGTGCAGGGTCTGCTCGCCTTCCTTTTCCTCGTGTCGTCGACGCTGGCGCTGTGTGCGGAGATCAATGTCGTTCTGGTGGAACGGCTTTACCCGCGCGCGAGGCTCACTCCGTTCACCGATGACGCGGACCTCACGCCGGCCGACCGCAGAACCTACACCAAAAGGGGCCAAAGCTGAACGCGTCAAAGGCTTTCAGCGCGTCAGCGTCAGGTTCGGCGACCTCGCCCGTAAGGCCACGCGCGTTCAGACGGCGACCGCACGCCGCCGACCCGCCGGCTAATCGGCACCGCGGCCCGTTTGCTGCCGTAACTCATCGATGAGCTCCGACGCTTGCGCCTTCGTCATGTCATCGGGAATGTCGCGCGCGGCTTCCTGGGCCAGCGTGTGTAGGTAACTGCGCTGCGGCCCGGTCATCGGCTCATCACCGGTCACCCACGCTGATGTGTCCTTCTCGGGATTCTCCAGCGGCGCCTGTCGTGTGTCGTCATTCATGTCTTCACCTCCACAGTGGAGATAACCATCGCACAAACGTTCGAAACATGGTGCGGCTGGCCACTGCCACCCGAGGGAGAATTGTCAAGCATCGGCCAGAGTCATACCTGCTCTGTCAGAATGTCTGCCATGTCGCGCTCATTCGACGTCTTCACCGAATCGCCCGCCAGCGTTGAACAAATTCATTCGGCGTTCGGTCGTGAGGATTATTGGCTGGCCCGCCTGGAGCCCGGCGGCGCCACCGTGACGCTGGACTCGCTGACCGTCGACGACGACGGCACGGTGACAGTTGTTGCCACCCAGCACCTGGGTCGCCAGCTCCTACCCGGGCCCGTTGCCAAACTCATTCCCGGCGAGTTGAAAATCGTGACCAGCGAGACGTGGCGACCGGTGGGTGACCGCCAGGTGCGGGGGCAGGTGCGCGTCGCGGCTTCTCCCGGGTTGGGGTCAGGCCATGCAGAAGCGTGGCTGGAGCCTTCAGGCAACGGCTCGCAGATGCGCTTCGTTGTGAGAGTGGAGGTCAAGATCCCGTTGTTGGGCGGCAAACTCGAGAAGTCCATGGGAGCCGGTCTGGCCGAGAGCCTTCCCGCACTGCAGCGCTTCACTGCCACATGGATCGCCGAAAATCATGACATCGGATGACCCGGCTTAGGCACGCTCAACTCCCAAAGATCGCCACACGCGTCGCACACGACACTAAAGTGCTGTCCGTGGGCAGGAATGTTTTGGGCAACGGCCGGGGCCGCTGGCTGGCGTTCGCGGCCTCGCTCACCGTCTCTGTCGCGATCGTTTGCGTCCAGGGAACAAAGCCTCCGTGCTGCGTCGAGACTCCGGCAGCAGCCCCGGCAGTGACCGCGACAGCGGCCCCGAAAGGCCCCGGATCTGCCCCGGCCAACGCGCCACACATCGCCAGTCCCGCGGAGGCGGAATCGTTGGCCGCATTGGCAGCCAACGCGCCTGCCACCGCCCAACAATTCCAGTTCCCGTTACCTCCTGGCGTCGCGTCGGAGGACAGGTTGCAGGTCAAGACCATCTGGGCGGCCCGCGTCATCAGCGTGCTGTTTCCGGAGATCAAAACCATCTTCGGCTACCGGCAGGATCCGTTGCCGTGGCATCCCAACGGGTTGGCGATCGACGTGATGATCCCGAACCCGCACACCCCTCAAGGTATCGAGCTCGGCAACCAAATCGCGGGGTATGCCTTGGCGAATGCGAAGCGGTGGGGAATCAACCATGTGATCTGGCAGCAGAAAATTTACCCCGGCATCGGCGCGGGCAGCTGGACGGCCGACTACGGATCAGAAACCGCTAACCACTACGACCACGTTCATATCGCCACCAATGGCGGCGGATACCCAACTGGGCATGAGACCTACTACATCGGATCCATGACGCCTACGCCGCCACAGTGATCACGCCGCTAAGGGGCCGCGTGCGGTGACTGAGACGACGCCACAACTCCAACCGGTCTATCTACTGGCGGACAGTCAGCTGCTGTTCTGGAAGCGGCATGACCGACTGCTCCTCGAGGCAGCCCTCGATGGATTGGCTCGGGACACACCACTCAGCGCGGCCTACATCGGTGCCTCCAACGGGGATCGTCCGGAGTTCTACGGGATCTTTGAGGCTGCGACGGATGCGATTGGAATCACCCACCGTCGCATGATCGATTCGTCGTTCGGCTCAGACGACCGCGCCTTCCTGGAGCGTGCCCAGTTGATCGTCCTCGCCGGCGGCGATGTGCGTCTCGGCTGGAATACGTTCGAGAAAACCGGCATGAAGGATGTGATCCTGTCCCGGTACGCCCGAGGGGCGGTCCTGGTGGGCATTTCAGCCGGCGCGGTCCAGCTCGGACGCTATGGCATCGTCGAGACACCGGAATCCCCCACGACCGAGCTGCTCGATGTGTTGAAGCTCGTCCCCGTGGTCATCGACACGCACGAC
>Ga0210393_10001524_pt1 | contig 19314 bp, 15 predicted proteins | sample IncBWC27OmetaG_FD_160068 | JGI IMG/M metagenome (GOLD analysis project Ga0210393, IMG submission 160068) | Forest soil microbial communities from Barre Woods Harvard Forest LTER site, Petersham, Massachusetts, United States - Inc-BW-C-27-O ... | reverse complement strand
ATGTTGCGCTGAAACGCGGTTCGGCGGCTGAGAAGCAATGGAAATTTCCCGATGCATACGGCGCGTATCGTGCTGATGTCGATGTAAGCGCGCCGGTGGTTTTTGCCGGGTATGGCATTACTGCGCCCGAGCTTCACTACGATGACTATCGCGGGATCGATGTACACGGAAAGATCGTGCTGCTTTTCGATCATGAGCCGCAGGAGATTGATCCCAATTCGATTTTTAACGGTACGGGCAACACGCGCTATGCGACGACGCGCGTGAAGGTGTCGAATGCGCAGGCTCACGGCGCGGTCGGCGTGCTGATTGTCGGCGAGCCGAATCGCAAGCACCCGTCGAATCAGGAGCGAGCGGCGCGGATTGGCGGCTCTGTCACGCGCGCGGTGCCGATTCCATCGCAGTCGATTGCGGAGGATGAGGTGCGCATACCGTCGGCGGTTGTTTCCGACGCGATCGCGGCGGAAATTTTAGCGGGTGCGGCCGCGACGCCGTCGGAATTGCAATCCAACATTGATAAGGATCTGAAAACGCAGTCGCGCGCGCTGGCGGATACGCAGGTGACGATTCATTTCCGCAACAGTGCGACCACGGAAGGGAACAGCTATAACGTCGCGGGGTTGCTCGAGGGCAGCGATCCGTCGCTGGCGGCTGAAACGATTCTGATCACTGCGCATCATGATCACGACGGAATGAGCGGCAGCGAAATCTGGCATGGTGCCGACGACAACGGGTCCGGCACGGTCGGTGTCGTCGCCCTGGCGCACGCGTTTGCGGAAAATGCGCGCGCGGCCGGTGGGCAGAAACCGAAGCGGTCGATCCTGTTTGTTGTGTTTGCGTCGGAAGAGCGCGGGCTGCTCGGCGCGTTCTATATGGCGGCGCATCCGTTGCGTCCGCTGGCGACGACGCGCGCGATGATCAACTTCGACATGATCGGGCGCAATGAAACCGAGAGCGATCAGACGAAAGGGCTGATCGAGATTCCCGCCGATACGACGAATCGTCTGAATCTGATCGGCGCGCTTTACAGTCCTGATTACAACCGGACGGTCGTGGCGGAGAATAAATTTGTCGGGCTTGATCTGGACGATCGCTTCGATCACGAGGCTGCGCTGAACGTTTTCTTTCGCAGCGACCAGTTTCCGTTTGTGCTGCACAACATTCCGGCGTTCTGGTGGTTCACCGGATTTCATCCCGACTATCACCACACCACGGATACGGCGGAGAAGATTAACTACGTGAAGATGGCGAAGATTTTGAAGTTGGCGTATTTGAGCGGGTATACGTTCGCGGATGAAGGGATGGCGCCGAAATTTATTGAGAGCCCGGGAGTGAAGGCGAATTGAACTCGCGGTCGAGCCAAGGAGCGACCGTAAATCGGCGCGGGAGCGCCGAACTACATACTGATCGCGGTTGAGTTGAGATCGCGCCGACGGCGGAGAAAACTTTACAGGGAGAAATCGACCTCGATCGGATCGATCAGTGGAATCAGCCAGCCCAACAACTTCTGATGCACGGGATGCGCGTTGTAGCGCTCAAACGCAGCCGCATCCGCGAATTTCATCGAGCCGCCAAGTTCGTACCCTTGCCCGCGCGGAGAAATGTTCAGGCCGACCCAGGATTCCTGAACTTCCTTGATTTCATCTTTCAGTTTTCGAATTTCGGTGACGCAGTGATTCTTCTGCTCGCTGGTCACGCCGTCCTTGAATCGAAACGCAAACATGTGGATATACATAATCGGGTCGCCGCCTCTTTAATTGAAGTCCGAATGCTTTGATTCACTGGTCTGAGAATCGTCGCTCGCATTTTTCGAAACGATGCGCGGAATGTCAACCTCGATTGCACCGCGGGCGCCATCAAAACTTTCCCGCTTGACAGCGAAGTGTCGCCGAGAGCAGCATTCAACCGATTTAAATGGGCCTTTCCAGTCCCGGGCCTTTCTCACGGGGAAATAAAACATGCCAATTCGCGCAAGGCTCGTTGCCGTTGCATCGCTGCTCCTCGCACCGTTCGCGTTCCCTTCAGCATCTCCCGCCGCCGACAACGCGTTCGTTCGTATTAACCAGCTCGGCTATGTCACTGGCTCACCGGCTCGGGCCTACCTGATGTCCAAGGGCACGGAATCGGGAGCTACGTTCGAAGTTCTCAACGCCAGGGGCGTAGCGCTTTCGAGGGCGCCCATCGGCGCCAGCCTCGGCGTTTGGGGCAAGTTCAACGTGTTCGCGCTCGATTTCAGTCCGACGGCAGCGGGCACGTTCACGATCGAAGTGAACGGACCGATGCCGGCGACGTCGCCGGCGTTTCCCGTCGGCACGGCGAAACAACTGTATGCGCAGGCGCTGGCCAACTCGCTCTACTTTTATCAGAACGAACGCGACGGGCAGAATTACATCCCCACGCCGCTGCGCACCGCGCCCGGTCATCTCAATGACGCTTCCGCAACGCCTTACGCTGCGCCATCGTTCGATGATAACGACAACACTCTCGGCAACTTGCAACCGGTCGGCGCTCCGCTCGACGCGTCGGGCGGATGGTGGGACGCCGGCGATTACTTGAAATTTGTGCAGACGCATTCGTACGCAGTCGCGCTGATGCTGATTGGCGTGCGCGATTTTCCCCAGCAGATGGGCGCGTCGGGAAAAACCGACTTCACCACGGAAGCAAAGTTCGGTTTGCAGTGGCTTTCGAAAATGTGGGACGACAATAGTCAGACGCTGTACTACCAGGTCGGCATCGGCACGGACTTCGCCGACAATCCGAATCTGCTGAGCGATCACGACATCTGGCGCTTGCCGCAAGTGGACGACACGTTGGGTGGCACCGATCCGACTCTGATTTACATTCGCAATCGGCCCGTTTTCGAGGCGGGGCCAGCGGGCTCCCCGATCAGTCCGAATCTAGCCGGACGGCTGACTGCGGATTTTGCGGCGTGCTACCAAGTGTTCCAAGTCAGGAACCCGTCGTTCGCGAATAAATGTTTGGTTTCGGCGGAGCATGTCTTCGCGCTGGCCAATACGAATCCGACCGGCAATCTGCTGACGACTGCGCCGTTTGATTTTTATCCCGAAGGCGAGTGGCGCGATGATATGGAGCTTGGCGCGACCGAGCTTTACTTCGCGCTCGCGGGCGCAAACGGGCCGCTTCCGGCTGGTGTGACGCAGACGAATCCAAATTTCTATCTGAAACAGGCTGCGCATTGGGCGAACGCGTACATCACGGGTCCCGGCGACGCAGCCGATACGCTCAACCTCTACGACGTCAGCGGACTTGCGCATTTCGAACTCTTTCGCGCGCTTGCGGAAGCAGGGCATCCGAGCGGACTCGAAGTTTCGCAGAAGGATCTCGTCAAAGACATTAAGAAGCAGTTGCAGAACGCGCAGACGACCGCGTCGTCCGATCCATTCGGCTTCGGATTCCCATGGGCTGCGTACGATACGGCGACGCACGGCGCGGGGCTTTCCGTAATGGCGCAGGAATACGCACTTCTCACCGGCGCTTCGAAGTGGCAGACCCAGTCGCAAAAGTGGGCTGCGAATATTCTCGGCACAAACGCGTGGGGCAGCAGCTTCATCGTCGGCGACGGTGCAGTCTTCCCCGACTGCATGCAGCATCAGGTCGCGAACATTCTCGGGTCGACCGACGGCAGCGCGCCGATTTTGGCCGGCGCGCTGGTGGAAGGGCCGAACACGTTTGCGGCGACGGGATTTCTCGACGGCATGGTCGTCTGCCCGGTGGGCGGAGGCAACGTCTACAAAAAGTTCAATGGCAACGGCTCGGTGTACAAGGATGACGAGCAGTCCTACAGCACCGTTGAACCCGCGATCGATCTGACCGCGGCATCGTTCCTGATGTTCGCGTGGCAGATCGCCGGTCAACCGGCGACACTTTGCCCGACCGCCGACTTCAGCCCTTCGCTCGATCAAGCCGTGCCCGCGACGTCGAATTCGAATTGGCCGACAGTTCGCGCCAAAACGAAACGCTACAAAGGCACGGTTGATCCCGACTGATCCGAATCAACCAACAAAAATGTAGGGGCGCAGCATTGCTGCGCCCATGTCCGCAAGATTTGAGCTTCGTCGGATTTCTCTCTGCGTGGATTTCGCCCGACTTCGAGACATCCGCCGCCTTCAAATTTGTCTCACCAATTTCGCAAGTACGGCACCGATTTTCCGCACAACGCTTCGCCGGTCGCCTTCACAATCATCACGACCTCGACATATTCTCCCGTCGTTCCACCACCGTTCAGCGACGGATGGCTCTCCATCGAAAACGACGCATTTCCGCTGGCCGACTGAAGCGTTGTCTCCGCCAACGTCACGCCCACGATGCGCTTCTTGTCCGCGCCCACCGGAAAGCCTACAACCGCCAGCGTCTGCAGCTTCGCGCTGCCGCCGTAAGTGAACGGCACCGTTCCCACGATCATCGTGCCGTTCTCGCGAAATTCTACGTTACCCAACGTGCAAGGCGCTTGCTTGGTGTTCGCCGAACTGCCTGCGTTCGCGGTTCCATTCACGCTTCCGCTCGGACTCGAATTCAAGTTCGGCACGGTGACAGTCGTGGGAATAGGAGAGTAGGCCAGGAGACTCGAGGTCGCCCCGTCTTTCGTCGCAGTCGATGGAGCCCCGTTCTTGATCGCGAAGTCGATCGACACCGTCGTCTCTACCTCGACCGCCAGTCCGTTCACCAAGGTCGACATGTAACGACGTTGCTTCACTGATTCCATCGCAGATTCCGCCAAGATCGGGTCACCCGAAACGACCGTCGCATTTTTTACGGTCCCGTCTTTCGCGATCACAACATCGAGCACGACCATTCCCGAAATATTGTTGCGTATGGCTTGCGCTGGATAAATCGGAGGGACACGTTTGACCAGCTGCGCCTCTTGCACGTTCGGATTCACGCGCACAGGTGTGGCTGCGCTCGGCGTGCTCGCGGTGCTACCCGTCGAGGCCGAGCGACCAGCTGTGCCTTTGTCTGGTGACGCGCCCGTGTTCGTCGCTGTGCTCGCGCCGATGCTAGCACCAGTGCTCGTCGCGGCGGCATTGCTCGCGTTCCCAGTCGATGCGTTCTCGCCGTGCGGCACGTCGCGAGACTTTTTCACCCGCGCGCTGTCACCGCGTCTGCTGTCCGATGTCGATTCGTCCAATGGCGACGCGCCATTCGTGGCGTTGCTGTTCTGTTGTGATGCCGGCACAACGGGCGCCGACTGCGATGCCGAGCCTTGCGACGAACTCGTCACCGTTGCTCCGCCCTCTTCATCCGAGTGCGAATGCGGCCGCAAATGATGCCAAGACAGGGCGAAGAGCAGCGCAAAAATCACGAGTCCTGCACCGACCTGCCACACAGGAAACGCCGCCTTGGGCGCGACCCGCTCGGCTTCTCTCGCCGCGCGTTCCGCAGCAGCCGCGGCAGCCCTCTCCGCGTCGCCGCGTCGCCGCGCAGCGTCGGCCTTCGCCCTCTCGATTCGCGCCAACTCAGCGCGCTCTTTTTCCCCGCGTTCGCGTTCAGCCGCCACCGCCGCTGCCGCCTCGCTCGCTCGCGCCGCTTCCGCTAGCTCCGCCGCTTTGCGCGCGGCGTCCGCAATGATGTGCTCGCCCGAGCGCGGCACCTCCGGCGTCGGCACCGACGAGCTGATCCCAGCCGCTCCCGCGGGCGCCAACTCAAACAGCGTTCCCTCATGTGACCTCATATACAGCACCGGCGTCGCCCACTCCTGCCCAAACTCCTCGTTGAACAGCGCCTTGCGCGACTCGCAGACCGCTGCATCCACCGGTTGCCCGTCGGCAATCGCGCAATAAAATTCGCGCGCGAATGTTTTCGCCGCCAGATCGCTGATTTCGAACTGCATCGCGATTACCGCCGGCACGCGCTGCTGCAGCAAACTCTGCGCCACGCCCGAAAATGGATCGCGCCGCGAACTGCGCGCGCCTTCGCACGCGTTGAGCACGGCGAGTCGGAGCGATCGATGGTCGTGGAGCTGCATCCCGAGGAGCTCGCCGCGCACCGGATGCGACATCCCGGTTTCATCTTCGAATTGCAACACGCCATCCTGCGCCTGCTGATCGAACCCGCCGTGCCCGATAAAATGAAAAATGTGAAACGGCGCGCCGCGCGCACGCAAACGCAACGCATTCAGCGTCGCCGCCGGCAATCGCTCCAGCACGATCTGGCCGCTGTGCAGCAAATCGCCGAGCGCGTCCTGTAGCCGTTCCCACTCACCTTCCGCATCGAGCCGCTTCAAATTCCGCGGCCCCGCGATCATCACCAGCACGCGCAGCGGCAGCGAAGCCCGCAGCGGCGTGATCCTCTGGGGTAAATCCAGAAATCGCACGACCGGCGTTTCGATCGATGTCGTTAGAAAATGATTTTGCGCGGCGTCGTAAAGGAATTCCCACGGCAAGTCCGCCAACTCCGGCGCGTCGGTGAGCCGCAATCGGATGCGCAACCCCCGATCGCGATCCAGCGTTTGCTCCACGCTGCTGCGCAGCTGCGCGATCATCTCGCCCGAAAAAATCGCGCTGAAGAGTTTCCCTCCGAATTCTTTCGCCGCATTCAACTCCGGCCCGTCCGACCGGCGCGTGCCGCGGCGCACCTGCCCGATGCGCCCAAGGAAATTCCCGAAATCCACATCGGTGAAGGGAAGCAGGAAGTCTCCGGAACTCTGCCCGCTCGGGGCGTTCAGGTGGACGCGATATTTCCCGCCGGGGAGCGGCGTGATCTGCAAATCGAAATCGTCGTACTGTAAAGACACGGCTACTTCCCGCTCGGCGCGTTCTTTTTCCAACTCAAACTGATTTTGAACTTCGCTTCGGTCGAAGCTTTGGCGATCACCGCGCCGGTCTCAGCGCTCATCTTTACGCCGAATTCCACGGCCACTTCGTCGGGAGGCTCGGCCAACGATCGCAGTTGGTGCAAGATGCCTTCGGCCGCGGCGCGCACCGTTTGCAGCGCCGATTCGAACGTGGCGTTCGCGGTGGCGATGGCCGTCTCGGCGCCGCTCCCGCGCATCACCCGCCGCGCAGAAAGGTCCGCCGCGTCCGTCTCCACCACCACGACTCCGCCGCCGCTCAGCGGAAACTGGGCAAGCTCAGCCATGCGCACCTCGCTGCCGCCACGCGCCTCGCCTGGAGGGCTACGGCGTCGTCCCCATTTGTCATCCCATTTAAAGACCGTGCAATTGCCGCGAGTATACCACCCAAAAAATAAATCGGGGCGCAGCTTTGTCCTTGGTGATACGACAAGGATCTGCGCCCCGCTCAAGATGCCTTTCAGATCTTCGCTTTATGCGTCGTCGTAGTCTTCGGTGAGCGACATCAGGAACGCGACCAACGCTTGCACGTCGGACTCGCTCAGCGACATCCCGCTGAACTCCGCCGGAGCGTTTCGCAGCGCGCCTTGATGCGCCAGCGCCGAGCTGTTGATATAAAACTCCACGACGTCGTTGAACTTCGCCTTGCTCCCATTGTGGAAATAGGGCTGCGAATCTTCCGCATCGCGCAGCGTGGGCGTCTTGAATCGCGCAACAGTCGTCGGCAATCCCTGATCCACCGTGCAATTTTGAATGTTCGCGCAAATCACCGACGCAATATTCACCTGCGGATTCGGAATGTCCGGATTCAGGTACACGTTCCACAATCCAAGGTCCGCGAACTGCGGGCTTCCCGCAACCGCCGCATGACGGAAGCTCTCGGTCGCACTCGGATGATTCGCCGAAGCCGGGAAGTATGCGTCGAAATTCGCAAGGCGGTCAGCCTGATTTGGAATCACCAGCTTCACGAATGAGCCGGCTCCATTTGCCGCGTCGTATTCCTCCTGCGCAGCACCGTTGTTGTGAAATGCGAAGTCGGTGAAGTCGGGCGGAAGATGGCAGCCGGCGCAATTGCCCGCGTGTTGCGATCCGTCGGTCGCATTCGTCGCGGCGCGCAAGAAGATGTTCAGCCCCGCGAACTCGGTCGCGCCGAAGGCAAATGGCTGTGCGTGATACTTGTAACTGCCGTCCGCGGCCGTCACCCACGTCGGATTGCTCATCCCATTTAGCAAGCCGAGCAGTCGCTGCGAGTATGCGAGGTTCGTCTCGCCTGCTTTCGGCTGCGTCGGCAGGTGATTTACGCGCAGGAAAACGTCGTACGGCGAGCCGATGTAGCGGCCCACTTCATCTTGTTGGAAGCGCAAACCGATCGCGTACTGCGCGACGATCTGCGAGATGTCATCAACGATCTGTTCATCGCTGGCGCTGTTCACGTCGAGCAAATATTGTGCCGGCATTTTGCAATCGGCGGGAATCGTCGGATCGGTGCCGAGGAAAATCGCTTTGTAGGTAAAGCCGCAGCCGAATTCGTTCGCAGGATCGTTCTTGCCGTTGTCGTTGCGAATCACGTCCGCGATGTGCGCGATCGCGGCCTGATACTGCGTTGGATCCCAGCCAAAATTGCGGCCGGTAAGCGTCTTTTTCACAAGATCCGCGGGATCGGTAAATTCTCCGTCGAAGTGCAGGAACTGCGGCCCAGTGTGCGGTTGCAGCGAGCCGACCATCTGCATCGAGTTGCGCGGCGTAAATGTGAAACCGTTCATCGGCCGCGGAATCGGACTGCGCGTGGTGAAATCGGCGTACGTGCGATTGCCGGCGCCCTTCACGCCCTGGAATTCGACGACGAAGTGGCACGACCGGCAGTTGATCGACTGCCCAGCGAACGGTCCCGGCAGGGGACCATTGAGTGTCTGCGTCTGCGCGACGACTGGATCGCCCACGGCGAGCGGCGAATTCACGTCGGTCATGTGCGTCGCAAAATATTGCGCCCAGCGCGTGTCGACGAAAATCCGTTCGCCGATGTTTTGTTCCGCCGGAGTGACATCTACGTCGGTTTCAAACGCGGGCGCTTGTCCCGCCGACGAGCACCCTATCGCGCTCACGGTCGCAATCGCGAACGCGCCGCCCAATATTCCCAATGCCAACCGCCGTTTCACCGCAAACCGAACCGCCCGCATCATCGCCCGCTCTCCTCAGACCCGCCGCCAAAATTCAATTGTCCAAAAAAGCTCGTTCCCAAACTCTTCACAAACGTCACGACTTGCCATCGCATCGGCTCCGGCATCGCGCTCCACGCAGGCATGCCGTGCTTCAGGCTGCCGTGTTTCAGCAACCAGAAAATTTCGCCGTCGGTCGCTTTCTGCACGCGATCGGTGCGCAGGCTCGGTTTCTTCCTTCGGCCGGTGCCGTCGTCGCCGTGGCATTTTGCGCAGTGATCCTGAAAGATTCGATTGCCCGCCGCGACCGCGTCTTTCTGCCCTGCGAAGGGATTCACTCTCTGCCGGTCCGCGTCCGGCACGTTTTGCAGCCACGCTCCATCCGCCGCCGCGATGCAGAGAAACAACGCGCACACTGCGATCAATGCCGCCGAAAACGACCCTTTCCTACGTGCAATCATTGGCCCCGCCGGAAGTAACTGCCGATTTGTTGAATCTCGTAGGAAACCTTGAAGCGCCACAGCACGTCGACGCTGTTGTCGTTGAGCCCGAAGCTGGGCGAAAAAACGATCGATGGCCCCTTCGGAATGTTGAACGCCACCGTAGGGCCGAGATACTGCGACGTCGCGCGCCAGCCGAAGCTGTAGCGGTCGCCGAGGCCGCCGTACAGCTCGGCGCCCGCCGAAAAATTTTCGCGGCACAGCCAGCAGTTGCGGCTGCGCGCTTTCAACACCAGCGGACGGCTCGCGCCGATGGCATAGCCGAATTCCCACGGCTCATTTTTCAAATTCTTTTCGGCGATGAAATTTTCAGAGAAATTCCAGCCGCGCACGTTGCTCGACAAAATCAGTTTCGTTTCGATCGAGCGCTCGACGGTTTGCCGCAGCACGTCGTTCGGCACCCAGAGATCCTGAATGCTGTGGTGGCCCGTGATCTCAAGAAAAGTCTTGTCGGCGTTGTTGATGTCCTCGAACTCGACGTACAGCACCGGATTGATGAAGTGCTCGCGCAGCAGTGGGCGGAAGCGGTTTTCCCAGCGATAGCCGGTAAAAATCGTGCTGTCGTTCTGGGTGTGCTGCCCGCTCAGGTAGACCTCAGTGGTCCACCAGGCCGTGGCGCCGTACTCCAGTTCCATCGTCGAGCTGATGAATTGGTTGCCGTTAGCGGGGGCCGCCTGGACGTTCTTGAACGCGATTTCCAGGTTGCCAGGCTCTTCGAGTTCGTGGGAGTAGGTGACGAGGTAGGGCCACTCCTGGGCGCGGGCTTTGGCTGGGAAGAGGCACGCCGACGCCAGTCCGAAGAGTGCTACTGCAAAGCACTTGCATCTGTTGCGGTCGCCAAACGACACAAATCTCAACATATCCGGCAATCCAGTAATTCCTTGGGTTTGACCCGGCGGGTGGCAATCTGAGTGAGGATAGCCGACTAACCTGGTCTGAATTGAAAGCAGACTAACTCAGTCGGGTATCAGTTGCAAGTTGTTTTCAACTGGCGTCGTGAATTTCTCGTGAACGCTTTGGCTTCTGGCGCGTTGAGTCGGCCGGGCGCATAATCCTCGCGATGCCTTCGGTGGCTCCAAATCGGGACGATTTGAGCGCTCGCATGGCGCCGGCTGCAGGCGCGCCGGTTTTCGAACCGGAGACGCCTCCTCAGGTCCAGCCACCGCCTCTCCCGTTCGCAAAGACCTGGTCGATCATTTTCCTGATCTATACCGGCATCGCGATTCTGCTCACCGGCTATCGCTATCTCGACGATCTCTCGCGGAATCGCCCCGGAACGCTCGCAATGCGTTCGCTGGAAGAAATCACCGGCGTTTACACGGCGTTCGTGTTACTGCCGCTCGTGTTTTGGGCTGCGGATTTGTATCTGTTTCGAGCGAAGCGCCTGAATTGGGTTCTGATTGGGTTTTGGCACATCGTGGCCGGAGTGGCCTTCTCTTTGGCTCATACGTCGTTGATGGCGATTACGCGGCAGATTATTTCGCCGCTGGTGGGCCTGGGGCGATACGACTACGGAATCATGTTTTATCGCTACCCGATGGAGCTTTCGAACGATCTCGTTGGGTTCACCAGCGTCGTTTGCCTCTACTACTATTTCCGGAAATTCCGTTTGGCCCAGGCGCAAGAGCTCGCCGCCGCACAATTGAAAACGAAACTAGCCGAGGCACAGCTCGAAAATTTGCGGCTTCAGCTTCAGCCGCATTTTCTTTTCAACACACTGAACACGATTTCGTCGGTGATGTATGAAGACGTGAAAGCCGCCGACCAAATGGTGACGCAGCTCAGCGATTTGCTCCGGCTCACGCTGCGCGCGTCGCGCACGCACGAAATTCCGCTTGGCGATGAGTTGCAGATCACGCGCTTATATCTCGACCTGATGCAGAAGCGCTACGAAGAAAAGCTGCGCGTTCGTTATGCGATCGATGCGGCGCTCAACGACGCGTTCGTACCGCAGCTCATCTTGCAGCCGCTGCTAGAAAATTCTTTGCGGCATGGAATGAAAGCGAGCGGGGAAGCGATCGAAATATCCATCGAGGGGCAGCGCGATGAGTTCGGTCTGGTGTTGAACGTGTCAGACACGGGGACGGGATTTGGCTCGTCCGATCCAAACTCCGCGCTGGGTCGCGGCGTCGGTCTTTCCAACATTCGCGATCGGCTCGCCCAGCTCTATGGCGGCGGACAAGTTTTTTCGCTCGCCAATCGCGCGGGTGGCGGAGCGGAAATCACGCTACGACTTCCGTATCGCGCGGCGCAGCGATCGCAGTTTGCGTCCGATTCGGCCGCCGCAAGTGCATCCGACACCGCAATCTCCGCCGAATCAAGCTCGTCCGACAGCGACTCGTCCACGCTCTCGAACGTCGCGCCGCTGCGGCCACTCCCGCAGGATCAATGACATCTCAGCCGGATTCTCTTCGAGTCCTCGTCGTGGACGACGAGGCTCCCGCACGTCGCAAAATACTGCGCCTCTTGCGTGACGAATCGAGCGTCGAAATTGTGGCGGAAGCCGGCAATGCCGAGTCGGCGATTGCGGCGATCGAACAGCATCGCCCCGATCTTGTGTTTCTCGACGTGCAGATGCCGGGCGCAGACGGCTTCGATGTCGTGCGCGCGATTTCAGTCAATGGAAATGGCCGCGCGGCGGACGCGCCACGATTTGTTTTTGTCACCGCGCACGATCATTACGCCGTACGCGCTTTCGAGGTGCATGCGTTCGATTATTTGCTGAAGCCCGTGGGCGAAGATCGCTTTCGCGAAGTCCTGCAGCGCGCGCTGGAACAGCACAAGAAGAACGGCGACGTCATCAAAAAGCGCCTCCGCGGATTGATCGATCAGGTCCTGCGCGATCGAGAATTCTCCGATCGACTGCTGATTCGCGAAGAGAGCCGCGCGTATTTTGTGAATGTGCGTGAAATTTCGTGGATTGAGTCCGAGCGAAATTATTTGATTCTGCATTGCGGCGTGAAATCGCACACCATGCGCGGGACGCTGGATTCGATTGAGGAGATGATTGATCCAAAGTTATTCGCTCGGGTGAATCGGAGCAGTATTGTGCGGCTGGATGCGATACGGGAGATGCTGCCGTGGTTCCACGGGGAGTACAAAGTTATTTTGCAGGACAAGACGGAGTTGCGGTGGAGCCGAAGGTACGTAACGCGGCGCCCGGAGTTGTTGCGCGCGTTGTAGGCAAGGGAGAGCTCCGCGGCGGGTTTTTGAGATGTGCTAATGAGGCAGAAGCGGCGCGGGAGCGCCGCACTCCAAATTAGTCCTTGTGCATGTGCATCGCGAAGATTTTGTCGAGGGAATCTTCGTAGGGGTAGACGTGGACCATCCAGCCGAAGATCACCGGGGAGAAGCGGCCGCCGGCGGCGTCGCAGGAATCCTTTGAGGCGATCGCGCCGTGCAGGCCGAATTTCGTCCAATCGGTGTTCTGGAATTGGCCTCGACCTGGCAGGCACAGATTCGTGTGCAGGTGCCACATCGCGATGCTCAGCGGAACGCGTTCGTTGAGCTGATCTTCGGTGGCGCGCTTCGGCATCGTGTACATCGCGCCGACGAGTTCGTAGCCAGTTGAGGTTTTCTTGTAGAGCAGGGAAGTCGGGCGAGTTGGATCGAACGTGAATGCCTCGAGGAAGCCGTTTTTGTAGCTTGTGAAGTGATATTCGGGCTGCGGAACATTCGGCATGAAGATGCGGAAGCCTTCGTTCAGCGCGACGTGGTAGTCCTTGTATTTTTCGATTCCGGCGCGGAGTTTTTCCACGATGACACCGGCGCGCGCGACGTCTTCGGGGGAGCGATCGCGCATCGTGGTCATGTACATGTGGTGGCTGTGCGCGTCCTGATGACCGGGCGTCATGTCGTTGACGGCGGCGCGCTCGCTGACTTTTTCGTCCATGTTCATGCCGGGCATGGAGCTGTGATCGGCGGGTTGCGACGGAGTCTGCGATTGTGCGGCGGAATCTTGAGCGGGTGGTTCGGGGGCGATCACTACCTCGAGCGCTCTTTGCTGATGGGCGGGAATCGCCGCGATCAAAACGGTCACCAGGAATAACGCGCCGAAAAGTATTCCGGCTTTTGTCGCGATTTTTATGGACGTACTACGCCGAGACATGACAAATCCCCTTGATTAAGTAGAGAAGCTACGCACTTTCCGAGAGCCGCGAGTCAGGCTCGTTTTCGGATGGCCGCACAAACTTCGTGCGAGTGAAGCCGCGCTGCGGTTTTATTGGCCCGACAGCTGCGCTTTATGCGTTCGACCCTACATTCATTATTACGAAGGCGAGAGCCGCCATGTTTCAGTGATTCGAGGTGTTGTTCGCTGGGCAAACTGTCCCGCGGGACAGTTACAGAGTTGAAACATCTTGCGCCGCCGACAGGCTACATGACGAGTCGGAGGTCGACGGATGAGCTTTGGATTGAGATCGGACTGAGATCCTTCGCTTCGCTCAGGATGACAAGTCACAAAGGTGGAGCTGCAGCGCGAGGCTAGATCGTGCGCCCCTACACAAGAGCGACTCGTCGGCAAGAAATGGGGAGAGCGCGGATGGCGTGATAAAATCGCGGCGTGAAAAAGCAGACGATACATCCAGCCAAGTATTTGACCGGTGGGGTTGCGCCGCCGGGAGACAAATCGATTTCGCATCGGTATGCGATGCTTTCGGCGTTGGCCGAGGGCACGACGGAACTGCGCCATTTTGCGTTGGCGGCGGACTGCCATAGCACACTCGATTGCATGAGTGCGCTCGGCGCGAGCGTTAAGGTCGATAAAGATCTGGTCAAAGTAACCGGACGCGGCGGCGAAGGGTTGAAGTCGAGTTGGCGCGCGCTCGATGCGGGAAATTCCGGGACGACGATTCGTCTGCTTACCGGAATTCTGGCGGGGCAGAATTTCACGACGAAGTTGAGCGGCGACGCTTCGATTCAGAAGCGGCCGATGGGGCGCGTTGTCTCTCCGTTGCGGCAGATGGGCGCGGATATTCGCGCGCGCGAAGATAATTTTGCGCCGCTCGAAATTCACGGGACGAAGCTGCGCGGCATTCACTACAAAATGCCGATGGCGAGCGCGCAGGTGAAATCGGCGGTGCTGCTGGCGGGATTGTTCGCCGAGGGTACGACGTCGGTGACCGAGCCGGTGTTGACTCGCGATCACACTGAGCTGGCGCTGGAAGAGTTCGGGGTTCCGGTCGAGAAGGATGGAACGACCATTACGGTGCTCGGAGCGGGCGGAACCGGCAGCGGACCGAAGTTGCAGGCGCGGTCGATCGATGTGCCGGGAGATATTTCGTCGGCGGTGTTTTTTATTGCGGCGGCTTCGATGTTCGCGGACTCGAACATCATGATTCACGGCATCGGGTTGAATCCGACGCGGACAGGGATTCTGGATGTGTTTGCGCAGATGGGCGCGTCGCTGCAAGTGATGTCGCTGAAAAGCGCGCATGGGGAAGTGGTCGGCGATTTGGCGGTGAAGGGGACTTCGTTGAAGGGCGGAGTGATCGAGAAGGAGCAGGTTCCGCTGGTGATCGATGAGTTGCCGATGCTGGCGGCGCTCGGTCCGTATACGGAAGAGGGAATCGAGATTCGCGACGCGGCGGAATTGCGCGTGAAGGAGAGCGATCGGATTGCGGCGCTGGCGGAGAATTTGCGGCGCATGGGCGCGACCGTCGAAGAGCGGAAAGATGGATTGAAGGTGGCGGGCCGGTCTGCGGGGAAGTTGCACGGGGCGGAGATTGAGCCGCACGGGGATCATCGGATTGCGATGGCGTTTGCGGTGGCGGCGCTGGGGGCGGAAGGGGATACGGTCATTCGTGATGCGGATTGCGCGGGGGTTTCGTATCCGACGTTTTATGAGGATTTGGAGCGGGTTGCGGAGCGGTAGAGTTCGTTGCGGGGATTGTCGGGATGGGTGAGTGGTTGGAGCAAGGATTATCTTCACCAACGGATCGAATGCTCAGAGAGTTGGGTGGCTACTCGGATCGGGCTTGGTCGTGTTGTATCTAAACCCCGCGATCTGGGAAGCGATCGCGGCTACAGGGTGGCGGGTTGCAGTTTGCGAGTTTGTGAAGATACAAGCCGCATTTTCCCGCGAACGTTGGCTTAGAGGTTTTGTTTTAGGGCGGTGGTGACTTTGGTTGCGATGTCGTCCTGGACCCAGAGGATGTCGCCGAAGGGGCGGTCGTAGGTTTCGGTCCACATGACGTAGCCGTTGTCGGCGCGGATCAGGCGAGCGGCGACGCGCACTCTCGAACTGGATTTGCGAACGCTTCCATCCAGCAGGTAGATCACACCTAGATTTTTTGCGATATCGGCGACGGGGATCTGTTTGCCCTTGTAATAGAAGGATGCCGTCGCGGTCTGCACCATTAATTCCGGAATTTTGCTGAGCTTGTCGATGAGCTCTTCGGTCATGCCGTCGGCGAAAGTTTCTTCGGCCATGCCTTCGGTCAGGTCGAGGAACGGGACGACGGCGATGGATTTTTCGGCGGGTTGATGCACCGCGGCGACTTGCGGCGAGGCCGAGACGGAGCCGTTACCTTCGTGGAGCAGAGAAATGACTGCCAGCGCGAGGCAGACTGCGACAGCGAGGGCGACGGCGAGCCCGGCGCGCGCGCGGCTTCCGCTCGGTGCGGGTTTCGAGGCGTGATCGGTCTCTTGCGATGATTTCGCAGGCAACGGTGACCCGGTCCAAGAGCTGACCTTCGCCACCATGCGATAGCCGAGCCGGGGGACGGTTTCAATGTAGGTGGGCTGCTTGGCGTCGTCGCCGAGTTGGCGGCGGAGCGAGGTGACGGCCTGGTAGACGGAGTCGGAGCTGACGATTACGCCGGCCCAGACCTGGTTGATCAGGTCGTCGATGCTGACGACTTCGCCGGGGCGGTTGGCCAGGCAGAGCAGCAGGCGCATGGCGCGGACGTCGAGGCGGGTGGTTCGGGCGTCGCGAGCGATCTCGCCAGAGGCGGGGTCGACTTGCCAGTCGCCGATGAGGAGTTTGGTTGGTTGCGGGTGGGGCATTCGGCTTCGTTTAACGGGCGCTGGGCGATTCCGTTTCTTAGACGGGTTGGCGGTCGCGGAGATTATACCTACCGATTTGGTCAACGTGCGGTGTGTTTTGCGGCTTTCCTTGTGAGATTTCAGGATAATTCAGGCCGATTCAGAGGTGCGTCAGGACTTTGTAGATGCGGAGGCGGTAGTGTGCGGGTGGTTTGGCGCCGGGGAGCGCAAAGGCCCGCGATCTGAGAAACGATCGCGGTTACAGGGTGACGAAATTGAAAGGAGCGAAGCGCATGGATTCTGCGAATGGGATGAGCAGAGAAGGGAATGCGGTGGCGGCGATCGGGATTGCCGGGTTCGTTGCTGGGACGTTGGACATCCTGCAGGCTTGCATTTTGTTTGGGTGGGATATTCCAAAAGTGATTGCGGCTGGGTTGCTGGGGCCGGGGGTGATTGCCAGCGGAGGCGCGGGGATATATCTGTTCGGGCTGGTGCTGCACTACTTTATTGCTTGTTCGGCGGCGGGGATTTTTTATGGGGTTAGCCGGCGGTTGCGGTTTCTGACGGAGCATTGGGTGGTGTGCGGGTTGTTTTTCGGGATGGCGGTGCAGTTGGTGATGGGATACATCGTGTTGCCGCTGTCGGCGTTGCATTCGAGGGGGCCGTTTACGTTGAATGATATTTTGTCGGGATTTGGGGTGCACATGGTGATCGTGGGGTTGCCGATTGCGGGGTGTGTGAGGCGGTTCGGAGAGTGAAGGGCGGCGGGTCGCGTCGGTCGAAACGATGCGTGTTCTTGGTGCTACAGAAAGCTTCGGTGCTGTGATGTTGCGGACAAGGGGCGCAGCAGTGCTGCGCCCGTACATGATGGTGCCGGAGTTGCGATCGCGAAGACGGGCACGGCATGCCGTGCCCCTACGAAGGGCGGCGTTACGGTATAACGCAAAAAATATGAAGGGCGTGGCTAGTTCTTATGGATGGAGATGGAGCCGTAGGTGGTGTGAAGGGTGATTTTGGGGCCGCGGCCGGTGCCGTAGTGGCCTTCGAGGTGGGAGTCGCCGCCTTCGGTGGTGGTTTTCTTGAGGGAGTCGGATTCGAATTCGGAGTCGATGTCGCCGGAGTGGCAGTCGGCGACGATCTGGAAGTTGGAGTTATCGGGCATCGAGATGGAGATGCCGGCTGAAGCGTTGGTGATGTCGATGTCGTCTTTGGGGGGCGACGAGAAGCGCAGCTCGATGTTGCCGTTGCGGTTGTCGATTTTGACTTTCGCGCCGGGATTTTCGACGGTGATTTCTTCTTCGTGGGTGCGCAGGATCAAGTTGCCGGGCGCATCGACGATTTCCATGTTGCCGGAACCGGCTTCCATGTGACCGGTGAGCTGAGAGAGCGTGAGATCGGTGCGGCGAGACACCATGCGAACGCCCTTGGCGATTTTTTCCGCGCGAATTGGTCCGACGAATTCACCGTTGATCGTGAAACTTCCGGTTGCGTCGGTGACGTCGACGCTCTCGCCCGTGCCGGAGACGCGCACGTCGCCCTTGGTGCTGTTGATCTTTGCATCGCCGCGCTTCATGTCGAGATTGACGTCGCCGTTGGTGCCGCGGACGTCGATGTCGCCGGTGCCGGAGTTGATCGAGAGCGATGTGCCCATGTCGGCGACGGAAATGTCGCCTTTATCGTTGCGGATGGTGACGGCGGATTTGCTGGGTACGACAACGTCCATATCGACGCTGATGCGCGAATCGCCGTTACTGGGCTGCACGTCCCAGCCGTCGCCGTTCTGGACGATGTCAACGCCGGAGCCACCGGCGAGGCGATCGGCGTCGCGCTGATTCCAACTGCGGACATTTTTCTTGCCGTTGACGCGGATTTCGGCTTCGCTGCTGGAGCGGACACTGATGTCGCCGTGGTTGCCTTTGACCGTGATGCGCGCGTTTGCGGGAACGGGTTTTGGCGCGACGTCGAGATCGATGGCGGTCGTGTTGCCGTCCATGATGTCGGGGAAATGCTCTTTGACGCCTTCGACACCGGCGACGATGCCGACGAGAGCGAGCAAACCGAGAACGAGAAAAACTTCTCCGGGAGTGATGCGTGAACCGCTGGGATCGCCGCCTGCGGAGCGCGCCGCCGTGCGCTCGTAAAGTTTGAGCGCGCCCCAGATGATGAGGAGAAGGGGCCACCAGTGAACGAAGAGCTGGCCGAGTTCGAATCCGCGGTAATTGTGGAGCAGCAGCAGGACGCCGATGATGATGAGAATCAGGCCGCTGAAAACGCTGCTCCCACGAGGGCGACCGTAGGCCATGGAATTACTGTCCTTGGCCCGGATACGGGCTGTGATACTGATTTTGCGTTGGGCCGGGGGCCGCTGGTGGTGGCGGAGGCGGAATCTGCTGCTGAATTTCTGGATTGATGTGGCCGTCCATCGGAGCGAGCGCTGAGGCGAGGAGGATGGCGCCGATGACGACGAGAATTACGGGATAGGTGTTGCTGAAGTCAAAGTAGCCGCCGCGCATTTGTTGGAGGAGGAAGAGGATGCCGACGGTGACGATGACCGCCGGGCCCATCAGGGAGCGGATCGTGCATCGTGGGCAACGGCATTTGGGGTTGTCGCTCATATCTATTCCTCGCTGCTGCGCACTGCCGGAAACCTTACTTCAGCGGCTAAAGCCGCCGCTTCTCCCGATTGCTTTTTGTCGCGGTTAAAACCGCGACCCACAAACCAACTACAACATCATCCCGATTCACAAATCATTTACGCATCGCGCGTTCATTTTGTTGCGTTGCGTTTGCCGCGCAACGTCGCGCGAACTACTGACGGCCGCCGAGGCGGTTGCGGAACATGAAGATGCCGAGTGCGATCAGGATC
>Ga0210393_10001523_pt1 | contig 19315 bp, 19 predicted proteins | sample IncBWC27OmetaG_FD_160068 | JGI IMG/M metagenome (GOLD analysis project Ga0210393, IMG submission 160068) | Forest soil microbial communities from Barre Woods Harvard Forest LTER site, Petersham, Massachusetts, United States - Inc-BW-C-27-O ... | reverse complement strand
GGCGAGATGCAATGCCGATTCGTGCCGCGCAATGGCGAGGAAGCCGAGGCGTGTCTCGCAATGGGCATCATGGACCTGAAGCATCGCTACACGCTCGAGGAGTTGGCGGGCGAGAACGTGATGTTCGCCGCGACGGGGGTGACCACTGGCGACTATCTGCGCGGCGTGCGATTTTTCTCAGGCGGCGCGATGACCAACAGCGTCGTGATGCGCTCGAAGACGCGGACGATTCGCTTCATCGAAGCGATTCATCATTTCGATTTCAAGCCCGAGTACTAAAAGCGGCTTGGGGGAAGGTGGCGGAATATGTGGCTGCGCGTGACGATGAACGACCGGCCGATGATGATCAACGGCGATGCGGTGGTGAGAATCGCGGAGATTCCCGGCGGCAAGGAAGGGCATCGCGGATGCCATGTGTATCTCTCGCTCACCGAGTACCTGGTCATCGATCAATCGCTGCGCGAGATGATGATTTCGCTCGGCTTCGAAGAACGGCAGTAATCCTACATCATCTGCAAAGCCTGGCAGGTGCTCGAGTCGGCTTTGAACTTCCCGGCCAAGCATGAGAGCTTGGCCGCGTCGATCAGCGCCGGCTCGTCCCATTTCGCCGGCCACGGACCGACGTTGACCGCGGTGCAGGCCTGATTGTTGCCCATAGAGCACCACGAGCTCAGCTCGCTATGCAGGACAGCCATCTGCTCGCATGCGTCTTGTTTGCCAGCGTTGCACGCGGGCGTCTGGATTTCGATCGGCGCGGTGGAATCGATGGCGACCTTGGTGTCGCCGAGCGCCTGCACGATCGTATGACAAGCGGCCTGGTTGCCTTCGTTACATTTCTCAGTCGCCTCAGCGCTAATTTTGGTGACAAAGTCGTGCGACTGTGAACTGCATCCGGCCGCAACTATGGCGAACGCAAATATGAAGCCAGTCGCGACTGACGATGCTCTGAGCGTGGCGCGCACGAGCGCATTGTTTCGCGCGCGATGAGTCTCGCGCAAGCGTATCGCTCAAGGCCCGACCGCAAGGCCGCCGGGTTTCTCCAAGCCGGTGAGCGCCCCGCTTATCGTCGCGATTGGTTTGGCGTCGCCGCTACTGCCGGGCGCATACACGGTGACTGTATCGATACCTTCGTTGTCGCTGCCGTCGTTGCTTACGTAGATCGTTCCATCTGAATCGACGCCGATACCGTGCGGCAGATTCAGGCCGGTATCCGCTCCCGCGATGATCTTCACAGGCGCGACGTTGCCGAATTTTCCAGCGGCGTAGACGGTGACGGTGTCGATGCCGGAGGCGTTCGTCACGTAAATGTTGCCGGCAGAATCGAGGGCGAGACCTTTCGGCGTATTGAGCTGCGTATTCTTGTCGTGAACGCCGTCTGCGATTGTCGCTTTGGGTGCGACGTTCCCATTCGTGCCAGGAGGATAGACCGCGATGCTTCCACGTTTGTCATCACCGCCGGTGTCGTTCAGTACATAGAGATCGCCCGCCGAATCGAGCGCCAGACCGCTGGGATCGGCCAGCGCGGTTTTGTCACCGGCGATCGTCGCAATTGGCGGCACGTTGCCGTCGCCGTTGGCGGCAAAGACCGCGATGCGGGCGGTCATGTTCGTTCCTCCGCTATCCGCTAGATAGATTTTGCCGTGAGCATCCACTGCGATCGCTTCTGGGAAGCTGATGCCGGTCTTGTCGGCTGAGACTTCGCCGCTGCTGATCGTCGCAATCTCGGCAACATTCGCATAGCTGCCGAGAGGATAGACGGTGATCGCGTTGGAGCCAGACGGTGGATCGTCCTGACCGCCGCCGTTGGCAACGTAGATCTTTCCATCGGGACCAATCGCCACGCTGGATGGACTGGACACCTGGGTCGGACTCTCGATCGTATATGACGGCGCTACGTTCCCATCCGCGCCCGCCTTGAAGACGCCGATGCTGTTCGACGAGTCGGAATTGGTAACGTACATGTTGCCGTCGGGATCGACCGCAATCCCACCAGGATCAGCTATTCGGGTCTTGTCGCCGGCGATGCTCAATATCGGCGTCAGGCACTGACCTTGGTAACCCTCGGTCGTCGGCGGACCGGTAGGGTTATGTACCAAAATTGGTTCGAGGTTCAGAGGATTGCTTGTTTGCTGGTCATTCTGAGAAAAGACCGCTACGCCCGCGGTGCCGGTATCGAGATTCCGGGTTGTCACATACACGTTTCCGTTCGAGCCGAGCGTTATCGCTCCCGGCGTGTGGAGTTTCGCGCAATCGCAGTCGATTGATGCGAATGGAGCGACATTGCCGTTGCTGCCCCGCGCAAAGATCAGGACTGCGGCGTTGGAAGATTGCGCCGGTCCCGCTGCGCCACTCGAGACAAATAATCTTCCGCTCGAGTCGACTGCGATTCCTTCCGGCGCCGACAGCAAGGTCGCCGGACCCGAGATAACGCGGGCAGGCGCGACGTTGCCTTTGCTGCCGGGGGTATACACCGTGATGGTGTCGGGCTTTTCATTCTCGCCCTGATTGGAGACGTAAATGTACCCGTGCGAGTCCAGGGCAATCGCTTGAGAATTTTTCAGCCCCGTCTTCGAGCCCCTGATCCGGGCCATCGGTGCGTCATCGCCGTTGCTGCCGGCGCGATAAATCGTGACGCTCGGCGGATCGGAACTCTGTTCGCCGGACTGGATGCCTTCGTTAACCACATAGATGTTTCCGGCGGAATCCAGCACGACACCTCGCGGGATAATCAGTTGCTCGCCGCTAATCGTGAAGAGTGGATTCGGCCTCCTGCCGCCGCTAACTGGATAGGCCGTGATTGAGTAACCGCCTTCCGTTCCACCTATGTTGGCAACGTAGAGATTTCCCTTCCAGTAAGTGATGCCAGTGGGCTGACCCAGAAAGATGCGAGTGAAGAGCGAAGGGACGTTGCCCTTGCTCGCCACGGGAAACACGCTGAGCGAATTCGCCGTCGGATTCGCGACAAAGATCGCGCGCGCGGGTTTGTGGGCCGGCGGAGCTTCCTGCGCGCGAGATGCGTGCGGCGCCGATGACGATCACGATTGCGAGCGCGATGAAGGCGGCGGCATGCGCTCTGGCTTTGTGCGGCACAGTCAGATTGTTCGCGCACGGTGACTATCTGCACAAGCGCCGAGTGAGCCGCCCGAGGGCTTGACACTGAAACCAATGCGGGCGGAATTAGAAGTGTGGATCTCAAAAATATAATTTTCGACAAAGCGGCGATTGCGACGCTCACCGTGAACCGGCCCAACGCGCTGAACGCGCTCAATCGCGAGGTGCTCGAGGAAATTGCGCGCGTTATTCGCGAGGTGCGGCACGACCCTTCCGTGCGCGTGCTCATCGTCACCGGCGCGGGCGACAAGGCCTTCGTCGCGGGCGCGGATATCGCCGCGATGTCGAAAATGTCGGCGGTCGACGGCCTCGATTTCTCGCGCCTCGGCCATCGCGTGATGGAAAGTTTCGAGGACCTGCCGATCCCCGTCATCGCGGCCGTCAACGGCTTCGCACTCGGCGGCGGCCTCGAATTGGCGCTCGCATGCGATCTGATCGTCGCCAGCGACAAAGCGCGCTTCGGGCAACCCGAGATAAACCTGGGGCTCATTCCCGGTTTCGGCGGGACTCAGCGCCTGCCCCATCGAATCGGGCACAACAAGGCGCGCGAGCTGATCATGACCGGCGACATGTTCGACGCGAAGACGGCGCTGGAACTGGGACTTGCCAACCAGGTCGTCGCGCCGGGCGAACTTATCGAAACGACGCGCAAGCTGGCCGAGAAGATCGCAAGCAAATCCGCCGTCGCGATCCGCCAGGCGAAAGCCGCGCTGCGGGCCGCGTTCACGATGGAAGAGGACGCGGGCCTGCGCTTCGAGCAGGAGGCGTTCGGCGTGGTCTTCGGCAGCGCCGATCGCGTCGAGGGCACGGGCGCTTTCGTCGAAAAGCGCCCACCCAAGTGGCAGCACAAGTAGAGGCTTGATCTTAGCGATTTAGCTTAATCATGACGCTAAAGATCCTGGCCGTAGTGTCGCTTGGGTTGATGTGCGGCAGCGAGCTTAACGTCGCGGCTTTCGCCCATCCCACGCTCAACCGGCAACCTCTGGAAGTGCACATCCCAATGCGCGCGTCGTTCGCGAAATTGTTTGGACAGGTGATGCCATTTTGGATGGGCGCCTCGACCCTGCTCGCTCTTCTATTGCTGCTGCCTTTCGAGCATCTGAACGAGCGTGCGTGGGATTTCGCCGCAGTGGCTGCCGCAATACAGGTCGTCGCCGTCGTGTTTTCGCTGGTCGGACCGGTGCCCATCAATAACCGGATAATCAAATGGACATCGGACACTTTGCCTGACAACTGGAAAGCGCAGGAGTCTCGTTGGGATCTCTACCACTGGATAAGAACCACCGGTCTGATTGTGGCGTTCGCCGTGCTTGTTCTGAGCGTTGGCGTCGATAGGTAAACAGGCCGTATCCGCTGCCTGCGCGAGGGTTGACGACCTTCCGCCCCTGTGGGAAACTCCGGCCAATGCAGAAGACAGCGCCGCCGCATTAGGCGGCGTTGGTCATTCTGATGGCATGATTATATTAAATTTGAATAGTTCGGAGGATCTTCATGGCTGAGCAGGCTCAAGCTACTGACACTGGACCGCGCCCGATTGTTCCATGGCTGAAATTGGCGCCCAAGCCGCATCTCGAAGGAATCAAGTGCTCATGCGGCGCAATCTATCTCGATCCAAAACGCGTCGCATGCTCGAAATGCGGCGAGACTGACAAGTTCCAACCGCTGGCGTTGTCCGACAAGGGCAAAGTCTACGTGTTCTCGGTCGTCCACCAATCGTTCCCGGGGATCAAGACGCCATACGTGACGGCGATCGTCGATCTGCCCGAGGGCGTCAGCGTCCGCGCCAATCTGACCGGCGTCGATCCCGAGCAGGCGCAGAAGGAACCCAACAAGATTTTCAATCTGCCGGTCGAGTTGGTGACCGGCGTGGCGGCCAAGGATCGCGAAGGCCACGACGTAGTAGCTTTTTCGTACCAGCCGAGTAAAAATTAGGGCGCCTTCGCGGGCGCAAGCGGACAACTTTTACGACGGACCTGAGCTTCGGGCTGGGCCGCCAGGAGGAATCAAGATGCGAAATGTTTATGTTCTCGGAACCGGGATGATCAAATTCGGACGCTATCCCGACAAGACCGTTCCGGAACTCGGCGGCCAGGCTGCGATCCTCGCGCTCAAGGACGCCGGAATCGGAATCAAGGACGTCGAGATGTTCGCCTGCGGAAATCTCTACCAGTCCAACGCGATGGTCGGGCAGCGAATCCTGCAGCAAATTGGCCAGACCGGAATCCCCGTAATCAACGTCGCCAATGCGTGCGCCACTGGCTCGACCGCCTTTCGCGAGGCGTACATGTCGGTCGCGGCCGGGATGTATGACGTCTCGATGGCGGTTGGCGTCGAGCAGATGGGCAAGCAGGGCCTGCTCGGCGGAGCCGGCGGCGGCGATCCCGCATACTCGACTGAGGGCAAGGTCGGCTCGGGCCTGATGCCTGCAGTGTTTGGCCAGGCGGGAATCGAGCACATGCGCAAGTACGGCACCAAGCCTGAGCACTTCGCCAAAATCTCGGTGAAGTCGCATAAGCATGCGACCAAGAATCCGTTCTCGCAGTATCGCAACGAAGTCTCGCTCGAAGACGTGATGAATGCGCGCATGGTCGCGTTTCCCAACACGCTTTATATGTGTTGCCCGACCGGAGACGGCGCGGCGGCTGCCATCCTCGTCAGTGAGGACAAGCTGAAGCAGCTGGCGGGCGGACGCAAGCGTCCGAAGATTGCAGCCTCGGTCCTCACGTCTGATCCGTGGACCGATCGCGACCTCACTCTGCCTGACGTCAGCACGCTCACGCGGCGCGCGTCGAAGCAGGCTTACGAGAAGGCCGGCATCGGGCCCAAGGATATCGCGCTCACCGAATTGCACGACTGCTTCGCGACGGCGGAGCTGGTGCATTACGAGAACCTCGGTCTGTGCGGCGACGGCGAAGCCGGCAAGTTCATCGACTCGGGCGGCGGCATGCATCCGGGCCTCGGCGGCCACGATCCCGTCAACGTATCGGGCGGATTGCTCTCTAAGGGGCATCCTCTCGGCGCGACCGGCGTCGCGAATATTTGCGAAGTCGTCTGGCACCTCACGCAGGACGATCGCGCGAAAGATCGCCTGGTGCCTAACGCCAAGGCGGGTCAGGCCCACGTAATTGGGCTCGGCTCCGCCTGCACGATTCATATCCTGACGATATAATTCAGGATCAACGCCTAATCGGCACTTCGAGAGAGGGCCGCCCAAAAAGGCGGCCCTTTTTCTTTCCCGATCAGGCCGATAAATTTGACGGACCGGATCTAGATGGCGAACCACGAAAAAGAAATCTCGACGGCTGAACGGCTCGGCTACCAGGCCGACGCGCGCGTGCTGATCATCAATGCGGACGACTTCGGCATGTGCCACGATCAGAACGAAGGCGTAATGACCGGATTGAAGGAGGGCGTGTTCACCTCGTCGACGATCCTCGTGACCTGCCCGTGGTTCGAGGAAGCGGCAGACTTCGCGCGCAATAACCCGGAGGCCGACCTAGGCGTCCATCTTACGCTTACGGCTGAATGGGACAGTTACAAGTGGGGACCTGTACTTGGACGGAACGCCGTGCCGACGCTCGTCGATGAGAGCGGCTATCTATGGCAGACCGTCGCGCAGGTTTATGAAAATGCACGCCTCGATGAAGCTGAGAATGAATTGGGCGCACAGGTCGAAAAGGCGCTCGCGGCAGGAATCGACGTGACTCATCTCGATTCTCATATGGGAACTTTGCAACTGCATCCCGACTATCACGACATTTATGCTTGGCTTGCCGATACGTTCTGCTTACCGATCAGGCTCACGTCGCGCCGCCGGATGCGCGCGGAAGGGATGGGCTAGATAATAGACCGCGTCAATGCGTCCGGAATCGTTACTCCCGATCATCTCGTATTCAAAGGACCGCCAAATGTCAGCGAGACCGAGTCTTACTGGACGAATCTGCTGCGGACGCTGAGACCTGGCGTGACCGAGATTTTATGTCACCCAGCAATCGCGCGGGACGAACTGAAGAGTTGCGCCCGCGACGCGCTCCAGCGCGAAGCCGACTTCCGCTACTTCACGTCGGAAAGAACACGCCAACTGATTGCGAACGAAGGAATCGAGCTCGTCGGTTACCGCAAGTTGCGCGACCTCATGCGCAGCGAAGATTGAAGAGAGCGTGACATTTTGGAACTGACACGACTCAGAGGATTTCAGGATTCGCTCGGCGCCGACGCGCGCGCGATGAGTCTCGTCGAAGAACGGGCGCGTGCGATTTTCGAGCGCTACTCGATCAAGGAGATTCGCATCCCGGTGCTCGAACGGACGCAACTCTACGTGCGCTCGAGCGGCGAAACTTCCGACATCGTCGAAAAGCAGATGTACACCTTCACCGATCGCGACGAGGGCGAGACTGTCGTCGCGCTGCGGCCCGAAGGCACGCCCGGCGTCGTGCGCGCATACGTCGAAGCCGGTCTCGATCGCACCGATCCCGAGCAGCGCCTGTTCTATTCGGGCCCGATGTTCCGTCGCGAACGCCCGCAGAAGGGCCGCTATCGCCAGTTTTATCAGTTCGGCGTCGAGATTTTCGGGCGCCCCGACGCGGCCTGCGACGCCGAGCTGTTGATAATGATCGACGAGCTGTGCCGCGACCTCAAACTTCCATTCACGATGGAGATAAATTCGATCGGCGACAATAAATGCCGGCCCGCGTTTCGCGACGCGCTCATCGCATGGGGCCGCGCGCATTGGGACGAGCTCGACGACGACTGTCACAACCGTCTCGATCGCAACCCACTGCGCATTCTCGACTGCAAGAAGGACGCGCAGGTGACCGCGTCTGCGCCAAACAGCCTCGACTACCTGTGCGACGAATGCCGCGCACATTTCGACACCGTCAAGGATTTGCTCTCCGCCGCCGGCGTCGCCTACGCCGTGAATCCGCGGATGGTGCGCGGTCTCGACTACTACACGCGCACGGCATTCGAGGTGACCGCGGGCGGTCTCGGCGCGCAAAGCACTGTGGTCGCAGGCGGGCGCTACGACGGCCTGGTCGAGGCGACGGGCGGAACGGCGGTGGCAGGAATAGGATTCGCGATCGGCGTCGATCGGATAGCGTTGGCTCTGCAAGCCGCCGGCGCCGCGCCAAACGCCGGGCCAGATGCCGTGATAATCGCGATGGGTGCGGCGGCGACGCGTCATGCAGTCGTCGTGGCGCGTGATTTGCGCGCGGCCAAGCTGAACGTCGAAATGCTCTCTCCTGAAAAAAAGATGAAGTCGCTGCTCGCGCGCGCGTCGAAGATTGGCGCGCGGATAGCGGTGATAATCGGCGACGATGAACTCGCGCGCGGAGTCGTGCAGCTTCGCGACTTGAAACAAAGCACGCAGCGCGAAGTAACCGTCGCCGACGCCGCCCGTGCGATTGCGGACGCGACAACCGAACTATAACTGTGAAGGGTAATGCCGAAAACTGAACTATATTCGCCGCTGCCGCCCTGGCAGCGCACTGATTACTGCGGCGCGATTCGCGCCACCGACGTTGGCCGCGAGGTTGCGCTTTGGGGATGGGTCCAGACGCGACGCGATCACGGCGGCCTTATCTTCATCGATCTTCGCGACCGCGACGGAATCGTGCAGCTCGTGTTGAATCCCGCGCACAACGCCGCCGCGCATGATGCGGCAGGCGACGTGCGCTCCGAGTTTTATGTCGCGGTCAAAGGCCAGGTCGTACGCCGCGTGGAGGGGACCGTCAACGCCGAACTGCCGACCGGCGAAATCGAAATCATGGTCAGCGCGTTCGAGACGCTTAGCGCTTCCGCGCCCGTGCCGTTCCAGATTGCCGACGGCGATGCGACCGCCGAGGAAATCCGCCTCAAGTACCGCTATCTCGATCTGCGCCGGCCCGAGATGCAGCGCAACCTGCGCCGCCGTCATCAGGCGCTGCAGGCGATTCGCAGCCACCTCGATCAAAACGGTTTTATCGACGTCGAGACGCCGATCCTTTTCAAATCGACGCCGGAGGGCGCGCGCGATTACCTGGTGCCGAGCCGGGTCAACCCCGGCAAGTTCTACGCGCTGCCGCAATCGCCGCAGTTGCTCAAACAGATCCTGATGATCGGCGGCTTCGATCGCTACTACCAGATTGCCCGCTGCTTCCGCGACGAGGATTTGCGCGCGAACCGCCAGCCCGAGTTCAGCCAGATCGATATCGAGATGACGTGCCCGCGTCCGGAAGACATCCAGTCGATCGCCGAGGGCATGATCGCGTCGGTTTATCAGAGCGTGCTTGGTGTTGACGTGCGCCCGCCGTTTCCGCGGATGACCTATGCCGAGGCGATGGAACGCTTCGGCAACGACAAGCCTGACCTGCGCTTCGCGATGGAGCTGAAGAATCTCACGGCCGCGTTCGCGGGCACCTCGTTCAAGGTGTTCGCCGAAATCCTCGCGCGCGGCGAATCGGTTTACGGAATCAACCTCAGCGCCGATCATATACTCAGCCGCCGCGAGCTCGACGAACTCACCGAATCGGTGAAAGCGAGGCACGCAATAGGATTAGCGTATGTAAAAGTGGGCGAGGGCGGATGGCAGGGGCCGATCGCAAAATTTCTAAGCGACGGCGAGCGAGCGGCCGCGACCGCTGCCGCCGGCTTGAACGCCGGCGACACTCTGCTGATGATCGCCGGACCGCCCGACCAGGTACGTCCGGTGCTCAGCGACATCCGCCTGCAGCTCGCCGCGAAGTTCGGCCTCGACAAATCCGACGAACTCAAATTTCTGTGGGTCGTCGATTTCCCGCTATTCGACTACAGCGCCGAGGACAAGCGCATGGTTTCCGTGAATCATCCATTCACCGCGCCCAGTCCCGACGATCTCGCGATGCTCGAATCGGCGCCGCTCAAGGCGCGTGCACTCGCCTACGACATGGTGCTCAACGGCCAGGAACTCGGCGGCGGCTCGATTCGTATCCATAGCCGCGAGCTTCAATTGAAGGTATTTGAATTGTTGGGGCTCACGCGCGAGGAGGCGATCGATCGCTTCGGCTTCCTGCTCGACGCGCTCAAGTACGGCGCGCCGCCCCATGGCGGAATCGCCTTCGGAGTCGATAGGATTTGCATGATGCTATGCGGCACGGACTCGTTGCGCGACGTGATTGCGTTTCCGAAGACGCAGAAGGCGGTCGACCCGATGAGCGGAGCGCCGTCGGAAGTCGACCCGCGCCAGCTCAAGGAACTGTCGATCAAGGTGACGTCATGAAAGCCGGTTGGCTCACAATTCTGCCGCGGCTGGTGCTCGTCGTCGCTACGCTGTCGATGGCGGCGGGATGCAGCACGATGGTGGCGGACGCGGTCGACTCCACCACCGGCTCGATCAGCGACACTATCAACCAGCGCGACGTGAAGTCGCATGCGGTGCGTTCGATCAAGACCATCCAAATCAGCCGGATCGCCGTGATGCCGGTGGTCGAGGATGCGGCCGGCGGCGATCCGTTGGCTCCAGGAGCGGCCGAGGCGATTTCTGCCGAGCTCTATAGTTCGGTCGCGATGGCGGGCGGTTGGGATCCGATTCCTGAGTCGGATGTCATGGATGCGATGCAGAAGATGCCGCCGACCACCCTTGATGACCTCGATCAGAACGCCCTCAAGCTTGGGCACGACGTGTCCGCTGACGGCGTGCTCTATGGAACGGTCGAGACCTACAAGGAACGCGTCGGCATGGATTACTCGGCGTCGAGTCCGGCGTCAGTGGCATTCGCGCTCAAGTTCGTCGACATGAAGAGCGGACAAATCGTGTGGACGGCGAAGTTCGCGAAGTCGCAGGCTGCCCTGAGCCAGAATCTTTTCGACCTCGCCAACTTCGTGCAGCGTTCCGGTCGCTGGGTGCGCGCGCATGAAATCGCGCAGGAGGGCGTGAAGGAAGCAGTCTCCGATCTTCACGGCGATCTCAACCTGTCGCAGAACGTCAAGCGCTTTGAAACCGGCAGCTACGGCGAACTCAAGTCCGGACAGCAGAGATACAGCACCGGCCCGCAGGGCATCTATTAAGCAGGGCTTCGGTTTCCGTCACTCCCACGGCGAGTGGGCTTTCATCTTCAGCGCCTCGGCGACTGCGGGATGCACCACGCGACCGTCGTAGGTGTTGAGGCCGTGGCGAATCGCGGGATTGATCAGCCCGGCCTCGAGGATTCCACGATCTGCAATCTCAAGCGCATAGGTCAGCGTCGCATTGGTGAGCGCGTAAGTAGAAGTGTGCGGGACCATCGCGGGCATGTTGGTGACGCAGTAATGCACGACGCCGTTGCGGATGAACGTCGGCCGCGCATGCGTCGTAGGTGCTGAGGTCTCCGCGATTCCACCTTGATCGATCGACAAATCCACGATCGCCGCCCCCGGACGCATCCGCGCGACCATCTTGGCGCTCAACAGCCGGGGTGCGCGCGCGCCCGGCACCAGCACGGCGCCAATCACGAGATCGCAGTTGGTGACTTCCTCGTCGAGCGTCGCGCGATTCGACATCACGGTCGTCACGCGACCGCCCAGCAGATCGCTCAGGTAACGCAGCCGCGTCGGATTGATATCCATGATTGTAACTTCGGCGCCGACACCAGCCGCCACTCGGCATGCGTTCAGGCCCGAGATTCCTCCTCCCAGCACGACGACCTTGCCCGGCCGCACGCCCGACGCTCCGCTCAGCAGCACGCCGCGCCCGCCGCTGCGCGCCTGCAGGCACCACGCGCCGGCCTGGATCGCGAGCCGTCCCGCAACCTCGCTCATCGGCGCGAGCAGCGGCAAGCTCGAGTCTTCAAGCTGAATGGTTTCGTAGCCGACCGCCGTCACGCGGCGGCGAATCAATTCGCGAGACAGGCGCTGGTCCGCGGCGAGATGAAGATACGTAAACAGGATCAGCCCCGATCGCATATGCGGATATTCCGGCGGCTGCGGTTCCTTGACCTTCAAAATCAGATCGGACCGTCGCCAGACGTCGGGCGCGCCCGTCACGATCGACGCTCCCGCCTTGCGATAATCGCTGTCGGCGAAGCCGCTGCCGACGCCCGCACCCGCCTGCACCATCACGTGATGCCCATGCGTGCGCAACGCGGCGACGCCCGCCGGGGTCAGCGAAACGCGCTGTTCGTCGGATTTGATCTCGGTGGGAATGCCGACATTCATGCAGACAGGTCCTCCGCCGCATCACGATACGGTGCGTGACGAGCCGCTCGCAATCACGGTTCGCGAATCCGCTAACGCCATCCACGCGCGACAGTCAAGAGTCTGGCGCATGATCGACGCTCGCGATCGTGCGAATGGGAACTTGACAAAACTCGCGCCGCTGCGCTTCATGAACGTTGATGTGATCGCGATCGGCTTGGGCCGCGAGAGGACCGCACAACGCGTGGCGTTCGCGATTTCGGGAGGAGTCATGGAGATCCCGCAGGGACTCAAATATTCGAAAGAGCACGAATGGGTGGCGACCGAAGACAGCGTCGCGACCATTGGAATCAGCGATCATGCGCAAGACCAGTTGGGCGAGATCGTGTACATCGAATTGCCCGCGGTTGGCGACAAGATCAGCAAAGACGATCCGTTCGGCGTCGTCGAGTCGGTCAAGGCGGTCTCGGATATCTACGCGCCCGTCACCGGCACTGTCATCGAGATCAACGAGGACCTGCCCGAGAGCCCCGAGACGGTCAACGAAGATCCGTACGGCGACGGCTGGTTGATCAAGGTGAAGATCACCGACATGAGCGACCTCGAAGATCTGATGGACGCCGAGGAATACGCGGAACTGCTCGCGCGAGAGAAGGAATGATCGAAGCTTAAGCCGGCGGCGCGGAGCTGTTGGCGTCGGCAGCGATTGCCTTCGATACCGCCATTCTGATTTTGCCGGCGCCCGCGGGAGGATCGATGAATACCATCAGGAACGGCGCCGACGCGTCCGGCTCCAGCGCGAACGCCTTCTGCGGACTCAAGCCCTGAGAGAACTCGATTTCGCGCGGCGTCATCTCGCCCAGCATCGTGGCCGAGAGCTCGTTGCCGCAATAGACGCTCTGGCTGGCGAGCGGATGTGCGCCGTCGCCGATCAGATTCGCGTCGATCTCGACCAGGTGCAGCGCACGCTCACTGACGTTCTGCGCATTGCCGGAAATCACCAGCGCGACATGGCCGCCCTTGAGCGTGTAATACTCCGAGCGGACATCATGCAGCGCCACCAGCATCGCGGGCACGACCGGCCGCGCAAAGTAGTCGCCGATTTGCGGAGCCTGGCCGAGAACGCGCACGCTGGCTGCCGGCTCGTCGCAGATGAATGCGCTCAATCCGAGGAACGCTATCGCGACGAAGAAGAACAACGCGAGAAATACTCCCGACGAATGGGTTGCGCCGGGCGGCGCCTCTTTGGAACCGTCGTCTGCGACGTGGCCGAGTTGGAACCCCGGCTGCGCGGCAGGACCCTTAGCCGGCGGCGCTACGTATTGCGGCGCATCGGCGAGGAGCGGGGCGGCCATCCGACGCACTGGCATCTTTGTCCGAAGGGGCGGCGGCTCCGGCTCGTCCATCATGGTCGGCGCCTGGCGACTTGGCCGCGCGTCGAACTCGGCCGGCACCTCGCCCACTTCCCATCCGCCGTCGCTCGGCTCGTCCCGTTCGAGCTCGCGCTCCGGCGGCGCGTCGGCGATTTCATTGCGCTCATCGCTGAAGTCGAATTTGAGATTTTCGCCGGTGTCGGCTTTCGGGGGCTCGCGATCGCCGAAGGTGCGATTGAGCGGATCGTCGAGGTCCGCCTCAACTTTTGCCGGTCGAACTTCAGGCTCCTCGGTTGGACGTTTTACCGGCGCCGCATGCATCCTGTCTTCAGGTGCGCGCAGCTGCGCATTCGATCTCGGTACTCCCACTTCCGGCTCGGGCATCGCCGGCTGCGGTTCCGGGACTGGCTCGCGTTTGACGATGTCACTCTCGACCTGGGACTTGAGCGCGCTCGGACGCGGCCGCGAGGCGCGAATCGTGCGTGCCGGCTGCGATTCGCTGTCCACCTCGGGTGGAGCAGCAGCGGGCTTGCGCACTTTCGCGGGCACCGGGTCCGCGTTGAACACATGCCCGCATCGCGAGCACTTGAAGGTCGGTGTATCGTCGGGCAGGACCCGCTCGTCAATCCGATAGCGGGTGTGGCAACTGGTACATTGAATCTCGATCATTCCCCCACCTCACATCCCGCGCAGCAAACTATCATACGGCGGCGCGTCGCGCATCTTTTGCGGATGAGGCCGCCGCGGCCGGTGCAATGCGTATAGCGCTGCTGACTCGACGATTCGATAGCGCCGGCGGCGGCACCGAGCGCGACCTGATCGTCACTGCGCAAGGTCTGCGCGCGGCGGGGCATCAGGTGACGATTTTCGCCGACGAGATTCGCGGTGAGACCGGCGGCTGGGAGGTTCGTCGCGTCGGCGTCGGGCCACGGATGGGACGCGCGCTGTCTTTGCTGCGATTCGCGTGGACTGCCGCACCCGCGGCGCGCCGCGCGGGCACCGATATCGTGCTGAGCTTTGCGCGATGCGTCGGGGCGGACGTGATCCGCTCCGGTGGCGGAGCGCACGTGAGTTATCTCCGCGCGGCGCGAAAGTGGCGCGGCCCGCTCGGCGCCATGGCGATGCGTCTCAGCCCGTACCATCGAGTGCAGATGCTGGTCGAGCGCCAGGCCTTCCGCAATCCCGGCATGAAGCGCGCGATCGCCGTGTCCAATTTTGTTCGCGACGATCTGATTCGTGAATTCAGCCTTGCGCCCGAGAAAGTTGTGACGATCTACAATGGCGTCGATCTCGAGCGCTTTCGACCCGCTGCCGACGGATCCGAGCGCGCTGCAATACGCCAGAAGTTCGTAGTCCCGGCCAGTGCGCGCGTAGTCGCGTTCGTTGGCAACGGCTTCGCGCGCAAGGGCTTGGGATTTCTCATCGAGGCGTGGCCGCTCGTGGCGGGCGGTGCGTTTCTGATGGTCGTCGGCGCCGATCGGCAGACCGATAAATTCGCCCGCCAAGCTCGCGCACTGAACATCAGTGCTCGGGTGGTTTTCACCGGCCCGCTGCCGAACGTCGAAGCGCTCTTCCATGCCGCCGACGCGTTTGCGATGCCATCATTGTTCGAGCCGTTCGGCAACGTCGTGATGGAAGCGATGGCCAGTGGTTTGCCCGCGATGACGAGCGGGTTCTCGGGCGTCGCCGAAGTGATCCCGCCGTCGATGCGCGGCTTTCGCGTCGAGCATCCCGACGACGTCGGCGAAGTCGCACTTCGCCTCGGCGCATTGTTCGACGCGCCGGCGAGTCTCGGCCATGAAGCCCGCGCGACGGCAGAGAAGTTCACGTGGAAGCGCTACGCGGAGGAATTGAACGCGCTGATTGAATCGGCAGGGTAGGGCGCGACGCTAACCGCCGAGGCCGTCGAACATGCCCCGCGCGACCGCGAGCCGGCGTTCCTCGCGCGCGATTCGCGGCAAACCCGCGCCCGTCAATTGCGCAATTAGCAGCCGCACTTGCGCGATCGCGTTCTTCAGGATTACGTCCGCAGCGGAATGCTTCTCGTGCAGCATCCGGCAGCGCCCGCGCTCGCGTGAAATCCTGATGAATCGCTCGCGAGTCGCCCGCGTCTCATCGACTTCGTGATAGACCAGCGCCTTGGGCGCGTATCCGATTCGAAAGCCCGCGCGGCGCAGTCGTTGCGACATCTCGGTTTCCTCTTCATGCCCGCAAGCGCCCGGACCGAGCCGCTCATCGAATGGTCCCACTTGCTTAATCGCGTCCTCACGAAAAGCCATATTCGCTCCGAGCACGCCGCGTACTTCGATCACTTGTTCGCCGTGATCGGCGATCGGCAGGTCCAGGTACACGGCCATCGGCCCGACTTTCTTGTCGGGATCTTCGGCCGCGAGTATTCGCCCTTTCATCGCGGCGAACTCGCGATGCGTGTCGAAGAAATCTTCGGCCGCCGCGAGATAACCCGGCGCGACAGCCAGATCATCGTCGAGGAACACCAGGATTTCCCCCGACGCCTCCGCGATTGCGCGATTCTGAATGCGGCATTTTCCGGCGCGAGGTTCGTGCAGATGCTTAAGCGGCCCGCCTTCGAGCGCAAGCTCCATCGGCGACGGCGTCCCGTTCTCCGCGACGATTATCTCGCGGGTGCCGGTCGTCAGTTCCGGTGCGAGGCTCGCAATCAGCCGCCGAATTGAGTCGGGTCGGTTGTGCGTGGCGACGATGACCGAGGTCTTCATCTTCAATGCTATTCGGCCTTGCGAAATCGCATGATAATGTTCTCATCCATCAGCAGGCTCGCGCTGGTCATGAAACCGAGCAGTTGACGATTGATCTCGCGCTGCGCCGGATCTTTTACGCGCCCATAAAGCATCCACGAGAATCCCGCGATCAACGGCCACAGAATCGGCGCGAGGATGCGCGATCGCAGTTTGCGGCGGCTGCGTCCGAGCGCGTCCATCCGGAGCCCCGCACCCCACGCGATCCAATGCAGGTCGTTGAGGCCCATCACGTGCCAGTTGCGCCCGTCCGCGACACGATACTTGTAAGCGAGCGGCGCGCGCCGCCCCTTGTAATAGCCGCTCAGTAGGTAATGTATTCGCGAGCTGACGTTCAGGCGATTGGGCGTGGTGATGACGGCGACGCCTTCCGGACGCATCACGCGCGCGATTTCGCCGAGCATGTGCGGGATGTCCGCCAGGTGCTCGATCACCTCGAGCATCAGCACCAGGTCGAAGCTCGCCGACCGAAACGGAAGATCGTTGTCGAGGTTGACCGCCACCCAACCGGGGTTGCGGGTGCGATACTCGGTCGAGACGACGCGCCATCCGCGCTCCGCCAGCAGCCGGCTCGACAGCCCGTCACCCGCACTGAGGTCCAGCGCCGGCGACGACGCCTCACCGACCGGCGCCGGCGCCAGCGCAATCGCGCCGCGAACCCGTTCACTCATCGTAACTGCAGATTGTGTTGCACTGGCGGCGCGCGCTCAAGATGCTCGCGCGAATCGTGGAGTACCGTCTTGAATTGGAATCATCAGCCGGTTAAACCGTATACTCTTGCACTCGCTCGCGAGAGTGGCGGAATGGCAGACGCGCAAGGCTCAGGACCTTGTGAGCGCAAGCTCGTAGGGGTTCAAGTCCCCTCTCTCGCACCAAATCTTCACGAGTGCCCGGCGTTCGCGGCGCGGCTCATTCACGGCGCGATTCAATTGTTCGACGGGATCGCGTCAGTCGAGTCCTTGTTGCCCGTATGCTCCGGTCCGTGGCATTTGGCGACGTCAGCTTCACTACCGCCGATGGCGGACGCAATCTCGGCGTCCGAGCGGCCCGACTGCTGTTGCAGCTTCACCACGTTGCAATCGACGTGGTCGGTCGACATCGAACTGCAACCCGAAATTCCGCCTGCCAGCAGCAACGTCCCCAGCGCGGCCGCCATCCCCAATTTCCCAAACGCGTCAGCCATTGAGATTTCTCCTCGCGAGCCGAAAGAGCTTAATCCCCAAGTCCCAAGCATGCGCACGATATTATCAACCGCCTCGAACTTACAAGCCGCAATTCCAGCGGCAGCGCGGGCGTCGAGCGATCACGCTTGAGAGGCGACCGGCGGGACAATATGATTTGAGCGAAGGGCGCCCCCGCGCCCTTTTTTCGACGGAGCGACTAGGTGGAACTGCCCAAGACATTCGATTCGAAGTCCGCTGAAGAAAGATGGTTTCAGAAGTGGATCGACCTCGGCTACTTCAAGGCCGATCCCGCAAAACCGGGCAAAGTTTTCTCCGTCGTCATCCCGCCTCCTAACGTCACCGGCCAGCTCCATCTCGGCCATGCGCTCAACGTCTCGTTGCAGGACATAATAGTCCGCACGCGGCGGATGCAGGGTTACAACACGTTATGGTTGCCGGGGACCGATCACGCCGGAATCGCGACGCAGAACGCCGTCGAGAAGGACCTCGCCAAGGAGGGCAAGGACCGTCACACGATGGGCCGCGACGCGTTCGTCAATCGCGTCTGGGAGTGGCGCGAGACCTACGGCAACCGAATCCTCAATCAGCTGCGCCGCCTCGGCGCGTCATGCGACTGGAGCCGCGAGCGCTTCACCCTCGACGCGGGCCTGTCGCAGGCCGTGACGAAAGTCTTCGTCGATCTTTACAACAGGAAGCTCATCTATCGCGCCAAGCGTCTCATCAACTGGTGCCCGCGATGCGAGACGGCGCTGTCCGACCTCGAAGTCGATCACAAGGAAGGCGTGCCGGGCAGCCTCTGGTACATCCGCTACCGGCTCACCGACGGCACCGGCGCGATCACGATCGCGACGACGCGGCCGGAGACGATGCTCGGTGACACCGCCGTCGCCGTGAATCCCGACGACGAACGCTACAAGTCGTACGTCGGCAAGACTGTTCGCCTGCCGCTCGTGGGTCGCGAGATACCGATCATTGCCGACGCGGCGATCGATCGCGAATTCGGCACCGGCGCGCTCAAAGTCACTCCCGCGCATGATCCGGTCGACTTCGAGCTAGGCAAGCGTCACAACCTCGAACAGATCTCAATTTTCGACGGCACCGCCCACATCAACCAGAACGGCGGCGCGTATCGCGGGATGTCGCGCGAGGAAGCGCGCAAGCAAATCGTCAAGGACCTCGAAGTCGAGGGCCTGCTCGAAAAAATCGAGCCGCATACGCACGCCGTTGGCGTATGCTCGCGATGCGACACTGTGGTCGAGCCGATGCTCTCCGAGCAGTGGTTCCTCAGCATGCGCGCGATGGCCGATCGCGCGATCGAAGCGGTGCGCAAGGGCGACACCACCTTCCATCCCAAGCGATGGGAGAACGTGTTTTTCAACTGGCTCGAAAACATCCACGACTGGTGTATCTCGCGCCAGCTCTGGTGGGGCCATCGGATTCCCGCCTACCGATGCGTGCGATGCGACCATCTGATTGTCGCCGCCGAGCGCCCGTCGCGATGCCCCGAGTGCGACGGCTCCGACATCGTGCAGGACGACGACGTGCTCGACACCTGGTTCAGCTCGGGCCTGTGGCCGATGTCGACCCTCGGCTGGCCCGAAGAAACCGCGGACTTCGCGCGCTACTACCCGACCAGCCTGCTGCTCACTGGCTTCGACATAATTTTTTTCTGGGTCGCGCGCATGATGATGTTCGGGCTCGAGTTCACCGACAAGGTGCCGTTCAAGGACGTGTACATCACGCCGCT
>Ga0210393_10001522_pt1 | contig 19320 bp, 15 predicted proteins | sample IncBWC27OmetaG_FD_160068 | JGI IMG/M metagenome (GOLD analysis project Ga0210393, IMG submission 160068) | Forest soil microbial communities from Barre Woods Harvard Forest LTER site, Petersham, Massachusetts, United States - Inc-BW-C-27-O ... | reverse complement strand
AGTTTCAGTTCGGGTACAGCTGCCTTACATGGTGCGGCATTTGCGGCGAAGTTGGAAGCGGGCGATGAAGCGATCACCACTCCCATGACGTTCTGCGCCAGCGCCAACTGCGTGTTGTACCAAGGCGCGACGCCGGTGTTCGCCGATGTTTGTGATGACACACTGAATCTTGATCCGCAGGAAGTATCGAAGAAGATTTCCTCCCGCACCAGAGCCATCATTGGCGTCGATTATGCGGGGCATCCGGCTGCGCTCGACGAGTTGCGAAGAATTGCAGAGTCGTGTGGAGCGCTCCTGCTCGAGGATGCCTGCCATGCGCTCGGGGCGGAGTTCCAGGGGAGGCGCGTTGGCTCAATCGCCGACATGACCGCTTTCAGCTTTCATCCGGTGAAGCATTTGACAACCGGCGAAGGCGGCATGGTGGCAACCAACGATCCGCAACAGACGGAAATACTGCGTCGGTTTCGAAACCACGGTATCAGCGGCAATGCTCGGCAACGTCAGGAAGCGGGACAGTGGATGTACGAGATGGTCCTGCTGGGATTCAATTACCGGCTGACTGACATTGCTTGCGCTTTGGGGCTGTCACAACTGGGCAAGATCGACGTGAATCTGGCGCGCCGGCGCGAGATCGCCGCGCAATATAGTCGAGCGTTTCAGGATCTTCCGCTCCTGCTTCCTTGTGTGCGCGAAGGCGTAAATCCTGCATGGCATCTCTATCCGATCCGGCTGAGGCTGACATCGCTTTCGGCAGGGCGGACGGAAATTTTTCGGGCTTTGCGTGCGGAGAATATTGGAGTCAACGTTCACTACATCCCAGTGCACCATCACCCGTACTATCGAGAGCGGTTTCCGTACCGTTCTAATGAAGGCGACCTGCGCATTGCCGAAGACGCGTACGAGCGGCTGATCAGTCTGCCCATGTTCCATTCCATGACGCAAACGGATGTGGATGATGTGTGCCGGGCGGTCCACAAGGTGCTGAACCACTACGCCGTGAAAGACGAGCGCGGATTTGCGTTCGAGTCGGAGCGATCCAAGTAATTTCATGTCGAAAACTTCTAACTGGGCAGGATACCGAGTCTTGATTGTCGGCTGCGGTTCGATCGGCCGGCGGCACGCGGAGAATCTCAAGTCCTTGGGACTTCAATGGCTTGCTTTTTGCGACCGGGATCCTCAGGCAACGGAAATATGCTGTAAAGCGGTGAAGGGCGAATGCTTTACGGACTACGCAGAGGCTCTGCAACAGTTCAAGCCGTATATGGTGCTGATCTGCACGCCGCCGGTGCTCCATATCGAGCAGGCGGTGAGGGCGGTGCAGGCCGGTGCACATGTGTTCATCGAGAAGCCGTTGTCGCACGAATCGAGTGGAATCCAGATCCTCGTACTCGAAGCGCGCCGCCACGGGCGGAGTGTGCAGATCGGCTACAACATGCGTTTTCATCCAGGCTTGCAGATTTTGAAAGGGGTGATCGATTCGGGGAAGATCGGGCGTGTGCTCTGGCTCAGCGCTGAGGCCGGGCAATATCTTCCGGACTGGCGGCCGTGGCAGGACTATCGGGAGAGCTATAGCGCGCGCAAAGAGCTGGGTGGTGGCATCATCCTGGATGGCTCCCACGAATTGGATTACATCTGCTGGCTGCTGGGCCGGCCCACGGAAGTAGATTGCCGGGCGGAGCACCTCAGCAATCTGGATGTGGATGTTGAGGATTCAGCGTGGATCTACATGAGTTTTCCAGAGCGGCGCCGCGCCGATCTGCACCTGGACTTCGTACAAAGGAGCTACACGCGCAGCTGCAAGGTGGTGGGCGAAAGCGGGACTGCGCTTTGGGATTTCACTTCGAAGGAAGTGCGCTGGTTTTCGGCGGAGCAACCGGCCTGGAAGAGCATCCCGTACGTGTTCGAAACGAACGATATGTATCTAGCGGAAATGTGTCATTTCATAGATTCTCTCGAAAGTGGTACCGGGCCTGCAATCGACGTCGAACAGGGGCGGGACGTAATTCGTCTGGTAGAGGCCGCGAAGCGATCTTCGGTCGAGTGCCGGCCGCAGACGCTCATTTGGCCCATAGATAGTGCGGATGGCCCGATTGTCGCCATTATTCAGGCTCGAATGGGTTCGAGCCGATTGCCGGGAAAGAGCCTCGCCGAAATCGTAAACCGGCCCATGCTGTGGCACGTCATTCAACGCGTGAAGCGAGCCACGCTGGTGGATCGAGTGGTGGTGGCGACTTCGACGAGCACGGCGGACGACGCCATTGAGGAGATGTGCCGCGAGATTGGCGTCTCTTGTTACCGGGGGAGTGAGAACGACGTGCTGGATCGTTTCTACTTCGTAGCGCGCCAGGAAAAAGCATCGCAGATCGTACGCATTACAGGCGATTGTCCGTTGATCGATCCCGAAGTCATTGACCGCGTTGTGCGGAGGTTTCAGCGGGGAGATCTTGATTACGCTTCGAATGCGATGGTACGGAGTTATCCGGACGGCTTAGACACGGAGGTCTTTTCTTTCCACGCGCTGGAACGGGCGTGGCACGAGGCAACCAAGACCTCGGAACGCGAGCATGTGACCCCGTATTTGCGGTCGGGAAAATTTCGCACCGCGAATGTCGAAGGCGATTCCGCAGCCATGTACCAGCACTACCGCTGGACCGTGGACGAAAAACAAGACCTAGAGTTTACCCGGGCGGTTTATCATGCGCTGCGAGAAAAACAGAACTTCGTGATGAAGGACGTGTTGGATCTGATCGAAACGAGTCCGGAGCTGCAAACGTTGAACTCTGAGATTGTTTCCAACCGCGGATACTACAAGAGCCTCTTCCTAGAAGCCCACGCGGCAGCAGCGTCGCCAAGGAGCATCGAGAAATCAAAGGCATGGCTGCAGCGCGCAGACCGCGTGATTCCCGGGTGCTCGCAGACTTTCAGCAAAGGATCGAACCAGCACGTTCGCGGAGTGGCGCCAATGTTCCTGGCCAAGGGCAAAGGGTGCAAGGTTTGGGACGTGGACGGGAATGAGTACATCGACTATATCCAAGGGCTCTTGCCAAATATTCTCGGCTACGCACATGAAGGAGTGAATTCCGCGGTGGCTGAACAGTTAGCAAAGGGTCACAGCTTCTCTTTACCGAATCCTCTCGAAGTGGAACTGGCGGAGCGCATCATTCGGCTGATTCCGTGTGCAGAGAAGGTGCGATTTGGCAAGAATGGATCGGATGCGACTTCGGGGGCGGTGCGGGCGGCGCGAGCCTTTACCAGGCGCGAGCGTATCGCGTGCTGCGGTTATCATGGCTGGCAGGACTGGTTCATCGGCAGCACGACACGGAATGCCGGTGTGCCGCAGGCAGTGCGGGAGTTGACGCATCCGTTTGTCTACAACGATCTGCATTCGTTGCGAAACGTGTTGAGCGAGTACCCGGGCGAGTTCGCGGCCGTCATTCTGGAACCAGTGAACTTCTGGCCACCGGCGCCTGGTTTTCTTGATGCCGTCCGAGACCTGGCGCATGAATACGGCGCGGTGCTTATCTTTGATGAGATCTGCAGTGGTTTTCACTTTGGGCTAGGAGGCGCCCAGAAGAGATTTGGTGTGACCCCAGACATGGCCTGCTTTGGCAAGGCAATGGGCAACGGATTCCCGATTTCGTGCGTGGTCGGGAAAGCGGATGTGATGCAGCTCTTCGAAGATATTTTCTTCAGCTTCACTTTCGGCGGAGAAGTGGCGTCGATGGCGGCTGCGATGGCTGTGCTCGACATCCTCGAGACTTCAGACGCGATGGGGCGGATCGAAGCTAACGGGCGCGTGCTGCAAGAGGGATTGAATTCGCTCTCGAAAGAGGCCGGACTGCAAGATCGCGTCAAGTGTATTGGTTATCCTTTCTGGTCGCTGATCAAGTTTTTGGATGCGGATGGTAAAGACAGCCTCCTGGTGCGCAGTCTGTTCACTCAGGAGTGCGTTAAACGCGGAGTGCTGCTGCTGGCGACGCATAACATGACAGCTGCTCATGACCCCTTGGCCATCGAACAAACTCTCAGAGTCTACGCTGGGGTGTGCAAGATCATGGCAAAGTGGCTCAGTGACCCGCATCCTGAACAATACCTCGAGGGAGAGATGATTCAGCCGGTGTTCAAGGTTCGCTGAAGATTGAAGCATACTTCCTCCTTGCAAATGAAACCGCACGCACTTCTGTTTCGTTCGGATGCGAACGTCTTCATAGGGACGGGTCACGTCATGCGGTGCCTTGCGATCGCCCAAGCTTGGCAGGATGTCGGCGGAGAAGCGCTTTTTGCGGCTGGGGAGATGCCCGAAGGGCTGCGGTCACGCTTGCGCGCACACGGTCTCCCGTTCGCGCCCATCGAAGCAACCCCTGGCAGCCTGGAAGACGCTGTCGCCACGATCACTCAGGCTCACGAAATCAATGCGGATTGGGTCGTGGTGGATGGCGATCGTTTTCGAAATGACTTCCTCGAGCACCTTTACTACGCGGGCCTCCACGTTTTGCTCATCGATGACGGTGCGGACCGGGCAGCATCTTTTGCGAACCTGATCGTCAATCCTAATTTTGGGGCCAACGAGAAGTTTTACCGAGCTCAGGGGCTCAAGGCTCCAGTTCTCGCTGGCCCGAGCTATATCCTCTTGCGCAGAGAATTTCACGAAAGCGGTGAGAAGCATGCTTCGGACAAGGGCAATCGGGTTTTGATCACTTTGGGTGGGAGCGATCCCGATGACTTAACGCCGCGCATCGCCGCAGCACTGGATAGCCCCGGCCTTAAACTTACTGTGGTTGCCGGTGCAGCATACTCAAACGCCCAGGCATTGCAGGGGATCCGCGGGCGCCAGCTCAAGGTCATGGTAGACGCGCAAAACATGGCGGAACTGATGAAAGAGTCGGATCTCGCCGTCATCGCAGCGGGCGGCACGCTTGGGGAACTGTTGGCGGTGGGATGCGTGGCGTTAAGCTATGCTAGAAACACTTTGCAAATGAGGGCGGTGCAGGCATTAGCGCGCGAGGGCGTCGTTTTAAATATGGGAGACGCGGCTCTCTTTGATGTGGCGGCCCTCGCACTGGCAGTGGAACGACTTACGCGTTCGAAGTCCGCGCGTGAGCAAATGGCAGCGCGCGGGCGAAAGTTGGTAGATGGGCGGGGCGCGGCGCGCGTGGTCGAAGCGATTCAGCATTGGGAAGGGCGCCGGTGATCAGCATGTCTCCGATACCGACGCCGGACCGCGAGGATTTTCTGCGCATGGCCATGGACTATTTTTTTGAGCTAAACCCGACTTTCGTTCCGCAATCGGACTGGAGGGAGCGATATTTTTCGGGGATCGTGTCGAATCCGTGGTACTTCCTTCGCTGGATCCTATCTGACGGAGCAAGGGCGGGATTCATTTTGTTCGGGCTGGAGGATCACCGTTTTCTTCCTCGGAAGACCGGAGTGATCTACGAACTCTACGTTCTCCCGGAATTCAGGAGACGCGGCGTTGCGAAGGCTTGCGCGCAGGAAGCGATCCGGCAATTGCGAACGCAGTTCCCGTCGAAAATTCAACTTGAAATCCTTGACGGAGCCCCGGCAGCGTCTGAGTTTTGGAAATCACTTGGTTTTCGTAAAGTCAGCGAACGATTCGTGCTAGACCCGAACTTGCCATGAAGATTGCCATCATGCAGCCCACGTATCTGCCGTGGCTAGGCTATTTTGATCTGCTTGATCAGGTGGACAAGTTCATCTTTCTGGACAATGTGCAGTTTGAAAAGCGTTCGTGGCAGCAGCGCAACCGCATCAAGACTCCCACCGGTCTGCAGTGGCTCACCGTGCCAGTTGTGTCGCGGGGTAGGCGCGAGCAGAGCATTCTCGAAGTCAAAATTCTTGAAGCGGAGTTCTGGCGTGATCATCTTAGGTCGGTGGAACTGAATTACCGGCGTGCACCTTTTTTCGATCGGTATTTCGAACCCATGAGCAAGCAAATTCGGTCCGAGTCGAACGATCTCAGTCTCGCGCAGCTCACTATCGGAATGCTACTTTGGTTTGCGGAAGTGATCGGGATTCAGACAGCGACGGTTCGTGCTTCCGGATTGTCGCTACAGGGAAAGCGTTCAAGCTTACTGGCCGGGATCTGCACTTCCGTCGGGGCGACTGATTATTTATCACCGCTAGGCTCGGCCGATTATCTGTTGAAGGATCTTGCAACCTTTTCGGAGCGAGGCATTGCGGTGACTTTTCAAAACTACGAGCATCCCGTCTATCAGCAACAATTCCCGCCCTTCGAGCCCTATGCCTGCGTGCTTGATCTGCTATTCAACGAGGGAGCGCGCGCGAGAGAGATTATTCGCAGCGGCCGTCGACCAACGTTTCGACCGGAGCAAGCCGCGGCTCACCGCAACGAGAAGGATGGCTCGTGATGGCGGGCCAGATTAAGATCGGCGGACGAAGTGTTGGGGCTGGAGCGCCTGCATATATCGTCGCGGAACTTTCGGCGAATCACAATCAGAGCGTTGAGCAGGCCGTTCGTATCATTCAGGCCGCGAAGAACGCTGGCGCCGATGCGGTCAAGCTGCAGACCTACACAGCGGACACGATCACCATGCGCAGCGAGAAGGAGTATTTTCGGATCACGGGCGGTACGCTGTGGGATGGTCGCATTCTGCATGATCTCTATCAAGAGGCATTCACCCCTTGGGAGTGGCAGCCGAAACTGAAGCAAGTAGCCGAGGATCTGGGGATGTGCTTGTTCTCCAGCGCGTTCGATGAAAGTGCCGTGGATTTTCTGGAGCAGATGAATGTCCCGGCTCACAAGGTGGCCTCGTTTGAACTGGTGGACGTGGGCTTGATTCGGAAGATGGCCCGCACCGGAAAACCTTTGATTGTGTCAACGGGCATGGCGAGCGAAGCAGAGATCGCAGAAGCGGTACAGGCGGCGCTCGGAGCAGGTGCGATGGGAATTGCTTTGTTGAAGTGCACTAGCGCGTATCCGGCGCTCCCTGAGGAATCAAATCTGCTCGCGATTCCTGAACTGGCTCGACGCTTCGATTGTCCGGTGGGGCTCTCAGACCATACGATGGGGGTGGCCGTGCCGGTTGCGGCCGTAGCGCTGGGAGCCTGCATCATCGAGAAGCATATTTGCTTGAAACGCTCCGATGGCGGCCCGGACTCGGCGTTTTCACTCGAGCCGGAAGAATTCAAGGCGATGGTGAACGCGGTGCGCACCGCGCAGAAAGCGCTCGGCTCGCCGCTCTTCGGGCCCAGCAAGATGGAAGCAAACAGCCTTCGATTCCGGCGTTCGCTGTTCGTGGTCGAGGACGTGAAGCGAGGTGAGATGTTTACGCGGAAGAACGTGCGCTCAATCCGACCGGCCGACGGGTTGCACCCCCGGCATCTCGATGAGATTTTGGGTCAGCGCGCGGCCTGCCACATCGAACCTGGAACCCCTTTGCGCTGGACGATGGTTGAGCAATGACGTCCTTCCGCTGTTCCATGCATGCGAGTTCTCCTACTCCATCCCGAAGACGACGTTGAAGGTTCGTGGTCGCGCGAGCGTTGGGATCTGATTGTCGATCTCGGCAGGGCGCCAAAATCTTCTTACGAGGAATGGAGTTGCAGGCTGGGCTGTCGGATTTTCAGCATCTTCGATCTTGCCGTTGAGGTTGAGGATCTGAGAGTTTGGCGTGGTCTGCTTGCGCTTGGTATGGGCCGCGTGGTGGATCGCTGCGGAATCGATTGGTGGGATGTCTTCGGTTTGTTGCTGCAGGCGGAATTGGCGAACATGCGCCTGGTCACGCGGCTTGCGGAAGTGCTGCGACTATGCCGCACACTCGCGGTAACTCGCTCGTCAGTGATGGCCGATGCTTTGCAGGTGCAGTTGGGGATCCCCCTGACGGTGTTCCAGTCGGGGCTTGGTTTGCGAGTCACGAACCGTGTCTTGCGTTACGGAACCAGACTTGCCAATCTAAGTTTTGAGCAACTGCGGCAGGTTGCGTACGACAAGTTCGATACACAATACGTGTGGAGGCGAAAATTTGCGAGGGCACCCGAGCAGAAGTCGGAGCCAGTGATTTTGCTGCCGACAGCTTATTCGAACGTAACGAAAACCGCTTTGCAGTATGCCCGGCGTTTGCCGGAGCAGCGGTTTTTGCTGGTGCTGGCGCGAGAGTCCGCGGCTGCATCGAACCTTCCCGCGAATGTTCGAATGTTGCCCTTGGCAGTGTTTGCGCGTAAGCCCGCCGTGCAGGGGGAAGTGCAAGAGCTGGCAAATTGCTGGATTCGGCTGGAGCAGCATTTGCAGGAACTCGTTGAGTTCAGACTTGCCGTTCAAGTCGGGATATTGAAACAGGGACAGAATTGGCTACGCTGGGGACTGAGTGTGCGCGATGCCTGGAGGCAAGTATTTGCGACAAATGTCATCGCAGGTTGCTTGAGCGCGGACGATTCGAACCCGTATACGCGAATTCCGCTGCTGGTGGCGCGTCAGCAAGGAGTTTCCGCTGTCGCATGCCATCACGGAGCGCTCGACGGCCGGATGGCATTTAAGACTCCGTGTTTTTCGACCTACCTGACGCAGGGGGAGATGGAGCGCGATTACTTGGAGAGGATCTGCGTCGTCGATGCTTGGCGGATTCGCATCGGGGCGGCGGGCTCATCGGAAGACAATCGTTTGCTCTGGAGCGACAATTCTCCCTGGATTGTATTCTTCACCGAGCCGTATGAGACTGACCTGTGGCGTACGGAGGCGGTGTATCGAGAAGTGCTTCCGCGTCTGTGCGCCGCCGGGCGGGCGGCGGGCAAGGCGGTTTTGCTGAAGCTGCATCCGTTCGAGAGCGCGCGGCAACGGCGAAGGCTGGTAAAGCGAGCGCTTAGCGAGAATGACCAGAAACTCGTGAGTGTCACAGACGCGCCGCTGTCGGCCGAGATCCTGAGTAAGACCTGGTGTGCGGTGACGGTCGAGTCTACGACGGCGCTTGAATGCGCGGTGGTCGGAATTCCGGTTTTTTTATGCGGTTGGATGCGGCACGTGTACGCCGGATATGCCCTGCAGTACGTTCGCTTTGGCGTGGGGCGCATGATGGAATGGCCGGACCAGCTGTTGCGGATTCCGGAGATGCTAAAGGAGGGCATGCCGGCCGCGGGCGTTGCAAAGCGGCTCCTGCAGACAATTTCTTCCGAAGAGCTTTCTCGCGTGTTGCTGCAATCGTCGACTGGCACATTTGCGAAAGTCAGGTAACGCGGGACCGGTTCAATCGCTGGCCACTCCTGAAGGATTGAGACTTGGCATCGCCTCCTTGAAATGGATGAGTACATCGGCTTCGACTGGGCATTGATCGTCGGCCGGCTTCCAGGGTTCTTCGATCCCAAATATCGGTGAAAGGATGGAGCGCGGGCCTTTCGCGATGATACAGCGCATGATCATGATCAGGAATATGCGGGAGACGTAGCTCGGAGTGCCGCGCGACTCGGCGTGAGAGGTCCAGCGCTGCAGACAGAATTGCGGAATGCCGGTGGCACACTCGATCCATTCAGCGCCGTGTGGAATAGTTTCAGCGAGGAATTCGTCGAGGAGATCGAGCGCGTTGCCGCTTTTCCCGTCGTTGGAGAACTCGATGCAACGGTTGATGACATCTCTTGCGCGTTTCGCCCCATGTTGCTCCACAGGTCCTCCTCAACTTGAAGCTGTTCCGCTTCCCAAGCCCAACGGCCAAGCCCGTGTGCTATCCGCTTCCGCTGGGCAGCATCGCTGAATCGATGCCCTGATACAAATTCTTTAGGCTGAACGCGTCCGTTTTTCGAACCGAGAGACTATTCACTTCTCAGCTTAGTATCGTGAGGCGCAGATTGCTGCCATAATCAACAGTTAGTACCAAGAAGGTAACTCGGCTGACTGAAGCGGATTTGTTCAAGTCTTTTTCACACGCGATGGGAAATCGGAAAATTCGTGTTCTGTTCAACGCCTGCGCTGACGCTGAGAACTACAATGCGCAAAGCCTGAATGCCAGGGAAATCGCGCTGCGGCTTGATCCGGAGCGCTTTCATTCCACGCTGTTCTTCGAGCGATCTCCAGATGAGCGCGTATTGCGGAGCAGCATCCGTCTGGTGAAGCTGCCAGATAGGCATCGGACGATTCGCCTTCTCGGTGAGATGCTGGGGGCGTACGACGCGATCCTGTACATGGATCTGAGCCCCGCATCGTATGCGTATCTTCACCTGCCCAAGGTCATGCGACGTTCCACGCGCACGGTTCTGTCGATTGAAGGCACGAGGGGTAATCTCGATGACGTATCGACGACGATTCGCAGATACGCAGACTACATCGTCCGCCATTCGGATATGCGGGTTGCCATCAGCGAGTTCGTTGCCCACGACAGCGAGGGCTTCAGTGGCATGCGGGCCGACTGCGTCATTCCGGTGGGGGTCGATACACAAGTGTTCCATCCGCCGACAGTCCGCGATAATGAAGTGCCGACTGTGCTCTTCGTAGGCCACCTGATTCAACGTAAGGGGCCGCATCTGGTCATCGAGGCCGCTCAACAGTTTCCTGAGGCGTGGTTTCGGTTGGTGGGTTCTTCACGCGGCCAGTTCGGGGAGGACCTACGCCGGAAATGTGGGACGCTTCCTAATGTGCGCCTGGAACTCCCCATGCCCCAGGCGCAACTGGCGGCAGTCATGCGTGAAAGTGACCTGCTGCTGCATCCTTCGCGCGTGGAAGGGGTGCCAAAGGTAACTCTGGAAGGGGCGGCAACCGGATTGCCGTGCGTTGTTTTCGACGACTACCAAACGCCGTCGGTGGTAGACGGCTTGACTGGATTCCAAGTGAAAACATTCGATGAGATGCTGGAACGACTCAAGTTGCTGATTGCCGATCCTGCCCAGCGGCAGAAGATGGGTATGGCTGCCATGACGCACGCCCGCGCATTCGAATGGACTCACGTTGCGGGACGCTGGGCCGAGGTCGTGGAACATCTGGTACAGCAGGGCTGACCAGCCTGGCGAAATCCCAGACAGGCCGGATGCTACTCGAACATATAAACTTGATTGATCGTTGTTGATTATGCCAACAGAAACCCACGTCGATTTGCGAACAAAGACAGATTCCGCTAGCGACTTACTCAAGTTCAGAGGAGAGATAGGAACCATCTCCCGGCAATCCGCTGTATTCTTTGTCGGCACCATTTTCACCGCGGCCCTTAGCTACGTCTTTAAGGTGTACTTGGCTCGCGTCCTGGGAGCGGAGGATCTGGGCCTGTACGCCCTAGGCGTCACGTTGATCGGGTTTATCGGCGTTTTCAACACCTTGGGGTTGCCGCAGTCGGCGGTGCGCTTCGTGGCCGCCTATCAGGCGGCGGGGAAGTTCAAGGAGTTGCACGCGCTGCTGTGGCGAGGTGCTGGCCTCCTCCTGGCGACGAATGTGGTCCTGGCCGCGGTCCTGTTGACCTTCGGCCGATTCCTTGCGATTCATTTCTACCGCTCGGCGGCGCTGGTGCCGTATCTGCCACTGTTTGCTCTGATGATGCTGTTCGGCGTTCTGAGCACCTTCTACGGCAAAGTGCTGGCCGGATACCGCGACATAAAATTGAGAACACTGATTGTGAACTTTGTGGGCAGCCCGCTCAACATGTTCATTGCGGTCTTGCTAATCTCCGCGGGAATGGGCCTTCGTGGCTACCTCATAGCACAGATCCTGAGTGCGGCGATCGTATGTCTGATGCTGCTTGTTGTCGTGCGGCAGTTCACCCCAACGTCAGCACGATTTTCCGGGCAATCCGGTTCGTCTCCAGAAAGGGCGGTGTGGTCTTTCTCGGCGGTCATGTTGGGTGTCGGTTTTCTCGAGTTCCTCATGAATCAGGTCGACAAGATCGCCTTGGGTTTCTACTGGGGGGCACGCGATGTTGGAGTCTACTCGGTGGCGGCGGCTATAGTGGTTTATGTCCCCTTAGTGTTGGGTTCGGTCAATCAGATATTTGCTCCGATCATTTCCGATCTGCACACCCGGGGGGACCATGCTTTGCTGGCCCGCCTGTTTCAGTCGCTCACGAAGTGGGTTGTCGGCTTCACCTTACCTCTCGCCCTTGTGATCATCGTTTTTGCGCGCCCGCTCATGCGCATGTTCGGGCATGATTTTGAAGCGGGTTGGCCGATTCTGATCATCGGGACGCTCGGACAACTGGTAAACTGCGGAGTCGGTTCCGTCGGTTATCTTCTCTTGATGTCGGGCAACGAAAAGCGGCTTATCAAGGTACAGATTGCCATGGCGGTGGTGATGGTCGCATGCAGTGCCGCGATGGTTCCCGTTTGGGGGATTGTGGGTGCCGCCGTGGCAGCGGCGATTACGAACGTGGGCATGAACGCCTGGAATCTGCTGGAAGTGCGCCAGGCACTGGGGATTTCTCCCTACAACCGCGGCTATTGGCGGCTATTGCCGCCAACTGCGGCTACTCTCGCTGTAACGCTGGCGCTGAAAGAGTATTCGTATCTGTTTCATCACGACTGGCTGGCCATCGGCATAACGCTTGGGTTGGCTTATTGCGTTTTCTCAGTCATTGTTCTCATGGGTGGACTGGACGCTGATGACCGGTTGATCGCAAGTGCAGTCTGGTCGCGGATTCGAGTCGTGTTTGCCCGTGCCGGGGTGGAAGCATGGCGGAGATGAGGAACGTGAGGCTTCCGGCTGACCTGTGCGCGAGTGCCGAGAAGAAATTCGGACACGTCTTTAACAACCTGGAGGAGTTGCTGGTTTTTGTTCTGCGCGATTTGTCGCGCGAGGAAGCTTCCAGCGCCGACCAGGCCGAGCAGCATCTGGTCGAACAGCGGTTGCGCGAACTGGGCTATCTCTAAGTCTCACAACCCGGCCTCGATCTCATGTCGACGCCGTCTCGAACTCACGGACTGCATGGAGACACTGGAAAGCGTCAATCGCGACGGAATGGAGCGTCTGTATCCTTCGCTGACCGATCCCAGCTGGCTGGTGCTGCGGCGACGGCGCGAAATCTTCCGGAAATGGCTCGCGAGAGTTGATGGCCGAGATCTGGTCGTGCTCGATGTGGGCGGACGAATCCAGCCGTATCGGCCTCTGCTACGGGGGCGCCTCCGCCGCTACGTGGCGGTCGATTTGCACCGGACACCACTGGTGAACATCGTCGCGCGCGGGGAGCAGATTCCCTTGGCGAGCGGCCAATTTGACTTGGTGATTTGTACTCAAGTACTGGAGTATGTCCCCGAGCCTCGAACGGTCATCGCAGAGATTCATCGCGTCCTTAAACCTGGTGGTTGCCTGTTGTTAAGCGTGCCTGCGGTCTATCCGCGTGATTCTGACGAAGACAGCTGGCGCTTCTTGCCGAAGAGTCTGGTATGTCTGCTGCAGTCGTTCCACGATGTGGAAGTTGCAGCCGAAGGGTCGAGCGTCGCCGGCTTCTGTCGGACGGTCGGCGTGTGCCTGGTCGTGTTTGCCCGGCCTCGTTTCATGGGCAAGTTGCTCCGATTCACCCTGATCCCAGGTTTGAACCTCACGGCGGCCTTGTTAGAATCGCTACTTACCATTTCGAATGATCAATTTGCCGCGAACTTTGGCGCATTTGCAAAGAAATGAACGACCCGCTGACCCAAGGGTCTCCTCAGCACGGATTCCGAGTTGCGCGCGTTGCTCCTCGAATACCGCCGCGAAAACTGGAACGGGATTCAGCCGGAGCCGACTCAACGACGGGTCGTCGAAGATCTCGTCCATGGCGATGCCGAAGGACCCAACGGCGGGTCGAGCCCCGCTTTGCGATCTCGTCGAAGGCGCGGATCCTAGATCTCGGCTTGGCTCCGGCAGCTTCGGGGTGGCCTGCAGACAGCGCGGCCTGCGAGTGTTCGGTTTGGAACCGGACCGGATCGGTCAGGGCGCCAAGATCACATCGATTCAGATCGCTCGTCGACGGCTGGTTGCCCCTGTGTTTGTGAGCGGCGTCGGGGAAGAGTTGCCCTTTTCTGATACCTGCCTTGATCTTATCGTCATGAATCAAATGGTCGAGCATTTTGGCCGACCAATCGGTGGTTGTACGGGAGGCTCGTGTCGTGAGCGAGGGAGGTGTGATTTACATCGCCTGTCCAAATTACTTACGCTTCTACGAGCCGCACGGCAAGGTTTTCGGGTGCCGTTGCTGCCGAAGACCTTGGGCCGGATATACCTTCGCCTGCGAAGACGGGGTCCAGTGATACTCAATCAACTCACCTCCAACCGACGACTGCGGAAGCTGTTGGGGGCACTGGGCCCGGACTACACAGTTTTGGATCTGCCCGCGAGCAGTTCCTGAGAAAACGATCTGACGCTGGTTTTGCGGCAAGATTAACGCGCCTGGTGGTGAGAACTCATGCAACGCCTTTTCTTGGTACTGTGGTCTTGAGGGCGATTCTGATGTGCGGATCGATCGCGGAAGGCGGCTGCGAACTGCTGGCTCTTCGCAAGCCGGGGGTGGCAAGTAGGTGAAATTGGGTCGAAAGCTCTGGCAGCGTGGCCGCGACCTGTATCCCATCTCCGGCTTTCACTTTGATCGGCCGCTTGTGCTTCTACAAAGCGACGATTGGGGTCGCGTCGGGCTGCGCGATCAGGAAGGATTGGAGCAGCTGCGATGCGCGGGGCTGGCACTCGGTGAGCGGCCGTATGATTTCTATACTTTAGAGACAGCGGAAGACCTGTCGGCGCTAAACGCAGCGCTGAAGGGGCATCGCGACTCCAGCGGTCGTCATCCTTGCCTTGAGATGAATTTCATTTTGGCCAATCTGGATTTCGCTAAAATGAACGCCGACGGCCCCAGCCAGATTCACCTTTTGCCTCTTGCCCAGGGTCTACCGATGGGGTGGACGCGCCCGGCGCTCATGGAAGCTTATCGTGCAGGAATTGCCGACGGAGTCTTTCACCCGGCTCTGCACGGAACCACGCACTTCTGTCGGTCGGCGGTCGAGCGCAATTCGAAGGGAGGAGGCGAGCGTGCTAATCTTTTGCGCACACTCTGGCAGGCCCGGACGCCTTACATTCATTGGCGCATGTCGTGGATCGGCTATGAATACTGGGATCCCGAGCAGCCTGAGGAGGAACGGTTTCTTCCCGCGGAAATGCAGACAGAGTTGATTGGCCAGACCGTTGGGGCATTTGCCAAGCTGTTCTCTTCACTTCCGCGTTCGGCCTGTGCTCCGGGCTACCGCGCCAACGAGGACACTCACCGCTCGTGGGCGCAACATGGAATTCGCGTGGCGCAGAATGGTCCGGGAGCGTTCGTTCCACCTCACTTCGATCGCTACGACATTCTGCACCTCTTTCGCACGGTAGAGTTTGAGCCTGGGACCGATTCGCTTTTCTCGGTCGAGACCTGTCTACGGCAGGCGCAGCGTTGTTTTGAACGGGGGCTCCCGGCGATCGTCTCCGTGCATTCCATCAATTTCCACTCGACGGTGCGCGATTTTCGCAGCCGGACGTTGCAACTCTTGGACGAATTCCTTACGGCCCTCGAGTCGAAGTATGTCGATCTGCTGTATCTTCACGATGAGGATCTGCACGAGTTAGTGCAGAGGGGTTCCTACAAGACACCGCACGGAAGTGCACAGGTGAACGTCATCCAAAAGAAATTCACGATGGCCCAGTTGAGACGGCAGCGGGACGCATAGATGGGACAGAAATCGATCGTGCTGGTGACGGTAGATTGCTTGCGGGCCGACCATGCTGGCTTTATGGGCTATCAGCGCCCCACCACTCCGTTTCTAGATTCCCTAGCCAGCGAGAGCTTTGTGGTTCCGGCAGCGATCGTCGCTGGGGCCCCGACTTACTACTCGTTTCCTGCGATTCTGGCCTCCCGCTATCCGCTGTCATTGGGCCGCGATGTAATCGGCCTGGGCCCGGACGAACCGACGCTCGCTTCCGTGCTGAAGCAGGCCGGATATGTCACTGCGGCATTCAGCGCTGCTAATCCCTATATCTCGTCACAATTCGGCTATGAGCAGGGATTCGACGCGTTCCGCGATTTTCTGGAGGGAGAACGTGCGCCACTCGCGGAAGAGAAGGTGTATGTCGCGACCGGCGACGGTTGGGCGAGCCGCCTCAACCGCAAATTGCGGAGGATTCGCCCGGCCTTGGGCCCTCTGGGAATGGTTTACGACGAACTTTACTTTGAATATTGCCAGCGAGTGACGCCGGTGGCGGAGTCGCTCGAGGCCCTGCGCCGATTTCCCGCGGCCGATGTGATCGTGGATCACGCCTGCGCCTGGCTCTCGTCTGTCGGCGATGCGCCTATTTTCCTGTGGTTGCATCTGATGGACCCGCACTCGCCCTACTATCCGAAGGAGGCGGCTCGCGCTCTCATGGGGAATGGCCCTATCACGCCCCATCGTGCGCGTTACCTGAATTCTTACTGGAACAGATCCGAGCTCGGAGAGCGACGCCTAGCCAGCCATCGCGACGAGATTATCGGGCTATACGATGCGGGCATTCGCTGGGTCGATGTGCAAATGGCACGCCTGGTCGAAACCTTGCGAGGCTCGAGGCGCTGGGACGATTGCATCTTCGCGCTCACAGCGGACCACGGGGAGGAGTTTCTGGAACATGGGGGGCGTTATCATCCGCCCTCGCGACTGACGGAAGAGCTGATTCACGTGCCTCTGCTTCTGCGTGTGCCTGGAAGCAAAAAAAACGAGGTGGCGAACTCTGCGTTCAGCATTCTACACCTGGCGCCCACCCTGTTGGAAGCTGCGGAGTTGCCAACTCCTCCAGCGTTCCAGGGGCGCAGCCTTTGTGAACACTTAAGGAAAGGTGGGAGTTTTGACGGGATTGCGATCTCGGAGTGCGTCACGGGATGCACCAATCCCTTCCGTGCAGAGAGTCGGATGGGGCCTCGCGTCTTGTCGGTCAGGGAGTCGCGCTTCAAACTCGTGCTTCATTTCGATCCTCCGGCGGAGGATCTCTACGACCTCGAAGCGGACTCGGGTGAGCAAGCAGCACTCCCCCCTGCCGCTCAAAAGCCCGTGCGTCGGCGCTTGCTCGAAATCGCACGAGAGCATCTGCGGCGATCGAGCGAGCAACGGGATGGGGAGACACGGGTGCGGGCGCGCCTCCGCGAACTTCAGCTAGAATGGAAAAAACCAGCAAACGAGGCTTCGCCGTTGGCTTCCTGACCCGCGACTGCCCTCTTACTGCCCGGAAAGATTACGATTTCTTACGCTGTAGTGCGCCGACGAACGATTACCACTTAGCTAAGAGGCGAAATCACTCAGATGGGCAGAATCTGCTGGAAGGCGCGTCGCTTGTGACTGGAAATCCACCACTGCCGCCCATCCTATGGCAGACGAGGGGCCAAACAAAAGAGACCGGCGGCCCTTTGCAGATTCTCACACTCACACCGTTCTATCCCAGCGAGCAAAACGACGCCGCTGGTTGCTTCGTCGCGGAGCCGCTCAATGCGCTCGCCGACGTGGGTCTGGTGAACACCGTTTACGCGGTGCAGCCGGTTTACCGCAGGAAACGTCATGCAAAGGGACTTGGCGTGAATGCGAAATGGCTTCGCTATTTGTCGCTGCCTGGGGGCTTTGGACTTCCGACCGCGGGCGCCTTTCTTTTTGCACGGATCGTGGGCCAAGTTCGCGAACTTAAGCGTTTGCACCGGATCGATCTGATCCATGCGCATGCGCCGCTGCCCTGCGGGCACGCTGCCATGTTGTTGAGCTTGGAGTTAGGGCTGCCGTATGTGGTCTCAGTGCACGGTCTCGACGCCTATTCGACCAGGCAGGTCGGTGGACGCGCCGGCGAATGGTGCCGCAGCATTTCCCAGCGTGTGTTTCGGTCCTCGCGCCGAGTCATTTGCATTAGTGAGCGCGTCCGCGAGGAGGTACTGGAGGGCACTGGGCCCGGTTGCCGAACATCGGTCGTATACAACGGCGTGGATCCCGATTTGTTTTCGCCGGGCAACGTTTCCTCTTCGGATGGGCCGATCGTGCTTAGCGTTGGCAACCTGATCCCGATCAAAGGGCACGCACTCGTCATCCGCGCAGTTGCAATCCTCGCTCAGGATTTTCCGGCTCTGACCCTGGAAATCATCGGAGACGGTTCGGAACGGTCCCGCCTGCAGGTTTTGGCCGAGCAACTGCAGATTGGCGATCGCGTGTGCTTTCTTGGGCGTCAATCTCGCGAGCAGGTTGCGGCGGCCATGCGCCGCTGCACGGTGTTCGCGCTGCCCAGCAGTTACGAGGGGTTGGGCTGCGTTTACCTGGAAGCCATGTCTGTGGGCAAACCGGTGATTGGATGCCGCGGGCAGGGCATTGCGGAAGTCATCCAGCACGGTTCCAACGGGTTTCTGGTGGGGCCGGACAATGAGAGGGAATTGACGCTAGCGCTGGCGATGCTTCTCCGTGACGAACCGCGCAGGCGCAATCTCGGGGCCGCAGCCCGAGACACGATTGTGGAGAGGTTTACGCTCGGGCACCAAGCGGAGAGCCTGGCACGAATCTACCGGGAGTCCGCGGAATGAAGCGGCGTCTGGTTATTCTGACGGAGATTATCGCGCCCTACCGCATCCCGCTCTTCAATGCGCTGGCGCAGCGTGCGGAAGTGAATCTTCAAGTGATCTTCCTGGCCGAGACTGATCCCACACTGAGGCAGTGGCAGATCCACAAGGACGAGATTCAGTTCGCGTACCAGATTCTTCCTTCGTGGCGGAAGCGGATCGGGCGGTACAACGTGCTGCTGAACGGGGGTGTCGCGGCGGCACTGAGTACGGCTGCGCCCGATGTCATTCTGTGCGGAGGTTACAGCTATGTCGCTTCCTGGCAAGCTCTCTGTTGGGCACGGGTTCACCAGGTTCCCTTTTTTCTGTGGTCCGAGAGCAACGCGCAGGATTTGCGCGGCGGCCATGCCCTGGTGGAATTTCTGAAAAGCGTGTTTCTGCGCCGGTGCAGCGGATTCGTTGTGCCGGGCCGGTCGGCTGAGGAATACCTTCTCGCTCATGCCATCAAGGAAGACGAAATCTTTATCGCGCCGAATGCCGTCGACAACGACTTTTTTACTGCGGCAGCAGCCGCCGCTCGCCAAAATGAAGCCAAAGGCCGCGCGGATCATGGTCTGCCTAGTCGTTATTTTCTCTTTGCCGGGCGCCTCGTGCGGGAAAAGGGAGTGTTCGAATTGTTATCTGCTTATTCGAAACTGGATGAGTCGCTTCGTCAGCAGGTCGGCCTCGTGTTCGTCGGCGACGGAGCGTGTCGGCGGCAATTGGAGGAGCAATCGGGCTCCATTTCGCCGGGAGAGATAAAATTCGCTGGCTTTGCCCAGCGGGAGAAGTTGGCGACCTTCTATGCGCTCGCCGAAATGCTTATTCTGCCAACGTATAC
>Ga0210393_10001518_pt1 | contig 19341 bp, 15 predicted proteins | sample IncBWC27OmetaG_FD_160068 | JGI IMG/M metagenome (GOLD analysis project Ga0210393, IMG submission 160068) | Forest soil microbial communities from Barre Woods Harvard Forest LTER site, Petersham, Massachusetts, United States - Inc-BW-C-27-O ... | reverse complement strand
GGCTTCTCCAAACTGCGCAGCACATTCCACACGTGGCGCCTCATCGTCGATCCCGAGGCGTATCGAGAACTGGTCGCGCAGAGCCGCGCGCTCTCGGACAGCCACGAGGAAGAACCGACCGGCTACTTCCCCGGGTATCGAATCGATCGTCCCAAGACCGTGAGCAGCACGGAGCAAGAAGCCTCCGCGCTCAAGCAATAAGGAAATCGCGATCAGGGAATGGTCGCTGGTTCTACAAGGACGGGTGGAAACCTTGTTCGACATCTTGATTGTGCGAAGACTGGCCAATCATCATGAACGTCCTCCTCACCTGTGCGGGTCGCCGAAACTACCTGATCGAGTTCTTTCAAAATGAACTCGGCGGGCGCGGCCGTGTGATCGCCTGCGACACGAGCGTCGCGGCGCCGGCGCTAGCGGCCGCCGACGAAGGGATCATCGTCCCCGCGATGGACGATCCCGGCTACTTCGACGCCCTTTTGGCGATTTGTCTGGAGCATCAGGTCCGCCTGCTGATTTCGGTCAACGATCTGGAGCTCGGGGGGCTGGCCCGGCGCGCCGAGGATTTTCGCGAGATCGGCACGATTCCCGTCGTGGCGCCGCCGTCGGTGATCTCCACGTGTCAGGATAAATGGACGACCTTCAAGCTCCTGCGTTCCTGCGGCATCTCCACTCCCGACACCTACCTGTGTCCCCAACGTGTGCGCGAGGCGCTGGCCACCGGTGCGCTCCGCTACCCAATCATCGTCAAACCTCGTTGGGGGTCCAGCTCGATCGGCTTCGAGCGAATCGATAACGACCGCGAACTGACCCTTGCCCACGAATGGGGCATGATCCAAGTCCGGCGCTCGATCTTCTGGAAATTGAGCCAGGGTGAGTGCGAACAGTGCCTCGTCTTCCAGGAACAATTGCAGGGAGACGAGTATGGGCTGGACGTGGTGAACGACCTCGAAGGCAACCACGTGGCGACGCTGGTTCGCCGCAAGCTCGTCATGCGATTTGGAAATACCGACCGTGCGATGACCGTCGAGGACGAACGCCTGGAACACCTGGGCCAGGTCATCGGCCGGCGACTTCAGCACCTGGGCAGCTTGGACTGCGACGTGATGATGACCGAGCGTGGGCCGCAGGTGCTCGATTTGAATCCAAGAATTGGCGGGGGCTATCCTTTTTCCCACGTGGCGGGAGCAAATATCCCGGCCGCGCTCCTGGCCTGGGCAAATGGGCAGGAGGCAGATCCCGCCTGGTTTAAGACACGCACCGGCGTGGTGGCGTCCAGATGTGACGAAATGATGATTGTAAATTCCGTCGAAAGTAACGCGAGGAGAGTGCTGTGTTGAATTCTGACTCACGTTGTCAATTTGCGGTCGTGGGAGCGGGGCCCTATGGGCTGGCCGTCGGCGCGCATTTGCGGGCGGGCGGGCTCGACGTGCGAATCTTCGGCAAGCCGATGGACTTTTGGGCCACTCAGATGCCCAAAGGAATGTTGCTCCGTTCGCCGCGCGAAGGCTCGCACATCTCTGATCCGACTCGTGCCTTCTCGCTGGGCAACTACGAAGCGGCCCACAGCTGCCAGATCCCCAAGGCGATGCCGCTAGAGACGTTTGTCGATTACGGGCGATGGTTCCAGTCGCAGGCGCTGCCCGATTTGGAACAGCGCCACGTTTCGGGTGTCGAGCAAGCCGCCGAAGGCTTCGCCGTCACCCTGGATGACGGCGAGCGGATCGAGGCGCAGAACGTCGTAGTGGCGACCGGAATTGGCGCGTTTCCAAATTATCCGGTCACGTTTGCTTCACTACCTAAAGAGTTGGCCTCTCACACGAGCGATCGCGTCAACAGCAATCTGGGGCGATTCGCCGGCAAACGCGTGGCCGTAGTCGGCGGTGGTCAGAGCGCACTCGAGTCAGCCGCGTTGCTTCACGAAAACGGAGCCGAGGTTGAGGTGCTCATTCGGCAGCCGTTCGTCCGCTGGCTGAAGAACAGCTCGTGGCTCGAGGCGATGATGGACTGGCCAATCAACCCGTTTAAGGCCCCCGGTAAAATTGGACCGATTGGCATCAATTGGTTGCTCGAGCATCCGCGTTTGTTCACCTCGTTCCCGCGGTCGACGCAAGACCGCATGGCCTATCGCGCCATTCGTCCGGCCGGCAGCAGTTGGCTCCGCTCACGAACGGCGCCCACGACCATCAAGCCGGGGTGCCACGTGGTCGCTTCGACGGCGGTCGGCAGCAAGGTGCAACTGAAGCTCAACGACGGCACCGAAAGTGTCGTCGATCACGTGCTCTTGGGCACCGGCTATCGCGTGTCGGTCGCACGGATGAATTATCTGTCGGCCGACTTGTCGCAGTCGATCCAAACCGTGAAGGGATATCCCGTCCTCGACCGGGGATTCCAATCGTCGATTCCCGGTCTCTATTTCGTGGGAGCCAGCGGAGCGTATTCGTTCGGCCCGCTCTGTCGCTTCGTGGCCGGCACGCCTTACACGGCGCGAACTCTGGCGCACTACGCGGTGAAGAAGACGCGGAAGCAGCCGCGTCGTAGCATGGTCGTCCCCGCCGAAGCCCAGCGAACGTAAAGCGGACAGGACGCAAGGCGGCGATAGACCTGCGCAAAACAGACGTGATGAATCCGCCTCACGGTTGAGGCGGATTCCGAATCGCCCGTGCGCGATCCGTCGTGGTGAGCGCTTCCTACTGCTGGGGCATCCCACCAGGAGGCGGCCCGCCAAAAGACGGACGGGGCTGCATCCCCTCCAGCGCCTTCTTGGCGGCTCCGGTGCCCTTGGGCTCCACCAGGTTCGCGCGTCCTTGACGGAGGTTCTCGAAGCTCTCGGCCGAGATTACATAGTACCACGGGCCAAATCGCTCGTTGAGCTGTTTGACCTTGTCCTGCCCCTTCTTGAGCTTCTTCTCAAATTCCGACTTATCGTTCTCGTACTTTTCGAGATCCTTTTTGTACTGCGCGAGGGCCTTGTCGTATTCGGCCTTCGGATCGACCTTGGGCGGGGCCTTCACTGGGGGCGCCGCCTTGATAGGAGGCGCTGATTTCGCGTCGGCGGCCGGCTTCACGGCGGGAGTTCCTTTCGCCGGAGCGCCAGGCGCTGGAGTATTAGGCGCCGGAGCCGATTTCGCTTCAGGGGCCTCGGGCGAAGCGGGATCAGTTTTGGGATCGGGGAACGCCAGCGCCAGCATCTGGGAATCATCGAGTTGGCTGGCGGACGAGTGCTTGTTGTCGGTCTTGCCGGGGGCTGCTGGCTGGGAATCGGACTTCGACGCGCCGCTCCCGGCCGGCTTGGTCGTCGCAGCCGGTTTGCCATTCGCCGGTTCGTCCAGCACAAGGCCTTGCGGCTTCTTGGGCTCGGGTGGTTTGCTCGGGGGCCCACCGACGAGCTTTGGATCGAATTTGACGTAGACCATGAGATAACGATTCTTCTTGAGCTGCTCCTTGCTCTTGTCGGTGGCGGGCTTCGACTTGCTGTCCGACTTAGCGGCGCTCTTGCCCTTCTCGCCCTCATTCGCTGCCGCCTTCTCCTTTGAGGCGTCCTTGGAGAGACCCGTTTCGATCTCGAATTCGGTCCCGGTGAAGATCTGCCCGAAGTTCAGCTCGTAACGCAGTCCTTCGTTGGTCCCCGCTTCCAGCTCGCCCTCTTTGGAGAACACCCGCTCCTTGCCGCCGCGTCGGTCGGAGCCGACGAAGAAGCCCTTATCGGCCATGTCGGTTCGCAGCACGCCGACCAGCCGGCGGTCTTGGGCGTAGCGCGGCTCGATCGAAAGGTCGGGGAGAATGCCGGGCGGTTTGGGCCGCACACCGACCAGACGCAGGTTGTCGAGACTGCTCACCAGCTGGTTAACCGCCTCGGTTTTCAGTTCCTCGTTTGGCTTGAGATTGGAAAGGGTCCACGTGTCCCCCGGGGGTTTGCGGGTCAGGTCGGTAATCTCACCCGGGACGATGGCACCTTGCTGCTCGTCGATCGAATAGTTGTCGATGCGAATATCGGTGAGGTTCTCTCGGTCAACCTTCAGCAAGTCGGGTTCGATCCAATCGCCAAATTTTGTCGACAGGTCGATTTTCAGGTTAGCCAGATAAATCGTCGACGGGTCGTCGGCCTTCGTAGCGCGGACGTAATACAGGTCGCTCTGGCCGGGGCCGGTCGCTTCCTTTTTCTTGCCGATCACGTACTCCGCGAGGACGGTGCCGTCGCTCTTGGAGATCGTGATCTTCTGTCCGCGACCCGTCGGGCTGGTCTCGTCGGGATCTTCCGGGTCGATAACCTCCCACTTGGCCAGATCGCTTTTTGAACGCGACACAAAGGCCGTACGGGCCGTCCCAATGACCGAGGCAGCCGTCCGGGCCAGGCGGTCTTTGCCGTCGGCGGGATAGCTGTGATGCGAGGGGATCCGCCACTTGCCGTCCTTGTACTCGACCTTGAACGGCTTGATCGACGCAGTGTCTTTGTCGTACGCGACGACTCGCAACACTTGGGCGTCGGTGGGGAATTTGAACTCGGGATAGAACTCGGTGCCGATCCGCTCGGATTCGACATCCTTGCGCGGCCGCGACCCGTAGTAAGTCGCGGTGGCCGTTCCCACCGAAACGAGGGCCACGGCCAGATAAATCAATGTGCGTTTCGTCTCATTCATCGTGCGTCGTCCCTACCGAATGCTTCGCCATTCGGAAGATAGAGTCAGTTTTGCAATTCGCAGCGCCGGCGAGTTTTATCGAACTCGCCGATCGGGTGTGATGGCCCGTCGCTCGCGGCCCAGCCGGAGCAAAAACACCGTCAGCCCCAGCACGATGGCTGGGATCGGCGGAATCAAAACGGCCATCAACATGAATTTGTGTTCGGTCTCGCGGATCCGCCGTTCGGCCGCATTCTTTGCCGTGTCAATCTCTTGTTGCTTGTCGCGATCGATGCTGGCTTTGGCCACTTCGACGCGGCGTTCCTCACCGTCCTTCAGCCGGCGGATCATCTCCTCCTTTTCGGGAGGCGACAGTTGAGGGTTCTTCTCGATTTCGGCCCGCTTTTCATCGAAGCGGCCCTGTGCGTCTTTCAGTTTCTGTTTGGCCTCCTCGTCCGCCTTCTTGGAAGCCTCGATGCGCTCTTCGACGAACGAGGCCGTTTGCTTTTCGACGCCCGTCAGCGTTCGCAGCTCCGTCCGCCGCTTTCTCAAGTTCAGAAACGTGTCGTCCCCGGCTAACACGTCGACCGCGTTGAGCACGAAGGGCACGTTGTCGAAATGCAGATTCAACTCGCCCAAGTTCCGCATCACGAAGAACCAGTCTGAAATCAAATCGACGTCGGCCACGTAGACCACGTTGAGTTTGTACGGATTGTCGTTCTCAGACGTCAGATGGGCCGCCAGCACGTGGCCTCCCCGGTCGACGATGTGAGGACGGCCCTCTTTGACTCGCACGGTCGGCGTGAACCCGTGCGAGAAATCAAAGCTCTGTTCGGTGAATTCGTCCCATTCCATGATTCCGGAACGGCTGCTCGTGCGCAAAAGCGGCTCGAATTTCACGCCCGGTTCTTTCAGCGGCAGGATCTCGCCTGAGAACGCCACCAGCATCTCTTGCAGGCCGCTGGTGATTTCACTCGTGGTGTTGAACGCACCCGGCATCCGGCTTTTCGGCGTGATGAAGATGAACTCCTCGGGTAGAGTGGCGAACTCAGGATGCGGATTGAAAGAGTCCCAGACGGCCCGGCCGTTATCCCAAGCGATATGCAAAACGTTGAGCAGGCTGGTCGCCTTGCCTTCGTCGGCTTTCGGCGGAGCCGGTTGTCGCATACCACCCATCATGCCGAACTGCCCGCCCGGTGCCGGCTTAGCCAGACGCGGCGCCTGCGACACACCGAATGCCGAGTTGAAGACCCACGGGAACGGATCGTCGAAGATCAGCGTCGGATGGCCTTTCTTGACGTAAGTGATCAGGTTCTTCATTTGCGGGTCGGTGAGCGACGACGGCATGACGGCCAACAGCACGTCGAACTTGCCCTCCTCGATCGGGGCGTCGGGCGAAACGTCTTTGACGTTGTACTGCTGTTTGAGCTCCGTGACGATTTGCCAGTCGTGAGAGCCGCCGATCACGTCGGCGTCGGTTTTTAACACACCGACAGTCTTGCGATTCTCCTTGGCGACGGTGCGGATGGATCGCGTCAACTCGTACTCCAGCGGCATGCCGGCCCCGAAGAACGGGATGACGACCTGGTCGTAGCTGCTGCTGATTACCGCGCCTAAGTAAATCGTGTCTTCGTAGTGCCGGCCTTCTCGTTCGGAACGGACCCGTTCGGGAGTGATTCCGAGGGTCTTGGCTTCTTCCGCCTCTTTGCTGAAGGGTTCGACGTCGATGTATTGCACGTCCATTTTCGAGCCCGCCAGTTGCGAGTACTGGCGCAGCAATCCGGTCAGGCGGGTCCGCACCGGCGCGTAGTCACGAGGCACGTCGGTCGAGACAAAGGCCTGGATCCGCACCGGATGTTCGGGGTTGATTTGGGCCAATACGTCGCGCGTCGTCTGCGAGAGGCTATAAACCTTTTCGGCAGTCAAATCGGCGCGGGCGCTGCCGTGCGAAGCGATATACGCGACGCTGATCAGTGCCACCGACAAACAGACGGCCCGAGCTATGTATTGAGCGCCCATCGAGGTCTGCTGGCCGGTGCTCCAATGCCGGCGGCGGATCATGACCAGGTTCAGGTACAGCATGAACACGATGAACGCGACGAAATAGAGCACGCCGCTCAGCGGGATGATGCCCAGCTCGAAGTCGTGAAGCTGCTCGCGAATACTCAGGCCGCGAAGCAGATCGCTCCCGGGGGCGAGCGAGCCGATGAAGACCGGCACCGCACAAATGGCGACTCCCAACACGAACGCAACCGTCGTGCTATTGGTGAGCACGGAGCCCAGCATGCCCGCGCTCAACAGGGCGGCACCGGCAAACCAGTAGCCCAGATAGGTCGTGAAAGCCACACCCAGATCGGGATTGCCAATCGTCCGCAGCACGATCAAATGCGTCAGCGAGAACGCCAGTGCGACGCTGTAGACCGCCAGCACGGCGAAATACTTCCCAAGCAGAATTTCCAGGTCGGACGCGGGAAGCGTAAAGAGCAGTTCGTCGGTGCCGAGCTTCTTTTCATCGGCCCACGCGCTCATCGTAATCGCGGGGATCAGGAACAAAAGGAGCATTGGAAAGCCTTCGCTCAGCTGATCCAAGCTCGCAATATTGTTCGTGAAGAACTGCGGCCGAAATGCCAACAGCCCCCCCGCGACGACGAACGCGATGATGAACAAGTAGCCCAACACGCCCGAAAAGTAGCTGGCGACGTTGCGCCGAAAGACGGCGGAAACCACATGCCATCGCAACACAATCACGCTCCTCAGCTCAAAAAACTTCAATCGAAATTCGGGTGGCTGGGGTCGAGCGAAGCGAGCCCCCAGATTTCAGCGACCTGGGGGCGAACCGAAACGGTTCGACCCCAGCCACCCAGCGGGTTCTATGTCACACAATCAGCGGCGAGAGCGACCGGCCCCGGTCAGTTCGCGGAATCGCTTGTCCATCTCCGGCGGAGAGTCAGCCATCTCTTGCACCGTGCCGTCAAAGACGATCCGACCTTCGTTGATCAGGATCACCCGGGTACAGACGGCGGCCACTTCCTGCAAAATGTGCGTCGACAGCAAAATGGTTTTCGTGGTGCCCAGCGAACGGATTAACTGCCGAACTTCGTGCACCTGGTTCGGATCGAGACCACTGGTCGGTTCGTCGAGGATCAGCACGTCGGGATCGTGCAACACGGCCTGGCCCATGCCCACTCGCTGACGGAAGCCGCGAGAGAGCTTGCTGATCGGCTTATGCCACACCTCGTCGAGCGCGCATTTGTCCCGAACGAAGTCGAGCCGCTTCTTGAGCAGGTCGGCCCCCATGCCGCGGGCCTGTCCGATATAAGTCAGCAGGCTGACCGGGGTCATTTCGTTGTAAAGCGGTCCATTTTCCGGCAAGTAGCCCATGACTTTGCTGGCCTCGATCCGATCGGTGGCCATATTGAAGCCGGCAATGCGGGCCACGCCAGTGGTCGGCGCGAGATATCCGGTCAGTAGTTTCATCGTGGTCGATTTGCCCGCCCCATTGGGGCCGAGAAAGGCCACGACCGCCCCGCGCGGCACTGAAAAAGTCACATCCTTGGTGGCCACGAACTGACCGAAGTACTTACTCAAGCCCTGGGCTTCGATCATCGGACGCCCGCCGTCGCGGGTCGCCGCACCATGTCCATTGCTCACAGGTGAAACCTGTTCATGCGGGCTAGCCGTATGTTTGAGGTTCAGCTCTCGTGCGGCTAGCCCGCACGAAGAGGGCTGGGCTCAAGCCGGATTGGTCCGACTCTTCCCGAAAGAACCCGTCCCTTACTTGTTTTACGTCATTCTTTACAATCCGTGCTGGGTGATGTCCAGTAATCGCCCGACATGGGGCAGGAATGTTCGGGCCGCTCCCTGCGGGGGCCCTGGCCTGGCCGAGTTTTTTCGTAAGGCAAGTTGGCGCCTTGGATAACGACATCGAGCTGATTGCGACGACGAGTTTCGGCTTGGAGGCGGTCGTCTCACGGGAACTCAAGGCTCTGGGATATGAGAACCAATCTGTCGCCGATGGTCGGGTGACCTTTCGAGGTGGTCCGGAGGCGATCTGCCGGGCCAACCTCTGGCTGCGCAGCGCGGATCGCGTCGTCATCAAAATGGGGGAATTCGAGGCGGCCGACTTCGGCACGCTGTTCGACCGCTGCGCCGACCTCGATTGGGCCCGCTGGATTCCCGAAGACGGCCAGTTCCCCGTTAGCGGAAAGTCCGTCCGATCGCAACTTCACAGCGTTCCCGATTGTCAGGCCCTGGTCAAGAAGGCGATTGTCGAAAAGCTGAAGCAGACGCACCGCGTGTCGTGGTTCGCCGAGAAAGGGCCGCTGTTTGCGGTCCAAGTGTCACTGCTCAAGGACGTTGCCACGCTGACGCTCGACACGACGGGCCCTGGCCTGCACAAACGGGGCTACCGCACACTCAGCGGACCCGCGCCGCTGAAGGAAACGCTGGCGGCCGCCTTGATCCAGCTCAGTTTCTGGACGGCGGGCCGGCCGCTGCTCGATCCGTTTTGCGGCACGGGTACGATTCCGATCGAGGCAGCTCTTTGGGCTCGCAATCTCGCGCCGGGGCTCGCGCGGCGGTTTGCCGCCGACGACTGGCCCGCGCTCGATCGGCGGCTGTGGCACGAGGCGCGCGAAGAAGCGAAGGATCGGGCGGATCGCGGCGGCAGTCTGGCAATCGTCGGCAGCGACATCGACGATACGAGCCTGGGCATGGCCCGCAAGCACGCGCGTCAGGCCGGGGTGGAAGCGGACATCCGCTTCGAGCGACGCGATTTTGTCGATGTTGTCCCCCAAGGCGATTTCGGCTGCCTCATCGGCAACCCACCGTACGGAGAACGCTCGGGTGACCTCGCGGCGGCTGAAGAACTGGCCCGAGCCACTAACACTGTCGCCGGGCGATTCGACACGTGGTCGTTTTATTTGCTCAGCGCGTTGGCGAATTACGAGCAGCTCTGCGGACGGCATGCGGATCGCCGTCGCAAGCTTTACAATGGGCGAATCGCGTGCACGTATTACCAGTTTCACGGTCCGCGTCCACCTCGGCCGGCGACGGTCTCGGAAGCGCAAACGACGCAACCCGTCCCTGCCCCGGAAGCCGAGCAGACCAATTAGTCGCGTAATCTCAATGGAAATCCAGCGGAGCCCCACGCAGTCCATGCCCGTTGCTCATGAAGAAGATTATCAACGCCGGGTCGACGACGTTGGCCCCACGCGATTTCTCCCCGGCACGTCAGTCGAAGTTGTTCGCGAGGTGAAGCTCGGCGCGGCGCCCCGCTTTGCGCTCTTCGACTTTGACGGCACGCTGAGCCTGATTCGCGAAGGCTGGCCCGACGTCATGATCCCGATGATGGTCGAAGAGCTGACCGCGACGGGGACCAAGGAATCGCCGGCCGACCTGGCCGCTCTCGCCCGCAATTTCGTGATGCAGCTCAACGGCAAGCAAACGATCTACCAGATGATTCGTCTCGCCGAGGAGATTTCGTCGCGCGGCGGAACTCCTCGAGATCCCTTGGACTACAAACAAAAGTATCACGACCTCTTGATGGAGCGGATCGCCAAGCGGCGGCAGGCCCTGGAGCAGGGAACCACCCCCGCAGAACGGTTTCTCGTTCCCGGCACTTACGCCGCCCTGCGGCTGCTGCAGGAGCGGGGCCTCGAACTGTATCTCGCCAGCGGCACCGACGAAAATTACGTTCGCGAGGAAGTCGAGCTGCTCGGCCTGACTCCGTTTTTCGGTCGCCACGTTTACGGGGCGGTCGCCGACCACCGACAATTCTCCAAACAGATGGTCATCGAGCGTCTGCTCCGCGAGAATCAGGTCGAAGGCTCACGGCTGATCGGACTGGGTGACGGCTATGTCGAGATCGACAACATCAAAGGCGCGGGCGGCACGGCCATCGCCGTCGCCAGCGATGAAGCGGGCCGCAGCGGCAAACCCGATCCTTGGAAGCGCGATCGCCTGATCGGCGTCGGTGCCGACCTCGTAGTTCCCGACTTCCGCGAGTTTGCGGCCGTGTGCGAGTACATTTGGCGTGATTTCCCCTGAAGAAAGTCGAAATGCCTTTTCCGCAATTTGATCGCAGCCGCTTGCAGATTCGACCGCTCGCCGAGCGGATTCACGATCTCGCGCTGGACAAAATCGTCAATTTGCCGAAGGGGCCGCGCGTGCCGTTCGCGCACAAGGCGATTCCCATTCTGGCGGAGCGAATCGTCGAGGCCGCGGCCGCCAAGCGGGCCGTCCTGTTTGCCTGCGGCGCGCACGTGCTGCGCCAGGGGAACGCGCCCCTGCTGATCGATTTGATGCAGCGCGGCCTCTTGTCGCATCTGGCTCTCAACGGTGCCGGTGCGATCCACGACTTTGAGCTGGCGATGATCGGCCACACCTGCGAGAGCGTGGCCCGGTATGTCCGCAACGGGCAATTCGGTTTGTGGAACGAATCGTCGCGAATCAACGACGCCGTCAACGCCGGGCACCGCCAGGGTCTGGGCTTCGGCGAAGCGGTCGGGAAATTTATCGAGGACGAAAAGTTCCCGCATCGGGCGACCAGTGTACTGGCAGCGGGATATCGCTTGAGAGTGCCGGTCACCGTGCACGTCTCGATCGGTCAAGACATCGTCCACGAACATCCAAACTTCGACGGAGCAGCCACCGGGGCGGCCTCGTTCACAGACTTTTTGATTTACACCGACACGGTTACGCGGCTGCAAGGCGGCGTATTTTTGAACCTCGGCAGCGCGGTAATGGGGCCCGAGGTCTATCTCAAGGCCCTGGCCATGGCCCGCAACGTGGCCCATCAGCGCGACGAACGGATCGCCCAATTCGTGACGGGGGTTTTCGACCTGCCCGAGCTGGGCGACGACCTGACCCACGAAGCCCCGAAGAACGATCCCCGGTATTACTTCCGGCCGTACAAGACGATCCTCGTACGCACAGTCGCCGACGGCGGACAGAGCTACTACGTGCAAGGGGACCACAAGGCCACCGTCCCCGCCCTCTACGACGCAATTTTGGAGCGGGTTTCGAAGTGAAACGCGACCGCCTCGAAGAATTGCTCGCGCGATTCGCCTCGCGCCGCGTCGCGGTGATGGGCGATTTCTTTCTCGACAAGTATCTCGAGGTCGATCCGAAGCTTGCCGAGACCAGCGTCGAAACGGGCAAGACGGCTAACCAAGTCGTCGAGATCCGCACGAGCCCGGGGGCAGCCGGAACGGTCGTGAACAATCTGGCTGCTCTGGGGGCTGTAAACCTGCACGCGATCGGAGCGACCGGCGACGATGGGGAGGCCTACGACTTGCGCCGCGGGTTGGAGGCCCAGCATTGCTCGATCGCTGCGCTCGTCCCCTTTCCCTTTCTTCATACGCCCACTTATCTCAAACCTCGCAACGCCAATGATCCGAGCCTGGCCGGCGAGCACGAGCGCTATGACACGAAGAATCGCAGCGCGACGCCCGCCGCGGTCGGAGAACGGCTGTTATCGGAACTCGGTGGGCTGCTGCCACAGATCGATGTCCTGATCATCGCCGACCAAGTCGAGCAAACTGACTGTGGCGTGATCACCGGAAAGGTCCGCGCCGCGATCGCCGAGCTTGCACGCAAACATCCCAAGGTTCACTTTTGGGCCGATAGCCGTACGCACATTTGCGAATTCCGCAATGTGATCATCAAGCCGAATCAGTTCGAAGCGGTCGGCCATCTGAATCCTCGTCCGGGTGAGACGGTGTCACTCCCTAAGCTGCGCGACGCGATCCCAAATTTACGGGCGTCGATCGGAGCGCCCGTTTGCTGCACCCGCGGAGCGGAGGGGATGATGGTGAGCGATCCCGAGGTGACTACCATTCCCGGAGTCAAACTCACTGGCCCAATCGATCCGACGGGTGCCGGGGACAGCGCAACGGCCGGTGCGGTGCTGGCGCTCGCTTCCGGCGCGACTTTGCCGGAAGCCGCGCTCGTCGGTTGCCTGGTCGCATCGATTACCGTTCAGCAATTGGCAACGACCGGCACCGCAAGGCCAGCTCAAGTACTCGAACGACTCGAAATGTGGCGGGAACAAAACACTTAAAGGAAGTGCACTCGATGTCCGACGAACGTTTTGCAGTCAACTACCTGAGCGATCTCGCCACGCTTTTGCCAAAGCTGGACACCAAGCGGATTGGCGAAGCGATCACCGCCGTCCGCAAAGTGCGCGACGACAATAAGACCATCTATATCTGCGGAAACGGCGGCAGCGCGTCGATCGCCTCGCAGATGGTCGTCGACATGGTAAAGGGGGCCTCGTTCAAGAAGAAGGCCCGCTTCAAGATGATCGGCCTCACCGACAGCCTGCCGACCATCAGCGCCTACGCGAACGACGAAAGCTACGAGGTCGTGTTCGTCGAACCGCTCAAGAACTTCGCGACGGCGGGCGACCTGTTGATCGCCATTAGCGGCAGCGGCAACAGCCCCAACGTGCTGCGGGCCGTCGAGTACGCCAATTCGATCGGCTGCACCACAGTCGGCCTGACGACCGGCGAAGGGGGCAAACTTCGCGACCTCGTCAAGCTGCCGTTGTTGGTTCCCTCGCGGCATATGGGGCGGCTGGAAGACTCATTTTTCGTTCTGACGCATATCATTTGCTATGCGTTCATGGAAGCGGATTAATGCCGTGGCAGTGATTGGGGTGTGTGCGAGGCGAATGCGGCTGGTCGTGGCCGTTGCCATTTGCCTCGTCGTCGGTCGGCTAGCGGCACAGACCGAACGCCCCGACTATCGCCTGCCCGATCGACGGCCGCGGCTCGACGACGACCGACTGCGATCTCAAGGGATCGTCGCGACGGAATCGAAGCGGCTCAAGCTTTACACGGATGTGCCCCTCCAGCGGGTACGGTCGATTGGCCCAGGTATCGACGCGCTCTACGAGGCTCTGACCAAATATTTCGGCCCCCTTCCTCCGGCGCGTGACGGATTGGGATTCACCGTCACGGGCTTCTTGATGGGTGAGCAAAAGCGATTTCGCGACGCAGGCTTGCTGCCGGCGGATCTCCCCACCTTCTTGAACGGACGTCATCGCGGCCAACAACTTTGGGTGAACGAGCAGGACACGGATTACTTCCGGCGTCACCTTGTGCTCCACGAGTTCACGCACTGCTTCATGTACGCACTGCCCGAGGTCGAGATCCCCGCGTGGTATGCCGAGGGCATGGCGGAACTGTTTGGAACGCACCAAATCGACGATGCGGGCGACTATCATTTTCGCGTGATGCCCGACCGACTCGAAAACTTTCGGGGCCACGGCCGAATCTCACTCATCCGCAGCGAGGTTGCCCAAAACCGCTGGAAATCGCTCGAAGGCGTCGAACAGATCGGTCCCAAGGAATTCCTGCAGACGCCCGCCTACGCCTGGTCGTGGGCCGCCTGTGCGTTTCTCGACGGGCATCCCCGCTATGCGAAGGGATTTCGCGAATTGGGACGTCAGCTTGTTGGCGACAAGTTCGAGCCGGCGGTGCAAGCTCTGCTCACGGAAGGAGGCGCTGACTTAAAAACCGAGTGGTCGCTCTTCACGCACGAGCTGCAATACGGTTTCGATCTGTCGCGAGCGGCCATCCAATTCCAGCCGGGCAAGCCGCTCGAGGGAAGCGGGGCAAGCCGCTCGTTCGACATCGCGGCCGACCGAGGCTGGCAGTCGAGCGGAGTGCTAGTCCGCGCGGGCGTCGAATACGAACTGACGGCTACTGGCGAAGTCACATTGGCCAACGCGCCCAAGCCTTGGATGAGCCAGCCGCAGGGCGTCAGCATTCTTTACTCGGAAGGGCATCCGATCGGTCAACTGCTGGCGGCCATCCATCGCGAGCCCGCGGTCGCCGGTGCCGAGGAATCGATGCTGCACCAAATCGCGGTCGGTCGCGAAATACATTTCACCGCCCCCATCAGCGGTACGCTCTACTTCCGCATCAACGATCACTGGAACTCTCTGGCTGATAACTCCGGCAGCTATCGGGTCACGGTTCGCGAAGCTGCTCCCAGGTAGAGGTCAAGCGACCGGAGTTTGGCGAAAACGCTGCGGCCGAAGATACTGCGGCAAGGACACGGCAAAGCGTGTCGATGGCCGCGCCGCGCACGAATGCCCAGGAACCTTACAGGAGAAAACGCAATGGATTGTCATCGAGGCGCTCGTGGACAAGGCCTGAGACCGAGTGTGGTTGTGTTGATGACAGTGACGAGCATCGTCGTAAACAGGGCGATGGCTTTGAGCGGTGATGCTCCGTCTTGTCTGACTGACAAACAGCTTCAGAGCCTGGTCGCGCAGCTGAACGATGCAAATCCTGAGGTGCGCACAAGAGGCGGCGAACAGTTGACTCGGGCCGTCGCGGAGTATTCCTGCTACGCCATTGCGAGTCCGGCGGTGGACCGAGCACGGACCGCGTTCGCCCGGGATGCTAAGCCAGTCCTGGCGAACATGATCGAGTTGCTTCGTCATACGGATGCCGTGGTCGTAGAGTCGGCAGCAATCGCTTTAGGAGTCGTCGGGAGCGATGCGAAGGAAGCAGCCCCCGCGCTGCGGTCGATCGCATTAGATGAGAAGCGATCCGTGCAAACCCGACTGGTCGGGCTGGCGAACCTGGCAGCTGTGACGCCTGAAACCGAGAGCTTGGAGGCTGTCGCACGCGATTTCCTCAGATCCGATAGTGCGGCGCAACTGGAGCAGCTCTTGTCGGACTGTGAGTCGTCGGGTGGCTCCAATCCGTCCATCAGTGGGCACTCGATTGTCGTTGAGCCGAGCATTCTGCTGAAATCGGGCCACACCAAAGCCGAGGTGCCCTGGCTTGTGATGCTTGCGAGTGGAGCTTATCCGCGTCACATTCGCGGCGCAGCAATCAACCTTCTCGGCCAATTGACATTTGATGGCAAAGCGGCAGTGCCGATGCTAATGACTCTCTTGAAAGACAAGGACAAGTCTATTCGCTATTGCGCTGCCGACGCGCTCGTCTCAATTCTCAGGGAGCGGACTGACGTTTCGAAAGTCTGCGCCGCAATCGATCTGAGCACAAGGGAGAAGGAGGACCTTAAAAAACGCGTCAACGAATACTTGGCCCTGAACGAGCGCGAGATCAACGCGTTCCGCGAGAACGTGAGAGCGGCTAATGGCGGTGAACTTCTTGACCCGTTGCGGGCACTCGTTTCATGCAAAAATGGGTTTTACCGCCGCGCTGCGATCAACACCCTGAAAACGTTAGGGCCCAATGCACGGCGAGCCCTCCTAGATTTACGGCGCGCCGAGAAGGAAGGAGACACCGACACTCGGCTCATGGCGAAGGAGGCAATTCGACAGATCGTACAGCCGTAAGTGACGATGGTGACGCCACCCTGGAACGCGGCCACGACGCTCGCCCGCGCGTCTTAGCATGGGACAAGGCGGACTGTGGAAGATGATAAGCCCGGAATCACCAGTCGTTCTTTCTGATAAAATGTCTCGGCTGGGCCTCGTGCGCCGGCAGATTGGAGCCTGAACCGATGAGAAAGGCGATAAATACCGGCATCCTCTGGTTCGTGTTCGGGGTTTGCGCCACCGAGGCGATCGTCGACACGTTTTGCCCGCAGTACGGCGACGTTCTGTGGCTGCGCGTGGCGGGCGGACTAGCGCCCGCTGTGATTTGTACCTTGGGCTACGCGTCGGCCTTGCGGCGGGCTCCCTCAACCATGTCAGCGGCGATGTCGTGAATGCGTCCGGCGATTTCCGCAGCCGAAAAACGGTACAGCGGATCGACTGAGATGACGCGATGGCCCCGCTTGGACATCTCGAAGTTGAACGCCGCCGGCCCGTCTCCACAGCCGACTATCCGCTGTGCGAGTTCGCGGTCGGAGAGCGCGAACATCCGCACGTATTCGACGAACGAGCGGCCCCAGGGGACTGTTTGCGTCAGCTCCACGACGATCTCAATCCGCGGCAGGAGTGGGATTGGGTGGCACTGGCGGCTTGTCCGCCAGTGGTCTTTCGCGCGCTCAAAAAAGGCACACTGGCGGACAAGCCGCCAGTGCCACCCGATTCGCGGAACGAGAAATCTACGTTCCCGTCAGCCAGTGCATCGCGGCGACGAGCATCGTTCGGAAAGCCGGCTCCGAAAAATCGTCGGCGTGCCCCAGTGATGTGTAGAACGATTTTCCCCCGTCGGCTCGTTGGTTGATCCACGCAACTGGCTCGTCGTCCTTTCCGGGGATAGATCCGATCAAGAGGGGCGTCGCAGAGGATGCCAGAGGCCGCACACGGTAGAGAGAGCCGTTGCCGACGAGAGGTTCGCGGTCATTGAGCATCGGAACGATTGCTTTGGTGATCGGATTGTCGGGCCTCGATCCTAGGAGCACGGCGATTTTCACCCGATCGCCTTTCCCGTGATGTCCGACATAATTTCCGCCGAAGACGTCGGCATCCCACGACTCCCAGGTTTCTAAGGCGGGGGCCGGCTTCTTGCCGCGCAGCGAAAACGCATGGCAGGCCGTGCGAATGCCTAGCACCGGTTTGCCCCGCGCCACGAAGTCACGCAGCAGCTTCATCTGATCGCTTTTGAGCGGACGTCGCCGCACGCTGACCACAAGCACGTCGGCATCCGCGAGCACCTCGAGCCCGGGCAGATCGGCCGGATCGGTCTGGCTGCCGAAGACCAGACTCACGCGAAAATCCTTCCCCAACTCTCCGAGCGCGAACTTGGGCAGTGTGCGGTCGGTGTGGTATTCCGGCTCGGCGATCGCGATCACCGCGCGCGGCCGACGATCCTCGGCAAAACGGAACTCGTGACCGCCGAGCAGATCGGCGCTGGTGACGGTCGGGCACCAGTGCCGCTCGATGTGCTCGACGACCAGGTCGGTCCCCGTGAAATGACTCGCGTAGGGAGGCCGCCGCGAGCTGTACATCGAGTCGGTCATGTCGCGCATCAGCACGACGTGAAATCCCTGGTCGACGAGCTGGCGAATGGCGAACGGCCGCCCGAGGACGCACATGTTCGTGTGCACGCCCATCACGATCACATTCTCGATGCCGCGTTGTTTCATGAGGTACACGGCTTCGGCACTGTCGGTGATCGCGTCGGGGGCTTCTATTTTGAGTGTCTCGATTTGGCGGGTCCAAGGACTCCCCTGCTTGCAGGGCGGATCACACTCGCAGCCGCCGTCGGAATCGTCGATCGGCAGAGGCCCTTCGCGTTTGACATCGAGATTGCAATTCTTGCGAAGAGCAACTTTCGTCGCGATCGGAACCGCTCGCCGCGCGCGTTCGCGCTGCTCGGTCCCCTCGTAGAACTTCATCGTGTTGCTGGGGCAATGAATGATCAGCACGCCCCGATTGCGCGCGGCGATCAACACCTCGTTCATCCGCGGCGCCATCTCGGCGACTCGCTTCGTCGCGTCGTTGCACCAGTGTTGATTCCACATGTCGCAGACGATGATCGCGGTGCGAGCCGGGTCCCAAGCCAAGGCTTTGGTCACCGCATTGAAGTGGCCACTGCCGGGCTTCGTCTCGACGCGCGTTCGCGCGTGAAGCGATAGCGGTTTCGCCGAGGGCCCGGTCGCCGTCTCCGCGCCCCGACAAACGCCATCACCGCGCCGATCGACCGCTACGGCAAGCAACAAAACCGCGAGGAAGAGATTAGAGCGCGCTCGTTGCGACATGGTGTAAATTCTCCTAAGCCCCGAACCGCGATGCCGTTTACTGCGGTCCTTCGCCACCGTCGTTGTCAGACCTCGATTGGCTCCAGTAGAATAAAAGTTGGCTTATCCGTCGAGCGAGGAGAAATGGCGCAACATAGCCTAATTCGGCGATCAGTCCTCGGGTGCGTCGTCCTGCCGCTTGCGGGAATGGCTTGCGTCGTCTGGACTCCCGCGCGAGCCGCCGAGCCGCCGGCCACGGCGCTCGCCGCAGTTTCGGCCGATCATCCAAAGCAAATGGCGGACGGATTGGCGATTTTCACGCGCCACGTTCGGCCCGTTTTCGTCCGTAAATGTCTCAAATGTCACGGCGGCGAGGTGGAAATCCAATCGGGTTTCAACTTAGCGACGCGCGAAGGGCTGCTGAAGGGTGGGATGAACGGCAAGGCCGTGATCCCGGGCAACTCGCGGGGCAGCCGCCTGTACCGGCTCGTCACCCATGCGGAAGAGCCCTACATGCCGCAGGACGCGCCCAAGCTCTCCGAGGCGGAAATCGGACAGATTGCGTCGTGGATCGACCACGGAGCCCCGTACGACGACGGGCTGATCCCCGCGGCAAAGCCGGCTTCCTCCTGGACCGAGCGGACGGTCGACTCCAAGGTTCGCAAGTTTTGGTCGTTCCAGCCGCTCGCGGTCACCCGGCCGCCCGCCGAAGCCACTCGCACCGCATGGCCGCGAAATCCGATCGACGCTTTCATCAAGCGGTCACTCGATCGCCAAAAGCTGACTCCCAACGCGGAAGCTAGTCCGCGGGCCCTCGTGCGTCGGGTCACGTTTGATTTGATCGGATTGCCGCCGACGGCCGCGGAACTCGACGCGTTCGAGGCCGATCCGTCACCAGCCGCGTATGCTGCCCTCGTCGATCGGTTGCTCGCGAGTCCCCACTACGGCAATCGTTGGGCCCGGCACTGGCTCGACCTGGCCCGCTTCGCCGAGAGTCACGGCTTCGAGCACGATTACGATCGGCCGACCGCGTATCACTATCGCGATTTCGTCATCGAGGCACTCAACCAGGATTTGCCGTACGACAAGTTCGTCAAGTGGCAGATCG
>Ga0210393_10001517_pt1 | contig 19349 bp, 20 predicted proteins | sample IncBWC27OmetaG_FD_160068 | JGI IMG/M metagenome (GOLD analysis project Ga0210393, IMG submission 160068) | Forest soil microbial communities from Barre Woods Harvard Forest LTER site, Petersham, Massachusetts, United States - Inc-BW-C-27-O ... | reverse complement strand
TGTGCGTTTCAACCTCGTCGTTGGCATGTTTGACCGCACGGAGCCGATCCTTGAACCTCTCGTCGAACGTTGACGACGGCACAAGCGGGTCTATTGACAGCGTTCGCAGCCTCGGTGGCGGTCGCGGCGCAGGGGTAGTTGGCGGAGGAGACAGGACTGGCAAACACTCGCTGCTAAGGGCGCGCGAGGGCCCCGGCTGTTGCGCACGTTCTTTGAGATGCTTCTCGCGGAATGCAATCGCATCGGCGGCTTGCCCATTCGCAAGGCCGATGCGTGCGCCTTCATCACGCGCAGGCGCTATGTCCATCTCCTCATCCCCTTCACCTTCGGATAATGGCTCAGCATACGTCGCAAGCTCGGCATCAAGCGTATCAGGAGTGGGTGCACCGGAGCTCCGTGGTCGTGCAACCGACCTAAAGCCCGTATCCGGTTTAGTGATGTCGACGTCCACTAGAGGCGGGGTCAGCAAAGCTTCGAGAGTGCCTGCAGGGACGAACTTTGCGGAAGCCAGAATGGCACGAGGTGCACACGATGTGGAAGGAGAGTCGCACAACCGTGGATGAATTTGCTGAACTTGGGCACTGCCTCAACGAGGTGAGAGTTGACGAGCTCAGTGACCCATTGAGGAGGTTCTTGACCGTACTGTGTTTGGAGCTTGACTTCCAGTACACCATACCTATGACACAAGATCAATCCTTTGCATGGCTTAGGAGTGATAGGGTACGTACTTGAAGAGCTCACGGTCTTCAGATGAGAGCTGGTCGAAAGGCCAGTCGATGCCTATGTCTGTGCGGCGCCAGTTGTCGCCCGCTCGCAATTGGCCATCCCAGTTATCCTCACGAGCCATTGTAAGCTCGGTATCAAGTGAGATGCGCACGCGAGCGTCACCAGGAAGTTGGAAAGCAGTGCGATTGTAGAATGTTCGCATAACTACCTCGCTCGGATCAAAGGGGGCATGAATGGAGGCGAGGGATACACGTACCGGGCTGGAGTCTGCGTGTAAGTACTGCGTATTGCACCTCATTGGCGAGTTGGAGCATGCTGTCCACCTCCACTTGGCTCTTTTTACCCTTCTCCACGAGCGCTGAGAATTCTTCGTCCATAGTGTATTCGCCACGAAGGAAAGCGTTCACCTTCTCTTCTTTGATTGGGAAGCGTGCCTTGACCGACTTCTCTCCAGTCCAGTCCTCGCGGTGCGTCTTACGCTCGACGAAAATTTGAGTATTGTTGGTATCTCCGTACCAGCGAAGACGAATTGCTTGTGCGCCTTCCGTCTTCTCGAGGCGGCCCAGATAGAGCTCGAGGTCTTCATTGTCAAAATAAATAGATGTAATGGCCGTGTCTTTAGGTTCGAACTCCTTGTCCGGATTAAACACTGCATCATCGTCAACTCGGTTAGAGCTGATCCTTTAGGGACGAGGTAGATAGCAAACCAAGAACAGGGAGGTGTCGCATAATCGCGAGTTTGAGCGGGACGAGGTTATCGGCGTGTACCCAGTACTTTGTCGTCTGGCGTACGAAGGCACTCTGGGAGCCACCGGCGGAAGAGTCACCCTGCACGGGGTGACCACGCGTCCGAACAAGGTCATATAAACGGGAGAGTTTGACGATAATTGCATCCCAGTTATACTTATAAAAAGGGCGCTTCTCGAGATAGTTCTGAATAAAGGCCTGGGTAAGGGGAGTCGGGGTTTGCTTCTGCAGGAAGTATGAACCGGGTTAAGGGGAAAACGAGCGTGAATTGAGCGTTGCCACGTACGTCATGTTTCTGCCAGTATGGGATGCCTGTGAACAAGGGTGTGATATATTGAATAGAGAGATGCGCACCTTGAGAATCTTCATGAAGCCCGTAATGTTCAATTTGGTGTATAAAGCGAGGTCATGTACGTCTGCAACAAGGGTGGCGACCTCTTCTTCGAGGAAACGGAACTGTTCTTCAAGGGCATCTATACTCTGTGTAGACTCGTCGTCTGTGGCAAGAGTATCACCCTCGTCCTCAGTGTCGTCATCGTCGGAACCGCCATCCTGATCGAGCGTGTCGCGCTTTCGGCTTGCCTCAGGATCTTCGCAGTCCGGTGCAGAAGGCTCCAGGGCGCGTCGCAGGGTGGGGGAGGGAGTGGTGGCAAATTCTTCAGAAACAAGCTTTTTCACTTGTTTTTCAGCAATCTTGATGCGATTCGATAGCTCGACGGTCTAGGTGAGAGATTTCTGAGCGAGAGGTGTGCAGGGGATAGGTAGTCATGATACGTACCTTGGCCTTCTGAAAATCATGAATTTTGTCAAGCTCTCCTTCGAGCATATTGGTGAATTCTTGTTCGTCAGAGGCATTCCAATTATGCGAGGTCGTACGAGCCTTGAAGGTTATCCGTGAGCAGGATGGGGGATGCGTGGAACAAAAACGGAATGGCAACCTTGAGTTCACGCTTGAGAAGGTTATAGTCGATGTAAAAGGGACGCCATTCGCTGTAGAGGTCGTTCTATGAAGATTAGAATGAGAACGACCAAATGGGCAAACCGAAACACTTACGGTGATTTGCCTTCCAAACTTCATGGCGGGCAGAAGGGGAAACAAGGAAGAGAGCCGGCGTCTGCCAGCGAAGTGTTTTATGTCAAGCCCAGGGTTTTATCTTGTACAACCAATCTCGGACAATCTAACCAACGTGCGTGTTTCTATACTGGCGCCCTAGGCACAATAACGTAACCCCCTTCTCGTCCCTGCGTCCCTGGACTTTCGGCCCGTCTTGACCTCGGCGCCCGGGCTCCCCTGGCTCCTCATTCCATCGTCATGGCCGCAAAGCCCAATCGCCCTCAGTCAGACGATGGCTTGCAACGCACAAAAATCTTGCTCTTGGGTCAACAGGGGTCCGTCTTGTTCCTTCTCGCTTACACCGTATCTCGTATCTCAGTCCTGCGTCCTGCAGAAGTGGTAAGACCTCCATCCAGCAATGTCTTTTCAACGATATGCCTGCCAAACAAACCTTCTTTCTCGATCCTACCTCTCGAATAGCTAAACATAATTATGAGTGCGTCCGACACTCCCCCCTCCCCTTCCTCCCGCTCTTACCTCCCCTCGTTGCCCAAAGTACGGTCATCCCCCTCGAAATATGGGATTGTCCTGGCAACATTACCCTCGATTCCCTCGGCGCTACTCTGTCAGAGTTCTCTTCGATCATCTTTGTCATTGACATACAGGTGTCGTAGTTGTACGGCATCTGAATCCTTCACCTGCTCACCTGCTCCACCTCCAGGATTCTTATCAGCAACCCATTGCGCGCATGCTTGATTTCTTTGTCACGGCCTATCAGGAGAACCCAGCTGCAACGCTAGAGGTATTTGTGCACAAAGCAGAGTCGCTCGCGGAGGATTACAAGATAGGTATGTGGTCGCGTGACAACAACCCATGTTCACTTGGGCGTCTCCCGGTACCCGTTGTGATCGTGCTGCATCTCACTTGCGCGTTGCCCCCGTTGTCGCATGCACGCCTTCTGACAGGACGTGTAAAGCTCCTTCTCACATGACGGCCTGAGACTCATGTTCATCTCAGAGAATTTTTGCCACATTCAGCAACGCGTCATAGACGAATTGTTCGACACCTCGCAAGAGTATGAGCAGATGCCCGTCAACTTCCATCTTACCTCTGTCTATGATCATTCCATCCGCGAAGCCTTTTCCCGCGTTTTGCACAAGCTCATTGATTCGCTGCCGTACCTCGAGGACTTGCTCAACGTTTTCTGCTCTGTAAGCGCACTAGCTCCGCCCATTGCCAATACCTGATACATTCGATACGTTCCATAGAACTCGCAGGCGTCTAAAGCCTTCCTTTTTGACGTCAAGTCTAGACTCTATGTCGCAACTGACGAGTCGCCCGTAGACACCGGCATGCACAGTCTCTGTTGCGACTACGTACGTACGCTGAGTGCATTTGGACCTTTATATCAGTGAATATCTAGCATTATATGTCGCAATGTCACTTATCTTATTATTCTCCCTGTAGGTCAGCCTCGGTGAACCAGGATTCTCGTTCGTTCTATCCCTCGGCGGCAGTCACCCTCGCTCAGGGCACAACATTGACCTATCACCTTATCACACCCCAACTCGCGCTTCTCGCCATGCTCCATCCGAGTGTGTATGAGGAACGCCGTGGTCTCCTCGAATACAATGTCGTGTTCTTCCGCGAGGGCGTTCAAGAAATTGCTGTAGTAGAGCGAGACGCGCGGGCAGGGAAGCTTTGAGCCCTTTCCCCAATCCATTTTCCCGCCCTGCTTGCGTCATCTGCCGCCGATGTGGAGCTGGCTATGATAAGCATATAGATAACTGTTGACATTCATTTGCGATAGCGCCTGCGATATAGGTGCGATGTTGTCGTATCTTAACGCGTGTACTCCTACTCAATGTATACCCCATCACATCATGACGCACCCCATCGTAGAAGCATGGATGATTTGCTTATGGATTGACATGGTAGCATCTGCCTGGGCCGGAGTTCCGGCTGTGAAACACCATTATGCTATTGGCCAGATCGTCAATTCGTCAAGCCTCGATTGCCTCGACCTGGGCGGGTGTTGGGGTGCACAGTTCCGGCAATCAACCGATGAAAATCCAACTTCGGCCTTTATTAGAGACCGCGGTAGGGTGTATACTCCGAAGAAAGGAAATCGGTGCACCCTTCCGGTCACATTGGGGCCATCTCCCTTTCAAAATCTGCCCGTCATGGTATAGATCGCCTTGGGGTAATTCACTGCGGGTCAACTATCTTTTACGGAAGGTGTTTCTGTGCTCATGAGATGATGTGAATCAGCATAAACTTAATCACGCTAGAGCCTTGCGCCTTGTCGGGCGAGACCTTAGAGGGGCTCGCAAGCCTGGGTCATTTCACGACCCGCGCCCGTTAATTGATGGCATCTGGGTAATGGATATTCAAGTTACCTATTCCACTCACGGTCCATGAAACGCTGTTGTCTCTGCGCACCGTGTGCAGCCTCCAGACGGAGATGTACCATGGCGTGCCGGACTTTATCAACACTGTATGTAAAGTAGGGACATCAATCTCGGACTTTTATGGCAAAGCCCGATGCGTGCTCGTATGCCGGATATGTGCACGTGGCTGATGGGCAAGAGCTTTGGGAGGTGGGGCCGAGAGAAACCTGATGTTCCGAGATAGGACGACCAGGGAATTCGTATCCGAATCTAGATCTCAGTTGACAGACGCGAAGTTGCACCATCACGTGACCGCATAGTGACTTGGGGTTGCCGCAAAAGGTAACGACCTCATTCCTTGGGGCGAAAACTAACTTTGCTCGGTTGGGGGACAGGGACGCGCCTCTACGTGCGTGTCAATTTTGACCCCTTATAAAATCTTCAGACATTCGTCATACCCATTTCCCCACACCCCCTCTCCTCCTTAGACTTTCCGAGTAGAGCTTCAGGTCTTCTTGCCCCCCATTCTCCGCCTTACACAAAATGACGCACACTGGCGGCGCTCTCACTATTTCATCTCGCCCACTTGCTATTCAAGTCGGCCAGCTTAGAGTGCGCATATATGCTACCTCCCCCTTTTTTCTTCTTTGAATGCTGATACTTTCTCAGATATCGATTCCCGTCTCCACTTGCTCTGACCAGTGGATTGCAGCGGAAGTTCTTAGAGACGAGTTTATCCACGCACAATCAGCAGACGATTCCCAACCCGAACTTGACGAGGCCGGAGAGGCCACCACCCTTTTCCTTGCGCGCTTTCTCGCTTTCGTAGCCGATCGCGTGCGTGTTACCCCAGAGGATACGCCTGAACACTCGGCCCGCCTCGCGGTCCTTCTTAAGGCCGTCTCCCATTTCACCACCACACTCCTCTCGAATGTCGATATCCACTCCCTCGTCGCCTCGTATGAGCATGAGGCACGCAAGAAGGTTCTGTCCGCGTTCTACGTCGCACATGCTATCCTTGTGAAGAATAATGTGGAAGGCACACCCAAGCTCGCTACCCCTTCCCTCCTCGCTGAGGCGCTTTCTGGCCGCGCCTCAGTTTTCGCCCTATTTGGTGGACAGGGCATCAATGAGGTCTACTTCGATGAGCTTCAAACGCTCTTCGACACCTATCGTCCATTCGTTGAGCCCTTCCTCACTTCCGCCGTCGACCAGGTCCTTCAGCCACTCGCATCGGCCTCCCAGGATTCTTCTTTTTACGAGTACGGCCTGAACGTTATCTCCTGGCTTACTGGGGTGACCCCGCGCCCACCAGTTGCCTACTTTGCATCCGTCCCAGTGTCATTCCCCCTCATCGGCCTGACTCAATTCACTCAATACTTGGTTGCGGCCCGTGTGTCTGGTTTATCACCTGCAGAGTTGTCGGCGCGTTTCTCCGGCGCGTCCGGTCACTCTCAGGGCCTTGTCACAGCCATTGCCATATCTTCTTCCAAGGATGATGCGTCCTTCCTTGAGAACGCGCAGAAGGCACTCAAGTGGCTCTTCTTCGCTGGTCTGCGAGGCCAGCAGCTCTTTCCCGTTCTTGCCCTCGAGCCTTCTGTCGTTCAGGATTCGATCGAAGGTGGAGAGGGACAACCCACGCCAATGCTGTCTGTCAACGGCTTGCTCCTTAAAGACCTCCAGTCCCACATTTCTAAGACAAACAAGTATCTTCCCGACAACTCTCAAATCGACGTGTCGCTCCACAATGGCCCTCGTACATTTATCGTCACGGGCCCGCCGCGTTCCCTTTATGGGCTTGCCACTAACTTGCGCAAAATCCGCGCGGCAAACGGCGCCGACCAAAGCAAGGTCGAGTTCTCAAAGCGAAAGCCAGTTTTTAGTGCGCGTTTCCTCGTCGTGGGCGTGCCATTCCACAGCCAGTACCTTCGAGATGCTACAGACAAAGTAATCTTCGAGGACCTCAACGGCGAGGAGCTGTGGACTTCTGAAGGGCTCCAAATCCCTGTGTACCACACTGAGGATGGTACGTTGAACAATTGACTCTCTTATTTGTCGACTCAACCCCATTCCCTTTCAGGCTCGGACCTCCGAGCATATGATGGCTCATTAACTCGTTCCATTTGCGACCAGATTTTCACCAAACCCCTCCACTGGCCCAGGGCAACAGACTTACCCGAGGGCACTACGCACGCCGTCGACTTTGGTGCGGGTGGTATCAGTGGCATCGGCCCACTCACTGCACGGAACCTCGATGGTCGCGGTGTCCGCGTTATTGTTATCGGTGAGAAAGGCAAGGGGGACGCTGAGTTCTATTCGGTGCGTGGGGTGAAGATCGAGCCATCGTGGATCACGAAATGGACACCCTCGCTTGTGAAGACAAGGTAGGCCCTCCCGGGTGACGTGTATTTCGATTTACTAAAAAAATTTCCCCTTGGCGTTAGCGATGGCAAGATCCATATTGATACACCGTTCTCCCGTCTTTTGGGCAAGCCCCCCGTAATGGTTGCTGGCATGACTCCCACGACTGTAAAGGCGGGCTTCGTCTCTGCCGTCCTGGAAGCAGGTTACCACGTCGAACTTGCCGGTGGTGGGCATTACTCCCCAGCAGCCCTTCGCGCCAAGGTTGCGGAAATCCAGGGAAAGATTGCTCCGGGCATTGGCCTGACCCTTAACTCGCTATACATCAATCCACGCCAGTTCTCCTTCCAGCTCCCGCTGTGGCAGGAGATGCGACGCGAGGGCCTCCCAATCGAGGGGTTCTGTGTAGCAGCTGGCATCCCAACGACCGAGAAGGCAGCTGAAATCATCAGTGGTCTCAAGTCTGTCGGCATTCGCCATGTCGCATTCAAGCCTGGTTCAATCGATGGCATTCGCCAGGTTGTCAACATTGCCGCAGCAAATCCGGACTTCGCCATTGTCTTGCAGTGGACCGGCGGCCGTGCTGGCGGCCACCACTCCTTTGAGGATTTCCATCAACCCATTCTCGCAACCTACTCAAGTATTCGCCGACATGACAACATTGTCCTCGTTGCGGGCTCCGGCTTCGGTGGTTCGGATGACACCTGGCCATATCTCTCCGGAGACTGGTCGAAGCAGTTCGGTGTGGAGCCGATGCCCTTTGACGGATTCCTCTTCGGCTCTCGCGTCATGGTCGCCAAGGAGGCGCACACCTCACCGTCCGTCAAGGACCTTATCGTTGCCGCGGCCGGTGTCGACGACTCTCAGTGGGAGGGTTCCTACGTGAAAGACACTGGTGGAATTGTCACTGTGCGCTCTGAGCTCGGAGAACCCATTCACAAAGTCAACAACCGTGCTCTGAAGCTGTGGAAGGAGTACGACGATTCCGTGTTCAAGCTGCCTCGCGAGAAACGCGGCGCTTGGCTCCAGGAGCACCGTGCGGAAGTCATAAAAAGGCTAAACGCTGATTATTTTAAACCCTGGTTCCCGGCGAAGAAGGATGGCCGCGTTGTGGAGGATTTGGGTGACATGACATACGAGGAGACTGTGCTTCGCCTCATACGTTTGATGTATGTCGCCCACGAAGACCGCTGGCTCGATCTGTCTCTACGCAACCTCACGGGAGACTGGTTACGCCGAGTCGAAGAGCGCTTTGCCGGCGTTAACGGTGGCGGGCCTAAGGCCTCCATCTTACAGTCCTACACCAGTCTTGACAGGCCGTTGTTGTTCGTCACCAGCTTTTTCGAAAAGTATCCTCTTGCAAAGGAGCAACTCTTGGCGCATGAAGATAAATCATATTTCCTCAACATCGCGCAGCGCTCGGGCCAGAAGCCCGCGCCATTCATCCCGATTTTGGACAGTAGTTTCGAAGTCTGGTTTAAGAAGGTACGGCTTTGCGTAAGGTGTTCAATGCAGTTCAACTGATTGCATCATAGGATTCTCTCTGGGCGTCGGAGGATATCGAAGCTGTTTTCGACCAAGATCCGCAGCGTGTGGCCATCCTTCAGGGTCCCGTTGCGGTGCGTCACTCAATTAAGAAGGACGAGCCTATCAAAGAGATGTTGGACAACGTCGTATCCGGTCTCGCGGCGAGGGTATTGGAACGCTACTATGACGGAGACGAGAGCAAGATCCCTGTCGTTGACTATCTGGGTGTGAAGCCCGCTCCCATTTCTCCCCTTCCCGACGTCAATGTCTTGCAAAGTCGTACCGAGGCCGAATTGACTCTGTCAGGCGCCATTCCCACCACCGAGCACTGGCTCCAGGTCCTCGCCGGCTCAGAGTTGAACTGGTGGCATGCCTTCGTTCAGTCGGAGTTCGTTGTGCAAGGCACATCTTATATCGCCAACCCTCTTCGTCGCATCCTTTCCCCTCGAGTCGGCCAGAAGCTTGTCATCCGTCTACTCGACGGCCAGCCTAATCATATCTCCGTTTATGGCGCCGCACGCTCGTTTGGCGAACATCAGCCTGATTTTCTCGCTGTCGACATCAAATATAACGTTTCCTCTCGTCTCATCAGTCTCACATTATTCGAGGAGCGGCAGCGTTGCGCGGTTCCTCTTTACCTTCAGTTCAAGTACGAGCCCTCACAGCCATATGCCCCCATACACGAGGTTGCGGAAGGTCGCAACAAGCGCATCAAGGAGTTCTATTGGCGATTGTGGTTCGGTGATGAGGAGGAACTCCCAGAGCTCAACGTACGCGATACATTCGTTGGTCCTGAAGTCACTATTTCTGCGAGTGATGTTGAAGCGTTCTGCGCGGTGGTCGGCAACCAGCAGGAGAAGTTTAAGACGGTCCGCACTGATGAGGTCAAGGCGCCGATGGACTTTGCCATCGTCACTGGTTGGCAAGCAATCATGAAAGCCATCTTTCCTTCTTCCATCGACGGGGACTTGCTCAAGCTCGTGCATCTCTCCAATGGCTTCAGAGTCATTCCTGGGTCTAGGCCGCTAAAGGCTGGCGACATCTGTCACGCAGAGGCAAGGGTTGTTGGTGTTGTCAACAGTGACTCCGGCAAGACAGTCCGGGTCTCCGGGCATGTGCTATGTGAGGGCAAACCGATCATCGAAGTTCGGTCGGCATTCCTATATCGCGGTCGCTTCACGGACTATGAGAACACATTCGAAACAATCGATGAGCCTGATTACACAGTTGAGCTTGTCACTGATGCCGACGTTGGCGTTCTGCTTTCGAAAGATTGGTTCGAATGGGCTGACGAGGCCAAACCGCTTACTGCTGGCGCGCGTCTTATTTTCCGTCTTCGTTCAGAGGTCACCTACAAGGACAAGGTGAACTACCGCTCAGTCGCAGTCGCGGGTGATGTCTTTGTTCGCGGCCACCTTGGTCGCCTTGTCAAGGTCGCCTATGTCGACTTCGACCGTGACGAAAGCCAAGGCAACCCTGTCGTGGCCTATCTCCAACGTCATGGCTCGGCAAAGTCGGCACCTATCCCCCTCGCCGCCGAATATCATCTTACCTCAAGCACAAATCCTTCCCTCTACCATGCACCTACCACCAATGAGCCGTATTCGAAGATCTCCGGCGACTTTAACCCTATTCACACCAATCCTTACTTTGCAGCCCATGCGTCCTTGCCGGGTACGATCACGCACGGCATGTTCTCCAGCGCCGCTACTAGACGGTATGTGGAGACCGTCGTGGCCATGGGCGTTCCCGATCGCGTCCTCAAGTAAGTTATGTTTCTGATAGTCGATTGTGGACTTACGTGTGTCCACAGTTACAATGTCAACTTTGTCGGAATGGTTCTTCCTGGAGATGAACTCGACGTCAGGATCAAGCACACCGCCATGCACGACGGTAACTTTGTCGTAGGCGTTACCACTGTCAACCAGCGCGGAGAAAAGGTTCTCGAAGGCACCGCGGAGGTCTCTCAGCCAACCACCGTCTACGCCTTCACTGGCCAAGGTTCGCAGGAGCAGGGAATGGGAATGGATTTGTATAACTCCTCCCCGGCTGCCCGCGCCGTCTGGGATTCTGCCGACGCCCACTTGATCTCTGCTTATGGGTTCTCGATCGTGGAGATCGTCCGCGAAAATCCCAAGAAAAAGACCATTCACTTTGGTGGTATCAAAGGTCAAGCAATCCGTGAGCGTTATATGGAAATGACCTATGATACGACGGATAAAGATGGCAACATCAAGAGTCTCCCACTATTCGCGGATATCAACGTCCGCACCCTTCAACACACCTTCACCCATCCAAAAGGCCTTCTTTTCGCTACTCAATTTGCCCAGATCGCCCTTGTTATAATGTCTCGCGCCGCCTTCGAGGATTTACGCTCGAAAGGTTTTGTCCAGCCCGATGCTGCCTTCGCCGGTCACTCACTGGGCGAGTTCTCTGCCCTTGCTTCCGTCGCCGATATCTTGCCCAATTCCTCTCTCGTTGACGTCGTGTTTTACCGTGGTCTAACTATGCAGCGCGCTGTCGAGCGCGACGAGCAAAGTCGTTCGAACTATGCAATGTGTGCCGTTAATCCTGGACGCGTTGGCAAGACGTTCGACGACGCAGCTCTTCGTGAGGTCGTCGACACCATCTCGAATGTCAGGGACTGTCTCTTAGAGATCGTCAACTTCAATGTCGAGGTCCGTTAACGACTTCCTATTTTGGCATGCAGTTACTGATATGCTCGTCAGGGTCAACAATATGTCTGCGCAGGGGAGCTTGTCGCATTGCAGACTCTCACGAATGTCCTCAATTACCTCAAGGTACAGAAAGTTGACATTAGCAAGGTATGTGTCACTGAACAACTTGCTATTATTGTACTGATGATCTACCCTTAGCTGACCGAGAAATTTGGTCTCGCGAAGGTTAAAGAGATGCTGAAGGACATCGTGAATAGCTGCTACGATAGCGCACTTGAGAAACAGAAGGCTGAGGGCTATATTATCCTTGAGCGTGGCCTTGCTACGATTCCTCTCTCCGGTATCGATGTCCCCTTCCACTCGCGTTATCTTTGGTCTGGTGTTATGCCCTTCCGTGCATGTGAGTGATCGTGTACTCGCGCCTGCTTTGTCTAAGTGGTCCGTCCTAGATCTGTCGAAGAAGATTCCTGCCGATCTTTTGGACCCCTCGCTCCTCGAGGGCGTCTATATCCCTAATTTGGTCGCAACTCCCTTCACGGTCAACAAGGGTTATGCCGAACTCATCTACAACCGTACATCGTCCCCGCGTCTCTCGAAGGTCCTTCGAAAATGGGATGAAGAGCATTGGGACGCCCCTGAACAACGACAGAAGCTTGCCTGGGTCCTCCTCGTTGAGCTATTATCTTACCAATTTGCATCCCCAGTGCGTTGGATCGAAACCCAAGACTTGTTCTTCGAGCAATACAAGTTCGAACGTTTCATCGAGATTGGTCCGTCTCCGACACTCACTGGCATGGCCGTCCGCACCCTTAAGGCCAAATACGAGGCCAAGGACGACTCGACTAGTCGTGTTCGTCGCGTCTTCTGTGCTTCGAAGGACCAGAAAGATATCTATTATCAATTTGAAGACGAACCCGATGCAAACTCAGAACCAGATGCGGCTGCCGAGACCTCAATTCCTACCCCCTCTCCTGTGGCAGCCGCGCCTGCCGTAGTTGCCCCTCCTGTCACTCCTACTACCACTGCCAGCCCTGCTGTCAGCATCGAGGATGTTCCCATTCGTGCCGTCGACATTCTTGCCGTCATTGTCTCTCAAAAGTTGAAGAAGCAACTCAGTGAAATCCCCCTCTCTAAGTCTATCAAGGACCTCTCTAATGGCAAGTCTACACTTCAAAATGAGATCATGGGCGATCTCCAAAACGAGTTTTCATCTGTGCCCGATAAGGGCGAGGAACTTCCCCTGGAGGAGCTCGGCGCCGCCGTTGGATCTGGTCACTCTGGCAATCTTGGAAAGTACTCCACTGGTCTCGTGTCGCGTGCTATTGGTGGCAAAATGCCTGGTGGCTTCAATATTTCGAGCGCGAAGGCCCACCTCTCCAAGACGTGGGGTCTAGGTTCCCAACGTGCCGATGCCGTGTTGCTCGTTGCTACCACTATGGAGCCTACGAAACGCCTTGGCTCGGAGGCAGAGGGCAAGGCTTGGCTCGATGCCGCTGCACAAGTGTACGCCCAACGTGTGGGCGTCTCTCTTTCCGCTGGCGGCGGCGGCTCCGCTGGGGGTTCTTCCGGAGGAGCCGTCATGAACAGTGAAGAGTTCTTGAAGTTCCAGGCTGAGCAGTATGAGTTCGCTCACCAGCAGATCAACCTTTACTCTCGCTACTTGAAGCGTGATCCCCGGCAAGGCGAGATCCTTTTCGACAAGGAGAAAGCCTCTTCAGCGCAGCTTCAAGCTCGACTGGACAGCATCGGTCGTGAACACGGCGACACTTACGTGGATGGCATCCAGCCCGTTTTCGACGCGCTCAAAGCCCGTCATTTCGACTCCTCCTGGAATTGGGTTCGTCAAGACGCCATCCTTATGTTCTACGATATTCTCTTCGGCCGCCTCACAACCGTCGATCGCGAGATCACTGCACGTTGCATCGCCATCATGAACCGCGCCGATCCCGATCTCATCAAGTTTATGGAGTTTATGGTCAATCGATGCGATCCCGCCAAGGGCGAGACGTATGCAACTGCGAAGAAGCTTGGCCAAGAGCTTCTGGATAATTGCCGTGGTGTCGTTGGCCAACCGCCGTTGTACAAGGATGGTGAGTAGACTTTCTCGAATGTATGTGCGCAGCCTCATATGTGTCTCAGTTACTTTCCCTACCGCACCTCACACCGAAATCAATGAGAGGGGTGAGATAGTCTATTCTGAGGTCAACCGGGAGAATGTGCGCAAGCTCGAAGCGTATGTCGAGGAGATGGCGAGCGCGGACCATATCTCCGGTTCGGTCAACATTCAGAAGATCCAGGATGATGTCGTCAAGCTCTGGAACGTCGTCAAGTCCCAGCCCGAGATCAGCGAGGAACAGAAGAATCGTATCAAGGCTCTGTATGATGGCGTGGTCCGTTCGCTACGCAAGGTTCCCGACAACCGTCCGCGCCCAGGTATCCCTCGAAGCCGTCGTTCCTCGTCTCAATTTTTACGCCCTCAAGTTTCAAGTATTACCTCCGTTTCAGCTGACAAGATTCCTCTCCTTCATCTCAAGCGACGCATGGGCACCCAGTGGGAGTACAGCTCTAATCTGACGGGTGTGTACTTTGATGTCCTTCACGAGATCGCAACGTCAGGCACGACTTTCAAGGACAAGAATGCGCTTATCACTGGTGTCGGAAAGGGTTCCATCGGCGTTGAGATCCTTAAAGGCCTCTTGTCAGGCGGTGCCCACGTTGTTGTCACTACCTCCCGCTACAGTCGCACCACAGTCGAATACTACCAGGGAGTATTCCAACGCTTTGGCAGCCGTGGTTCCGCTCTTACGGTCGTTCCCTTCAATCAAGGCTCCAAGCAGGATGTGGAGGCACTTGTTGACTATATCTACACGACGCTGGGACTCGATCTGGACTACATCATTCCCTTCGCTGCCGTTCCTGAGAACGGTCGCGAAATCGATGGCCTTGATGACAAGTCCGAACTGGCGCATCGTATCATGCTTGTGAACCTTTTACGTCTCCTCGGTGCTGTCAAGACCAAGAAGGCAAGCCGCCAAATCGTTACCCGCCCGACGCAAGTCGTCCTCCCGCTGTCACCCAACCATGGCCTGTTTGGCAACGACGGACTATATTCAGAATCTAAGATCTCCCTCGAAACGCTCTTCAATCGTTGGTCTTCAGAAAGCTGGGGTGAATATCTTTGCCTCGTAGGAGCCGTCATAGGGTAAGTCCGTTTGTCACAACAGGATATGTGATACTAAGTCACCCCTTAGCTGGACTCGTGGTACGGGTCTCATGGATCAATCCAACATGGTTGCTCAGGAAATTGAAACGCACGGTGTTCGCACTTTCTCCGCCAAGGAGATGGCCTTCAACATCCTCGGACTCATGCACCCGATCCTATTTAGCATTACCCAAGTCGAACCAGTTTGGGGTGACTTGAGCGGTGGTTTCGACCGCATCGCTGATCTTGCTGACATGACGGGCCGCATCCGTGTAAACATTAACAAAAAGTCTGAACTTCGTCGTGCGATCGCTCGCGACAACGCCGCCGAGTTCAAGGTCATCAATGGTGCCGAGGCTGAGCGAGTTCTTCAGACTGTCAATATCACCCCTCGCGCCAATTTCCGCTTCGAATTCCCCGACCTTCCTGAAGCGTATACTCTTGAATCACTCTCACAGTTACGCGACGTCATTGACCTAGATAAGGTCATCGTCATCTCTGGCTTCGGTGAAGTTGGACCATGGGGATCTTCTCGCACGCGGTGGGAGATGGAGGCAAAAGGTCGTCTGACGCTGGAGGGATGCATCGAGATGGCTTGGATGATGGGTTATATCAAACACTTCGACGGTCGTCTCAAGGATGGCACTTTACATGTGGGCTGGGTTGATGCGAAGACAGGCGATCCTGTCGACGACAAGGACGTCCGCGGTAGGTACGAGAAGGATATCATGAATCATGCAGGCGTGCGCTTCTTCGGTAGGCATTCTTTTGCTGCACGCCCTTTCATGTCTGACTGCGTCTACCAGAGCCCGAATTGTTCCGTGGTTACGACCCCAAACACAAGATCTTCAACTCGGAGGTCGAGCTTATACACGACTTGGAGCCGCTTGAAGTCAGCGATTCAGACGCCGAGAAATTCAAGAAGGAGCATGGTGACAAATGCGACATCTGGGCAGGGGAAGGCGGCCAGTGGTTTGTAAAGCTGAAGAAGGGCGCGCGAGTCTACATCCCGAAGGCCATTTCCTACAACCGTCTCGTCGCCGGGCAATTACCCAACGGATGGAATGCAGCACGATACGGCATTCCTGAGGATATTATTGCACGCACTGATCGTGTTTCACTCTGGTCACTTGTCGCCACGGCGGAGGCTCTCAACCATGCTGGTATCACCGATCCTTACGAGCTTTACCAATACGTCCATCCTTCTGAGGTCGGAACTTGTTTGGGTTCTGGCATGGGTGGCATGCACAGCTTGGCGCAAATGTTCAAAGATCGTCGTGACGAGAAAGAGGTCCAGAGTGATATCATGCAGGAGACGTTAGTCTCTCTTTCTCCTCACTGAGTCTTGCTAACGCTCTATCCAACAGTTTCATCAATACCACTGCCGGTTGGATTAATTTGTTACTAATGTCCTCGAGTGGTCCGGTCAAGATTCCAGTTGGAGCCTGGTGAGCGACAAACGTTTCTCCGATTTGTAGACAATCTAATAAACACTTGCAGTGCCACTGCTCTCCAGTCCATGGAGATCGCTTCTGATACGATTCTCTCCGGTAAGGCGAAAGTCATGGTCGCCGGTGGCTTCGATGATCTCTGCGAGGAGGGCTCCTATGAGTTTGGCAATATGAAAGCGACGAGTAACTCCGAGACTGAGCTTGCGATGGGCCGGGAGCCTACGGAGATGTCAAGGCCTACCACGACCACTCGTGCTGGGGTGCGTTCTCTCATCTTTCTTACAGAACCGTTGCTAATTCGTTAATTTTCAGTTCATGGAATCCCAAGGTGTCGGCGTACATATTGTCATGTCTGCGAAGACTGCCCTTGAGCTTGGTTGCCCAATTCGTGGTATACTCGCTTTCACCTCTACGTCAACGTGAGTTCTATTCATGCTTCATCAATAATTGGTGACTGACTGCCTTGCAGTGACAAGGCCGGTCGTTCCATACCTGCCCCTGGCCGCGGTGCGCTCAGCGTCGCTCGCGAAGTCCAATCCAAACACCCATCTCCCGTCCTCGACATTAGCTATCGTGCCCGTCAGATCACCTTCCGCCGCAAGCAGATCGGTGAATGGCTCGCCTTCGAGCAAGACCAGCTGAAAGAGGAACTCGAGCTCCGCAAGAGCAAGGGCGAAGTCGTGGATACCAATCTTTTCGCGAGCCGCATTGCCGATCTCGAAGCCGAGGCTTCTCGTCAGGAGAAGGATGTCCTCGCCACCTATGGTATGCTCATGCAGAATTCAGAAGGTGCAGACCCTCGCATCGCTCCTCTCCGCCGTGCACTTGCTGTGTGGGGCCTCACGGCCGATGACATCGGCGTCCTTTCTATCCATGGTACCAGCACCCAAGCTAACGAGAAGAATGAGACGTATATGTGGAACACGATTTTGAAGACACTTGACCGTACTGCCGGAAATGCTGTCCCCATTATGGCACAGAAAAGTCTGGTCGGCCACTCGAAAGGTGGCGCTGCAGCCTGGCAGATGGCAGGCCTCCTCCAGTCGATCACGAGCGGCATAGTTCCTGGCAACCGCAACGCCGACAATGTTGATGCTCTCTTCCAGCAGCACCCACTGCTGATGTTCCCCTCGAAGACCCTTCAGACCGATGGTATTACCGCTGGTGTGATGGTATGCTCATCTTCGTATTGAATCGCATATGCGACTAACACATTTTTTAGTCGTCATTCGGTTTCGGCCAGGTTGGCGGAACAGCCCTTGTTGTCAATCCACGCTACGTGCTTGCCGCAGCGCCACCCTCTTTGTACCAGTCGTACAAGGTCCGACACAAGGAGCGCCATCTCAAGTCGTATAAGGCTATGTCGGAGATGATGACGGCCAACATGTTGGTGAAGATCAAGGAGGCTCCCCCATACACAACTGAGCTCGAGACTCCTGTGCTACTCAACTCTCTGGCGCGTGCTTCGCCAGACGAGAAGACGGGTAGCTACACGTTCAAAGTGAACCAGCCAACTGAGGTGAAGCCGGACTTCGCGAACGTCGGGGCGATCGAGGAGGCATTCAAGGTCTCTGGATCTGCAGCTGGAGTTGGCGTTGATCAAGGTACATTTTCTGTCAATTCTTACAAACTCGCGTAGGTGACAGTTTTGCGCAGAACTGATATCTTCTGTGCCCACCGAGAACCAAACGTTTATCTCGCGCAACTTCACCGATGCTGAGATTGCATACTGTCGTGCCCAGCCGTCATTCCAGGCGTCGTTCGCCGCACGTTGGGTAGGCAAAGAAGCTGTGTTCAAGTCACTTGGCGTCTCTTCCAAGGGCGGAGGTGCAGCAATGAAGGAGATTGAAATCCTTCCGAACGAGTCTAGTGTTCCTGAGGTGACTTTGCACGGAGAGGCTAAAGCTGCCGCTGCCGCGAAGGGCATTTCTAAGATCCACCTGTCGTTGAGCCATTCTGATGTAAGTTTCTCTTGCCCACCGAATGACTTGTACTGATCGCCCATTGTCAGACTGTTGCCATTGCTTTCGCTCAAGCTTCCACTGCATAAAGGATTCGCGCATGATAATCGTTGACCACATATTATATAGCATGTAGACTCATTTCATTCCCTCTGTTTTATACGCATACAATCACGCAATAGATTCCCAGTTTCTCATTAGATTCGACTGCTGAATCCACTTCGAGGTCCGAACAGTATGGAATTCTTCAAGTCAGGTCTACGTACAAATTTTGTTCCTCGATATACTCAGCGATACAATTGGGGACCATCTGGCGCCAAGAGTTATCTCTAGCACGTACTCTGGCACGGACCTTACTGGAGCTGAGCGGTTGGAACTCGGTGTCTATGTCTACGATATTTATACGATCCGCCCGCACCCACTCCCGTGCAGCCTCAAGGGTGGCAGTTTCACCGAGGGGGCTCACAGGCTCCACAACACGCCGAGCGCAGATGACTCGAGAATTATCGCCATCAGGAGAAAAAAAGCGTTGCAGGGCGGCATGCATGGCCATAGTTGATCCATCGCCATAATATTGGGGCGTAAGAAAGCGCTCGAGCGTGTCGATCCCTTGTATGAAGGTGAGTTGTACTCCAACGGGGAGAGCGGCGCGCAGCAGCTCTGCTTTATGAACAAAAGCTGGCGAGTCGAGAATCCCGACAGCAGCATTGACCTCGTGCGCAAGGCGCACCATCATCTCTACCCGTTGCATCGGCGATGCATCGCCAAGGCGTGGAGTTTTGTCGGCGTTACGAACGCTGAGGAGTAGAAGGCGTCCCTCTGTCGGGGAAGCTGCTGCGGGGAGTAAGGCGAGAGCCCGGTGTGCGAGAGTTGGTGGGTTAAAAGACGAATCGAGGACGGCGACGCGGAAGGTGGAGACGCTGGTGGCGGGGGGGATGCTAGTGAGGGAGTGAGGACTGGGTCGTGGATGTGGCCAGCCTATGTACGGCTTGTGAATGAATTCGACCCTTGTGATCCCTGCTTGGAGACGGCTGAGAGCAGTGGAGATGAAGGCCGAGGTCGACATGATAGATAACCCATCTCGGTACCGAAGACCAAGGGCGATCGATTTGCCAATCTGATTGGCCAAGCCACAGCCACTATTCGCGTGACTCTTGACAAATAATAAGCACAAAACGCGAAAAACCCCATTCACGCGCCTCACGACACCGCTTTTTGTTCTTTGACCACCTCTGTATTGCGCTGTCATGGA
>Ga0210393_10001515_pt1 | contig 19378 bp, 17 predicted proteins | sample IncBWC27OmetaG_FD_160068 | JGI IMG/M metagenome (GOLD analysis project Ga0210393, IMG submission 160068) | Forest soil microbial communities from Barre Woods Harvard Forest LTER site, Petersham, Massachusetts, United States - Inc-BW-C-27-O ... | reverse complement strand
TAGATGGCTTCGTTCTTTCCTAGCGGTGGCCGACGAAATGCATTTCTCTCGGGCCGCGCGCAAACTTCACCTCGCCCAACCCGCGCTCACCACCCAGATTCAACAATTGGAACGGGTTTTGGGCTCCAGCTTGTTTCAGCGCAGCAATCGCATCAGCGGTCTTACGGCGACGGGACTGGTTTTATTGCCGGAGGCACGCGCCATTGTGGAACGTGCGGAAACGTTGCCTGGAATAGTTGAAAGAGCCGCGCGTGGGGAGACAGGACGTTTGCGGCTCGGAATTGTTCCGCCAGCCGCGACGAACCGACTCGCGGAATGTTTGCGAACCATTTCCCTGGAGTTGCCCGACATGGACCTCACGGTACGGCAGGGAGGCCAGGACGATTTAACCAACGAGCTCATCCGGCACGGGCTGGACCTGGTAATTGGACGGCCGATCCCAGAAAAAAGGAGTGGATTGAGTCAGCTCCACCTCTTCTCCGAACAACATGGCATCATCATTCGGCAAAGTGACCCGCTGGCCAAGCTCAAGGTTGTTCCAGTGCAAAAACTCGATGGCAAGACTTTGCTCCTGCTGCGCGGGAACGCCTATTTTGGCCAATTTTTAATGAGCTACGCCGGGAGTCACGGAGTCAGGCTTAAGCCGATGCATGGAGCGGAAGACTTTCCTTCGCTCCACTGGATGGTCCGGGCGGGATTAGGTGTCGCTCCATGCAGTTTGCTGCTCGCCGAGGGCCTTCCCCGAGGATTGGTCTGTAAGCCTCTTCGACCAGCGCCTGAGACTCTCAGTATTCATGCGATCTGGCGCGGGACGCGTCCCGAGCCTTGCGCGGACCGTCTTATAAAGAAGCTCCTTTACGCATTTCGGTAGCGTCGGTTGCTGGATCTGTTCAGCGCTACGTCGAGAATTATACCGAACAGCGACCATCTGGAGAGTCCTCGCGCCGAAGTTCTCTTGAAACTTCCAGATGAAACCGCCGAGCGGACTAACTAATAGTTGACGGAGTTTTGCCGATGCGCAGGAGCGGGAATGCAGGCTGAGGCAACAATATTTTATGGCCGCTTGGGTACCGCTCCCTCGTCAACTAACAATTGAACGGCTTGATCAAAGCCGGACCACGCTGCGGCTGCAAGGGCGCTGCCCACACTGACTCGTCGGACGCCGGCGGCGGCCAGATCCGCGACGCGCATGTTCGGACCGATCAGCAACACATTGACGGGCTTCGGCGCGACGGCCGAAACCAGGGTACGGATCGCCGAAAGATCCGTCATGCCCGGCGCATAAAGACAATCGGCGCCCGCATCCGCATAAGCGACAAGCCGGTCGATTGTCTCAGTGAGGTCCGTGCGCCCGACCAGGTAGCCCTCCGAACGACCAACCAAAACGACCTCCTGGCCTGAGCGTGCGACCGCCTCGTGGGCCGCCTTGATCCGATCCACGGCGAGCGGTTGCTCGTAGAGAACGCGTCCGGTTCTATCTTCGACCGACAACCCTGCGACGCCAGTATCGAGAGCGAGCGCGACATTGGCGGCCACGCCCTCGGGCTCATCCGCGAAGCCGGACTCGAAATCACCGTTCACCGGCAAATCCGTCGCGCCACAGAGAAGCCGCAAGTGCTCGAGAACGTCGTCACGAGACAATTCGCCGTCGTTGCGACCGGCCGCCCAAGCGGCCCCCGCACTCGTTGAAGCGAGCGCCTTGAACCCACGTTTCTCGAGGCGCCGAATGCCGCCGATATCCCAGGGATTGGGAAGAATAAAGCAGCCTTCATTGTGCAGAGCGCGAAAAGTGGCGCGTTTAGACTGGAGATCGCATGGCATGGAGGTTCATTCCTCATAAACTTGCGGACTTCAAGCGTTTCGTCAGAGACCCGAGCAGTGGGCCGCAGGCACTGTAACTGCAATGAATTGTTAGTATTCGGCAATACCGGGGCGCATAGTTGCGGACTTCAAGCGTTTCGTCAGAGACCCGGGCAGTGGGCCGCAGCCCCTGCAACTGCAATGAATTGTTAGTATTCGCAATACCGGGGCGCATAGTGTAACCATCGCGAACACGGCGACGATCCCGAGCGAAACAGCCTCTGCCGGGCGTCCTTGACATGGAACATTTTGATGCGAGTTTCATAGCCGTCGATTTAAGCCGAGATAATCCGTAACCCCCCTTGATGTAGTGCTTGGCTTTTGTTTTCGACCGAAATCGATCCCAGCAACGTTCGCGAGGGAATCGAATAATTAAGCTAATAAGCAGTGAGGAATCGATGAGACAATTCGGTACTTATTCATGCCTTGTTCTTGGAGCCATTATGGCCGTGGCCGGTCAGGCCTCGGCGGCCGAGAAGTACGTGGTCGGCGTTTCCAATACTCTCGTCGGCAACGGTTGGCGCGAGGAAATGGTCTGCTCGATCAAGGCTGAGGCCTTGGCGTCGGGTATGGTCTCTAAGGTCATTCTGGCCAACCGCAACGGGGGACCGTCGGAGCAGATCGCCGACCTGCGCAATCTGATCTCGGCGGGTTGCAACATCATCATCGTCAACCCGTCCGACCGCAAAGCACTTGACCCGGTAATCCAGCAGGCGGCCGATCGGCACATTGTCGTAGTCGCCGTCGACCAGGCGGTTACCGCCCCGTCGGCCTATGTTCTGACCAATGACCAAACCGCCTACGGCCGCGAGGGCGCCGAGGCTCTGTTCAAGAAGCTAGGCGGCAAGGGTAATGTCGTGGAGATGCGCGGCATCGACGGCGTGCCCGCGGACGCCGACCGCCATGAGGGCTTCACCGAGGCGCTTAAGAAATATCCCGATATCAAGGTGGTCGCATCGGTCTTCACCGGCTGGTCGCCGGACAAAGGCGCGCAGGAAATGAAAGACCTGATCGGCTCCGGCAAGCAAATCGATGGAGTCTGGACTTCGGGTATCGATAAAGCCGTCGTCGACGCCTACAAGACCGCAAACCTCAAATACGTACCGATCGTCGGCGCTGACAATAACGGCTTCATGGGTGAGGAGATCGAACTGAAGGATGCCGGCCTGGTTGGCATTAACGTCACCAATCCACCGGCGGTCGGCGGAGCCGGCCTCAGTATCGCCCTCGATGTTCTCCAGGGGAAAAAGGTGCCACACGTTATTCATCTCACGCCGGAGGTCTACGACAATTCGACGCCTGAAGGCATGGCGTGGCTGAAGTCTCTCTACGACCCGAAGGTAGATCCGAACTACCCCGTGTACAGCCCCGTCAAGCCATACACACACTACACCATCGAGCAGGAGAAGGCCTGCAAAGGCCCGGGCGAATGAGGCTGGCGATCAGGCAAACGTTCGCGGCATCAGGTGAACTTCCGTACCGATTGATTCTTGTTTGGCTTCTCGTCACTGCGCGAGCTTCAGGTTTGCTTGGTGATACGACGCTAGAGAGTTCCTAAGACAATTCCGGATTTCCCGTGAGCGAATCCCCCTTTCTTCTTGAAGCCCGGAATGTGGCCAAGAAGTTTGACTTGGTTGTCGCGCTCAAAGCCGCCTCGCTTCAGGTGCGTCCGGGCGAGGTTCACGGTTTGATGGGGTCGAACGGGGCTGGTAAGAGCACGCTGGTAAAGATCATCACCGGCGTCTTTCCCGCCGATGGCGGTCAGATCTTCGTGAAGGGCGTGGCCCGTTCGTTCCGATCTCCGGCGGAAGCACGCAGCGCGGGAATTGTCTCCGTCTATCAGGACCCTGCTCTGGTGCCGGACCTGACCGTCGCCCAGAATATGCGCCTCGCCGGCGCCCCCGTCGACGCGATACGCAAATGGCTGGCGGAACTGGGTGTCGTCAGGCTCGATTTCAGCCTCTTGGTCCGCGACCTGCCTTACCAGACCCTGCGCCTAATTGATCTTGCCCGCGCGCTTGCTTCAGAGCCGGCGGTCCTGTTGCTCGACGAAATCACGGCTTCGCTTCCTGCGGACCTCTCCGAGCGAATTTACGCGATGGTCAAGCATTGGCGCGAAAGGGGCAATGCGGTGATTTTCATTTCCCACCGGATGGCCGAGGTATCGGCCCTCTGCGACCGGGCGACGGTGTTGCGCGATGGCGTTACCGTAGGGGTGACCGAGCGTGCGCACGGCAGCGAGGAGCGCATCGTCGCGCTCATGTTAGGAGCCGAAACGGCCCGAGCGGTCGCGTCCGCGGCTTCGACGCGCACCAGTCGCCAAACGCCGCCCGATGCGCAGGCAGCGTTGGAAGTACGCGGACTGCGCCGCGGTCCCCTGCTCAACGACGTTTCGTTCAAACTCTATCCCGGCGAGGTTCTGGGGGTGGCGGCGTTGGAGGGCCAGGGACAGGAGGAACTATTCGATTGTATCGCCGGCAGTCGCCGCTACGACGAAGGCGCCGTCTTCGCGCACGGCAAGGAATTGGGACTCCGCCACCCGGCGGATGCGATAGCGGCCGGGATCGTCCTCGTGCCAGCGAACCGGTTGTTGGCCCTCCTCCAGCAACGGCCGATTCGGGAAAATATCGCTTTGCCCGCCTTCGGCGGCATTCGGAATTGGGGTCCGATCAGGATGCACGCGGAGCGAATACGTGTAGAGTCCGCGATCGCACGCCTGCAAATCGACACCCGCGCGGGGTCGGAATTGCGTCGTTTGAGTGGGGGCAACCAGCAGAAGGTGGTGATCGCGCGCTGGCTCGCCAACGGCTTCAACACTCTGCTGTGCTTCGATCCTACCCGCGGAATCGATATCGGCACGAAGCGCCAGATCTACGCCTTGGTCCGGGAACTGGCGGCTGCGGGATCCGCGGTGCTGCTGTTCACATCGGAACTTCCCGAGATCGCACTTGCTTGCGATCGGGCGATCGTCCTGTTCGGTGGGCGCGTGGTCGCCGAGATGCCAGTGTCCGAAGCCGATGAAGCCACGCTGTTGCGCTCCGCGCATGGGCTCGCCCCGCCGGCGCAGGCTGCCTCATGACTACGCCCGCCGAAGATAAATCATCGGTCTTGGCGATTCCTGCTGCCGCATCGAACACGCCACTCATAACGCGACTCCGACGTTCGCTTCGGCGCAATCCCAGCCTGTTCTTCATGCCGGTCCTGCTCATCGCCTCGCTCGCGATCACGGTGGTCATTCATCCTCAATTCTCCGATTTCGACCTGCAATCGCTGGCCATGGGAGCTCTGCCACTCGCCTTTGCCGCCGCGGCGCAAACAGCGGTCGTGATCTCCGGTGGGCTCGACCTTTCGATCGGGTCGGTGATCGCGGTCGCCAACGTATTGGCGGCGAGCACCATGGAGAAGGCGAGCTTTGGAGAATCCTTGCTGCTGGCGGCGGCGGTTCTGGTCGTCGGCGCCGCAATCGGCGCGCTGAACGGCCTGATCGTCATCCTGTCCCGTATTCCCGACGTGGTGGCAACCCTGACGTCCGGATTTATCTGGGGCGGCGTCGCGCTTCTCATCCTCGAGAAACCGGGCGGTGGCGCGCCGCAGGAATTCCTCAATCTCGGCACGGGAACGCTGTTCACGGCCTGGTTGCCCAATGCCCTGGTTCTGCTCGTGGCGGCGGTCTGCGTGATTTGGATCCCCCTGCGCCAATCCAAGCTTGGGCTTCAGCTTTACGCGGTCGGCAGCGACCGCGTCGCGGCCTTCCGCAGCGGGGTCAATATCGATCGCACGCGCTTTGCCGCCTACATATTCTCGGGTCTGTTCAGTGCGGTCGGCGGCCTTGGCCTGACCATGACCACCGGAATCGGAGCGCCGCTCGCCGGGGTCTATTACACGCTCAGCGGATTGGCCGCGGTGGTCGTCGGCGGGGTTAGTCTGGCCGGCGGACGCGGCGGAATGGTCGGGCCGGTGATGGCCGCATTCGTGCTGACCCTGATACCGACCGATCTGATTTTCCTCAATATCGATCCCAATTTCGGCCAGGTAATCCAAGGGACCCTGATCGTGGCGATTGTGATGATCGGCGGATTTGTGGACATGGCGCGACATCGCAAATGACCAAACCAGCCAAGACGCTCTTCTCGCGCGTGGCCTTCGCCGGCGGCGGCCTGATGACGCTACTGCGCACCCGCACGATTTTGGCCCTGATCCTGATCCTGTTGGCGTTCGTCGCCGGTATCGAAGTGGCCCGGCCTGCAACGGTCAACGCTCTGTGGGTATCGAACATGGTGCTGTTCGCGGCGCCGCTGGGAATCGTTGCTGCTGGACAGACGCTTGTCATGCTGACGGGAGGAATCGACCTTTCCGTCGCGAGCGTGGCGACTGCCTCAGCTTACCTCATGGCCAGTCATTCCGGGCTGGGTGGCGCGCCGGCTGTACTGTACGGACTGGGGGTTGGCTTTGCCGTCGGCCTGATCAACGGCATCGGCATCGCGCTGCTGCGCGTGCAACCTTTGGTGATGACCTTGGGAACAGGGTTGATGACGGAGGGAATGTTGGTAGTCTACAGCCAGAAAATGATGGCGAACGCGCCACGTGTGCCCCAATTCATCGAGGACCTGGGCGCCGGGAAGTTCTTGGGCGGCATTCCGAACGATCTCGTCCTTTGGGCGCCGATTGCCATCGTCATCATCTTCGTATTGCGTCGCACGGGATATGGTCGGCTGCTCTACGCCATCGGGGATAACAGCGAGGCCTGTAATCTGGCGGGCATTCGCGTCTGGCGGATACTCGTGGTCAACTATGTCACATGCAGCCTGCTCGCCGCCGCCGCCGGACTCGTGATTGTTGGGGGCACCGACTCCGCGGATCTCAGCTTGGCTGATGTCTATCTCTTGCCGTCAGTGGCCGCGGTGATCATCGGCGGGACCTCGATCTTCGGCGGTCGCGGCGGATATTCCGGGACCATTATCGGCGCGTTGATCCTGACCGTGCTGAACAGCATTCTTACCCTGCTTGACGCGCCCGAACCGGTTCGCCAGATCCTTTACGGCGCCATCATCCTCCTTCTCGCAGCAGCTTACACCCGCCTTACCGACTAACCAAAAATCCCTATGGAAAGACTCTTGCCCACGAAACTCCGCGTACTTGTCGTCGGCCTCGGCCACATGGGCGTGACGCACGCCAAGGCCTATACCCGTATCGACGGCTACCAACTCGCCGGTTTGTGCTGCCGTTCCATCGCCAAGCGCAACGACATCGTCCAGGCTTGGCCCGACGTAGCGCGCTTCGCCGACTATGGCGAGGCGCTCGCGAAGCTGAAGCCGGACGTTGTTTCGATATGCACCTGGCCCGACACCCACGCCGACTTCGCAGTGCGCGCCTTCCAGGCCGGAGCGCACGTATTTCTCGAGAAGCCGATCGCCGAGACCGTCGCCGACGCCGAGCGGGTCGTCGCCGCGGCCGAGGCAAACAATCGCCAGCTGCTGGTCGGCCTAGGACCGCGGCACAGTCCCACCTGGGTGCGCTTCATGGATCTGGCGCGCGGGCTCGGCAAGCCTCTGGTGATGCGGATGAATCTGAACCAGCGTTCGATCGGGCCGGCCTGGACATGGCACAAGGACCTGATGAAATCGTTAGCGCCGATCGTCGATTGCGGCGTGCATTATGTCGATATGATGTGCCACATGACTGGCGCGAAGCCTGTTCGAGTGCATGCCATTGGCGCGCGCCTGACCGACGAGATCGCGCCCGAGATGTACAATTACGGTCAACTTCAGGTCGTGTTCGATGACAGGTCGGTGGGCTGGTACGAAGCTGCCTGGGGTCCGCAGATCAGCGAGGTCGCGTTCTTCGTCAAAGACGTCTTCGGACCCAAGGGGGGCGTGCATATTGTCGTCGAGGACCCTCAAGACATGCTGGTCGCAGGGGCGACTTCCGCGGTATCGTCCGACATCCACACGCATTCGAAGTCGGGGGCGATCCGCATGCATCACGCCAGGTTGCTGCCTGATCAGTCGCTCGCCGAATCCGACGAAGAGTTCCAAATCGCTGATCAGCCCAACCATGACGAGATGAGCGTGCGCAAGCAGCGCTTCTTGCTGGACGCTATCCATGGCAAGCACGATCTCGCCGATCATATGCGCGATGCAGTCAACAGCCTTCGGATCGTGCTTGCGGCCGACGAGAGCATCCGCACCGGGCGGGCCATCGAAATGTGAGGCGCGACTCCCCTATCCGGCGGCATTTGAAGAGGGGGTGATTTTTCGGCATGATCCAACCCAAAAACAGCGAACTCTACTTCTGCATGGACGGCGACGGCTCCCGCAGCCGAGGCCGCTGCTTCGACATCGAGGAAAGAACACTCGCTGAGGAGACGGAAGGTCCTTGCGGCCGGCGCGGCAGGGACATCTATCGACTCTGGTAAGGACTTTAAAACGGACCGCCCCGTTCTCGAGCCGAACGGTGACGCGGTGACGGGTGCTGGCTCGTCGCGACCGGGCGAGCGCCGAAAGAGCGCGCGCTTCTTTTCGGTGAAAACAGTGGAGCAAGCTTAATGACCGCCAATTCCGCCGCATCGCCAGAAGGCTCAATTCTCACGTCAAACGGTTGGGTAACCGGCAAGGTGAAATTCGCTGGTCACGCGATCTCGGTTATCGATGGCCGAAGGTTGGCAGCGGGAGCCAAGCCGAAGGGCCCCTTCGTGCTACCGGGTTTCATCGATCTTCACGTCCACGGCGGCGGAGGCGGCGACTGGCAGGGCGGTGAAGAAGGCGTTCGCACCTTCGTGCGTTACCATACTTCTTGTGGTACGACGGCAATCGCTCCGACCACCGCGATCGGCCGGGTCCCCGTGATCGAGAAGTCGCTCTCCGCCATCACCTCAATCGCCGAGGCGCGACGGCCCGGCGAGGCAGTGGTGTTGGGCGCGCATCTCGAGGGACCGTTCCTAAACCCGCTCAAGCCAGGCGCCATGGAGGTCTCTCGCTTTCTAGAGGGCGACGCCGCGCTCGCGAAAAGCTGGGCCGAGAAGTTCAATATAGTGATTGCGACAGTGGCACCGGAAATTCCCGGCGGTTACGGCGTCATCAGGGCGCTGGCCGAAAGGGGCTGCCGCGTGCAGATCGGTCACAGCATTGCGACGCCGCTCATTGCCGAGGAGGCGTTCCATTGCGGATGCTCCGGCTTCACCCACCTTTTCAATGCGATGTCTCAGATGGAGCATCGCTCCCCGGGCGTAGCCGCTTATGCCCTCGCCAAAGGACGCTTCGCGGAAATAATCTGTGATCTGATGCATGTCGACGCGACCGTGCTCTTGGCGGCCTACCGTGCGATTCCGCGCCTTTACGCCATTACCGACGCGAGCGCGGCGGGAATGCCGGATGGAACTTTTGAGTGGGGCGGCCATCGTGTCATCAAGAAGGGTCCGCGAATAACGCTTGAGAACGGGACGACCTTGGATGGCAGCGCCATCACGATGCTGGATGCGTTTCGGAATCTGATCGGCCTGGGATTGAGCCTCGAGCAAGCCGCCGAGATGACCTCCGCCCGACAGGCGGAATATCTTGGCTTGCAGGACGTCGGCCGAATCGAGCCGGGCGCCCGAGCCTGTCTGGTCAAGCTCGATGAGTATTTAAGATTGCAAGGCGTCTGGGTTGACGGAGAGAGTATCGCGCCCGCTTGAAGAAGCAAGGCGGGACGCCTCGCCTACATAATTAATCCTTACTACATTATGCTAAGCCCGCCCAACTTTGAACCGGACCCAAGCATCCGATGTCGAGAGTTTAAGATCGGATGTATCGGCGCAGGATTTATCATGGCCGACGTTCAGCTTTTAGCTTACGCCACCGCCGGTTTTCCGGTCGTCGCGATCGCTTCGCGCCAGGCGGAAAAGGCGGCAGAAGTCGCCAAGCGTTGGAAAATTGCCACCGTTCACCAGACACCGCACGAACTGATCGAAAATCCCGATGTTGAGATCGTCGATATCGCTTTTCCGCCCGACCAGCAACCAGAGCTCATCCGTCACGCTCTCAAACAAAAACACGTGCGCGGCATCCTGGCCCAAAAACCGCTGGCGATGGATTTTGCGACCGCGAAAGCTCTGGTCGAAGAAGCGGCCGCAACTGATAAAGTGCTGTCCGTCAACCAGAACATGCGATTCGATCAATCGATGCGCGTTCTGAAACAACTGCTCGAGCGGAACGAGCTAGGAATGGCGGTTCTGGGAACGATCGAGATGCGTGCGGTACCGCATTGGCAGCCGTTCCTGGCCTCTTATGATCGGCTTACTTTGCTCAACATGAGCATTCATCATCTCGACGTGCTGCGATTTCTGTTCGGGGAGCCGTCCGAAATCTCTACAGCTGTGCGAGCTGATCCCCGGACCGAATTTCAGCATACGGACGGCATCACTGTTTCGACACTCAAATTCCCATCAGAAGTGCTGGCAGTGACCATGGAAGATGTCTGGTCAGGGCCGCGTGAAGAAGGGTTCGACTCCGATATCTATATCAAGTGGCGAGTGGAAGGAATGGACGGCGTGGCGCAGGGTACAATTGGATGGCCGGACTACCCAAAGGGATCGCCTTCAACGCTCCGCTACTGTTCCAGGAAGACAACCGATGGTCATTGGGTCCAGCCATCTTGGGAGACCAGATGGTTTCCAGACGCTTTTGCCGGTGTGATGGAGCAACTACAGTACGCGCTCAAGACCGGGTCGGCGCCCATGCTATCCGCGGCGGACAATCTCCGAACCATGGCGCTGGTGGAAGCGGCGTATCGCTCGATGCAGGAGAGACGGGCAGTGCCGCTGGCGGAATTTGGTTTTTAGCACCTAGAACGTTCCTAACTAAACCCCAGAAAGAAAAATAACCATGCTACAGGTAGGTGTCTTTAACGGGTACTTCCCTTATCCGCTGGAGGAGCAAGCCAAGAAAATCAAATCGATCGGCTTCAATACCGTCCAGCTCGATCTCGCGTTTAAGGATGTCGATTTTTCGACACCCGATTCAATCACTGTCGTAAAAGCGAAGCGCGTGCGTGAGACTTTCCGCGACTACAATTTGCCCATTTGTTGTATTTCAGGCTATACCAATATCGTTCATCCCGATGCGGCAAAGAGGAAAGAAAAGCTTGATTATCTGAAGGCGTTGATCAGGAACGCGCGGCATTTCGGAAGCCCTTATGTCATCTCTGAAACCGGAACGTTTAATCCGGAATCAGACTGGGTAAGTCATCCGAAGAACAAGACCGAAGAAGGATTTCAGGATTGCAAAACGGTTATTAAAGATCTCGCACAAGTGGCGTTCGATCACGGGGCGGTCTTTTTGCTTGAGACCTATGTAAACAACGTTGTTGGATCCGTTGAAGAGACCGTCCGAATGTTCGCTGAGGTTGATCATCCCGGTCTCGCTCTACTGATGGATCCGACGAACTATTTTGAGGCGCATAATATCGACCGCATGGATCTGGTCTTGAAGCAGATTTTCGACACGCTGGCCGCGAAAATTCGAATTGCTCACGCGAAAGACGTAAAGCGAGCGGGAGCCGACAAAGGTGAGAAACACGTGGATATCGATGCCTCCGAGGCACACAGTTTCCGTGGGGTTGGTGAGATTGAACTGCCGGCACCTGGCCTTGGCAGTTTAAACTACGATTACTACCTCGAACGGCTGGCCGAGAAACATCCAAACATCCCCATCGTCATTGAGCACCTGGAAGAAGCAGATGTACCAAGGGCTAAGAAATTCCTGGACGGGAAGTTGAGAGCCCTTGGTCTCTAGTATGACAATTTCTAAGAGAACAGCGGCCGTAGTAGGAACCGGTTTTATCGGCCCGGTCCATGTGGAAGCCCTGCGACGGATCGGCATTGAGGTGAAAGGCATGCTTGGCAGCACCCTTGCCAAGGGCGCGATGGCGAAAGATCGATTTGGGCTGGCCAAAGCTTATGCCACCTATGAAGAAATGCTGGCTGACAACGAAGTTGATGTCGTCCATATAACTTCACCTAATCGGTATCATCGCGCCATGGTGGCCGGCGCCATTGAGGCCGGGAAACATGTTGTTTGCGAAAAGCCTTTAGCCACCACTTCGGCAGAAACTTTCGAGTTACTTGATTTGGCGGCCAGGAATCCGGGCCTAGTCACCGCCGTCAATTACAATGTCCGATTTTATCCTTTGGTTCTCCACGCTCGAAACCTCATTCAAAGCGGGGCGCTCGGTCCAGTGATGAGCGTGCGAGGCGATTACAGTCAGGATTGGTTGCTGAAGGAAACAGATTGGAATTGGCGATTGCTACCAGAGGAAGGCGGTGAACTGCGAGCGGTGGGAGACATCGGGACGCATTGGATGGACTTGATCCTTTTTGTCACCGGTCTCGATGTCGATTCGGTCTTTGCCGATTTGGCTACGCTGGTACCGGTACGTCTCCGTCCGAAGGGCGCGCTCGCTACTTTCCAGATTGATGATGCAGGCGAGGGACGGGTGGAATCCGAGTCGATCGAAATAGGGACCGAGGATTGGGGCTCGGTCCTCTTCCGCTTCACCAATGGCGCTCGAGGTGCAATGTGTGTTTCGCAGGTAACCGCTGGACGGAAAAATCGCATCACCTTCGAAATCGCCTGCGCAAGAGCTTCTCTGGCCTGGGACTCGGAGCATCCGAATGATTTGTGGATCGGGCATCGGGATAAAGCCAACGAATTGCTGATTCGGGATCCATCGTTGCTCGCCCCTGAAATCCGGTCATTCGCAAGTTATCCGGGTGGCCACAACGAAGGCTTTCCTGACACGTTCAAGCAACTTTACCGAGCGATTTATGATTACCTCGCGGAGAAAGATTACACACGGCCAAAACTTTTTGCCAGTTTTGCAGATGGCCACCGAGAGATGCTGCTGTGCGAAGCGATTCTGAAGAGTCATCGGGCACAGAGGTGGGTTCAAGTGACAATCTGAATGATCAATGGCGATATTGGAGCAAAAAACGATCATGCAACTAGGATTCGTATCGGCAATCCTGCCCGAGCTGACATTGGAGGAAATCTTGTCATTTGCGGCAACGGAAGGGTTCCGTTGTGTAGAATTGATGTGCTGGCCTGTTGGGAAAGCAGAACGACGTTACGCCGGTATAACGCATCTCGATGTAACTTCCTTTAGAGAGCGTGAAGCCGCGCGAACGCGGGAGCTTTCCGAAAAACATGGAGTTCGTATTTCGAGCCTTGGATACTATCCTAACCCTCTCTGCGCTGACCCGATCGAACGCGAAAACTATATCCAACACCTTCGCCGGGTGATTGAGGCGTCCGCGGTCCTGGGAATTGGCGTGATGACCACATTTATCGGCCGGGATCACGTCAAGCCCGTGGAAGAGAATTGGAAACTTTTCGAGTCAGTTTGGAAACCATTGATTTCTTTTGCCGCAGATCATGAGGTCAAGGTCGGGATCGAAAATTGTCCGATGTTGTTCAGCGGCGATGAATGGCCCGGCGGAAAGAACCTCGCGATTTCGCCGGATATCTGGCGTCGAATGTTCGACGCTATTCCCGATAAACATTTTGGCCTCAACTTTGATCCCTCTCATCTGGTCTGGCAAAGGATCGACTACGTTCGGGCGCTGCATGAATTTAAGGATAGAATCGTTCATGTACATGCAAAAGACGACAAAACCGTTGCTGACCGACTCTATGATCGAGGAATCCTGGGTCTCGGGTGGCATATTCCCAAGCTTCCCGGTCTTGGCGACGTCCAATGGAACCAGTTTTTCTCGGCACTCACTGATATCGAGTATCGCGGACCGGTTTGTGTGGAAATTGAAGATCGCGCTTTTGAATATTCGCTGGAGGGCCGACAAAAGGCTCTTCGGCAATCTCAGCAATATCTAAAACAGTTTTGTGGATAGTCGAGACTTCGAAGATACTCCGAACTACTCTTGCCCTTTTGGCAGGTTATTAGCCGGCCAAAAAGCGCTGGTTACCGGCGCCAGTTCGGGCATCGGTCGGGCCGTGACTCTGGCGTTCGCACGGGCAGGAGCCGACGTGGCGATAAACTTTCTCGATGCCGATGAGGCCGTAGACACCGTTCTGTCAACGGTTCAAAAGGCAGGGGCCAAGGCGATTGCTATTCAAGCCGATGTATCCCGGGAGGACCAGGTGCAGGCCATGTTTGCGAGAGCGATCGCCGAGATGGGAACCATCGATATCCTGGTCAACAACGCCGGAATCCAGGACGACGCACCGATTGAGAAAATGACAATCGAGCAATGGAATGCGGTGATCAATACAAATTTAACCGGCCAATTTTTATGTGCTCGAGAGGCCATTCGCGAATTTAAACGGCGCGGTATCATTAGCGCGGTATCGGTAGCAGCCGGCAAAATCATTTTTATGAGTTCAGTCCATGAAGTAATACCCTGGGCAGGCCATGTAAATTACGCTGCATCAAAGGGTGGCGTAATGCTGCTGATGAAAAGCCTCGCGCAGGAGGTGGCTCCGTTCAAGATTCGAGTCAACAGTATTTGTCCCGGTGCAATCCGTACCCCGCTTAACTTATCGGCTTGGGAAACGCCCGCGGCATACGATGCGTTGATGAAATTAATTCCACATCAACGGATCGGTGAGCCAGAAGAAGTCGGCTGGCTAGCGACGTTTTTAGCGTCGGACTATGCGGATTATATTACAGGTTCGAGCCTCTTCATCGACGGAGGAATGATGCTTTATCCCGGCTTTGAATCAGGCGGCTAGCCGGAGGCTCCAGGATACGAGATGAACATTTCCGAACTACGCGCCCTGCTAGACCATACCGCAGCGGAGGATATGAAGCGGTTGGTGGTGGAACTTTATCGCGCTTTACCAAAGAAGACACGCGGGTCCGAATTGGTGCAGCTACTCGTTGAGAAATTGCGGACGCCAGAGGCCCTTGAACTGGCGGTCGAGCGCACGGAGCAATTGCTCCGTGATCCCCGTCCCGCTCCCAACCGGACAAACGAATACCATCTGTCCGAGGGATTCAAGAGGTTGGCATTGTTCGGCTTTCTCGCGTACGTCAAGTTGTCCGCTACGATAAAGCGATTGACTTTTTCAACACTCACTATGCCCGAGGCAATCCCGAGGAGACTTTGTTTGTCTTATTAACTTGGCTGAATGTCCTCCACCGCAAAGACCTTTGGAGACGCGAATATGAAAAAGCCATTCAGGCGGGGGTCAAGCCGCGCGAAGGCCTTTCGACCGCCTATCACCATCTGTGCTCCCACGGCTAACTTCCCGAATATTGAGCGAGGGTTTCTGGCTCTCTCTTATTTTTGAAGACCCGCTGCGCGCCGATCGTCCATTCACAACGAAAACACCAAAATGTGCATAGAATGTCGGAATGTATGGAGAACGGATCTCCGGACCTGCAATTGAATGAATTTCCCCTTCGTGAGCTCACCCTTGGAAAGGTCAGATGCAATATCCGCTGGCTCTGGTTTATCTTCTCGGTTTACCTTTTGACGTTTGGCTCCTGGAAGGCCTCCGGGCAATCTCAGTACCAAAGTAGTACGGACTTTGCTAAATTTGCGGTAAAGCTACGCGAAAACGGACTTCTCACCTTTGAGTCAAAATCAGGGAATACGGTCGGATTCACCATGGCCGACCGAGCCTTGGCGTTCAACGGCGGGCTAGGGAGAGGCCCCTGGAAAGTAGGTATCGTGACCACGGTCTTTTGGATCGGAGAGCGTCCGACTGCGAACAATCCGGTATCGAACGATAGTAGTTCCTGGGATCCGAACTGGCTTTCCAATTACGGTGGTTACGACGACCCGAATTCCAAATCTCGCAAGGATTTTATCCCCCTGAATTTTCTGCCGCGGCAGAATCCATTCTACGTCGCGCTCCCTTACAATGATGTCGAGGGCGGACACACCAAACGAGAAGCTAAAGATGTGATTCCCTGGTTTAAGGATGCTTTTGTCCGTGACGGTCAATCCATTCTCAAGGGACATTGGCTGGTGATCCGTCGCGGAAACAGAGTTTGTTATGCGCAGTGGGAAGATTGCGGCCCTTTCTGCACAGATCACTGGCAATATGTGTTTGGCGATGAACGTCCGAAGGTAAATCTCAACCAGAACGCCGGGCTTGATGTTTCCCCCGCGGTTCGGGATTACCTTGGTCTTTCCGACATTGATGTCTGCGACTGGAAGTTCGTCGAAGTTCACGAAGTACCGCCGGGCCCCTGGACAATATGGAGACAATAACTATTTATTGTTATTATGTAGTCAGAGAAACTAACTCAAGGCGGTACACGGCTCGAATTGGTTGCGGCCTAGTAGGCCGCAATTTGAAGAAAAGACAGCTCCAGCCTGGAAGCGCGCCGACATCGAGTATTTCAGCCCAGACAGGCTGGAAGCCTATCCTACACTACGCCGTCGCCTCGTCGCGGTGGGTACGATAAGGTGCTTTCAGGTGCACTCGAATCATCGCTCGACACTCCGGGAGGCAATGTAGGATGGGCTTCCAGCCTGTCTCTGGGCTGAAATACTCGATGTCGGCGCTTTTTCTTCGAATGGTGGACAAAGCTCAGGGTTGAAACCCGGGGCTGGCTTCTGAATCCTATGGCCCATCCGGGGCAATAAATCGCTCCGAATTCTGCTTATGTTCGCGCCATTCACGGCTGACCCGCATGGCGCTCAGTTAAGGGTTCTTTGCGAGGTCAACTACCCGAAGGGGTTAGAGAACTCAGCCCAGGGTTCCAACCCGGAAGGTAAAGCGGGACGCCTTACCTACGACCGGCGGCGGGTTTAGCTGTTTAGTCAAAGCGCGGCCACAATCAGCACTGGTACGATCTTCTCCGCCGCCAGTTCAAGAATGTGCACCGTGAGTTGCTCCGTCCGTTCCTGGGTTGCCTCTCCCTGACGCAAAACAAAGTCTTCGGCGACAATTTTTTGGGCAGCTACGAGTTCGTCAAACTCCTCCTGGCTCATCTGCTGACTTTTTACATCATCGAGCCATTCCTGGAGCTGGTTAGCGTTGGATTGGATAAAAGCCTGCGAATCGCCCTGGGCAGTAGAAACCAAATCGATTAATTCACTCTTCGCTGCGGAGAGGCTCGGATCTGTTATTGCGCTCAATATATCTGTTATCGTTGATGACATTTAAGACCTTGGCTCGGGGGTTATTGGTTTGAAAAGGACGTGTAATTTTGCTGGATTTGGGCCTTTTTATTTTTGGCGAAGCTTGGACTAATCGAGTGATGAGTTCCGATGAATTGGGCGTCCGTGTTGAAAAGAGTCTGGCTGTTGGCCAGAAATTGCTTTCTGGCGGGGCAGGAGCGGATACCCATATCTGAAGCCGCGGCGGCGAAGTCCCGGTTTATTGCCTGCACCTTCGATTGAAAAGCTGCTTCATCCCACGCCTTTGGCGGGCTCCCGGACGGAGCGGCGACGAAGGCGTCAATAAAAGCAATATGTTCATTTTCCAACTGACTGAAACGATTGCTGGTTTCAGATTTTGTTAGCGTACAGCAACCGCCTAACGCAATCAATGTGACGTACATCACGATCTTCGCCAGTGAGTCGCGCAGGTGCGACCTCTCTTCTGATCTTATACTTGTTTTCACGTATCAAATTGGGTGGGATTTGCCGATCGTCGGACTTAGGGACCGGCTGTTGTTGCCACTATGACGCTTTTCAGTGGTGAATTTCCAGAACAGAATGATCGGAACAAAACGGACTTGTTTTTAAGTGATTGCCACTCACCCTGCAGGGGCGCCAGAAAGCGGATATTGTCAGGCGGATGACCCATCTTTCGATTCTGTGAAAATTGCCATCTGCGCCGGTGAACCTACCAGCGGGTCTGCGGGGCCGACAGGCACGTTCGGCTGACCCCGGCCTGATCCGGCAGCTCCGCCGCTCTTGGAGGCCAACGTCATTGATCCAGCAACAAATCGATCTGTGCCGGGATTCCCTACACGGCAAAGCATCAACGAGGGGGTTGCTGAATTTCACCTCTCTCTTTCCGATGAACAGAACCGACGCGCAACCGGCGTTATTAAAGATGATCCGCTGGCTTTACTGGCTTACGTCAACTTGGTGGTAAGCCTTGATAGAAAAGGCTGCGGTTCGGCTGGCCAAAAGGGGAACGCTCTGATTGTATTCCGTAAACGATGCTTTTTTCGATCGATAGACCATGAAACTGCCAAATATTTTTGCGAAGAATGCGGTTCCTGTTTCCTACACGGCGGGAAGCACTATTTTTGAAATAGGTCAGCCTCGGGATGCGATGTTCATCGTCCAGGAGGGTGAAGTGGAGATAAAGGTTGGTAGCAAAGTGGTTGAAACCGTCAGCGTAGACGGGTTCTTTGGCGAAATGGCTCTCATCGACGGCGGGATTAGAAGTGCAACAGCCATTGCGAAAACAGACTGCGTGCTTGTCCCCATCAATGAAAAGCAGTTTCTTTTTATGGTTCAAGAAACCCCATTTTTCGCACTCCGCGTTATGCGAACGTTAACCGCCCGATTGCGCCAGGTTAACCGCCAAATGTTATCGTAGGATGTTATCGTCATAATCTTTTGCGCATTCTTGCGTCTCATTTTTGCAGATGGCAAACGATGTCGCCGATATGGTCGGCATGTTATGGAGCTGGCCAAGACAGCGTGCTTGCCTCGACCAATTTTTATCTATACCTAAAAGCAAGGCCATACCGTGGAAAATAGTATGGGAGAAGCTGATTGAATGGGACCACTTTCTCGCAAATGAGAATCGCATTAATCGGTTCGGCCAGACGCGGTCGAGTGAGGGACGGAGAGATCAGTTGGGCGGAAGCGTACAAGAGGCGAATGCGGAGATTCAACCTGGAGGTCATTTCATTCGCATTGATCGCCCTAGCGATATTGACCGGATTTTTATCAATATCCTGGTGGGTTTTTCAAAAATAGCGATGAAGAAGTTACTCATCCTACTCATTATTTTCGCTTTTATTTGGACGGTAAAGGCTTCCGATATCGACGATCTGATCATCAAGGGGTTGCCGGTAAAGGTGCTTTCCTCCAGTAAAAGCTACAAGGTATTCGAACAGTATCCGTGGGAAGGTCGTTCTTCTAATTATGGTCCGAAAGGGAATCGTTTAAATTCCAGTTATGGCGTCGGAGTGGGCAAAAATATTTTTCGCTCTCTGCAATTGCGACATGGAGATTGGATTCATATGCCGGCTGTCGGTTGGCGGCAAATTAATGAGTCTTCTAGCAAAAATAATAGTGTCGAGTTTTTTGCGGCCTATCGGGATGAATACAAGAGTAAGTATCCTAGAATAACGATTGATATGGTGGCCTTTGCTTTGCCCTCTAAGCAGGAACCGTCGCTTGCCTCCGAATTTTAGAATTCTACCTTATTCGACCGCGGTAAGGATCGCCGATCTTACGCCCTTTCAGGGCGCGGTATGTGTTTAGCGTCCCTTGGAGCGGAGCCGCGCGGGCGAGGGCGGCGATGAAGCTGGTGGCGCGCTGGGCGCAAGTAGCCGCTAGCGAAGTGAGGATTTGCCAGGTTCGGGCCGCTCGCGGTCCGCC
>Ga0210393_10001514_pt1 | contig 19380 bp, 21 predicted proteins | sample IncBWC27OmetaG_FD_160068 | JGI IMG/M metagenome (GOLD analysis project Ga0210393, IMG submission 160068) | Forest soil microbial communities from Barre Woods Harvard Forest LTER site, Petersham, Massachusetts, United States - Inc-BW-C-27-O ... | reverse complement strand
TCACTCGAATAGCCAGTCCCGGCATCAGGAGGGCACGGCGATGATCAAAGCGCGCGGCTTGCATCATATCAACCTCAACGTCAGGGACATCGGCCGCTCGCTCAAGTTCTACCAGGAAGCGTTCGGACTCGAAGTCGATTTCTGGGAAGGGAAGAAGATGGTGTTTCTTCACTCACCCGGCGCCCACGACACGATTACGCTATGCCAAGCAAAGGAAGGCGAGCCTGTAGCCGGTGGAGGCTTGTCGCATTTTGGATTCTCGCTCACGAAGAAAGACCACGACGAGATGATCAAGCAGGTTGTAAACGCCGGCGGCAAGCTGCAAAGCCGCGGCGAGCATGCACCGGGCGTCCCGTATGCCTACGTCACCGATCCCGACGGCTACGTGATAGAGCTGGGTAATTCGTAGATAGTCACTTAGATAGCTAGTTGGTATAGCCACTCGACGCGAGGACTAGTCAATGAAGCACGCGGGACCTGAGGCACTCGATCAGCTTGAACCGATACTCGAGGAGATTCGGCGGCTGGGCGGACTCAAGGAGAAAAAGCGCGGATCCTTCCAATGCGGTTCAAGCGGGTTTCTGCATTTCCATGAAGACCCGGCGGGATTTTTCGCTGACCTGAAAACCGGCGACGATTACGAGCGCTTCGAGATCAATTCCAAGGCGCAGACGCAGAAGTTCTTGCGGCGTGCCGCCGCCGCGCTCAAGTCCGCGAAGAACGGTCGCTAGATCTTCGCCGTGACGACGGCCGCAGATCCGCGGCGGCGCGCGGAGGCTTCTCGGGACCCGCGCGATGACGATAGTTCATGTCGTTGCCGCAATACGGACAGTTGATGTCGTCGTACTTGACGTTGCGTCCGCAGAACGGGCACTTGTAGCGGTGCCGCGCGACCCAGTAGAAGCCCGCGGCGGTCAGCGCGACCATCAGCAGGCCGATGATTGTTTGCCGCATCGAAATTCTCCGACCGCGTTTGCTGGCCTCCGTCGATTAGAGCATCGGCACCACGGGGCAAATTGCGGCGCTGAAAATCGCGTGACCGCTGAGCGCGACGCGAATCAGATCGATGAGCGGTTCCACTATTCGCGTCGACGGGCGCTGCGTGAGCGCCGCGACCATCTTGCCGCTGCTCAGCGTTTGCAGCAGACCGGGCTGCTCGGGAAGTTCGATGACGCTGACCGGCTGATCGGGGGCGAGGCGCGCCAATCCCTTCGCCGTCGCGATCGCTTCGTCGAGTCCGCCCAGCGAATCGACCAGCTTGAGCTTGACCGCCTGCTCGCCCGTCCACACGCGCCCCTGCGCAACCGCGTCGGCCTGCTGGACCGTGATGTGGCGGCCGGCCGCGACTAGTTTGATGAAATATTGGTAATTGCGCGTGATGTCGTCCTGGAACTGCTTGGCTTGCTCGGGTGTGAAATCGGTGAAGGAGTCGAACATGCCGACGTTGGCGCCGCGGCTAACCGCGTCGGTGTTGGCGAAGATTTTTTGCGCCGCGGGGGTGATGTTGAACTTGCCGCCCAGCACGCCGATCGAGCCGGTGATGGTGCCGGGCTCGGCGATAATCTTCGCCGCCGGAATCGAAATCAGGTAGCCGCCCGATGCGGCGTACCCCGACATGCTGACGACCACCGGCTTTTTCTTCGCCGTGAGCTCGACCTCGCGGCCGATGAGCTCCGACGCGAGCATCGAGCCGCCGGGCGAGTTGACGCGCAGGATGACGGCACGGACGTCGTCGTCCTCGCGCGCGGATTTGAACGCCTCGGTCATATCGTCGGAAGTCATCGCGGTAGTATCGGGACCGGAAAACGGATCGAAGCCTTCGCCCCCACGCTGAATCTCACCGTCGCCATAAATGATCGCGATTTCGTCGCCGCTGCTGAGAGCGGAAAGAAGGCCGCCGCGCGCGTAGCCGGTGTAGTCGACTATCTTGTGCGATTCGCCGCCGTGGTTTTTCATGCGCTCGTCGAATTGGTCCTCATATTCGAGGCGATCGACCAGCCGCGCCTTGAGGCCCTCTTCCGCATGCAACGGCGCTTGATCGATCAAAGTCTTGATCGTGTCGGGACTCAGCTTGCGCTCGTCGCCGATGGACGCGACGATTTGATCGAACAGGCTCCCGGCCAGCCCTTCGTCCTCTTCCTTTTGCGCGGGCGAGAAATCCTTGTTGGTGAACATGTTGGCGGCGCTCTTATACTGGCCCGCCGAGGCGAAGTTCGGCGTGATGCCGAGCCAGTCGAGGGTGCCGCGCAGGAACAGCTCGCGCAGCTGCACGCCCATCAGGTTGAGATCGCCCTGCGGCATCAGCGAGACTTCGTCGGCGGCGCTCGCGACGATATACGGCGTGTTGCCCGCGCCCGATTCGCCGGCGGTCTCGATATACGCGGAGGTCCACTTGCCGTGGCTCTTGAACCGCTTGATCAGCTCGACGATTTCCTGCGCCTGCGCCAGTTCCATCTCGGGGTTGATGACCTTGATGTCCATGCCGACGATCTTCGGGTCTTTCGCGCCGTGATTGATCGCATTGCGCAGCGTGTTGAGCGCCGTCTCATTTTTGCTCAACAGGCCGAAGACGCTGCTGCTGGCGCGCTCGACCACGGTGCCGTTGAGCTCGACTTCGAGCACCGAGTTGGGCTGCACGCGATGCGAGATATGCTCCGAGATCGCAATGATGCCGACTACCACGAAAATGATGACCACTGTGCTAAGCAGCCATTTGAAAAATCTTCTGATCATTCAGTCCTCCGAAAATGCGGACGGGATAAACCGGCGGTCGCGTTCCATTGACAGTCGCAACCGGCAAGAATAGCCAACCATACCCGATTGCATGGAGCCAGTCGCCAAAATAGAGCCGTCGTTGCCCGGCGAGGTTCTGATGAATCAGCGCGCGGCGGGCGCGATACATCGGAGAATCGTGGCGCTCGCGTTCGCCGCCTGGATTTTCGACTTCTACGACCTGGTGCTCTACTCGTTCCTGCTGGTTCCGGTCGCGCGCGAGCTGCATCTGACGCCAGCGCAGTCGTCGCTGGCGCTTGGAACGTCGCTGCTGATGACAGCAGTCGGCGGAGTGATTTTCGGCTTCCTCGGCGATCGCTTCGGCCGCAAGCCGATGATCGTGGCGACGGTCGCAATCTACGGCGTCGGCTCAGCGCTGTGCGGATTCAGCAATACTCTCCCGCAACTGATGGTGTTTCGATCGATTGCCGGACTAGGCATAGGCGGCGGATGGGCGCCCGGGCAGAGCCTCGTGGCAGAGAGCGTGCCGGCGGACAGGCGCGCACGATACGCCGCCTATGTGCAGACGGGCGCGCCGCTGGGAGTTCTGCTGGCGGCGGCCGCCGGCGGATATCTCGCGCCGGCGGTAGGATGGCGGCTGACGTTCATGCTGTCTGGAGTGCCCGCGATATTCGTCGTGGCCGCCGTGCTGAAGTGGATGCCGGAGAGTGACGTATGGCGGCGCACTCGCGACGGCCTCGAGCGCGGCATCGGAATCGACTGGCGCGCGATGCTCGCGTATCGGCGAATCTTCGCGATGCTGTTCGTCGTCGTCCTGCTCAACTCGGAAGCGTACTGGTTCACATACACGTGGATGCCGGGATACCTCGAACTCAAGCGCGGGCTCACGGCGGCCGCCGCGAGCCGCCTCCTGATAAAAATGCAAATCGGCGGCGTGATCGGCTACCTGACGTTCGGGCGCGTCGCCGACCGGTTCGGGCGACGGCCGGCTTTCTGCGCATACGGACTGCTGATGGCGATGGGCACGATTCCGCCGACGATACTGTGGAACTCGGCGGTCGCGGTGCGCGGACTGATCTCCGCGGCGATGTTCACGGCGGGATTCGGCACGGGCATCTGGGCCGGTATCGCGCCGATGATTGCCGAGATGCTGCCGACGCGGATTCGCAACACGTCGTTGGGATTGATCCTCAACGTCACGCGGGGATTCCAGTTCTTCACGCCGATTCTGATAGCGGCGCTCGGCGCTCGCGTGGGTTTCGGCGCGACGCTGGCGCTCGGCGCGGTCTTCTCAACGATGGGCGCGATGCTGGTGTGGATTCTGCCGGAGACGCGCGGACGGTCGATCACGGCGCTGGACTGAACCGCCTACTTCTTCAGGCGGGGGTCGTCGGCTGATATGCAGACCGATTGCGCGGTACGTCTCGTCATTTCAGCCTGGCTCAGCGGATGCATCTTGGCCTTCAGCGTGGCCTTCGTTGCTGCCTGATATTCGGCGAGCGTCATCGGGTTATGGATGGCGTCCGTCAGGGACTCATCGCATGCCTGCTCGGAATCGAACTTCACGCCTCTTCGCCACTGCGACAGCGGTGCGTGTGAGTCAATTTTGTTGTCGATGCCGACCGGAGGTATCATCAAGTACCAGGCGATGAGGGCAAGCGCGCTGGTGTGGCGAAGGCTCATGTGCGTTTCTGTATCAGGCCGTCAATGCGAGAAGAAGATGCAGAAGTGTGAATCGGTGACAGAGAGACGCGCGCGGTAACCTGTCACCCCGCCGGGGTTTGCGCTACGATCTTTCGCGGTTGGGAGGTGTACCGGGATGCGACTTTGCATCGGGACGGCAAAGGGGATTGTGATTCTGGATCCATCGCGCGGCGCGATTCCGCTGATGGTGCTGGCCGATCCGTCGGCAGTCTGGTGCATGGCGCAGGACGCCGTCGATCCCAACCTCATCTACGCCGGCTCGACCGAGCACATCCGCGGCAAGGGCACGCTCGCGCGAACGACCGACGGCGGCCGCACCTGGACCGACGTCACTCCGCCGCTCGCGCGCGAAGAAGAGGTCTGGTCGCTGGCAGCGTCGCCCGCGGTGCAGGATCGCGTGTTCCTCGGTACCTCGCACGCGCGTCTGTTCCGCAGCGACGATCGCGGGCGCATCTTCAGGGAATGCGACGGCTTTCTGAAAATCCCCGGGCGCGACCGCTGGACGTTTCCGCCGCCGCCGCATATTCCGCACGTGCGTTCGATCGCGTTCGATCCGCATGAGCCGTCGACGATGTACGTTGGCGTCGAGGAGGGCGGAATCTTCCGTTCGCGCAACGAGGGCGCCTCGTTCGAATCGCTCAACGACGGTCTGTACACCGACATTCATACTGTCGCGGTGGACGCGCGCGACTCGCGGCGCCTCTACGCCACCACAGGCGCGGGCTTCTACTTGTCGCTCAATGCGGGCAAATCGTGGGAGCAGGTGAAGCGCGGACTGAATCGCACCTACACCATTCCGCTGCTGGTCAGCGGATCGGATAGTGACGACGTTTTCACTGCGGCCGCCATGGGTCCGCCGCCCAGTTGGCGCATGGCACCGACCGGCGCGGACGCGATGCTGTTTCGCAGCGCCGATCGAGGAGAAAGTTTCACGCCGATTTGCGACGAACAGAATTTCGGTCGCGGCATGGTGATGCGCCTGAAGCCCGATCCGGAAAACAGCGGGAGCGGATTCTTCGCCGTGTGCAACGACGGCACCATCGTGCGCGCGAGCGCTGACGGCTCGCTCGCGACTATCGCCGAAAAGCTGCCTCCTGCCTACGACCTCGCGACGATTCCGTGAGCTAGCCGGACTTGACTATTTTCGACCCATTCGGACTGAGCGCGATCGGATGCGGCATCCTGCTCGCCGGTTACATCTTCGCGCGGATCGAACATCGCAACGTCCACGTCTCGGACCCCAACGCGTCGAGCCGCCTGCCCAGCCACGTCGACGTCGACCGGCTGCTGTTCATGGTGTTCGGCACCGAATGGGTAGTGCTGGCGATTTTCGTGTTCGCGGACCGGCTGCCCGGCGAGCTGCAGCGATTCGTGCGGCTCGGAGCCGTCTCGATGGCGCTCGCGATGCTGCTATTCCACGTGCTCTGCGTCACGCGATTGCGGCGGCTCGGCGTTTTCCATCCGCGCGACGAGACCTACCGCCCCGGCGGTCAGAAGCGCGCGCGTCCCCGCCCGCCTCGCCGCGCCCCAAACTAAATTTTCAGTTTCAGGGTGTGCAGGATTCGCCCGTCGGGTCGAAATCGTAGACGAAAGTGCCCTCGGTCGTTATCGAGCCGCAGTTCTTGAAACTGTAGCTGCCGACCAAAGCTTCATTGGGCATTTGTCCGACGAAAGAAACATGGCACTCTTTTTCCTTCGCTTTGAGAAAAAACGATTTGATGGTCACTTTGCCTTTGATAGGACCCACAACTGTTGTTGCGCCGTTGGTAACTCCCAGGTTGGTCCCTTTGACGGCTTTGTTTCCCTTCTGCACGAAGAAGATAAAGCCGGAGCCAGTGCGGCTTCCGTTGTCCTCGGTTTCGCCGCTCCAGCACCCGGCCACGTCGAGCGGACTTTCTCTTACGTGATGTTTTGAGGGGACTGTCGATGGCGAAACCAGGATCTGCATGCCGGCGTCGTTGTCATCGGCTTGCTGGGCGACCGCAAGTGGGGCAGACGCTGCGATCAATCCAAAGACTCCGACACTCGCGACCAGCGCTTTCAAGGCTTTGCACATCTCACATACCTCCCCTTCGATGGCGTTACACGCGGTGAACTATCGCGAGCGTCAATGGCGTGTCAAACATGCGGTCTGTTCCATCAGCGCGACGCGCTAATCGTTCCGCTGACCGCAAATCTCGAGTGCGCGGGAGCGCTCCCGCTCGATGATGACTTTGCAGCGCGGCCCGTTCTCGACGCCCTCGGTGGCCGCAGGCAAAGCGCGAGTGGCTTAATCTGTGCGATTTCCCGATTGCTATGCGATTGAATCCGCTGCGCGGCTTGCTGGCGTAGCGAACGCCCGCTTGACGCGCTCCTCGTTATCTAACGCAGGTCTGTCGGAGTCTGGCCTTCGATCACGCGCTTGGCGATTATCGCCGCCGTCGAGCGCGGCACGATTCGAATGGCGTTCGCGCGCACCCAGTTGAACCATCCCGAGATGACGCTCGGTTGTTTGCCGAGGGCGTCGAGCGCGACCCGCACCACGTTCTCGGCCGGCTCGCCGTGGTCGGTGCCCACACTTTCGCCCGCTACCGCCTGGAACTCAGTCGCCGTGGGTCCCGGCTCGATCACGAGCGCATCGATACCCGTTCCGCGCAGCTCGCCCCACAAGCCTTCGCCGAACAGCAGGTCGAAGCCCTTGGTCGCGCTGTAAACGGCGTGCAACGGCAGCGGCTGTCGTCCTGCCACCGAGCCGACGATTATTATCGCGCCGCGTCCGCGCTGGACCATGGCGGGCATGACGCGGCTGGTCAGCACCACGGGCACCACGCAGTTGACCACCACCATCGAACGAAGCCTGTCAGTCGCGAGCTTGTCGAAGCGGCCGGCGTAACCGAAGCCCGCGTTGTTGACGAGAAATGCGATCGGCAAATCCGCGACTGCGTCGGCCAGACGATCGGCGCCGTCGTTCGCCGCGAGATCGACCGCAACCACGCGAGTATCGACGTGATACTTCTCCTTGAGTTCCGCGGCGAGCGCGTTCAGGCGATCCTCGCGCCGCGCCGTCAGCACTATCGACATGCCCTCGCGCGCGAGCGCTCGCGCGAATTCGAGCCCGATTCCAGCCGACGCGCCCGTGACAAGCGCCCACTCGCCGTACTTCTCACGATACTTTCGCCCATTATCTGCCATGCCGATTTCCTCCGGTTTCGACGCGGCCGTTCCAGTACCGTGCGCCGCGCTATCCGACTAGTATCTACCAGCTTGTGACGCCGGAATCCTGTCACTTAAAGGCATCAAGATGAGGTGACTAAATTTTGAACTGTACTTCTCGGAATGTAGTTCTTTCAGGGTAGAGACTCTCGTCATTGCAGTTGCTTCGGAATTTCGGGGCATGTTTTTTGCTCGATCTGAAAGCGCTTGAGGCGCGCGGCGGCGCTTGCGTGATCGTAAGCCGGCATCCGTGATGCCGATCGTTGGCTCCGCCCGCTCCAAATCGACGGGTCCCACGGAGGAACGGCGAAATGAATCCATTACAAAATTTCAAAGGTGCGGGAGGCTTATTGATTCTCGTGGTGGTCCTGGCCACTTTTGTCGGTTGCTCCACCTCGCGACAGCAGCCATCGCCCGAGAGTTCGAATGCGGCTGTTGTCACACCTGCTGCGCAGCCGACGATCGCTGAGAGCGCAAAGCCCAAGCATGTAGCGAAGCACGCCACCGAATCCACGGAGGTATCAACCGACTCCAGCAGTGCCGCGATCCTAAATCAGATACATCAGGCGGATCAGAAGGAGATCGCTCTGGCAAACATGGCGGCAGGAAAAGCGTCCAGCGCCGAAGTACAGAATTACGCCAAGCAATTGGTCGACGATCATACGAGCGCCGATCACGAGGTACTTGCGATGGCGCAGACAATGAACCTTCATCTGCGCGACACGTCCTCCAAAGAAGGCCGACATGGGAGCGCAAAGTTAAACTCGGCGACTGGCCCTCAGTTCGATCGAGAGTTCTTGCAAGAGACCAGCGCCGATCACGACAAACTGATCCGGGAGTTGAAGCAGGAGCGTGAGGACGCGAGTAACGACGACATCGAGGCGCTGATCGACAAGATTCTCCCGATCCTCGAGCAACACCAGCAACTCGCCCAAATTCTTTTGAAGAAGGAGCAGGCATAGCCAGCCTGATCTGAGCCATGGACGAAAGAACAAACCATCGAGAAAGCAGAGACTATCTAGATGACAGGTATCTCGGTGACCGCGACTACAGCGACCGAGCCTATAGGGACAGAGATTTCCGGGACGAGGATCTCATGGAGAGAGAATACCGAGGTAAGGCCCACAGAGAGAGCGACTATAGATACAGTGCGAGCGTTCCAGTCGGGAGCAAATTCGCCGCCGGTGTCACCGCCGGAATCCTGGCCGCCATCCTGATGATGGGTTTCCTGATGGCGTGCTCGAGCGCAATCGGCGAAGGCCCGACGATGCCGCTGAAGGCGCTGGGCGCTCTTGTCTACGGCGTCGAGGCGCTGATTGCAGGCTCGACCGCCGTCGCGGCAGGCGCAGGTATCGAGCTTGGATTTTCGATTGTGCTGGGAATTTTGTTCGGGCTCGCGATGTCGCGGCGATCGTCCGTTATCCTCACGATGCTGGGCGGAATATTGGTCGGAGTCTTAGTCTGGGTGGCGATGGAGCTGTACGTGCTGCCGCAGATGGATCCCACGATGGCAGCGCGCATCGCGCTGATGCCGATGGCGTACTTCGTTGCGCATGTGCTGTTCGGTATCGGGCTTGGCCTGACGCCGCTGTTCGTTCGCGCTTTCAGCCGAGAACAGCACGGACGGCGCAGTCGCGACACGCAACGCATGGATCGGCCGGCCCCAGCTTCGGTTTGACGGCATCGTTTGCTTGGTCGGGATAGCGAGATGTGAGCAGTCTCTATGCCCTCCGACTCTCCAGCGCTCGATGCCTACCGCAACCATCGCGTCCTGGTGTGGGTCGGAGCATTCTTCGCGGCTGTGATCATCGCGCTCTTCATCGCGTCATTCTTTTTCGACGACATCATCCGCGCGCGAACTCAAATCGCGATGAACCAAAAACTGAAGGGCTATCACGTCACCCTCGACCATGCGCATCTGCAGTTCGTCGGCGGAGTCCTGACGCTCAAAGGACTCAGGGTGATTCAGCAGGCGCATCCGGTTCCACCGGTCGCGGACATCCGCTCGATGCGCTTTACGATTCAGGTCAAGGAGCTTTTGTCACGGCACATAGTGGCGGACGTGCTCCTCTCCCGCCCGAAGATCCATGTCGATCAGACGCAGTTGGTCGAGGAAAAGAAGAGCAAGGTTCCGCTGCGGCAGAAGGGATGGCAGGACGCACTCGAAGCCGCGTACCCGTTCAAGATCAACCGCTTCACTATCGATGACGGCGATGTTGTCTATATTCAGGATGCAGTGAATCCGCCGCTGCATCTGGCGAATCTGAATTTCACCGCTGATAACATCCGCAACATCCACGCGGGCGAAAACGACTACCCGTCGCGCTTTCACGCTAACCTCGTGATCTTCGACACGGGCCACGCCATCATCGACGGACATGCAAATTTCCTCGAAGAGCCTTTTCCCGGTGCGCGCGCGACCTACATGATCTCGAACGTACCGCTGAGCGCGTTCGATCCCGAGATCCGGCGGATCAACATCGATCTGAGCGGCGGGCACCTGTCGAGCAACGGACTGCTCGAGTACTCGCCGAAAATAACCAGGGTCGAGGTCAACAACGCGACCATCGGCGCGGTCAACGTCGGTTATGTTCATTCGCCGGCGACCAAAGAAGCCGAAGCAAAGCGAGTGAAAGAGACCGGCAAGGAGATCGAAAAGCAGAATAACCGACCGGCGGTGGATATCAGCGTGCGCGAACTCGACATTCTGCACAGCGATTTCGCGTACACCGACCAGACCAGCAACCCGAACTACAAGCTCTTCATCAACGACACCGACCTGACGCTCAAGAATCTGTCCAATCATCAGAATCACGGCGCCGCGGATTTGACGCTTCGTGGAAAGTTCATGGGCAGCGGTGATACCAACGTGGCTGGTGATTTCCTGGCCAGCCAACAGGGACCGGCATTCGACCTGAAGGTCGCGCTCCAGAACACCGACCTGACCTCGATGAATGACCTCCTGCGCGCATATGGGAGCTTCGACGTGGCGGCCGGCCAACTCTCGGTGTTCTCGCAGGTCGCTGTCAAAGACGGCAACATGGACGGCTACATAAAGCCGATGTTCGCGAATCTCAAAGTTTACGACTACCAGAAAGACAAGGACACCGGCCTGCTGCATCAAGCGAAGGAACTGGCAATTGGCGGAGCGTCCCATCTCTTCAAGAATCGAAACACCGAAAAGGTCGCGGCCGACATCGACCTCAAGGGAAAACTGACCAGTCCGGACGTAGATACCTGGCAGGCGATTGGCCAGGTGCTGCGGAATGCATTTATCGAGGCAATAATCCCAGGCTTCGATCGCGCGGCCGCGTCCAACGCAGAGGCCGAGACCGTTAAACAAGCCCAAGCGCGCTAACAGCGGATTCGTACGCGGCCCTTCCAGTACCGTGCGCCGCGCTATGCGTCTAGTATGTACCAGCTTGCGGCGCGGCAATCCTGCGCACGAAAGATCGGAGCATTACTGATGGCAGAATCGATTTCGAAGGCAGTTCTTATCACCGGATGCTCGACCGGGATCGGGCGTGCGACCGCCGAGCGGCTCGTGGCGCGCGGATGGAACGTCTACGCGACCGCCCGCAAGGCCGAGTCAGTGGCCGACCTCAAGGCGCGCGGATGCAAAACGCTCGCGCTAGACGTTTGCGACGAAGCCTCGATGCGCGCTGCCGTGCAAACCGTCGAGCAGGCCGAAGGCGCTGTCGGCGTGCTGATCAACAACGCCGGCTACGGTCTCGAAGGTGCGTTCGAGGAAGTGCCGATGACCGACATTCGCCGTCAGTTCGAGACCAACGTCTTCGGCCTGGTCGCGATGACCAAGCTGGTGCTGCCCGGCATGCGCCACCAGCGATGGGGCCGCGTCGTCAATCTGAGCTCGATGGGCGGCAAGCTGACCTTCCCCGGCGGCGCGTACTATCACGCGACCAAGCACGCGGTCGAAGCGCTCAGCGACGCGTTGCGGTTCGAGGTGAAAGGCTTCGGTATCGACGTGATCGTCGTTCAGCCCGGCCCAATCAAAACCCGCTTCGGTGACACCGCCGTCGGCAGCATCGCGGCGCCCAAGGATTCGCCTTACGCGGCATTCAACGCCGTGCTCGAAAAACAAATCCGCGAAGCATACGAAGGCGGCCCGATGGCGCGCTTCGCCGCCCCGCCGGAAGCGGTCGCCGAGGTGATCGAGAAAGCTATCTCGGCAACCAGCCCCAGGACTCGCTACAAAGTGACTCTCGCCGCGCGAATCCTCATGGGGCTGAGACGCGTGCTGCCAGACCGCGCCTTCGACGCCTTCCTACGCACGCAATTCCCTCCGCCCGCGCCTTAAGCGCCCGTTCTCGCGCGGCGAGTACGGCTACTCAGCCGCCACAGCGATCTTCTCCTGGTATACGAGAATCTCTACCCGGCGATTTGTTCGCCGCCCGCGCGCCGTGCTGTTATCGGCAACCGGCTTGCTCTGTCCGTAAGAGACCGCACGAATCTGCGTCGGATCGACGCCTTCCTTGCCGACCAGGTATCCTGCCACCCCTTCAGCTCGCCGTTGTCCGAGCTGGTAGTTGTAGGACTCGCCGCCGACGTTGTCGGTATAACCGGCCACCACGAAGACGCGCCCCGAAGCCGACGCGGCGCCGGCAGGACCCTCGAGGTCTTCGATAAATCCATTTATCTCGCGCTTGCCGTTCGCCGTCAGAACTGCGGACCCGGTGGCGAAAGTCGGGCCGTTAGTTGAGTCGAGCACCAGCTTCTTCTCGAGGTGGAGATTCTGCAATCCGGCGAGAGCCTGATTAGCCTTCGCATCCGTGTTGTTGAGCTGGGCCTGCATCGGGTTCATCTGATCCTGCACCCAACTCCGGGTGGCGAGGCATCCGCTGGCAGTGGAAAGCAAAAGCGCTCCCCCGAAAATCCAAGCGACTTTCGAGCCTGCGCCTCGCGTCAGATGAGAAGCGCGCGACAGAGCTGATTGGTTTTTTGACAGGTGCTGGACAATTTGGCTTGTTGGCATCGTTTTATCCTTGTGAATCACGTTCTTTTTGATTACTCGAGCAGTCCCCGCAATGCACGCAAACCGCGTGCCCTAACTTCAACCGAAAAAACCCAGACAAAATCAGTCTGCTCGCTTCTACGACCAATGAAAAATGGAAAATTTTACACCCACAGTCCCGTCTGGCTAACGCTTGACAATATAGCGAAGAAAAAGCGAAGATGGCAGTGCTGTCAGATGAACACCGCCGCCTCACTGCCATTCTATTCGCCGCCGCTCGAAGACCTCGACGCCACCCGCGGCGTCGAGTTTATCGAGATGCCGGTGCGCCAGATTCTCAATCGATGCGACAGTCCGCGCATGCCGTTTCGATGGACCATCAACCCGTATCGCGGCTGCGAGTTCGGATGCGTCTACTGCTACGCGCGCTACACGCACGATTTTCTCGAGCTGCGCGACCCGATGGACTTCGAGCGCAAGATTTTCGTCAAGCGGATGGCGGCCGAGGTGCTGTCGCGCACGCTCTCCCGCACTCCCATTGGCACCGACGCGATTGCGATCGGCACGGCGACCGACCCTTATCAGCCGGCCGAGCGAAAGTACGGGCTGACGCGCTCGATGCTCGAAATTTTCGCCCAGCTCTCGGGGCTGGACCTGTCGATCACGACCAAGTCGAGCCTGATCGTTCGCGACCTCGAGCTGCTGCGGAAGATCAATCGGCGATCGAAGCTGTCGGTGAACTTCTCGCTGATAACGCTCGACCGGAAGCTGCAACGAATCCTCGAGCCGCGCGCACCTCGGCCGGGTCTGCGACTGCGCGCGCTGTTCGAGCTGGCGCGCGCCGGAATCCGATGCAACGTGCTGATGATGCCGATGATTCCGGGACTGACGGACGATCCCACGGCGATCGAAAGCGTCATTCGCCAGGCGCGTCGCGCGGGCGCGTCGGGCGTGTGGTGGCGTTCGCTGTTTCTGAAGCCTGCCGCCGCGCGCAGGTTTATCCCGTTCGTCAAGGAGCGCTTCCCGCATCTGGCCGAGCGTATCGACATGTTCTACGCGCACGCCGAATACGTGCCGCATGCGTACGACGATCGTATGCGTGTGATTTTCAATCGCATCCGCGAGCGCTACGGCTTTCCAATCGACGATCGCTACGCGATCCAACCGCCCGCCGCGCCGCAGCCGCCGCGCCAGGCGAAGTTGTTCTCTTGATGCCGCCCGTGAATTGGTTTTCTGATTGGTGCGCGGGGCGGGATTTGAACCCGCACGGTATTGCTACCACCAGCCCCTCAAACTGGCGTGTCTGCCGTTCCACCACCCGCGCATCGCGCGATTACTTCGGCGCCGGCGTCGAGGCTCCGCCAGGAACGTTGCCTGCAGGAGCGGGCGCCGCAGGAGCCGCGTTCTTGGGCGCCTGCTTCGGCATCACGCTCGCGGGCGCCGACGAAAAGGGATGATCGAAGATACTGCCGGTCACGCGCCGCGCCGACGCCAACGCCAGGAAGATCGAGCTCGCGAAGAAAATTATCGCGAGCGCCCAGGTCGCCTTGGTCAGCGCGTTGCCCGCGCCGCTGGCGCCGAACACGGTCTGGCTCGAGCCGCCGAAAACGGCGCCGACCTCCGCGCCCTTGCCCTGCTGCAGCAGGATAATGATACACATCGCGACGCAGACGATCACATGAATCGAAACGACAATTGATACCATTTTGTTTTCTTCAGCGGGTCCGCGCCTTGACGATGCGCGCGAACGAGTCAGCCTTTAAGCTTGCCCCGCCGACCAGAGCCCCGTCAATATCGGGCTTGCACACGAGCGAGTCAACATTCTCGTCGTTGACGCTGCCGCCGTAGAGTATACGGACCGCATCGGCGCGCTCGCGGCCGTAGCGTTCGAGGATCGCGCCACGGATTGCGCCGTGGACGGATTCAGCCTGCTCTGGAGTCGCAACGTGCCCGGTGCCGATTGCCCACACCGGCTCGTACGCGATCACCACTGCGGTCACGTGATGGTCGACGACGTTCTCGAGCCCGCGCTGGAGTTGGCCCAGGATTACGTCTAGCGCGCGGCCGCTGTCGTGTTCGGCGTGGGTTTCGCCGACGCACAGAATCGGGGTCAGCCGATGGTGCAGCGCGGCGAGGACCTTCTTGTTAATCAGCTCGTCGGTTTCATGAAAAATATGGCGGCGCTCGGAATGGCCGACTATTACGTGAGTGACGCCGTAAGCGTGGAGCATCGGGGCCGACACTTCGCCGGTGAACGCGCCCTTGTCCTCGAAGTGCATGTTTTGCGCGCCCAGCAAAATCGACGAGCCTGCCAGCGCCTCCGCCACTGCCGGGATCAGAATGGCGGGCGGCGCAATCAGCACGTCGCGATCCTTCGCGAGCATGGCAGCGTCGCGATCGATCTCCTCGCGGATTCGGTGGATGAGTGCGCGCGCGCCGACCGGCAGCAGATGCATCTTCCAGTTGGCGGCAATTAATTTCCTGCGCACCTTTCTGCTCCTCTTTACTCAGGCCTCGAGCGCCTTCACTCCCGGTAGCTCGCGCCCTTCCAAGAATTCGAGCGTGGCGCCGCCGCCGGTGGAGATATGCGTAAACTTATTCGCCCAAGGCGCGTGCGCGAGGGCGGCTGCCGTGTCTCCCCCGCCGATGATCGAAATGACGCCGGCTTGATTGGCGAGCGCCTCGCCGACGCGCATCGTCCCGTCCGCGAACGCCGGAATCTCGAACAGGCCGAGCGGGCCGTTCCAGATGACGGTCTTGGCGCGTTCGATTTCCGCGATGAAGGCGGCGGCAGTTTGCGGGCCGATGTCGAGGCCCATCATCTCGGACGGAATCTCGGTGACGGTGTGAGGCGTCGCGCTGGCTTCCGGAGCGCCCGCGACAATATGATCCGACGGCAGAATAATCTTCACGCCTTTGCGCGCGGCCTCGGCGAGCAGCTCGCGCGCCAGGTCGACCTTGTCGTCTTCGACCCGTGAGCGGCCAATCGCGATGCCCTGGGCCTTGAGGAACGTGTAAGCCATCGCGCCGCCGATCAGGATCGCATCGACTTTGCCGAGCAGGTTTTTGATCAGGCCGATTTTGTCGGAAACTTTCGCGCCGCCCATGATTGCGATCGACGGGCGCTTGGGATTTTCGGTGACTGCGCGCAGCGCCTCGAGCTCACGCATCATCAGGAACCCCGCCGCGCGTTCCGCCAGAAATCGCGTGACTCCTACCGTCGAAGCGTGCGCGCGATGCGCCGTGCCGAAGCCGTCGTTCACGTAAACCTCCTTGTGGCGCGCGAGTTCATGCGAGAAGTCGCGGTCGTTGGCCTCTTCCTCGCGATGGAAGCGCAGATTTTCGAGCAGCAGCGCCTCGCCCGGCTTGAGCGCCTCGATCATTTTGCCGGTGTGATCGCCCACACAGTCAGGCGCAATCTTTACCTTCTGCCCGAGCACCTTGGTCAAATACTCGGCTACGGGCTTCAGGCTCAGTTCCGCCGAGCGTTCCTTGGGACGGCCGAGATGCGAGCAGAGCACGGCAGAGCCGCCGTGCTCGAGGATGTAGCGAATGGTGTCGAGGCTCGCGTCGATGCGCGCCGGGTCCTGGATCTTTCCGTCGGCGAGCGGCACGTTGAAATCGCATCGCACGAGCACCTTCTTGTCCTGGAACTGAAGGTGCGTGATAGGCACTACGGGCATCGCGGGCGGCTACAGCTGGTCCGCGACGTAGGCGGCGATATCCGCCAGGCGGTTCGAGTAGCCCCATTCGTTGTCGTACCACGAAAACACTTTCACCATCCGATTGCCGACGACCTTGGTCAGCGGCGCATCGAAAATGGACGAATGCGGATTGCCGTTGAGGTCGACCGAGACCAGCGGCGCCTCGCTGTATTCGAGAATTCCCTTGAGTGCGCCGTCCGCCGCGACCTTCATGGCGGCGTTGACGCTCTTCACGTCGGTATCTTTTTCGGTGGTGACAGTCAGATCGACCAGCGAAACGTTGGAGGTGGGCACTCGAATCGCGATGCCGTCGAGCTTGCCGTTGAGCGCCGGCAGCACCAGGCCGATAGCCTTGGCGGCTCCGGTCGAGGTCGGAATCATCGACATGCCCGCCGCACGCGCGCGCCTCAGATCATTATGCGGGCCGTCCTGTAGCATCTGATCGGAGGTGTAACTGTGCACCGTGGTCATCAGGCCGTGCGCCACTCCGAAACTCTCGTGCAAAACTTTGCCGATGGGCGCGAGGCAGTTGGTGGTGCAGGACGCGTTGGAAATCACGTCGTGCTTCTTCGGATCGTACATCTTGTGATTGACGCCGAGGCATAGCGTGACGTCGGCGCCGTCGGCCGGAGCGCTGATGACGACTTTCTTGGCGCCGGCCGCGAGATGCATCGCAGCTTTGTCGCGCGCCGTGAACAGTCCGGTCGATTCGATGACGACCTGCACGCCGAGCTTGCTCCACGGCAACTTGGACGGGTCGCGTTCTGCCAGCACTCGCACCGGCTTGCCATTGATGAAGATGGCGCCGTCCTCGACTTTGACCTCGTGGCTCAGCTTGCCGTGGATGGAATCGTATTTGAGGAGATGCGCGAGGGTGGCCGCGTTGGTGATGTCGTTGACGGCGACGACCTCGAGGTCCTTCTTGGTCAGGGCCGCGCGCAGGAACATCCTGCCTATCCGGCCGAATCCGTTAATCCCGACTTTTATCGCCACCGATCGAATCCTCCCCGTGAAATAGCGGCGTTCCGAACCTTAGATAAGTCCGCGCCCTATGTACAGATTCTACGCCGAGCCGCATCGCGAATGCAGTGGGCATGAAGAAAAGGTAACCACTTTATTGGATATGGAACCCACCGTGGGTTTCACACCTCCTTGGGCAGGGGTGACCCCTGCAACCAGTGACGGGCTTACGGGAGATTGAAGATGCGCGTCGCGTTCTTCATCACCTGCCCGCCGAGGACTGCGGGGTCGATGCGGCGCAGGTTTGCGAGAATTTCTAGGGTGCGGGTGACGTAGGCGGGTTCGTTGCGTTTGCCTCGGTAGGGGTCGGGGGCGAGATAGGGAGAGTCGGTTTCCACCATCACGCGATCGTCGGGGACGATTGCGGCGGCCTCGCGAATCGGCGCGGAATTCTTGAAGGTGATGATGCCCGAGAACGAGATGCAGAAGCCGAGTGCAAGGAATTCGCGCGCCGCGTTGATGTCGCCGGTGAAGCAATGAATGACGCCGCCGCGCGGCGGAAGGCCGCTCTCGCGCACGATCTCGACCAAGCGATGCTCGGCTTCGCGGCAATGGATTACGATTGGCAGTTCGAGCTCGGCGGCGAGTGAGAGATGCGCGCGCAGGGACGCTTCCTGCGCGGCCGGCGTCGAGTGCATGTAATGGAAATCGAGGCCGCTCTCGCCTATCGCGACGACTTTTTTCGACGCGGCGAGCTCGCGCAACTGTGCGATTCGTTCCGCCGTGCAATCCTTCGCATCGTGGGGATGCACGCCGACGGCGGCGAAGATATTTTCGTGGCGCTCGGCAATTTCGACAGTCAGGCGATCGTTTTCGATTGCGCCAATCGCTCCGACTGAGATCATCTGTGCGACGCCGGCAGCAGCCGCGCGCGTAATGACTGCTTCAACGTCGTCGCGAAACTTCGCGTCCGCCAAGTGGCAGTGAGTGTCGATGACCGCGAGCACGTTTCTAACTCGCTAAGACTTCGCTTTCTTATCGATGCGGGGGAACATCGGCAACGTCGCATTTACCCGATGGCCCGGCTTGATGCCCTGTCCGTATGGAGCGCGAGCGAGCGTTTCGTCGACGTTCAGCAGCGCGAGAATCTTTTTCGATGTTACAGGCATGAAGGGTTCGAGGTTGTCGGCCACGATGCGCAGGCCTTCGACCAGGTTGGCGAGGATTTGCGCGACGCGCGGCAGCTGTTCGGGATCTTTGGCGAGCGTGAACGGCGAGGTCGAGACGATGTATTTGTTGGCCGCGTCGAGCGACTGCCAGATGGCTTCGAGCGCGCGATTGAACGCGAGCTCTTCGACCTGAGCGGAGACGCGCGAGGTCAGCGAGGCGAAAGTCTCGCCCAGCGCGACGTCGAGCGAATCGGTGCCGCCGGGCGCGACGGTGATCGCGCCTTCGAAGTATCGCGCCGCCATCGAGAGCACGCGGCTGGTCAGGTTGCCGAGGTCGTTGGCCAAATCCGAGTTGTAGCGATCGATCACGCGCTCTTCGGAAAAGTCGCCGTCGAGGCCGTAGGTGAATTCGCGCAGGATAAAAAAGCGCAACACGTCGGGGCCGTACGTTTTCTGGTAAGCAACGGGATCCTGCGTGCTGCCTGCGCTCTTCGACATCTTGGCGCCGCCGAAATTCAGGAAGCCGTGGACGTTGAGATGACGAAACAGCGGGAAGCCGACCGACAGCAGCATCGCTGGCCAGTAGACGGCGTGCGTCTTCAGAATGTCCTTGCCGATGAAGTGCTCGGTCACCGGCAGAATTTCTTTCAGTGATTCATCACTCGTGTCGGGCAGCTCGCTCACGTATGCCCAGAAGGCGTCGTACCAGACGTAGGTGACGTACTTGTCGTCGAACGGGAGCGTGATGCCCCAATCGAGGCGGGCCTTTGGACGCGAGATGCAAAGATCCTCGAGCGGTTCGTCGAGCATCCGGAGCGCCTCGTTGCGATAGCGATCGGGGCGGATGAAGTCGGGATTTTTCTCGATGTTGCGGCGAATCGCCTCGCGATGCTGCTCGAGCTTGAGGAAGTAATTGCCTTCCTTGATGCGCTCGACCGGAGTGTTG